>JADMIO011089278.1_pt1 | contig 102383 bp, 75 predicted proteins | sample 8958161 | NCBI WGS metagenome assembly JADMIO01 (sample SAMN16585339, study PRJNA669376) | soil metagenome | isolation source: Crop rotation soil | place: USA: Cullars Rotation, Alabama | collected 2011 | reverse complement strand
GCGACAACTTGTCCACGTGGAATTCTAAGCTTAGGATCCCAATGTGCTGGAAAGGAACCATTCCGCGCACGATTTGAACGATTCGCGTCCGCTGCGCTGGCTGCTGCGGCTGCTGGCGCTCACCGTTGTCGGCGGAAACATACTCGCGGCGAGTAATCCGCTCACCGGGCGCTGGATTATTGTCGTGGCGCTCGGCGCGGGACTGATCTGCACGCTGATCTATTGCCTGCATCTGTTGCTGCGGCGCTTCCAAATCAGTCTCGGCGAATGGCTCGCGCTACTGATTCTTCAAACGGCGGCGATGGTCGGCATCAGCCAGTCCTTCGCGTGGCTGCACGGATCGGGGAGCGTCGCGTCGTCCGCGTCGCCGCTGAACATGCTGGTGCTCGCTATCGCGCTGATTTGCGTGCTGCTGCGCGCGAGTGTCGTCGCGGCGTGGAGCATCCACTGGCTGCCGAGTTGGTCCCGCACGGAAACCGCCGTGAAACGCAGCGGCGTGATCCTCAGCGAACAAATTCTGCGGCCCAAGCCCTGGGTCTGGGGCCTGTACTGGCTCGGTCCGTTGCTGTGGTGGCTGTTCGCCATGCTGCTGATTTATTTCTGGGCCAACCCCGACGCCGTGCGGCGTACCGCCGGCGTGCTCTTTCTCCTCCTATTGCTGTTGGCAGCGAATGTGGTACTGAGCGTCTGGGCGTGGCTGCGCGCCTGGCACGACTGGCAGGATTCCCGCAGGGCCAAAATCCGGTTCACCGGCAGCAGCGCGCTTGCGTTCCTGACCGGTCGGGGGCTGCCGGCGGCGGGGTTCCTTTGTTTTTACGCGCTGTTTTTCGCGGCCACGCGAGTACAGCAGGACACGCGCGCGGCAATGACGCGCGAAAATGAACAGGCGGTCGCGGCCGAATTAAAGGCCCTGGAAGCGCCTCCGGTGCCGGACTCGGAAAACGCTTTAATCGATTACAAGCAAGCGTGGGGCGCGCTGCCCGCCATTGACGACAGGGATATTTTCGAGGGCCAATGGTTTACGCCCGCCGCCACGTTGATACTGCGGCAATACGAACCGGTGCTCGCGGCGCTCCGCCGCGGCGCGCAAAAGCCAAACGTGCAACGTGTCGATGATCTGCAAAAATTCTCCTCCTGGGGCACGATACTCGATGCCGGCCGCCTGCTGAGTTTGCACACGCATTGTGCGGCCCGCGATGGCAATTGGCCCCAGGTTTTGAACAACACTCGCGCGCAGCTACGCTATGCCAGAGATCTGTTTGCACAGCACGAGATGATTGCATTTAACATCGGCACCAACCGAGAGGAAGAAGCGTGCGAGACTCTGATCGAAGCCTTGATCATGGGCGCAGCCGATGATGCGACATTGACGCAGGCGCAGGAGCTGTTGCAGGAACATTCGCGGCTGCGCGGCGCTCCGCTTGCGCCCGCGGCAAAAATTGAGCGTCTGAAACGGCTGAAGGCGTATGACTCCATCGTCACGCATGTTTCGGGCTGGCCCGGAGCCGCCGATTTCGTCGCGCTCATGATTGCACAGCCTTCGTTTCAAGCGTTCATGCGCGAATTCGTCAGCGCTCAACCGACACTGCTTGAATTGAAGGCCGGCAGTCAATTCACCTTGCCGCCGCCTGATGTTCTCGAAGTACTCAGAGCCGATAGAAAACTGACCCCGAAACAAGATGCGGAAGCCTCCAGCACACGCCAGGCATGGTGGAACGCCTACGGCGCGTCTCTGCCCACGCTGTTGCGCAGCGCCATCGGTGTCATTCGTTATCAGCGGCATTTCAAAAGGTGGCCCCGCCAATTGGAGGATTGTGTGCCCGATCAAATTGGCACGATGCCGCGCGACCCATTCAAGCCGGATGACTATTTAAAATTCGACAGTTCGCCGCCGCGACTCTTCAGCGCGGGCCCCGACCGGCTGAAATCTGAAGGCGCCCACGTGCGAGACACGCCGCGATCGGCATTCACCACTGTTAAGGAGCCCTACCAGGGCGACATCGTCGTCTGGCTTGAGCCTCCGGAACCTGCCGCACCATTCGCGCCCTTTCCCGATAAGGACGCCCTCGACGAAGCACTAAAAAAGCTCTCGGTCGAGATCATGGATCTGCGCGACAAGGACGAAGACGTCGTGGTGCTGTCGCTGAAGAACATCGGCCGGCTGGGCACGCGCGCCAAGTCCGCGATCCAGTACGTCCGGCCGCTGGTGAAGAGCCCCAGCCTGCGCGTGAAACTGTGGGCGATCTTCGTGCTGGGCTTCATCGCGCGCGACAGCATCGAGCAACAGACGGAATTAAAGGAAGCGGCCAACGATTCCGACCCGGACATCCGTCGCTTCGCGCGCGAAGCGCTGCAAAAAATACCAAAGCAGAGGTGAGAGGGTAGAGAGTAGAGGATAGAGATGGTGCGCGCTTCGCGCGAATCTTTCCTGAAACTCGGCGCAGCCGCTCAATCCCCTACCCTGTACGCTACCTACCCTCTTTCAGTTCGGTCTCTAATTTGCCATGTGACAGGATGTTAAGGGGGCATGTGGGAGCCAGTTCCCGCTTGCCATTTTGAAAAACAGCGTCAGAATATGAACTCGCGATCGTGGCTGTGGCCTCTGTCGCGCGAAGGATTAAAATCATGGACGAAAAAGCCAGCGGATTCTATACGGCATTGAACGACGGCCGCGACGGTGTGCGCGAATTGGCCATTCGCCGACTGATCGCATTGGGCGAACCCGTGGTGCCCGATCTCATTGCGAAGATGAACACGAAAGACGCGTTCATCCAGGAGTGTCTGGAATACATTCTGGTCCATATTGGGCCGCCCGCCGTTCCACACTTGCAGGCCGCGCTTCAAAGTGACGACCGCAAAATCCGCTGGAATGCCGCCGCTGTACTCGGCGCCATCGGCACTGGCGGTACGCCGAATAGCGCGCCGTCCCGCCGTCAAAAAGCCTCCTGAGTTCGCAGGCGATCGCCCCTTCCCCTCCCACCAGTAAAGGTGCAAAAGTGCGAATTTCGCGATTATCGGACTTATTAAATATTCGGATAATTTCGATATACTCATATTATTTGTAAGTTTTACATTCAATTTGCTTTTCTTTTATAGTCTATAAAACAAGTCTCAAATTATATAAAGTTCATTAAACAAACGCCTTGCGAGATCGCGGCTGTGCGCTATGATTACTCCGCGTTTTGAATCAAGGAGACTGCTGTGTCTAAGAAAGCCATCACCGAACCCATTCCCGGTGCGCGTTTGTTACTGGAATGCCTGAAGAACGAAGAAGTGAAATACATCTTTGGCTATCCCGGCGGCGCAACCATCCCCATCTACGACGCGCTGTACAGTTTCCCCGACATTCAACACATTCTCGTCCGCCATGAACAGGGCGCGGCGCATATGGCCGACGCTCTTTCCCGCGCCACCGGCAAAGTCGGCGTGTGCCTGGGTACTTCCGGGCCGGGCGCGACGAACCTCGTCACCGGCATCGCCACTGCTTTCGCCGATTCGATCCCCATGGTCGCGATCACCGGACAGGTGCGGCGAAACTTAATCGGCACCGACGCGTTTCAGGAAGCCGACATCACCGGCATCTGCCGCCCGATCACCAAACAGGCGTACTTGGTCAAGGACGTGAACGACATTCCGCGCGTAATGAAGGAGGCGTTTCATCTTGCGCGCACCGGCCGTCCCGGCCCGGTGCTCGTCGATATCCCCCGCGACGTCCAGACGGATCTCTACAGCGGCCCCACCGACGTCGAGATGGACCTGCCCGGCTACAACCCGCGCGTCGAAGCCATTCCCGGCCAGATCGAAGCGGCCGCCGAAGCGATCAACGCCGCCGAACGCCCGCTCCTGTATGTGGGTGGCGGCTGCGTGATCTCCGGCGCGTATAAGGAACTCCGCGCCGCCGCCGAACGCGCGGGCGTGCCCGTAACGACGACGCTGATGGCGCTGGGCGCTTTTCCCGGCACGCATCAATTGTCGGTCGGGATGGCCGGCATGCACGGCACCGCCTGCGCCAATTACGCCATGGATAAGTGCGACCTGATGGTGAGCATCGGCGCACGCTTCGACGACCGCATCACCGGCCGGCTGGACCGCTTCAGCATGGGCTCGAAGAAATGCCACTTCGACGTCGATCCGACCTGTATCGGCAAGAACGTGCACACGGAATTCCCGGTGCTCGGTGACATTCGCGAGAGTCTCAAACGCATCTTCAAGCATCTGAAACACAAAGACCGCAAGCCGTGGCTGGACGCGCTGAAAGACCAGAAGACCTCGCATCCACTGCAATATCCCGCGCAAGGCATGCGCGGGCAGCACGTGATTGACCGCGTCTGCGCGTTCAGCAAGGGCAAAGCAGTCGTGACGACCGACGTGGGCCAGCACCAGATGTGGGCCGCACAGTACTACACGTTCGTCGAACCCCGCAATTTCCTCACGTCCGGAGGCCTGGGCACCATGGGCTATGGCCTGCCCGCGGCCATCGGCGCGGCGCTGGCGCGGCCGGGCGAAGACGTCTGGTGCATCAGCGGTGACGGTTCGATCATGATGAACATTCAGGAACTGGTCACCGCCAAGCGCCTGCGGCTGCCGATCAAAATCTGCGTCATCAACAACAGCCATCTGGGCATGGTGCGCCAGTGGCAGGAAATGTTCTGGGACCGGCACTATTCCGAAGTGGACCTCTCGGACAACCCGGACTTCGTGGAAGTGGCGAAGGCCTTCGGCTGTTACGGTCTGCGCTGCGACAAGCGCGAAGACGTCGACGCGGTGATCAAAGAATCCTACAAATTCAAAGACGCGCCAGTGATGCTGGACTTCCGCGTCGCGCTGGAAGAAAACGTCTACCCGATGATTCCCGCCGGCGGCGCGCTGGACGAGATCGTGTACGATCCGCAGGAGAAGGAAACGGCGGCGGCGAAGTAAGCGAACCTCGATTACGATTGCTCTTCAAACTACAGGCTTCCATCTACAGGGGGAATAGCGAACCAATGAAATCATTCATCGTCGGCGGCGTGCATGAAACAGTGATCGAGCGGACCGATGTGCCGCCGAAGAAGCTTAAGGAAACGCTGGGCAAGGAAACCGTCGCCGTCATCGGCTACGGCGTCCAGGGCCGCGGCCAGTCGCTCAACATGCGCGACAACAAAGTCAAAGTCATCATCGGTTCGCGCCCCGGCAAGAGCTGGGACCTTGCCGTCAGCGACGGCTGGGTGCCCGGCAAGACGCTGTTTGAAGTCGCCGAAGCCGTCCGCCGCGCGACCGTCGTGCAGTATCTGCTCTCCGACGCGGGCCAGAAGGCTTCGTGGCCGGAAGTGCGCGACAATCTGCAGGACGGCTCCGCGCTGTATTTCTCGCACGGCTTTTCGATCGTCTTCAAAGATCAGACCGGTGTCGTGCCGCCTGCGAACGTCGACGTGATTCTCGTCGCGCCGAAAGGTTCCGGCACGACTGTGCGCCGCTTGTTCCTCGAAGGCCGCGGCATCAACAGTTCCATTGCTGTCTTCCAGGATTACACCGGCCGCGCGCGCGACCGGGCGGTCGCGCTGGGCATCGCCATCGGCTCGGGCTATCTCTTCGAAACGACGTTCGATAAGGAAGTGCTCTCGGATCTGACCGGCGAACGCGGCGTGTTGATGGGCGCGATCTACGGCATCTGGAAGGCGCAGTACGAAACGCTGCGCAAGATGGGCCACACGCCTTCGGAAGCCTTCAACGAGACCGTCGAAGAGGCCACGCAGTCACTGTACCCGCTGATCGCGCAGAACGGCATGGATTGGATGTACGCCAACTGCAGCACCACCGCGCAGCGCGGAGCGCTCGACTGGTTCCAGCGCTTCTGCGACGCCAACAAGCCCGTCTTCGAGCAGCTTTACGAAAGCGTGCGCTCGGGCAAAGAAACCGAAATCACGCTGGCCGCCAACAGCCGGCCGGATTACCGCGAAGGCTTGTCGGCCGAACTGAAGAAGGTCGCCGACGACGAAATCTGGCAGATCGGCAAGATCGTGCGCGAGTTGCGCCCGGAAAGCAAAGGCAGCAAGCAGCTCAGTGGTGCCGCCGCGGGCGTGGGTATCGCGGGCAGCGCCACCAAACGCGCGAAGAAGCCTGCCGCAAAGGCGAAGAAACCCATTGCGAAGCGCAAGAAGCCCGCGGGCAAAAAGCTCGTCAAGAAACTGGGCAAGAAGCGCGCTCTGGCGCGCCGGTAATAATGAGCCCCAGATAAACACGGATGAACACAGGCAGGAAACTGCGCTCCGCGACAAAAATCATCTGTGTTTATCTGTGTTCCTCTGTGGCTTAAACAATTCCTAATCAGGCAAAGGACCCGCATGAGCAAAGTGATCGACACTCCCAAAGCAGCAGCGATTGCCGCTCCGCCGAAGCCCAAGGCGCGAATCAAGCGCCATGTGATTTCGACGCTGGTCAAAAACGTGCCAGGACTGCTGGCGCAGGTCGCCAACCTGTTCGCGGCGCGCGGCTACAACATCGAATCGCTTACCGTCGGCGAGACCGAGACGCCCAACTTTTCCCGCATGACCATCACGGTGCGCGGTGAAGAACACGTCATCGAGGCGCTGAAGCAGGGCCTGCGCAAATTCGTCAACGTGATCAAAGTGCTGGATTTGACCGGCATCGATCACGTCGAACGCGATCTGGCACTGATCAAAATCAATATTCCCGCCGGCGCACGGCAGGAAATCCTGCAGCTCACCGAAGTCTTCGAAGGCAAAGTCGTCGACATCGGCCTGAAGGACATGACCATTGAACTGGTCGGCCCGGAACAAAAAATCGATACATTCCTGACCATTGTGAAGCCGTACGGCGTCAAAGAAATGGCGCGCACGGGCCGGCTGGCCATGGCGCGCGGTTCGGCAATGGAAGGGCACGAGGTCGAGTAAGTCGATACTTTCTGCGAGCTTTTTTAGTTACGGTGAATGCGATGTCGGAGGGATGAGGGATGAAGGATGAGGGATGATGCTATTTGCTGTATTCATCCCTCATCCTTCATCCCTCATCCCTCCTTGATTCACTTTTTTTGATTTCGAATCAGGAGCCCTCATGCCCACCAAGCACCCCTGGCGTCTCGCCGAAGTCACTCTCAAGGAAGTGCGCGAGAACAATTATCAGGTAGCGATTCTGCCGACCGGCGCGACCGAGCCGCACAATCTGCACATGCCGTACGCCACGGACAACATTCAAGTCGATGCCATCTGCGACCGGGCGTGCGCATACGCGTGGGAAAAAGGCGCGCGCGTCGCGCTGCTGCCGACAATTCCTTATGGCGAAGACCGCAACATGGCTTCATTTCCGCTGACGATCAACTTCGATCAGGCGCTGCTCAACACGATCGTCGAACAGGTCGCGCTGTCGGTAGAGCGCGGCGGCGTCAAGAAACTCGTGATCGTCAACGGGCACGGCGGCAACGATTTTAAAGGCGGCATCCGCGATCTGATCGGCAAGACCGACGTCTTCATCTGCCTGGTGAACTGGTACCAGATGATGGGCGACGAGATGAAGAAAATATTCGAGCATCCCGGCGAACACGCCGACGAGATGGAAACGAGTCTCGTGCAGGCGCTCGCACCGGACTTGGTGACGATGGAATGGGCCGACGACGGGGCGACGCGCCCGTCGCGCTTCGAAGCCGCGCGCAAAGGCTGGGTCTGGTATCCGCGCCCCATGGACCGCCTGACGACCAACAGCGGTAACGGCTATCCGAAAAAAGCCAGTGCCGAGAAGGGCCAGCGGCTGCTCAAGGCCTGCGACGAACGGCTCGGCAGCTTTTTGGTCGAGCTCGCGAACGCGCCGCAGGACAAGCATTTTCCGTTGCAGGGATAACTACAATTTTACCGCGGAGGCGCGGAGAACAGCTAGGAATTGAATCTTAAATGCTGTTCTCCGCGCCTCTGCGTCTCTGCGGTGAATCAATCGTCTTCAGTAAATCCGAAATATTCCGACCATTCCTCAATTTCGCGCGGCGTCAGCGGCACATCGCTGTATTTGCGGGGATTCTCGCCTTTCAGCGGATCGGCGGCGTGCTTCACGGCGCGCTGGAACTGTTTCATGAACGCACCGCAGCTCATTTGTTTGCCCCGCGCCTGCTGCACGCTGCGGGTGACGAACTTGTCGTTGCTGACGACCACGATCTCGCCGGGCTTCAGCGCATCCTCGACCATTTCGATGATAAAGCGGTCGGCGCTGGCGCGAGGATCGGCATAGATCAGCACGACTTTGCCGCTGGCTTCGCGGCTCATGCGCGGCCGGTGCGCGCCTTTTTCCGAACCGTCGAAGACAGCAGTGACCTGCTCCAGACCGTTGACATCGGCAAAGCGCGAAAGCATCCCCACCAGCAGGTCGCGGGCAGCCTGAAAGCCGCGCTGGTCGAGCGTCTCTTCGAGTTTGCGGTTGCTGAAGATCAGATTGCAGGCGTCGATGACGTAACGCATGGCAGTTGAGCGCTCAGCCGCTCTTCTCCACGTAGGCAATGATGTCCGAGACCTTGTTCATGCGCGCGGCATCTTCGTCGCCGATTTCGATTTTTAGTTTTTCTTCGAGGTCCATCAAAAGCTGCAAACCTTTGGGCGAATCAATGCCCAGATCGGCGAGCAATTCGTGCTCGGGCATGATCGCGCTTTTTTCCTTCTTGGCGACTTTGGCGATGACTTCGTAGACCTGTTCCGTTTTCGCGCTCATGCTGTCCTCTCGCAAACCCGGTAGGACAGACACTCTTGTCTGTCCAAGCCGTTGGGATTGATGCTGCAACACCAGCGAAACTACTGTCCTTATCACAACCAACGGCCCGGACAGACAAGAGTGTCTGTCCTACTGGGTATGCAAACGTTCCAGTTTCCCGTCAAGATAGCGCCGCCGCAACTCGGCGCGCTGCACTTTGCCGCTGGTTGTTTTAGGTATCTGACCCCGCTTGATGAAAAGCAAATCCGCGACGGGCACGCCGACCACGCGTCCAACCTGCGTGCGGATTTCGCGGTCCAGCCCCGCGAGAGCGCTGGCCGCGGCGGTCTCGACTTCGATTACCAGCACGGCCCGTTCCCCCTCGACACCTTGCGCAACGCTAAACGCGCCGCAACGCTGCGCGCCGCCGCCGCCGGTGGCATTCTCGGCGATCCATTCCAGTTCGTGCGGCATCAAGTTGTGGCCGTTGATAATGAGCAAATCCTTCGTGCGGCCGGTCAGGTAAAGCTCACCGTCTTTCAGAAAACCCAAATCGCCCGTGCGCAGCCAACCGTCTTGGAGACTTTCCGCCGTCGCTTCAGCATCATTATAGTATCCCGCGAAGATACTGGGCCCGCGCACACACACTTCGCCGATGGCTTGCTCGGCATTGGCATCAAGCGTACCCGGTGCGCAGATGCGCACTTCCGTATCGATCACCGGCTTACCCGTCGAGACTACTTCGCTCACGCCAAAGCCGCTGCCCTGCCCGGCGGGCATCGGCATCGTGCGAATACCGCGACCCTGCTGGTCGCAGGTCACCGCCAGCGTGGCCTCAGCCATGCCGTAGCAGGCCTGCAACGCCGCGGGATTGAACTTCGCCGCTGCGAATTTCTCCACGAAAGCCGCGCAAGTTTCCGGCCGGACCATCTCGGCGCCGGAAAGCGCGCCCTTCCAGTTCGACAGGTCGACGCCGTCGAGTTCGCCGGGCTCAATGCGTTCGACGCAAAGCTGGTATGCGAAATTCGGCGCGGGGCAACGCGTCGCTTTCTTCGCGGCGAGCGTTTGCAGCCACAGTCGCGGGCGCGCCAGAAAACTATCCGGGCGCAGCAGCGAAAACTCGTAACCGTTCACCAGCGCGTACAGCATGCAGCCGACCAAACCCATATCGTGATTCAGCGGCAGCCAGGACACCACGCCTTCCGCTGGATCAAAAGGTTTCGCGCGCTGACTGGCGGCAATCGCCTGCGTGTTATGCAGCACATTGGCATGCGTAATTTTCACCGCGCGCTGACGGCCCGTCGAACCGCTGGTGAGCTGCATGAATGCAAGATCGCCCGGCGCGGGCGTATGGGCCGGCTTCGCGCCGCTTTTCCCCGCCAGTTCACCCGGCGTGATGGTGAAAGGCACCGCATGCGGAAAATTAAATTCGATCAACTCTTTGCGCGTCGCGTCGTCGCAGATGATGCGCTTGGGGCCGAGGTGTTCCAGAAGCCCCGCGATCTTCGCCGCATGCGCCGCGGCGCCGCCGAGCGTTCCCGGCGGTGCAACCAACACCGGCAACGCGCCCGCTAAAATAGCGCCGAACCAGGTCTCTAACAATTCCCAGGACGTCGGCAGGCAAACCAGCACGCGGTCATCCTTGCCAATGCCGGCGCCGGCAAGTTTCCCCGCGGTGATCGGGGCGTATTCGAGAATCGCGGCGTACGTCCGGCGTTCGGAGGTTTGGCCACGCCGGTCGTAGACGCTGATGCCTAGCTGCGGCGCAAACTTCACCGTGCGCGCAAACGCATCCAGCAACGTCGCGTCCGAAGTCAGTGCGGGAATTGCGGCCAAGGCGGTGCTCACGCTTTCTCAGCCACGTCGAACGTGGATGCCGCCGCGCCTTTGGTGGCGACATTTTCACCGGAATTGACACTGCGGTCGAGCCGCTGCAGCGCTTCGGCCGAAAGCCGGTCGAAGAGCGCATGCCGGTCGATGCCGAGCAGTTTCAAATCCGGTTCGAGGACATCGAAGATCGCGGGCACGGTCGCAAGCACGCTCTTCAGGCGCTCGCGCAGCTTTTCGGAAAAACTCGCGCCGCCTTCCGTGCTCAATTTAAATTGCTGGCAGAAGCGGTCTTCAAGATAGATGTGGTTAAACGCCAGATGGCGCGCTTCGTCTTCCAGGATGCCGCGTGCGATTTCGCTCAAAACGGGATCGACGTCGATGCGTTTGAATTCTTCCATCGCGAGCTTGGCCAGGACTTCGCTAATGAGCACCCCAGCCAGCCATTCCGCGGGCTCTTGCGAGACGATGGCGCTTTGAAACATATAGCCGCTGGGGAAACGCCGGATCGGCAAAGGCTCTTTTTCGATCCGCTTATAAAAGCGCGTGAACAATTCGGTATGCCGCGCTTCGTCCACCGCCCACGTCGTCAGGTAAAACTGGCTTTCGACTTCGGAATTCTGCCCCAGAATCGGAATCAATCCGGAGACGGAATAAAGCGCGGATTGCTCGCCCATCAAAATCGGCGTGAGCACTCGCGCGAGACCGGCTTTGGTCGCATCGGAGGTCATGCGGTGGGGCTGCGACCAATTGAGATCTTCTGCCGACCATTGCGCGCGCAGGGCCTTATGCCACAGCGACATGTGGCGGCGTTTGGAAAGATCAGGCAATACCTTGTAAATCTTCATGCGGCGTCAGCATCCTCTTGACTGCCCAGTATCGGCCATCGAGACCCGGAAATTTACCACAGAGAACACAGAGCGCACAGAGGATTCCGCACGGCGCGATACCGCCTTTGAACTCGCCGAATATCATGAAAATTCGAAAAAAGACTGTAATGCCTGTCCCACTTGCGCATTTTACCTGCATGAAACGGAGCCGCGCTGAATGCCCGTGACGGAAGAAGCGGAGCGGTCACAGACGGAGTTCGCCGCCGCGTGCATGGCGCACCTGCCGGCCGTGCTGCGTTACATCCGCGTAACAACGCGCTGCGCGCACGACGCCGAGGATCTGGCGCAGGACGTGTTCGTGAAAGCGCTGGGCAGTGAAAAGCAATTAAGCGGCGAGCCGCTATCTGCATGGCTGCATCAAATCGCTCGCAACCGGGTGGCCGAATTTTACCGCCGCAGAAAAGTCGAACGCCGTGGAGCCGACGAAATGAAGACTCAATATGCGGCCGAACGCGCCGCAGATTCCAGCGGCGCGGTCATACTGCAGGATTCTCACCGCGCAGCCCTGAATGCAATCGATGCGCTGGATGACAACGAACGCGAAGCCCTGACGCTGAAGTTCTCCGGCGCATACACCAACATTCAAATCGCCGGCATCATGAGTCTGACGCCCGGAAATCTCGGCGTGATTCTCTGCCGCGCGCTGAAGAAAGTCCGCCAGATGTTAAAGGAGCAAGGCCATGAACTCGAATGATCGCGAAGGCGAAGCCTTTCTCGCGCAGCTTGATGCCGCGCTCGCCGGCCGCGAACCGTCCGGCCCCGAGGCGGATACCGCGCGCTTCGGCGCGGCGCTAGCGCGGGAAACAAAGCCGCCCGTGCCGTCCGATTTCTCAGAAACGGAAGCTGCCGCGAATGTGCGCAAGTCATTGCAAGCGGCAGATCAACCGCTCGGCCTGATCACACGCGTCGACCGCAAACTATGGCGCTACAAACTAGGCATCTTGGATATCGCAGCGTTAGTAGCGCTAAGTTTGCTGCTCTTTCTGGTTATCCAAGCGTACTTTCAAAAAACGGATCGGGCACCAAACGCGATCAATACCAGCTCCGTGGCTAGTGATGATCCCAAAGACATTATCCAGGGTTCGGAAGAGCAATGGCAGAACGACTTGGTGGAGAAACTCGAAAAAAAAATCAGTGTCAAATTTGACAGCACGCCCCTTGACGGAGTTATCGCATATATCAGCCAGCAAACATCCGCCACAATCGTTCTCGACTCCAAACAAGCCCGCACACTTCATTTCACCCTCTCGGTTGATAGCATAGTTGCAGATGCTCTCCTGGAATGGGTATGTGAAGCGGGAAAATTGAGGCACGATCACAAAGAAAAGTCGCTGTATATTTCTGACAAATTCGCTCCTGACCTGATTCAAAAGAAATATGCCGTTCACGCTCTTCCATTCGCAGCCGAACTACCGGAGTTGTTCTCCCAAACGATCATGCCGAATGCGTGTGCGGATCGCGGATGGGGAACCAGTATCAGCTATAAGGAAGGCGCGCTAGCTGTCACCAATTCGCGCGAAGTTCATGCGAAGATCGCCAGAATTCTGACTCGATTTCAGAATCCGTCCACGCCAATCCGCGGCTCGACAATTATCAGCAGTTCCGAGCGCACCACATCTAATCAGATGACAGAAGTGCAGATTTATAATGTTCTCGACGTAGTCGGCAAAGTGAACGGGAGTGCGGCATTAATCGAAAGAGTGAAGCAAATTGAACCTACTGAAACATGGAATGCGGCGCAGCTTACCGTCATCAACGAGAAGTCAGGCCTGCTGATTGTTATGCATAGGCCGGAATTTCAATTAAAAGTGAAGCAGCTGCTCTCCAGCTTGCGCGGTTCGGCTCCCGCGCCGGCGCCAGACAACGCCAATCCGAAAAAGACGCCGGACGCGCCCTTGCCGCCGCTGCCGGATGCCCCCACCGAGAACGACATCCTGGCGCGATTGGATCACAAGATCAGCGTGGACTTTGTGAACGTGCCTTTGATCGACGCATTGGCCCAGTTTCGCGCCAAAGTGGCTATCACGCTCATGGTGGATTCAAAACTGTCCCAAACGGGCGCTGAAAAGGCGTCGGTAACTCTGGCGTTGAAGGATTTGGATGCCGGCACGGTGCTGAAGTGGATCACGCGCGTCGCCAAAGTCGATTTCGCCATCAGCGATGGCGCGATCTTCGTCACCACCGTTGATGGGGCGCGCAAACCAGTGAAGGAAGTCTATGCTGTCCGCGATCTGGATTTAGCAGCCTCGCTGCCGGACATCATCATCGAACGCGCGATGGTCAACGAATTCAAAGGTATCGAGGGAGTGTCGGCGACATACGACAATGGCAACCTGACGGTCGTGCATGAACGGGCCGTCCAGGACCGCGTCAAGGCAATGCTGGACAGCTTGCGGCGGAATGACCCTGAGATCGCCCTTTCGGCTGCCAAGCCCGAGCCGGCATGGAAGAAGGAACTCGCCGCAATCCTGAAACAGAAAATCAAGCTGAACTACGCCGATACCAGATTTCTGGACGCCATAAAAGTTTTTGCCGCTAAGAGCGGCGTGAACGTGGTGATCGACCCGCGCGTGTTGCATGGCACATTTGCCATCTCAATGATCCTGGACATGGAAGCCGACGCTGCCATGAATGCGGTATGCCGCATGAGTGGTCTCACGTATACCTTGGATGAAAAAGTTCTTTACGTGCAACCTGCGCCGGATTTGGCGAAGCCGCAGGTACGAATCTTTAACCTGGCTGATTTTGCCGGTGTGTACGACATAGGCGCAGTCTGCCAAGACATGCTAATTAAGATTCAGCCCGACAAATGGAACGCGGCACAGGGAACCAGCGTCGATTCCAAAGGAAACCTGGTCATCGTACGCCAGCATCCAGCAATCCTCGATAGCGTCTCGCAGATGATCGCCGGACTGCGCGCTGCATTGCCCAAGAATGCAGCGCCGAAGGCTATCGCCGCCGGCACAGGCACTATCAAGGGCAGCGTCAAGTACTCCGCCGCTGCGCCGCCCGTGAAGACGAAGAAATTGGCCGACAATGTCAAAGCCGGCTGTACCTGCGCTGAAGTTCCGGTCGAAGATCTGGTGGTCGATGCGGCAAGCAAAGGCATTCAATGGACCATCGTCCGCGTATTGGACGTCAAGGGCGTGCCGCCACTGCCGCTGCCGGATAAGGCGCCGGTGATTTCACAAAAGGGCTGCCGCTTTGAGCCGCATGTGCTGCTTGTGCCGCCGGGTTCATCGGTGAATTTTTCGAACCCGGACCTGATCGCGCACAACGTCCACACGGTGCCGCTCGACGCGGTGAACCCGCCGACCAATCGCATGATGAATAACGCCGCGCTGCTGGTGAAAGGAAAATCCTTCGCCGAGCCGGAGCTGATTCTGCTCCAGTGCGACATCCATCCGTGGATGAAAGCGTTCATCGTTGTTCACGATCCACGCTTCGCCGCAATTTCTGATAAGAACGGTGATTTCGAAATTAAAGGTCTGCCGCCGGGAAAATATAAAGTCCATCTCTGGCAGGAAACTTTGGGCGAGAAAAATCTGGAAATCGACATGAAAGCTGAACAGACACTGGATTTGGGTGAGATCAAGTTCGCGGAGAAGTAACCGGTGGTCAGCCCGGCAACAGATCGCTGAAATAAAATCCTTCGCGCTCGACTACTTCGCCGCGCCGGATTTTAAGCGGCCGCGAGAAGATCGGGCCTTCGTAAACGAACGTGTGGAACTCGCCATTTTCTCCGCACGGATCGCAGGACGCGGGCAGATCGGCCAGCAATTGTTCGTCGAATTCCCGGCCGCAGAATTTCGGATCGATCTGCTTCGGATCGACGCTGACCAACACCGCGCGAAAGCCCAATGCGATAAACTCGCGGGCCAGCTTCTTCGTATCCTTCAGCCAGAGCGGAAAAATGGCGCTCATACCGGTCTTTGCGAGTTTCTCCTCACGGTAACGGCGGATATCTTCAAGAAATAAGTCGCCGAAGATGCAGCGCTTCACGCCCTGCTCACGCCATGGCGCCATCGCCCGCTCCATGGTCGCTTCGTAAATTTCGTTGGAACATTTCATAGGAATGCGCGCTTCGGTTAATTGCAGTCCCGTGGCTTCGGCCTGCTGGCGGAGCAGCTCACAACGAACCGCATGCATGCTGATGCGTTCGTAGCCTTCCGTCACGGTGGTGAGCAGGGAGATGACGCGGAGGTTTTTGTCCTGCCGCGCGGCAAGCAATGCGAGCGAGCTATCTTTACCGCCGCTCCAGCACATCAAGACCGGTTCGGTGGCTTGGGACATGGCTACTTGTTCTTGCCTTTGATTTCGCTGTCCCAGCGCGAGATCCATTCGTCGCTATTCTGATCGAGCGCGTCCCAATCGATTTCCATGGCATCGATCTTTAAATCTTTCATCCACTCAGGCAGCTTATCCTGCGGGAGATCAGTCCGCGCGGGCAGGCGGAAACGTTCCTTCGCCATCAGCAATAATTGTTCGGGCGAATTGACGAAGTCGTGAAAGAGGCGCGCGCCCTCGGAATTCCGCGCTCCTTTTACGAGCGCGATGGGCTCGACGGGCACGAAAGTGTCCTTGGGAATGACGTATTCAAACGGCCGGCCCTGGCTTTTCAGCAGCGGCGCGTCAGCGAGATTCCAAAGCGTCAGCGCGTAGGGGCCGTCCTTATCGAGCAAATCGTACATGATGGCGGGATTGGCGGCGTACGCGCCGGTGTTGGCGTCGAGTTTTTTCAGGAATTCAAATCCGGCGTCAACGCTGCCCGCTCGCTTTTGTTCGCGCTGAATCAATCCGCCGAAGATCGTCTTCATCGTGCCGCTTGGGCGCACGTCACGGATGACAATTTTCCCCTTCCACTTCGGATCGAGCAAACCGTCCCAAGTCTGCGGCACATCGGCCGCCGCGACTTTTTTCGAGTTATACATGATGATTTCCGGCGTGCGGAACATCGCGACCCACGCGCCGGAGGGGCTTTTGGCGCCGGGCGGCAATCCCTGCGTCCACTCGGGCGCGTACGATTCAAGCAGTCCGAGTTTCTCGGCGCGCTTGAAGTCGGCGGGAACGCCGCCCCACCACACATCCGCGCCGGGCTGGGATTTTTCGGCCTGCACTCGCGGCAGAATTTCACCCGCGCCCATGTCTAGAAAATTGACCGTGTAGCCGGGATGGGCGGCCTCGAAGCGCGTTTTGATGTCGCCTTGGAGGAATTTTCCGTGCGACGAATAGACCGTGATCGATTTTGGGGACGCCGGCGCAGACCCACACGACGCCAGGAAAAGAAGGCTCAGAGTCGTCAAGACGCCAAGCAGCAGGATTGCGCGTGGAATCATTGCGTGCCGTCTTCGACGCGGAAGAAGCAACTCGGCTTGCGAACAAACGGTAGCGCTTCGATTTCCGTGACGGCCCCGGTGAAGCGTTCTTCGATGGTGTTATGCGTCAGCATCACGATCGGCACAGAGCCGCCTTCCTGCGGCTCTTTTTGAATCACCGACGCGATGGACACGCCATGCGCCCCCAGCACCGATGCAATCTTGCCCATCGCGCCCGGCTGGTCGTTGACGCGGAAACGCACGTAATACCGGCTGCGAATCTTGGAAATTGGAATGACTGGCAGATCCGCGCGGGGATTTTGAAAAAATTGCAGCTTGGTGAACGCCTGACGGGCGCTGCCGCGCGCGGCATCGACAATGTCCGACACGACCGCCGACGCAGTCGGCAGCATTCCGGCGCCGCGGCCATAGAGCATCACTTCACCGGTGGCATCGCCTTTCACCAGCACGGCGTTAAAAACGTCGCGCACGTTGGCGAGCGGATGGGTGCTGGGAATCAATGTCGGATGCACGCGCAATTCCAGGCCGCCGGGAATTTCTTCGGGATCGGCGCCGGGGCGGCGGCGCTTGGCGATGGCCAGCAGCTTCAGCGCGTAGCCCATCTCGGCGGCGAATTTAACATCGTCGGCATTCACGCCGTCGATGCCTTCGGCGTAGGCGTCGCCGAAATCGAACATCGAATGAAACGCGAGATTCGAGAGCAGCACGAGCTTATGCGCGGCATCGATACCCAATACATCGGTCGACGGATCGGCTTCCGCATACCCTTTGCTCTGCGCTTCGTACAGCGCCTGCGTGTACGGCGCACCGCTTTGAATCATGCGCGTGAGAATATAATTCGTGGTGCCGTTGAGAATGCCGTGGATGCTTTCGATGCGGTTGGCAACAAGGCCGTCGCGAATCGCGGCCACCACCGGCACGCCGCCGCACACGGAGGCTTCAAACCCAATCGACGTATTGTTAGCGAGCGCCGTTTCAAACAGTTCCTTGCCATGCGTGGCCAGCAGCGCCTTGTTGGCGGTGACGATGGATTTTCCGGCCTTGAGTGCCGTCAGCAGCAGCGTGCGGGCAGGTTCGATGCCACCGATCACCTCGACCAGAATGTCGACTTCAGGATCGGCCGCGACGGCGGCGGCATTGGTCGTGAACAGCGCGGGATCGATGGCAACAGCGCGGGCTTTTTTAACATCGCGCACGGCGATTTTGTGCAGGCGGATGTCCAGGCCCGTCTTGTCGGCCAGTGGCGGCCGGCTATCGAGCAGCAATTGGGCCACGCCGGAACCCACCGTGCCGAAACCCAGCATTCCCACGCGGAAAACTTTTCTATTGGCGTTGTTCATTCGTGCCTCAAAGTCAGTTCATCAATTTATGCCAAGCGCGGGAAAGTTAAAGCACAGGCACGAGCCTTCCATTGTACTTGGCGCCAATGCCGCTAAAATCAGCCGTAAGTTTCAACCCAGGCGGTCTGCGGATATGGCTCAACCAGCGCTTACCCGTCTCTCTCGCTCCGTCACGCTTTCCAAAACTCCCGCCGAACTGTGGCCACTGTTGTCGGCGACGGACCGCTTGAACCGCGAGTGGGGCTTGCCGCCCGTTCAATACAAACCGGCTCCGAATGCGCGGGGCGGCTCGGATTTGAATGCCGAAGCCACCGCCATGGGCACGCGCGTGGTCTGGAAAGAACAGCCTTACGAGTGGATCGAACCGGTGCTATGGAGCGTGCGGCGCGAATACCAGAGCGGCCCGCTGAAAATTGGCATCTTCGGCTTGAAGCTGGAGCGCACCACCGACGCGAAGACAGTCGCCACGTTCTATTGTGAATACCTGCCGAGCGGCATGATGAACAACATCTTCGCACGCTTTGCGATTAACGACTGGCTGAAGAAGGCGACTCAAGTCGCCACCACCGCCGATGACTTTCTGAACAAGCGTTCGCCGGTCGCGTACGCACGGCGTTTTAAGCGCTATCCGATTGATCGCGATGCCTTGCAGGATGGCATTCTAAAGCTGATCGAAAGCGGTGTGCGAGAGGACGTCGCGCAACATTTGTCGCGCGACATCGAAATGCTTCCCGAAGAAGACGTGGTCCGCATGCGGCCGTTCGAACTGGCCCGCCGCTGGAACGCCGAGCGGCTGGAGACGCTGACCGCCTGCATGCGCGCCGTGCGTTTCGGACTGTTCGATATGCTCTGGCAGACCGTGTGCCCGCATTGCCGCGGCGCGTCGGCAGGTCATGGCGCGTTGAAGCAAATCCGCAGCAAGTCGCGCTGCGATTTTTGCAATGTCGAGTTCGATTCGGAGTTCGACCGTTCGATTGAAGCGACGTTCTCGGTCAATCCTTCCGTCCGCAAAACCCGCGATCTGGTTTATTGCATTGGCGGTCCCGGAAAGACCCCGCACATTCATGCCCAGTTCCGCATGGAACCGGGCGAGAAGCGCGAAGTGAAGCTGCCCCTGGCTGCCGGCAATTACCGCTTCCGCGCCGTCCAGTTTCCGACTACTCAGAAGCTCTTCGTGACCGACGAGAAAAGCGATTCCGCACCGCCAATCAAAGTCACGGTGACCGACAAAGAATTCCAACTGTCGTCAGATAAAATTCCCGCCGGAACGGCGACGATACAATTCGAAGCCGCCAGCACGGCGTTTATCGACCTGAAACTTGAGCGCGCCGACTGGCTGGACAATATCGCGACCGGCACAGTCGTCAGTTCCATTCCTGAATTCTACGACATGGCGGCCAAGGACCTGGTGCTGCCCGAGGAAGATCTGTCGGTGCGCTCGGTCACGCTGCTCTTCTCCGATTTGCGCGGTTCCACCGCGATGTACAAGCAATTTGGCGACGCCGCGGCCTACGCCATCGTGCGCGAGCACTTCAAAGTCATGACGGAAGTGATTCTAAAACACGAAGGCGGAATCGTAAAAACCATCGGCGACGCGGTGATGGCCGTGTTCACGACCGCGCCCAAGGCGCTGGAGTGCTGCTTTGAAACTCAGCGCGCCTTTGTGGAACTCTGGAAAAAACGGCCGCAGACGATTCCGATTGTGGTGAAGCTCGGTTTTCACCGCGGGCCGTGCATTGTGGTGAATCTGAACAACCGCATCGATTACTTCGGCACGACCGCGAACCTGGCGGCGCGCATTCAAAACGAGAGCCAGGGCGGCGACATCGTGTTTATGGAAGAATTCCTGCTGGAACCCGCGATTCAGGAAGTAGTGAAAAAATATACGTGCAGCGAAAAGGTCTTTTCCGCCAACCTGAAGGGCATCGTGACCGAGGCCAACTTGGTGCGCATTACGCCGAAATGGGAAGGGAAAAGCCTGCCGCAGGGCACCATCATCGCGGTTAAACCGATCTTCGACGCCAAACGCGGGGCTCCTTCCCCTTAAGGCTTGCGGTTCGCGCTTTGTTTTGCGATTAACTCGCGGGTGTAGTGCACGGCGCCCCACAATTTTCGCTCGCCTTCTTTTTGCTCAGCCGCCGTTGGCTCGTCACCGTACAGATAAACTTTGAAACTCATCATCTTGCTGCGTGTATGAAAGCCCGTCAGCAGCGTGCGCGCGATATCGTCTTCACTGCTGCCGCCCAGCATTTCGGCGCCGCCATTGCGCGCAAAACGTAGTCCCGGGGATGGATCGGATGCCATCATCGGACTTCCCAGCCCATCGTTGCCGTGGCAATTCTGGCAGACTTTCGCGAACAGCGCGGCGCCGAGCTGGCGAAGTTCCGGGCTGTCCGGCAATTTCTGTGGCAATGGTTCCGCGCGCGGTGTCGAAGTGGCATATTGCGGCGAAAGCGTTTTGATGTACGCAACCAGCGCCCAGCGGTCAGACGGTGAAAGTTCGCGGTAGCTCCACATCGGTGTGCCGGGCAAACCCCGTGTGAGTGTACGGAACAAATCCTCGTCCGCCGGCGCCGTGCTGTACGCGGTGGAACGAATTTTGATTGATTGGAGCGGCTTCGTCAGATCGGCGGGCGCCGCGTTCAGCTTGTATTTTTCCGGCACGGGTCCGTCGCCCTTCCCTTCCGTGCCGTGGCAACCCGCGCACGCCCGCGCAAAAAATTGTTTGCCCTGTTCCGCAAGCGCGGGAGAAAACTCCGGCTTGGCGGGCACCTCCAGAGAAGTCCACGAGATGTTACCATCCGGCGCAGCGCCCTTCACTTCAAGCTCTGCGATTTTTTGCGGGTCAAACAGCGCTGCACCAACGCCGTTTTTTGCCGGCGGCGGAGCACCGCAGCCGCCCAATACCAGCGCGATAATCACTAGGTAAACGCGGAAACACGTCATTCGAGCGGCTTCACTTCAATCACAGCCTTCGCTTCGCCGCCGTGACTGAGACTGCGGACGCTAATCTGCCATTTGCCGGCCGGGTCGTTCAGCGCAAAGGGAACGCGGTGCGTGAGCGCGCCATCGGCAGAGATGAATGTGCCGCCATAGTGCGCACGCTCGCTGCCGTCGGGGGCAGTGATTCGAACGCGATAGGCGTCGCTGCCGGCTGCCGGCAATTTCAGTTCAACGGCCTGGCCCGCTTTCACTTCAGGCGCGAGCGTCAGCGTCAACGGCTTGGGGTCAGTGGACGGAAGCACGTACAGCAGCGCGGCATCCGGATCGAGCGTGCCTTCAATCTTCGCGATCTGTTTCGGAGTGGAGTATTCCGGATACAGCGCGCCGACGCGAAGCGGCTGCTTGAACGCGAGCACGAATGACTCCGGCTTCTCGAAAGCCCAGTTGCCTTCGGCCTCCGTGCCAAGCTCATGCAAGCGCTGCTGCGGGTTGCGCCGCAAAGCGAGAACGATCGCGCCGGCGGCCTCGCCACCAAGGCGTAATCGCGTGACCTGAGTGCCGGCGGGCAGGCGCGAATTCTTCCAATCGACCGCGCTAGCCTGCAATTGCGGTTTGAACACTGCCGCGAGGGCGTCGCGCGTGGTTTTTGCGCGCGGCTGATCGGGATGCAACCGCCAGCGCAAGTAATCGGTGAGGTCCAAATTCAGAAACGTTCCCAATTTTCCTGAAGCAAGCACGGGACTGCGCCGGTATTCACCGCAGGAATCCTTCGCGCCGAGCCATTTGGGCTTGTCGGAAAAGACCGGCGGCAATTCCTTAACGCCCAGTGAACCCAACTCAGCATTTTGGGGCAGCACGACGCTTTCCAGCGGATTCATGGGCTCGACAAAGAATGGTTCGCCGACGGAATCCACTTCCAGTAACTCGTCCAGAGCGGGCTTACCGCGCATTTTCCCGTGCTCATCAAACTTGCCGCAGCAGGAATCGGCGACGACCCGTCCGCCATCGGCGACGAATTGCTTGATGACGTCGATTTCGCGGTCGCTCAAAGCGATTACTCGCGGCAGCACCAGCACTGCCGGCTTATTCTTTCCCAGCAGGATTTCGCGGTTTTCCAACTGCTGGCTCGACACGAAACGCCAGCCCAATCCCAGATCGTCGAGCAGTTTTCCCCAGCTTTCACGCAGCCGCAATTGCGGGCTTTCGCGGCGTTCCGCGCCGGTATCCGCGCCCCAGGCTTGCAGCCATTTGTCGCCGTGCAGCTTGTTCGCCTCCAGCAGCCACCACATGCGGATGCTGGCCGGCGAATAAAGCACCGCTACGCCGTCGTCTTCGCGGCGGCAGGTTGATAGCACCGGCGCGACGTTCTGCTGCAGCGATTTCAATGCCGGCGCCAGCGCGGCGGCGAGCGGCGACGGCTTCTTTTCGGCGTCGATCAGACCACGGCCGCTATTATCGTCCCACAACAGCACGCCGCGCGGCCCGCCTTCCAGAACCAGCGACCACATTGTCCGCGTGGCCTCAGCCGCGGCGGCGGGAACGTCGCCGCCATCAGCCAGCGTCAGCGCGGCCAATGCGGGTTTTCCCGGCGCGAGGTCGCGCCACAGGGCGCGCGCGCCACCGATGTCGTAGGCTTCAACCGCGTCAAGGGCGTTGGCGAGACGTCCCCAGTCCCAGCCGCCAAAAGCAAACGGCCCCATGGCTCCGGTAATGCCAACTTTCGCGTCGGGATGTTGCGTGCGAATCAGATTCCCGCCGTCGCGCAGAATTTTGGCGAACGTATGGTCTTGAAATTCGCGGAAATCAATCCACGGGCCGAAATTCAGCACGCCGTCCTTCAGCCGCAGGCGCGCCTCGTCCGTGGTCATGGGTTGCACATCGCCCCAGGCCGCAAATTGCGTGTCCCAGGCGGTGTTCAAGGCTTTGAGCGTGCCGTACACGTCGCGCTCCAGCCAGCGCTGAAATTCCGCCAGCGACTGCGGATGGAAATCGAAATCCGCCGCCGCCGCCAGGCGCGTCATGGAGGGCTCCGACGCGAGCGAATAAAAGAGCGGCGGGTCTTTGCTGTAGATTTCCGCGTGGCGCGTGAGCTCAGCCGCAAAATCCTGCGCGAACTCCGGCGTGCACAGCGAGGGCTCGCGCGCAAACGCCGCCCGATTGCCGCTTTGCAGCGCAGCCACCGTTTTTTCCCACAGTCCCGGCTCAGTGTGATAGCGCGAGAGCATCTGCCGCGAAACGTTTTCGACAAAGAACGGCGCGCCGCCTTTGCGGAGCGCTTCCCGGCGCGCCGGGTGCATGCGATATTGCAGCCCGCCGGTCACGCCCAGCGCCTGCAGGGCGCTCCAATCGCCCGATGCCGGCGGCGTGGAGGTCAGCGCAATCCAATCCCGCCACATTTGCGGACCCACGACCCGCAAGGCAGTCTGCAGCTTGCCGCTGCGCCCGTCCGCGCCAGCCACAGAAAGCTCAAAAGTATGATACGGCACAAGCGGAGCGGGCACGTTGATCTGAATCTGCCGGGGTTCGCCTTCTTTGTACGGCAGATCGGCGATCTTCAGCGTCCCCTGCCCCACCAGCCGGCCAAACTGGTCTTGCAGAAAAAATTGGCCGGTGGCGGCGCGTAAAAAGATTTCGGGGCCGTACAACTTGAAGACGGCCGGTTGTCCGGGCTGCAGCAGCGTGGCCTCGGTGGTCAGCGTCAATGATTCGTTTTCGTCAAGCTTCGCGACAACGGCCGCGGCCGATTCCTTCCCCGGCACAATATCCGCGGGAAGCGGCACAGTTTCGGCCGCGTTCTCACCCGGTTTGTCCTCTTTCGGCGCGGGAACCGGCTCCGGTTTTGGCGGCGCCGGCTCTGATTTCGGCGGCTCAGACTCGGATTTTGGCGGTTCGGGCTCAGCCGGCTTGGGAACGGGCGGTTCCTCGGGTGGCGGCGTGGGCTCACCGGCACCCGCCAGGGCGGCAAAAACAACGCTGATCAGCAGCCAATGTTTCATGCGCGCGCCTATTTGTCCCGAGTGTCTTTCGCGGGAAACTCGATGATCTCGCCATAGCGTCCGACAAAGTCCCGGTGCGGCATCCTCGTTCGCTCCCAGGTGCCGTCAGGCTTTTTCAATTCGATGATGTGTTCCCAGTTCGCGGGATCCGGATCGCTGCCGCGGAATTCGATCCAGCGGAATTCCGTACCCCCTGTGCCGTCGCGGCGTTTAAAGACAGCAGGCTGGCCCTCACGCGCCTGCTTGTGTTTTCCGCCACCGAACACCACGGCAAGGATAAAGAGCAAAATGAAAAACCCAAAGAACCCGATCGCAATCCAAACCCACGTCGGCCATTCCCGTCCGCTGTCCGCGCTGGCTTCTAACTGCCGCGTCGCCAGCAGCGTTCCGGGCGAATCGAGATCCGACGCAGTCACCACCGCCGAGAAATTCGCTTTCGGCCTGGCCGGCAAAGCGGAGCCAGTCAGTTCCAGCGTGTGCTGGCTATCGGGAAACGCCGCTAAATTGGGAACCTTGGAGGGAATCGTCGGCGGCATGCCACTGCCACGCTCACGCGCTTCCAATTTGCTGGCGGCCAGCGCCGAGAGTTCCGGCGTGGACTGGATCAGGGCCAGGTCTTCGGCGAGCGCCACGCAGTCGGGATAACGATCCGTCGCCTTCTTCTCCAGGCAACGATAAACAATTTTCGCCAGCCGTGGATCAATGTCCGGAAGCACGCGCTCCAAGCGCGGCGGCGGGGATTCCAGATGCTGCCGGATAATCGACATCGCCGAACGGCCCGTGAACGGCAGCTTTCCCGATAGCGCCTCGTAGAACACGACGCCGACGCTGTAAATATCCGTCGCGGGCCCGGCGCTCTGCCCTTCGGCGGCCTCCGGCGACATGTAGTCGGGCGTGCCGAGCATCACGCCGACGCTGGTGAGACCAGAATAATGCTCGTCCTTGGCCAGACCGAAATCCATCAGCACGCCGCGGTGTTCGCACAGCATCAGATTTCCGCTCTTGATGTCGCGGTGCATGATTCCATGCGCGTGCACATAATGGAGCGCCGACAGAATCTGCCCCATGAATCGAACCAGTTCCGGCGCGGGAATGCGCTGCCGGCGCTGCACGGCAGCAAAGAGCGTCTCGCCCTGCAGCAGTTCCATGGCGAAGTAGTAACAGTCTTTTTCCTGCCCGACGTTATAGACATGCAGCAGGTTGGGATGCTGCAGCCGCGCGAGACTGCGGGCTTCGCGCATGAAGCGTTGCGACTGGCGTGGATCGTCCAGCGCGCTGATTGGAAGAATTTTAACGGCGACGGTGCGCTCGAGCGCGCTGTCGAAGGCGCGGTAGACCAAGCCCATCCCGCCCTGCCCGATTTTTTCCTGCAGCACGTACTGGCCCAGCTTGCGGCCGCGCAGCTCCACCGCGGGAGGCGCGCCGGCAGTATCCGCGGGAGGAGCGGATGGCAGTGTCTGGTCCGGCGAACTGTCTGCTTCGGGGGCCATAGCGCTACCTGGCTATCCGCGGTGGGGCACCTAGGCAATGATCCCGGACAATTCCGCCGTCACGACAGAATTCCGTAGGCGCGCAGCTTGGCGTAGAGCGTGCTGCGGTCGATGCCTAAACGGTCGGCGGCCAGTTTTTTATTGTTATCGCAGTTGCTAAGCGTCTGCAGAATATGATTCTTTTCGACTTCGGCCAGCTTGAGCGGCGCTTTCGGCGCCTGACCGGGCGGCATCGATGCCGCGTGCAAGGATACTGTTTCATCGGGAGACGCAGTCGACGGCAACGCGACCGCCGTGGTTTCGAACGAAATGCCTCGGCTTTCGACGGGCAGGTCGGTCACGCCGATGATTTCGTTCGGGCACAACACCGCGAGGCGCTCGGTGAGGTTCCGCAGCTCGCGCACGTTGCCCGGCCAGCGGTAGCGCGTCAGCGCCTCAAGTGCTTCGTCGGAAAAGCTCAGCCGCTTTCGCCCGCTGCGCAGCGCCGCTTCGGACAAATAATGTTCAAGCAACAGCTTGATGTCGTCACCGCGTTCCCGCAGCGCCGGCAATGCAATCGCGAGCACGTTCAGCCGGTAAAAGAGATCTTCGCGGAAACGGCCTGCCTTGACTTCCGCCTGCAATTCTCGGTTGGTCGCCGCCAGCACGCGCACGTCGACGCGGCGCACGCGGCCTTCGCCCACGCGGGAGATTTCACCCTGTTCCAGCACGCGCAACAGCTTGGTCTGGCAGTTATTGGAAAGTTCACCGATTTCATCCAGGAAAATGGTGCCTTCGTGGGCCATCTCAAAGCGGCCCGCGCGGTCGCTGGTCGCGCCCGTAAACGCGCCGCGCACGTGCCCGAACAGTTCAGATTCGATCAGCGTTTCAGAGAGCGCGGCGCAGTTGACCACGACAAAGGGCGCATCGCTGCGCTGCGAGTTATAGTGCACGGCGCGAGCCACCAGTTCTTTGCCTGTCCCGCTCTCGCCCAGCACCAGCACTACGGACTGCGTCGGCGCAGCGCGTTCGATGAACGATCCAATCTCCTTCATGCGCGGGCTGTCGCCCAGCAAGTGATGCTGGCTCTTGAGTTCCTTCAGCAGCCGTTCCTTCTTGGACAGCGTCTGCTCAAGGCGCAAGAGGTTCGCCAGCGCAGGCGCGGTCTGCAGGCACGCGGCGGTCAAAAGTTCCTGGTCTTCGCGGACGAAGTCATGGCCGCCAAGCCGGTCGGCGTAAATCAGCCCCAGCACCTGGTCGTGGGAAATGATGGGCACGCACAGCGCGCTGGAGATGCCCTGCTCGCCGATGGATTTGGAGTTGGAAAACCGTTCATCGGTGCGCGGGGCGGTAATCACCGAGCGGCGCGTACGGAGCGCGTAATCGACGATCGTGCGCGAGACGGGAACTTTGGTGAATGCGGTTTTTGCTTTAATGCCACCCTGGCCGTCCAACTCCGCCGCGTACCAGTGGCCTTTATCGTCCAGCATCACCGGCGTGACGCGGTCGGCTTCGAGCGAATTCTGCAGCCCCACGCACAGAGCGTTCCACATCTCCGTCGCACTGTTGGCTTCCGTGGCGACGCGCGCAATGGTGTAAAGCGCGCGCAACGCCGCCAGATTGCGGTCGGCGGGCGCGGCGGATTCGGATTTTTTAACGTCCTCAATCTTGGCTTCAATCGTTTCGCCCTTGAGGATCGCCAGCGGGGCGTTGAGCTCCAGCGTCTCGAAGGTTTCTCCCTTGCCGCGGTCAACTCCCGCGGTGCCAAGCGCGGGCACGACACCCACGGGCAGCCGCGACGCCATGACCGAATCGAGCGTACGGCCGGCGCGCGCCACTTGAGGCGCATCCTGCAGCGAAAACGCGAGACGGGTCTCGCCAATCTGAATCTGATCGCCTTCCTTGAGCGTGAGCGCGGTCACTGGCGTGCCGTTCACCAGCGTGCCGTTCTTGCTTTTAAGATCCCGCATCAGGAACTGGCCGTCTTTGAAATTGATTTCGACGTGCACGCGCGAGGCTTTGGAATCGTTGATCGGCACCTCCAGATTGGCATCGCGGCCAATGCGGCATGGCTGCGAACCGAGGACCGAAATCTGCCCGCGCGACGGGCCACTGAGAATCGTTAAGTGCGGCACTCTGTGTTTAACTCCCCTTCAACACACCACCCTGCCCGCCCTGAAATTAGCGGCAGCGGCACATACAACCCACTGCTAGTTTGGACCGTTATGCCCCCCTGTCAAGGTGGGGTTCCGCGCCACTATCGGCACCAATGAAAAGGGTGAAGGCCGCAGCCTTCACCCTTCTTGCACCCTGAATTTTAACGCACGTTACTTTTTGACCGGCGCTTTGTCATCTTTGGCCGGGGCAATGGCGACACCCGCTTCTTTCAGCGCTTTCTCGGCCTGTTCGCGGAATTCGCTCTTGGGGAAGCTCTGGATCACGAGTTTCCAATGGCGGATCGCCTTTTCACTGGCGTCGAGCTTTTCGACTTCCTTCAGTTTGTCGTAACACACGCCAGCGAAGTAGTGCGCGCCAGCCACGTATTCATCGTCGTCGAAGAACTGCCCAACGACGTGCAGGAAATTCCAGCGGGCGTCGGCGAACGACGTATTGGCCTGAATCTTCTGGCCCTTGCCTTCGTAGTTCAAGCCCTGCATCATGTGCGCCTTTCCGAGCGCCGTATACGCGCCGGGCAGCAACGGCAGCATCTTCGTGTCGTTGTCCTTTTTGTATTTCTCGATGATGCCCGATGCTTCGGCCTTGGCGCCGTTGAAATCCTGCATCTTGACCAGCGCGCGCAGGATGCCATCGACGGAATCAGCCATCATGTCGGGGAACTTGGAAGTCTGCGAGCGGGCGCTGCGCCACGCGTCGGCGACGTTGGCCCAGGTCTCCTTTTCACCTCTGGCCTTTAGTTCCGCGATTCGGGCACGCGCCAGCGCCAGCCGGCCAATGGCGCGGTCGGCGATCTCGGCATAGCCCGGCGCAATCTTGATGGCTTCGTTGCGGTAGTCCTTGATCCGGGTGTCGCCGTCCTTCAGCGCCGCTTCGGCCTCGTCAAACTTGCCCTCCTCGGCGAGACAGACCGGCAATTTGGATACGACATCGGGCATGAAGCGCGATTTGCCCTTCAATTCCAGCACCTTCTTGAAATAGACCGACGCCGGCGGGTACTCGATGCCGCTGGTCTTGCCCTTGTAGCCTTTGAAGATGCCGGCGGAGTAGAACGAATCGCCCAGCCCGTAGTTGCAGTATTCCGCCGCCCAGGGCTGCGTTTTCATCGCTTCCAGTGCGCGGTGGAAGTGAATCGCGGCGACGGTATAACGGCCGTCTTCGCGGTGCGTTACTGCACGGCTGTAGTTCGGGTCGGCATCGGAATACGTTACGTTCTTCACTTCGAAACTTTTGACTTTGATCTCAGCCTTCAGCTTGCCGATCACGTACAAATAGTCGTCCTGCACGATCTTGGTCGGCGGGACGGTTTTTTTGTCCACGCGTTCGATCATGTCTCCGTTTTCGCCGGGTTCGGGCTGCGCATCCTCGCCGGCCCAACCACCGAGGCAGACAAACAGGCCCAGGCAAGCCCACAGCGTCATGCAGCGTTTAGCGTTCATCAGAGTGATCTCCATCCTGCTTTAAACGATCCTTCAAAATCCGCGCAATGCCTGCCTTACTTGTCCTGCGGAGGCGGTGTCGCATCCTTCTTTTCGTCCGGCTTCGCTTCGGCCTTGGGATCGGCTTTCGGATTGGTCTCAGGTTCCGTCTTGGGCTCGGTCTTGGGTTCCTCCGGCTTCGGTTCCGGCTTCTTGACCGACCCCGTCGGGCGCGGAACGCCGTTCTTGTAGCATTCCTCGAGGAACTCGCGGACATCCGACCAGTTTTCCTTCACGCGGGGCGTATCCAGCGCTTCCATGGCGACCAGGAAGGTGGGGAATTCAGCGGCATCGCGCCAGTTCTTCTGCATGGCGAGCACTTTGGACAGATTGCGCGAAGCGCGGAAGTACAGGAGCGATTCGCGGTCCAGCTTGTTGCGGATTTCACGCAGCCCGTTGACGGCTTCGTCCAGATTGCCGATCGAGATCGCGATATCGGTTTGCTTGATCTGCATCTGAGGCGTTTCGCCGCGCAGCTTCAGCAGCTCCGTGATCTGCTCATGGGCGATGGTGCGGTAGGTCTTGGCCTGATCGGCGAGCCCCTGCTTTTCCAGTTTCTCGGCGACGTCCAGCGCAACGTCAGAGAGCAGGTCGCGCGCGGCTTCGATCTTGCGGCGGAAATCGATTTCCTCTTCGACCTGCCGCAGATACGACTTGCCATTTTCGCCATGCTTGTCGTTGAGGGTGTATGAATCCTCGTAGTTCTTTTTGATCGTATTGAGCTGATTCAGCGCCTTTTCCAGGTCCAGATTGAATTTGTCGTATGCGGGGCGCTTTTCGTCGTTCACCGGCAGCGAGGCGCCCGCGCGGGTGTCGTACATGTAGTCCACCAGCAGGGCGTGATCGCGTTTGCAGCGGTCGCGCTTGTTAAGGTCGTCGTACTTGACGACTTCTTCCATCTTCTTCAGCAGGCCCTGCCAGACTGCTTCGTCGTCCGGAATAATCATGTTCTTGTTTTCCGGATCGAACTTCTTCAGCAGCTTGTAGGCGATGTCAGCCGAGCGCTTCTTCTGGCCCACGCGGTTAAAGAGGTAAACCAGGCGGCTGTAGTCTTCGAGCGTGACGTCTTCCTTTTCCTCTTCCAGCATTTCGACGCGCTGGAACTGGATATCGGCCATCTTGGCGTTGTAGGCGTCGATCACCTCCGCGGCCAGCTTGAGCTTTGCGGCCTGCGCCGCCGCCACGTTGTAGCGATAGGACAGGGCGTCCAGCATGAACGTGAAGGCCTTATTGTCGGTCTTCTTGATCTTGCGGAATTCGCGCAGCGCCACTTCAGCGTCCTTCAGATTCTGATCACAGTCCGGCGGCTGCTTCTTTGACGCCAGTTCGATCAGGGCGCGGTATTTATTGAGGTACGCGATGTCGGCCGAGCTCTTGGTCTGCTCGTTCTTCACTTCCCACGCGACGTAGTCGTCGGAACTCTTGACGACCTTGTCCCATTCCTGCGTGCCGGCATACAAGGAATTGCGCGCCAGCAGGATCACGCCTTCCAGCTTGGCGCGGGTTTCCTTGTCATCGTCGTTGGTCGTCGGCGTCTTGGTGATGTGGTCGGTGTACTTGTCCAGCGCTTCGAGCGCCTTGATCGCCATGTCCTTGCTTTGCGCTTCCTGCTCTGCGCGCGGCTTGCTGACGAAGCGGCCCTTCGCCCACAGGTCCTGCGCCTGCGTGTACGCCGACCCAATCTGATACAGCGCCAGTTCGTAACCCTGGGACGTCGGCTTCACTTTCTTGAACCGCTCCACGGCAGCGAGGTACTTCTGCACACCCTGCGTGTAGTTTTCTTCGGCCGTCTTCGCGTTCTTATCCTGCTTGCCGGCGTCGACGAACGATTTGGCCGCTTCCATGTCCAACCGGCCGCTCGTGTAGTCCAAATCCGTTACCTTCGAGCCGACATCCTCGATCTTTTCCGTTTCCATCACGAACGGCTTGAGCTTCTTATTCCACGGGTCGGGGTGATTTTTGGCATTTTCGTCCAAGGCGTAGATGACGGTCTTGTCAGCGCGCGCCAGCCACCCATCCTTGGCTTTGTCCAGCTCATCGAGGGCCGCATCAAGCTGCTTGGCGATCTTGTTGTACGGCGGCTTGGACGTATCCGGCAGCCACTTCTTGCGGAAGTCCTTCATGTACGTGTTGCGCATGGCCTGGAAGACGACCACGGCCTCGTAGTAGTGCTTCATGCGGAGGTAACAGGAACCCATCTCGAACCAGGCCTTCGGCTCCACCTGCAGGCGCGTGATCAGGTCGGTGCGGTCGGGATTGCGCGCGACGCTGATGGCGCGGCGGTAGTAATCGACCGCGTTCTGGAACTCTTCGTACGCTTTTTCGAACTCTTCCTTGGCTTTGGGGCTGCCCGGGTTTTCCTTTTCGTGCTCCAGATAGATGCGGTTGATCTGCTCGCCCATCAGGTAGAAGCCGTAGGCCGCGTCATACCACTCCTGCGAGCTCAGGCGGGGCATGGCGCCGCGCTTGTCGCGGGCGTCTTCCAGGATTTCGGCCATGGCGCGGGAGAAGCGGTTGGACCACGCGGTGCGGGTGCCTTTGGCGGTCTCTTTTTGAATCTGCGTGCGCAATTCCTTGATCGCTTTTTCGAAGTCCTGCGAATTATCCGACGTGATCGTCAGCGCCTTGGCGTAATCGATGATCAGTTCCTTGCCCGCGTCTTCGTCGAACATCGTCTTCAGGATCGAATTCATCTTCGCTTCGAGGATGTACGCTTCGACGTCGCCGTACTTCTTGGTCTTCATCTTCAGCTTCACCAGCGATGCCACGCACGAGCGCATGACGTCCTTCAGGCGGCGCTGCTGGAAGTCCGGCAGATTCTGCCCTTCCATGGCCAGCACGGTGCCCCACGCGTCCGCGGCCTTTTCTTCGTTCTGCACCGCCGCGGCGGCCTTGCCCTGCATCAGGTAGTACCAGGCGGAGATATTCGGGAATCCGCCGATTAGTTCGTCGTCCTGTTCCAGCTTGGCCGTGGTGTAGGCCACCATCTGTTCGCTCAGCGGCTTCTTGGCGCCGTCGCTGTCGTCGTAGCTTTCCAACTGCTGGATGCGGGCGAGAACGTAGAGCTGGTCGGCGGTGACCCATTCGTCGAACGACTTCTGGATTTCCTTATTCAAGTCATCCGGCATTTTCTTGCGCTTGGCTTCGTCCAGCTTGCCGTTTTCTTCGTTGAACTTCTGATAGCGGGCGAAAACCTCTTTGAATTTCACGTAGGTCGCTTCGGCGGCGGTCTTGCGTTCATTGGCGAGCTTCTCGTAGCTGGCGGCAATTTCCGCGCTGAGCTTCTTGAGTTCGGCCGGGTTGTTCTTCACCGCGTTGCGGCGGACCTGCAGGATTTCGTTGCCCATCGAGGAGGAGTCTTTTTCCGCGATGGCGCTCAGGCGATACGTCGGGCCGGCGGCCGTGACTTCCTTGTAGAGCGTCTCGGCTTCCTGAAGCAGTTCCAGCGCCTTGACCGGATCGCTGAAATTATTCGCTTTGCGCCGCTTATATGTCGCCTTGATCAGCTTCGCATCGGTCTTCGTCGCCGGGTTGGCGTCCAATTGCGCCACGAGCCGCTCGACCAGGTCGTCGGTGCTGAAACTCGGCTGATCGCGCTCGATCAGCGCCTTGGCGAACTCATAATCCAGTTCCGCGTGAGCCGAGGGCACGCCGCCCAAGCTAAAGGCCAGCGCCACAGCCACGTAACCAAGCTTGCCAATTGATTTTACGGTGAAATCCATGCGGCTTTGCCTCCTACTGCACGGCCTGAGGTCGGAGAATCTTCCGAGAAGTAAACGATCTGTTCGAACCCACCTTGCGCAAAAACTGCGGCGCAATCTAAGAAACTTAGAAATACTGCCGTTTTATGCAACGGCAAAAAGCGGTCTGCGAAAGAAAACGGCCCGGTGTTGCCGGGCCGTTCACTTTGACCTCGATTAGGCCGGATTTCCTACAGTCGCGCTTCCTCCTCGTCGAACAGGATCACGCGTGCGTTGATCAGCACGAGCAGGTTGCGGCGTTCGCGGGTCTTGCTGTTGTTGGAGAAGAACCGGCCGATCAGCGGCAGATCCGAGAAGAACGGCACGCCCGATTTGGCATCAAACTTCTGGTCGTTCACCAATCCCGAGAAGAGCATCGTGCCATTGTCCGGCACCGTCACCGTGGTGGCGATGGAGCGGATTTCCAGGTTCGGCAGGTCGATCGGCAGCGCAAACGTGCCGCCGCCCGTCGTGACGCTCTGGGTCGGCGCCGTCAGGAACAGCGTGTCCGGCGGCGTCAACTGCACCGAAACACCCGGGCGGGCATCCAGCGTGATATAGCGCTTATCGCTGGAGACCGTCGGCTTCAGGTCCAGGATGATGCCGGTCAGGAAGTTACCGATGATCGGGTCGAACACCGCGCCGGAGATGTCGTAGTCGCGAATGTACGACTGCTGCTGCGCGACCATCACGTGCGAGCGCTGATTGTTGAACTGCGTCAGTTTCGGCGCCATCAACACGTCGGACGTCTGGTCCTTGCGCACGGCCTGCAGCACCGCATTGGCCTGGACGCTCTGGAGGAAGCGGAACTGGAACAGCGCGCCCTGCTGCGGGTTGGTCTGGATCGACGAACCCAGCGAATTCGGATTCGCAATCGGATTCAGACGCAGGATGTTTTCAGTCAAGCCCTGCAACAGCACGGGTGAACCGAACGCCTTTTCCCACCACTGGCGGCGCAAGCCGGCCGGGGCATTGGCGGCGCCACCGGTCTGGCCGGGGATGCCGGGGAAATTCGGGTCCAGGCGCGGCCGCAGGATCGTGATCGGGCGCGGGCCGGGGTTCTGCGACGGCGGGCCAAAGTCGAACTTGAAGGGCGGCCGCGTCACACCGGTCTGGTCGGCGAAGTCCTGGAACTGGAAGTTCGGGGACGATTGAATGTCCGTCGGCGTGCCGGCCAAACCAGGACCGCCACCGATCGGGAACAAACCGTAATTGGACGGCTGGCGCAGCGGATCGACGCGGGCGAAGTTCACGCCCGGTTCAGCGATGGGCGCGTCGAGACCAGTGAAGTGGATGCCGATGTTTTCCAGGAAGCCGTCATTGACGTCAATGAAGCGGACCTGGGTGAGCACCTGCAGCGTCTGCGTTTCGCGGAAACCCTTGAGGATCTGGCGGATGCGTTCGTGCACTTCGGGGCGCTGCATCACGACCAGCTTGCCGCCCTGTTCGTCGATGCTGGTGGTGGCCGCATCCGCGAATTCGTTGGGCATGATCTTGTCTTTGATCAGGTCCTTCAGGTCCGTGGCCGCGATGGTGCCGCCGGCCGCCGGCGCCGCAAAGGGATTGACCGCCGCGCCGCCGCCCAGCGGAGAAATCTTGTCGATCGGCGGACCGGGGAAGTCTTCAACCTTCGTGGTCAAATCGCGGATGTCGTAAATTTCCAGTTCCGAAGCCGACGCCAGGCTGGCCTTGTCGGTGATGAACACCGCCTGGCCGCGCAGGTCGTATTCCAGCTCCGCCAGCTTGAGAATCCAGCGCAGCGCGACTTCCATTTCCATGTCCTGCACGCGCAGCGTAATCGGCGCTTTGTTCGCGCCCTTGGCGGCGACCTTCGGGTCCAGAATGATGGTCACCTGTGCGAGCTGATTCAGAAAGCTGATCACTTCGTCCAGCGGCGTATCCACAAAGTCGAAGTCGACGTGGCGCGCCAGCTTTTTGCGCACTTCCAGCTTCCAGGGGTCCTGGGGCCGGGTCTTGGCTTCCTGGCCGGTGCGCTGGGCGATTTCGTGCCAGTTGTCCGGGTAGACCAGGTAGTCCTTGTGCGGGATGTTCATGCGTTCGGCGCGTTCGCGCGTGAGCGTGAACTGTTCGCGGTATTCTTCGTCGAGGTACTTGCGGCGCTTGATGTGGAAGCGGTCGCGTGACACGGCAATAATCGTGTGCGCTTCGGCGTTGGTCGGATCCAGCTCGAGAATCTTGTTGGCCAGGTCCATGCCGGCTTCGTAGTGGCCGCGCTCGTAGTGCGCCTTGGCCTGATCGATCAACGTATTGATGCGCTGATCGAGCTGCTTGCGTTCGCTTTCGCGCTGCTGCTGGGCCAGTTCGGCAGCGGCTTCGCGGTCGATCTCCTGCAGCCGCACCTGCGCGGCCTTGATCGCCCTGCGCGCTTCGCTGATCAACCGGTTGACTTCGGCGGACTGCTCATCGACGTTCACTTCGACCGGCAGCCACTTGATCAATTCCTTGGCGCGTTCGAAGGCCGCGATGCCCTGTTCGTATTTGCGGATGCGTTCGCTCAGGGCCAAATCCGGATCGGACTGGGCCTGCTGAATGAAGCGCTTGCCGTAGTCGATGCGGTTGTCCAGTTCCACCAGCTTCTGCTGCACGGCGACTTTGTGTTCACCGTAGAGCTGCGCGACGGCGGACTTCACGCGGTCCTTGCGCACGCCGAGGATATCGTTGACGCGCATCAGGAGCTTGCGGGCTTCTTCGTTGGTGCGGTCGAGCTGCACGGCCATTTCGAGTTCCTGGCGCGCGGCTTCGTAATCAAAGGCGGCGAACAGGCGCTTGCCCGATTCATAATGAGCGGCGGCCTGTGCGGCGATCTCTTCACGCAGCTTCTTGTCCGACAGCGCCTGCTCGTCCAGCAGCTTCTGCGCTTCGGCGTTGGGCGCCGGAGCCGGGGGCGGATTCGGCGGCGGGGTTTCAGGTTCTCCCGCGCGCACGGACAGCGCCGTCAATGCACCCACGGCCAGCGCCAGCGCGCCGCCACGGATGCCTGCTTTAACCCGGTCCATAAGGCCAGCGTTCATCGACATTCCCTCACTCCACTTTCCAGCTTAAAACGTCTCAATGTCCCAGTGCTGCTTTAAGCGCGGCCGCTATAGCGGCCGCGTGGGGCAATTAAAGTCTCTCTTCTTCTTCGTTGAACATAATGATGCGCGGGCTGACCAGAATCGCCAAGTTGCTCTTGGCGTTGTCCACGCGGTTCCAGCGGAACAAGCGTCCCACCACCGGCAGGTCGCTCAGGAACGGCACACCGTTCTCTGAGTTGAACTTGATGTTGCGGTACAGACCGCCGGTCAGCAGGATGCCGCCGTCGGGCACCGTCACCGTGGTGCGCAGGCGGCGGATACGCAGATTCGGGAACTGAATCGGCAACGCCAGCGGGATCAGGATCGCGCCGTTGGTGCCGGTCAGCAGCGTATAGGTGTTGATCTGGATCGTCGGGAAGCTCACCAGGTCCGTGATCGTCGGGCGCAATTCCAGCGTGACGTAGCGCCGGTCACTAGAGACGACCGGTTTGACGTCCAGCACGATGCCCTGCAGGAACTGGCGGATTTCCGGATCGTAATTGTCGGCCGAAATGCTGTAGTCGGCGACGTACGACTGCTGGCGCGCCACGAACACATGCGCGCGCTGCGTATTGAAGACCGTCAGACGCGGCGCCAGCAGCACGCTGGTGTTTTCACGCACGGCCAAAGCCTTGATGAAGGCCTGGACCTGCGCGTTGTTCAGGATCGTCACCTGTCCCGAGAAGCCGCCGTTGAGCACCGGGTTCTGCGGGCTGTCGAGGCCCGAGATGGTGTCTTCGTCGCCACGGAAGAAGTTGAGCGTATGATTGACGATCGAGCCAACCTGCGAGAACTGGCCCGAAAGCACGCGGTCAGGACCATTCGTAAAGCCGGGGAACGGCGCGTTGGGCGCTCCGTTGACCGGATCGGTGTTGTTGGTCTGGCGCGGCTGCCGGAAGCCCGTCGGGCGGCTGAGGCGCGTGATGTCGCCGAAGTCGCCGAAGAGCACGTTCGGATCGAGACCCTGGAATTCCACGCCGATGTCTTCGAGGTACGCTTCGCGGATGGTCAGGAAGCGCGACTCGATGTTGATCATCATCTTGGCCGATGAACGGAAGTTCGAGAGCAACTGGTCGATCAGCGCGTGGATTTCCGGGCGCTGAATCACCAGCAGCTTGCCGAACTTTTCTTCGATCGACGTGCCCTGCGCGGCTTCCCACATGTCGGGGCGGACGCGCAGCTTGATCATGTCGGCGATGCTCGAGACCGTCTGCGGAGCGGCCGCCGCGGCCTGGAACGGATTGGCGCCGCCACCCGCGCCGCCGCCGGTCGGATCGATCGGCGTCAACTGCAAGTCGGGGCCCGGGAAGTCCGGAATCGTCTGCACCAGGTCGCTCACGTCATAGATCTTCATTTCGACGGCCTGAGTCAGCTTGTCGGTCTTGCTGATGAAGATGGCCTGATCCTGCAGGACATAGTCCAGCTCGGCCATCTTCAGGATCCATTCCAGCGCCAGATCCAGGCTCATGTCGGAGACGCGCAGATTGATCGCCGGCGCGCCCTGGACCACCTTCGGATCCAGCACCATCGTGACCTGCGCGAGACTGCGCAGGAAGCCAATGGCTTCTTCCAGCGGCGTGTCAATGAATTCAAAGCTGACTTTGCGCTGCAGTTTCTTCTTGATGTCGCTCTTCCAGCCGTCGTCCACGGACTTCTTGTCCATCGACGCGGTTTCCGAACGGCGGGTGATCTGATCCCAGTTCGACGGATACAGGATGAGCGGCGCGTAGCTGATCGACGCTTCGTCCATGTCTTCCCACGAGCGCTTCATTTCTTCGCGCTTGGCTTCTTCGATCGCGTCACGTTCGTGCGCATGGTACGCGCCGCGCGCCTTGCTCTTCCAGCTTTCGGCTTCGCCGTTGAGCGGGTCGATCTGGAGGACGCGGATGGCGAGGTATTCGGCCGCCTTGTAGTCCTGGCGGTCGTAGAGTTCCTTAACCTGTTCGAGCAGCTTCTGCACGCGCGCCTTGAACAGTTCCGTGGCGCTGATGCGTTCCGCGTCGGCGGCGCGCTGCGATTCAACGCGGCGCAGGAAGCTGATTTCGTCTTCCTTTTCGGCGATCTTCTGGCGCACGCGAATCAACGCGGCGTCGACCGTCGCGCGTTCCGTCGGCAGATCGAACGTCGGCGGCATCCAGTTAATGATTTCCTTCACGCGGCGGTAGCGGTCCTGCGCCTTGCGCAGATTGTCGAGCTGTTCGGTGAGAACGCGTTCCTTTTCGTCCGCTTCGGTTTCCAGCGCCGTGGCCGAACCGCGCTCTTCGAGGCGGCGGGCTTCTTCGATGGCCTGCGCCAGCGCGATGACCGATTCCTGAATGCGGACGCGTTCGTTGGCTTCCAACTCCTTGATCTTGGCGGCGATGCGTTCGACGTGCACGCCCAGCAGCGCGTTGACGGTGCGGAGCTTCTGCTGCGCCTGCGGGTGCGCCGGATCGAGCGCGACGGCGCGTTCGAAGTATTTCTTGGCGTCCTCGTATTCCAGGTCGTTAAACAGCTTCAAGCCGGTCTGATACGCGGCTTCGGCGGCCTGCACGTTTTCCTGGGAGGTCACGCCGGAGAGCCGTTCGGCTTCCTTCAGCAGGCGTTCTGCTTTCTGTTCGGGCGTTTCTTCAGTGGGAGCCGGCGTGGGCTTGGGCGGTTCTTTGCCTTCGTCCTTTTTCGGCTCGTCGGCGGCTTCTTCCTTGGTTTCAGCAGCCGGAGCACCGGGCGCCTTGGCCTTGGTTTCAGCCGAAGCGACATCGGCCAGCGCGGCGGGTCTCAGCGAGACCAGCTCAGCCGTGGCTTCCTTGGGATCGGCGAGTTCCACCGGTTCGGCTTTGGCCGTCTCGGCGCCCTCGGCATCGGCATTGTCCAGTTCGGCAACTTCGGCGCGGGCTGGGCCACCATCGTCCACCGGCTTGACGGTCCGGATCACCGGCGCGCTTTCAATGCGCTCAGCGCCCAAATCTCCCTTGCGGTTATTACAACCCGCAAAGCCGCCTGCCAGCAAAGCAACTAAGCTCATTCCCGCGAGCGTACGCAATCTGATCATCGACCGCGGCCGTCCTTTCTACTCGAACCCGTTTTGGCCAGAACCCACACACTGCGGTCCTGCCACCCCTCACTTAAAAAACCTGCCGAGCAGCGTAACCAGGCTCACGCCGGTCCTGCACAAATGCATAAATTGCAGCACAACAACTTACCCCCGCGCACCTGCTGCGAGTCATCGCTTCAGGCGTTTAGGACAACACGGAATAAGGGTTGCACTTGTGGAGCATACAAATTTTTTCAAGTCCGTCAAGTTGAACCTATCTTTATCCGGATATTTTATATTTTTCGTTAAATAACACCCCCACCGCATCCGACTGTTAAGTTTCCGCGCTATTTCTTAGCTATTTTCGTCTGCCCGTCCATGTATTTCTGCAACACAGGCGGAATATTGATCGTTCCGTCCGCCTGCTGGTTGGATTCCCACAGCGCCACCATGATCCGGGGCAAGGCCAGCCCGGAACCGTTCAGCGTGTGGACGAATTGAGGCTTACCTCCATCTGACGGTTTATAGCGAATATTGCTGCGGCGCGCCTGGTAGTCCTCGAAGTTGGAAACACTCGAGACTTCCAGCCAGCGGTTCGCGGCAGGCGCGAAAACCTCCAAATCGTAGCACTTCGCCGCCGAGAAGCTCAAGTCCCCCCGGCACAACAGCAGGACCCGGTACTGCAGGCCCAGTTGCTGCAGCAGGTACTCCGCGTTCTCAAGCATGCTTTCGTGCTCGGCATAGCTGCTCTGCGGCGTCGTGAACTTGAGCATCTCCACTTTATTGAATTGATGCACCCGCAGGATGCCGCGCGTGTCCGCGCCTGCGGCGCCGGCTTCCCGGCGGAAACAGGCGGAATAGGCCACATACTTCCGCGGGAGGTCCTTTTCGTCGAGGATCTCGTCGCGATGGAACGCGGTCACTGGCACTTCCGCCGTGGGGATGGCGTACAGCCCGTCGGCGGGCGCGTTGTACATCTGGTCTTTGAACTTGGGGAACTGGCCGGAACCGTAGAGCGTCTGCTCCGTCACGAAGAACGGCGGAAAGAGTTCGTCATAGCCGTTGCGCGTGCGGTGCACGTCCAGAAACCATGAAATCAGCGCGCGTTCCATGCGTGCGCCATCCCCCCGCAGGAAGTACCAGCCTGAGCCGGAGATCTTCGCGCCGCGTTCGGTTTCCAGAATGCCGTTCTGCGCACCCAGTTCATAATGCGGCTTGGGCGTGAAGTTGAACTGCGCCGGCGTGCCCCAAGTGCGTGCGACGACGTTCTCTTCGGGGCTGGCCCCCGGCGGTACGGTCGCATGGGGAACGTTCGGCACCCAGGCCAGCAGCGCATCGCGTTCGGCTTCCGTGCGAGCCTGATCCTGCTCGAGCGTCTGAATCCGGTCGTCCATGCTCTTGGAGCGCTGTTTCAGCTCGGCGACTTCGGCTTCGAGCGCGGCTTTGGCTGCGGCATCGGTGACGCCTTTGGACTTGCCCATTTTGGCGCCGATGTCTTTAGAGAGCTTATTCTTTTCGTTCTTGAGCCCCTCGACTTCCTTGATCGCGTTCTTGCGCTGCTCTTCGAGCTTGGGAAGTTTGGAGAGGTCCGTGTGTTCGTTGGCGGCTTTTTTGTCGGTGAGGGCCTTCTGCACCAAGTCCAGGTTGGCCAGCACGAATTTATAGTCGAGCATGATTCTCCTCGCGATCCATGTGACGAACGAGACACTCTAAGTTGCGGTGCAAAAGCGGTCAAACGGATAGTGAACGAAGTAGCAGCGGCTGCAGCGGTGGCAGGAAAAAAGAAAAGGACCGCGAAGCGGTCCTTGCTGTTTACTGTCGAGTGCTGCTGCCACTGCCGCTATGGTTCTTCTTCCTCTTCTTCGTCCGGCGGAGGCGGCTCATCTTCGCTCTGCCATGAACGACCGCGCCACCATGCGGTCTGTTCCCAGCCGGGAACGGACATGAAGGTATTACCATCGAGCGCCAGATTGAGCACCTGTTCGGTACGCTCGTCGTCAACCAGCCCGGGATTCATGTGCCAGAAACAGCGCACCACCGGGAGCCATGTGCGCGCATAACCCTGCTGCGCCGTTGCAGTGAACCCAATCTGGTCATAAGGATCCCACGTCCAAGCTTCAGGGATGCCATACGAGCCTGGGCCACCATAGCCGGTAATAAACGCGTCTCCATTATTGAGCTGCCAGAATTTCGCCTCCTGCCAGGTGACGATGCCGTCGCCATTGCGGTCAAACGCCATCCCGGAATAAATTTCGTCTTGAGAAAAATTCCCATCTTCATTCGCATCGACGACTAGGTCGCTCAGGATTCCATCTCCAAACCCAACGAATTCAGGAAAAGCCGGATCGTACCACCCATCCCAATAACCAAGAAAGTCGCTGCAGAAAGTCGAGGATGTTCCGTCCGTGATCCAGACAGGATCACCATCATTGTAATCCCAGCGTTGACATACCCGCGTGCTGAACTCGTACAAGTACGAGCAATTGTTTTCAACCAGCCGCGTTCCGTTGCCATCAATCATGGGCGGGTTACTGGCGCGTTCGCGCCAATCGCCCTTGTCGTCTTTGGCCTTGCCGGGCTTGAGCGTGGTGCCCAAGGCGAGCGTGGAATCCATGGGACAGACGAATACGCGTTCGTCGTTGCAGTATTGCAGGCTGTTTAAATGGGTCAGCCGGTCGGGCATGTTCTCCATGGTCTGATCGTGATCCATGTCGTACATGACCAGCGCCTGGCTGATCTGGCGCATCTGGCTGCGGCACTGAACTTCGCGCGCGCTGCGGCGGCCTTGGGCGAAGGTCGGCATCAGCATCGATCCAATTAACGCCATGATCACCACCACGACCAGTAACTCGGTCATGGTGAATCCGCGCGCTGGAGAGGCCTTAACCATAAATACCCTTATGCCCTGCCCTGTGAGAACTTACCGTTACAATGGGGCAAAGTCACTGATAAACCCGGTAGGACAGACACTCCTGTCTGTCCAGGCCGTTGGACGTTGCGTTGAACGTCCAGATTCGGGTTTTGCAACATCATCCCCAACGGCTCGGACAGACAGGCGGAAAATTTCCGCCAGAGTGTCTGTCCTACTGGGTCTCTCTATCCACCGGACAGCGCGGCGGCTTACCATTTAACACTCGTAACACGTCATCGACGACTTCCGCATAACCCAAGTTTGCCTCGGGCGTCTGCGCCGCAGAATGCGGCGATAGAATCGCGCGGCTCTGTTTAAGCAAGGGGTGGTCCGCGGGCGGGATTTCGGGGTCAAATACATCCAAACCCACGCCGCCGAGCCGGTTTGCGGCGAGTGCTTTAGCCGCCGCAATGCTGTCCAAAATTGCACCTCGGGCGCAGTTAATAAGGAGCGCGTGCGGCTGCATCAGTTTGATTTCCGACGCGCCGATCAGACCGCGCGTGGATTTGTCCAACGGCGTGTGAATGGAGACGACATCGCTGCGCTTGAGCAGTGTTTTCAGCGGCACTTTGCGAATGCCCAGCCGTCGCTCTTTGGCGGGATATGCGACGATGTCCGCGTAAAGCATCTGCATGCCGAAAGCTTTACCGATACCCGCCACGGTCGTCCCGATGCGGCCCAGCCCAATAATGCCGAGCGTCTTGCCTTCAAGCTGGAAAGATTTATTGCGCTCGCGCGATTCATAATCGCCGGCTCGTGTGGCGCGATCGGCGGTTAGCACGTTCTTCGACAGGGCCAGGATCATGGCCCAGGTGTGCTCGGCGACGGCCACGCGGCTGCCGGCGGGAGTATTCACCACGCAGATGCCCAGCTTCGTCGCGGCGGGAATATCGATGTGATCCACGCCGATACCATGGCGGCCGACGACTTTCAGGCGCGGCGACGCGCGCAACACTTTTTTCGTCACGCAGCCTTTGGTGCGAATGATGATGGCGTCGACTTGCTCGGCGGCGGCGATTTTCGCGAGCGAATCTTCGTCGAAGGCCGCCGGCCGCACCACGCGCGCGGCTTTCTCGAGTTTGGCGAGATACTTGGGATGAATCTTTTCGACGAGTAGGACCGTGGGCTTCATGGACGCAGTTCTAACGGTTCCAGTAGAAGACGCAATGTGGCGCAGGACAGCCCGGATAGGACTTATGAGGCGGATGGAACCTATAAAAAATGCGAGTGCAAAGATGCTGCTGTGCTGGACCGCCTTTTTCGCTTTCATTTTTGCCGCTGAGACGGAACATATGCGTAGTTTCTGGAATATCGCGCATAGCGCGCCGCTGTTAACCCTGAACCAGGAACCCGAACCCAGGAACTTGTTTTATCATGTCCGATCCCCGCTTTGTCGTTGGCATTGACCTTGGCACCACCAACTGCGCGCTCGCTTACGCCGATCTGAACGAGAAGGGCGGCAAGATCGCCGTCATGGACGTGGCGCAGATCGTCAAGCCCGGCGCCGTCGAAGACCGCCAGCTTCTGCCATCCTTCCTCTATCTGCCCGCCGAAGGCGAACTGCCCGCGGGCAGCCTGGAACTGCCGTGGGACGACAAGAAAACCTACTGCATCGGCGAATACGCCCGCGGGCGCGGCAAGGAAGTCCCGGGCCGCCTGGTCAGTTCCGCCAAGTCGTGGCTGTGCCACGCGGGAGTCGACCGCCGTTCGGCGCTGCTGCCGTGGAAAGCGCCCGAAGACGTGCCCAAGCTCTCACCGGTGGAAGCGTCGACGCGGATCTTGAAGCATCTCGCCGACGCTTGGGACCACAGCGTCGCCAAAGGCCAGCGCGGCGCGAAGCTGAAGCAGCAGAAAATCATGCTGTGCGTGCCCGCGAGTTTCGACGCCGCCGCGCGCGATCTGACGCTGGAAGCCGCGCGTGACGCGGGCTTCGAAGATGTCACGCTGTTGGAAGAGCCGCAGGCCGCCTTCTATTCGTGGCTGGAATCGACTCACGACAAGTGGCGCAAGAGCGTCGACGTCGGCGACTTGGTGCTGGTCGTGGACGTCGGTGGTGGCACGACGGACTTAAGCCTGATCGCGGTGGGCGAAGAAAAAGGCGGCCTGAGCCTCCATCGTATCGCCGTCGGCGAACACATTCTGCTCGGCGGCGATAACATGGACCTCGCGCTGGCGCACGCGGTTTCGACGCGTCTGGCGGGCGAAGGCACGAAGCTGGATAGCTGGCAGTTGCGCGGCCTCGCTCACAGTTGCCGCGAAGCCAAGGAGAAACTGCTCAGCGACGAATCGAAAAAAGAATTCCCGCTCGCGATTCTCGGCCGCGGCAGCAGCGTGATCGGCAAGAGCATCAAGTCGCGCATCACGCGAGAAGAAGTCGCGCAGGTGATTCTCGACGGCTTCTTCGCGCTGACCAAAGTTGACGAACGCCCTGAGCGCGGCATGCGCCTGGGCTTGCAGGAACTCGGCTTAAGCTACGCCGGCGATGCGTCGATCTCGAAACACATCGCGCAGTTTCTCGCGAAAGAGAACCTCGAGAGCGACAAGGAAGCGCCCGTCAAGCTGAAGGGCAAAAAGTTCGTCCATCCCACGAAGATTCTCTTTAATGGTGGCGTGCTGAAGGCCGAAGCGCTCTGCACCCGCATCGTCGAACTGATCAACGGTTGGCTGAAAGAAGAGAACGCCGCGCCGCTCACCGTGCTGCCGGCCAGCGATCTGGACCTCGCGGTCGCCCGCGGGGCGACGTTCTACGGCATGGGCCAGAAGGGCAAAGGCGTGCGCATCCGTGGTGGCGTCGCGCGGGCCTACTACATCGGCGTGGAAACATCCATGCCGGCGGTGCCGGGCCAGCGTCCGCCGATCAAAGCGCTGTGCGTCGTGCCCTTCGGCATGGAAGAAGGCAGCGACACGACGGTGCCGGACGCCGAATTCGGCCTCGTCGTCGGCGAGCCGGTGCAGTTCCGTTTCCTGTCTTCGACCACGCGCCGCGACGACCGGGTCGGCAGCACGATCGAAGACTGGGGCGACACCATTGAAGAACTCGCGCCAATCGAAGCCAACCTGCCGGCGACAAAAAAAGCGCACGCTGGCGCGACCGTGCCCGTAACGCTGCACAGCAAGGTCACCGCCATCGGCACGCTGGAACTGTGGTGCAAAGAGAAGAAGGGCGCCGGCGAATGGAAGCTGGAACTCAACGTGCGGGAAAACTGATGCCGCCTGCACAGAACCCACCCACGCCTCCTTTAGAACCTCCCCCGCTCTTTGACCGACTCCGCGGCGCGTTGCTGGAAGACTACGGCATGACGGGCGATGTCACCTCCCAGGCGCTGGTGACCGAAAGCCGTGAGGCCGAAGCGATTCTTCAGGCCAAAGCCGACGGCGTCGTCTGTGGCGTGAAGCTGCTGCCGCTCATCTTTCAGATGGCCGAGCAGCTCGTGTCGCTGCAAGCCGCCGGGCGCGCATGGGATCTGCGCGATGCTCAGGACGCGGCCGCTTCCGGCAAAGCCGACTGGGACGCGGTCATGAAACTCAGCGATGCGCACGACAAACAAACCATTCGCATCAACCTCCTTAAGAAGGATGGCGACCGCATCGTTAAAGGCGACGCGGTCGCAACATTACAAGGCAACGCACGTGCACTGCTCGCGGGCGAACGCGTGGCGCTGAATCTGGTGTGTCATCTTTCGGGCATCGCGACGCAGACCGCCGAATACGTGAAGCGCGTCGCGCACACGCAGGCAAAAGTGCTCGACACGCGCAAGACCACGCCGCTTTGGCGCGATTTGGAAAAGTATGCCGTGAAATGCGGCGGCGGTGAAAACCACCGGCGCGGTCTTTATGACATGGTGCTGATCAAAGATAATCACCTTGCGTTGTGGAACGCGAAAGATCCTGCGGGCGCGGTCAACGCCGCGCGCCAAAAATTTCCGCAGCTTCCCATCGAAGTGGAAGTGACAGATATTGCGGGTTTGCAACACGTCTGCACGCATGCAGCGCCCGATTTCGTGTTACTGGATAACTTTTCTGTCGCCGCGTTGCGCGAAGCAGTGGTGTGGACAAAGAATTTTTTCGCCGCGCAAAAAAAAGATTCGCCGCGTCCGAAGCTCGAAGCTTCCGGCGGCGTGACGCTGGAAACCCTGTCAGCGATTGCGGAAACGGGAGTCGACCGCATCTCAGTTGGCGCGTTAACACACTCAGTGAAGAGTCTTGATCTCTCACTTGAGTTCAAAAATCTTTAAGCCGCAATTGCGTGCTACGGATTTGAATTCCCGTATCAAGTTTACGTAAATTCATCATTACCGGACGTTTAAGAGACTCGGGTTTTCAGTTTGAAAAGGTAACACGATTGGGCGCAAACACGCATACGAAATATGCTTCATGATGTATTCATAAATACTTATCTCTACTGAGGATGCAGGAATAATATCGCGGAAAATTTTTGTTTTGACAGTCTATCCTGCATCCGTACAATCCGCCCTCGAACTTGATAATTAAATTGATTCCTCCGTCCGTCTACTAACTCGTAGGCGATTTAGCGTGATCTGGGAACGAATTCGTTCATTCCCAGAACGAGGGGTATTGTGTCTCAACTTGCAAGCGAAGCGATGTCGACGTCCATCTTGCAAAATGTGAGAGCAGCGGTCAGCGCGGAATGCTACCGGGCCTGGTTTCAGGACTTAACGGTCCGCGAGATCGACGGCCACATCATTCACCTCTCCGTTCCCAACCGTTACGTTAAGCACTGGCTCGAAAGCCATTACAAAAAAGAATTGCTCAATGCGGCGCTGGTTATTGCGCCCGAAGTGCGCGAAGTTCAGGTCAGCGTCGTCGTTGCGCCCCGCGCAGCCGATTCGTCGATGCAGCTCGCCCAGGTCCTTGATCAAGCGATCCCCAAGGCGGCGCCCGCCGAACTTAGAAACGCCAGAAACAATCTCAGCACACGCGAAATGAATCCCGGCCTGTCGCGGCGGCTGCCGTTCTCGCCGGCCATGCGGCTGGAAAGCTTCAGCGTCGGCAAATCCAATCGCATCGCGCACTCAGCGGCGCAGAGCGTCGCCGAGTCGCCGGGCACGGTGTACAGCCCGCTGTTCATTCAGGGCGCACAGGGATTGGGCAAGACGCACCTGTTGCAGGGCATCGGCCACCTCCTTATAGAGCGGGTTCCGGCGCTGAATGTGATCTACACATCGTGCGAAGAATTTACGAACGCGTACGTGTGGGGCGTGCAGAATAAAAAGCTCGACGCCTTCCGCGCCGCTTACCGCAGTTGCGACGCGCTGCTGATCGATGACATCCAGTTTTTGTCCGGCAAAGACCGCACGCAGGAAGAATTCCTGCACACGTTCGATTCGCTGCGCAACGGACACAAACAGATTGTACTGGCTGCGGACGTCGCGCCGCGGGATATCAAACGATTGGATCCCCGCCTCGTCGCGCGCTTCCAAACGGGACTCGTGGCACGGGTTGACGCGCCCGACCAGGAATTGCGCGGGACGCTAATTAAGGAGAAGGCCCGCAGCCGCGGCTTGAGTTTGCCGCCAGACGTCGGCGCGGTGCTGGCCTCGCACATTGAAAACAACGTGCGCGAACTGGAAGGCGCCGTCTGCAAACTCATGGCTTTGGCCGCATCCGAAGGCCGCGCGCCCGACCGCGAACTTGCCATTCATGCCTTGCGCGAACTGGGCTACCTGCGTTCCGGGCCGCTGACGTTGCAGGACATCCTGCAAGCAGTGGTGCAGCGCTACCACGTCAGCGCCGACGAAGTCCGTTCCAGCAAGCGGCACGCGTCGCTGGTCCATGTCCGCCACATCGGCATGTATCTGTCGAAGCTGCTCACGTCCCAAAGTGTCGCCGACATTGGCCGCTTTTACGGCAATCGCGACCACGCGACGGTCCTTCACGCCGCCCGCAAGATGGGCGATCTGGTCAAGCGCGACGACAATGTCCGCCAAGAAGTCCAAGTGCTACGCCAACTGCTGGGGCGCTAAAGCTGCTGTTCGCAACCGTCCTGTACGCATTAAAGTTTGAAGAAATCCTAATCTCCTCTGCTTTCAGACGTCCTGATTCAGTAACGGGAGCCGCTTCGCGTTGAATCGATTAATCCTGCTGTGTTTGGTCTCAGGGGCGCTCGGAGCGGCGGAAGGTCCGGCGTTGCCGGCCATCGACAATCAAAAGATCCTCGAAAACATGACCGCGGCGGGATTCAAGCTACCCGAACGTATCTTTACGCCCACCTTGATTGAGGCCTACCGCAAAAACGCCGCGCCGGGCGTGCTGTTGTTGGAGAGCGGCAGCAGCGAACGCGGGAAACGCTGGCTAAATATTCCAGAAGCGCGCTGGCGCGAGATGATCTCTCCCTTGGCGCCCATCACGATGTGCGGCGGCGAGAACTTTGCCCGCGGCGACTGCCCGTTTTGCCGCAAGCCATTCTTTGCCTCACAGATGACTGAGAGCGAATTCCTGAATACGCCGTTTCAGATCAAGACAGCCTGCTGCGGTGCAACGATCTTCGCGCGCGAGGCCGACATGCCGCCCGATTACACCGCGCGGCCGAATCACACAGAATTGGTGACCCATCTCGACGGAACCGTGGTGGAGTACCGTTTTTTTGTGCCACCCGCGTTCAAGAACGCGCCACTGAAGCCCTTCGGTGATCGCCGGCATTGGTTCTGCCCGGCGGCGGAAGTCTGGCACGCACGCCTGTATGCGCTGTGCCGCTGGTGGGATTCGCTGAACGTCCTCGGCGACCTCGAAGCGCGGGTGTTTCACGAAAACGACGCGCAGGCGGCGCGGAATCTGGCGATTGTGCTCGACCGATTGGCAGAAGTCATGCCGGGCTTGCCGCTCTATTCGGCATTTTTGGGGAGCGAAGGGCTGGCCCGTGGGACAGACAACGAGCACTACCTGACCAAGGATGCGTACCTTGGCGTCCCGCGGCCACGACGGTACGAAAAACCATTCTGGTACGACATTTCCGGTGAAGCCTACTGCTACGACAAGCTCAACTGGGGCATCCCCGCCTGGCAGGATGGCGTGATGCAACAGGCCGGAAATTTCGCGGAGCTCTTCGACCTGATCCGCGACCGGCCCGAAGTGCGCAAGTACAGCCAGGAAAAATATGGCGACGCGGTAGCATGGGAAAAGAAAGTGCGCACGGGCCTGCTCGAAGAACTGCGGCTGGTGTGTTCGAGTTGCCCCACCACCCGCGGAAACACCGTGTCCAATTGGATGACCGGCGCGTCGCGGCTGGGGATCGTGCTCCAGGACCGCTATTTTTATGACGCCGCACTGACCTGTGTCGAGAGCGCCATTTGGAACGCATACTTCAGCGACGGTCTCAATGAACAAGGCGCCTTCAATTACGCAGCGATGACCCGCCAGGTATTGCGTCAGCGCTGGATGCATTCGATCTGGGGCGGCATTGATCTGCGGGAGCGCAACCCCGCCTTGCAAGCGATCGACAAGGGCGACGTGGTGATCACCACGCTGCTGGATCAACCCAGCGCCCACGGCGACCAGCACATGTGGTTCTTTCGCGGCAAGCCTTTCGTGTACGGGCCTCCACCGGAGACACCCGACTATGCCGCCCACGAATTGGGGCAGTGTTATCCCGATTACGGTCTCGCGTGCGTGCGCGCCGGCGGCGCGGGTCAGCGGCTGGAAGCAATCATGGATTTTCAAAGCGCACCGGGCCATACGCACGCCGGGCGGTTGAATTATCAGCTCTACTATCAAGGCATCGCGGTCTTACCCGATCTCGGATATGGCAACGGTAATGCCATGAAAGCCAACGAGGTGGCATTGCTGGAAGCGGTGAAGTATCCGTTCGAGTCGCAGCCATTGCCGGTTCCCGGAAATACGTGGTCCTGGTACCACACTTACACGACTCGTCCCACAACCCACTGCACGGCGTTGGTGGACGGCTTTCAAGACAAATGCGGACCGGCGACGTTCCATCGATTCTGGGGCAATTTCAGGCAGGATCATCCCGCCAGCGGACTGCAATTTCTCGAAGCGGACGCCCGCGCCGTATTTCTCTATCGGCCCGAGCGGCCATCACTCTTTCACCGTCAGTTGCTGACGGTGAATCTCCCCGGCGGCCGGCCGGTGCTGTTGGACTTCTTCAGAATTCGCGGTGGTCATCGGCACGAACTGTACTGGCATGTGCCCGCGGCGCCCGCCGAGACCACTCTCGGGCCCGCCGAGCCACTGGGGACAACCTTGCAGGCGTATTTCCGGGCCAATCCCACTCCGGGGGACTTCGAGCAAACTGGCTTACAATTTCTGACACAGCCGGCGCGGCGGCCATTAACGCAGAAACTCTGGCGCGCGGAATGGAAAATCGATCCGAACCAGTACGCGCCGCGCACCGCGGACGCGCAGAAACATTACGAGCCGTGGCGCAAGTACCTGGTCCCGGCGCGGCTGCGCATGCATGCAGCAGTGTTCGGTTCCACAGCCGAGCGGAGCGAGGCGCTGAGCGCGCGCGGGCCTTGGGTTTCCGAGATGGAAGAATACTTTCCGGCCATCGGGCGCGTCAGTAATGTCTTCGCGCTGAAGGAATCGCTGGACTATCTGGTGCTGTCCCGCGCCAGTGCCAAAGCGCCGCTGACCACGACGTATGCGACGGTGTTGGAGGCCACAACGGGCGACGCGACCCCGGCATTTACCACCGCCGAAGCGCTGCCCGCGGCGTTGCAAGACGGCGCGAATTTAGGTGCGGGCTTCAAATTTACCCTCCCCGCTGCCGGTGCGGAGAAATCCGCCGAGGTCTGGGTGGCGGCGACTCAAGATGGCACGCGCTACGAAGCAGGGGGACTGACGCTGGCCGGACGGTGCGGGCTGGTCAGTCCGTCCGAGGCGCAGCTGGTATTGTTTGACGGCAACGAATTGTCATGTGCGGGCTGGGCCGTCAGCGCTCAGCCGAGCTGGAAACTAAAACTGCTGACCGCTGGCGGCGACATCTCCGGTTCGCCCGCGGAATCCTTTCTGGTGGTCGAGAGCGCGCGGCCGTTGCCTGCCGACAAGACCCTGGTGGGGCAGATGCTGACGGTCTATCACCAAATTAGCGATTACCACAGCGTGGGCTATACGATCCGAGGGGTCTCGGCGTTCGGCCCGAATCGCTGGCGTATCGATCTCGAGGATTCGCCACCGTTTCTCAAACACAAGATGCACATCCGCGCCGTGGACCCAAAAGACGCTCGGCACTTTCATGCGACTGAATTCTTTCTGAAGGGCCAGGGCGGCGGACTGTACGAAGGCTGCCGTATTCTCTTCCCCCGCAGCGGCTACGTTGGAACACTCCGCGAGATTTTAGCCGAATCGCGCAAGCCGGATGGAACGGTCACCGGCTTCCACAGCGACGATGTGCTCTTAAAAGACGTGCCGCCTGCCGGAGCGGTGCAAGTCGGCGACTCGTTCGTGATCTATTCCATTCAGCCCGGCGATGAGGTGGTCATCCCGTCGTTCTTTGGCTGCCAAGGCAAGCTCGGCGCCACTGAAGGGACGTTGAATGTCTTCACAACGGGTGCCGCGACACTGACGCTTCCGACCGGTTACAGCACCGGCATCGTTTCCACCGGGGGAGTCCAAAAGGCGGCGGTGATCATTAATAAGGGTGATAAAATGACTATCAGCCTCGACAATCTGAGTGACGGCCGTGCAACAATACTCTTAAAGAAATAAGTATTACTCCATACGCATCAATAGATTATACAATAAAGACAATACGGACAGTTATCATCGTTATTTGATTGACCATCCTCTAGATACCGCTTAAACTACGCCTGTTGACCTTGAAGTGGGTCAATCAGGAGCAGCCTATGAAATTTTCGCAGAGTACCGACTTGGCGATCGACAGCCTGTTTTATATGGCGGCGCACCCGGAAGTGACCGACTTCTCCGTGGAGCACGTCGCTCAGGCTCAGCATGTCTCCGAGTCCTACCTGGCCAAGGTGTTTCAGCAACTGGTCAAGGCGGGTTTGCTCCGCTCGCATCGCGGCTCTAAAGGGGGCTACGCGCTCAGCCGGCCGCCGGCCCAGATTACGCTCCGCGACATCGTCGTGGTTTTCGAAGGGGCTACCGCGCTGTTTGAATGCAACTCCAACGCCAAGCGCTGCAGCCTCGGGCCGAAGTGTCTGATCATTGCCACGTTCAGCGAAGCCGAACGCAAGATGAACGAAGTTCTTGCCGGTGTGAATTTGCAGGACGTCGTCAATCACAGCGGCAAGGAAGCTGGCTGGATCGGCACGCATACCGAAGAAATCGTCAAACCAGTTTCAACCATGACCAATGGACAAGGTGTCTAACGAAAGGAAGATCGACGAACATGAGCGACAAGCCGTTGTTGGTGATCGAAGACCTGCACGTCAGCGTGGCCGACAAGCCCATCCTTAAAGGCTTGAGCCTGACGCTGAATCGCGGCGAAGTGCATGTGCTGCTGGGCCAGAACGGCACCGGCAAGAGCACCCTCGCCTATGCCATCGCCGGACACCCCAGCTATAAAGTCACGCAGGGTCAAGTCTGGGTGAACGGCGAAGACCTGCTGGCCATGGAAGCCGACGCGCGGGCGCGCGCGGGAGTCTTCCTGGCGTTCCAGGCGCCCATCGCGGTGCCGGGCGTGTCGGTCGCGAACTTCCTGCGCACGGCGTATCAGGCCCGCTTCCACGGCGGCGTGGTTAAAGCCACAGACAAGACCGCGGGATCAAGCACCGGCTTCTCGGTGATGGAATTCCAGAAGAAGCTGATGGGCGCGATGAAGTCGCTCAAGATCGACCCGACGCTGGCGACCCGCTACTTGAACGAAGGTTTCTCCGGCGGCGAAAAGAAGCAGATGGAAATTCTGCAGATGGCGATGCTCCAGCCCACGCTGGCCATGCTCGACGAAACCGACTCAGGCCTGGACCTCGACAAGCTGCAAGTCGTGGGCGAAGGCGCCTCACGGCTGGCCAAGGAACACAACATGGGCGTGCTGGTGATCACACATTACAAGCGCCTCCTTAATTACATCCAGCCGACGCATGCGCACCTGCTGGTCGACGGCAAGATCGGCATCTCGATGGGACCGGAATTGGTCGACGAACTGGAAAACAAGGGCTACGAGCACATTAAGCAGACATACATCAAGAAAAGCGCGTGATGATTTTGGATTTGAGTTCACTAATCAGAAAGAGTGAGAATCATGAGCGACATTAAACACGATCCCCAGGCCACCGAAGTCAATCCGGCGGGCGGAATCGTCACCGACTACAAATTCGGCTTCCACGAGGAAGAGAAGCATTCCTTCCGCACCAAAGTGGGGCTGACTCGGGAAACGGTGACCGAAATCTCCGAACAGAAGAACGAGCCCAAGTGGATGCGGGACTTCCGCCTCCGCGCGCTCGATCTGTTCTGGAAAAAGCCCATGCCGACGTGGTGCGGCGACTTAAGCGGCATCGACTTCAACAACATCACGTACTACCTGAAGCCGACTGACCAGAAGTTCGACAACTGGGACATGGTGCCCGACGAAATCAAACGCACCTACGACAAGCTCGGCATCCCCGAAGACGAACGCAAGTTCCTCGGCGGCGTCGGCGCGCAGTACGACAGCGAAGTCGTCTACCACAACCTCAAAGGCCAGTGGGAAGAAAAGGGCGTGCTGTTCCTCTCGCCGGAAGAAGCCATCCAGAATCACCCGGAGATGGTAAAGGAATATTTCGGCACGATCATTCCGCCCGCCGACAACAAGTTCGCGGCGCTCAACAGCGCAGTCTGGTCGGGCGGCTCGTTCATCTACGTGCCCAAGGGCGTGCAGATCGACATCCCGCTGCAGGCGTACTTCCGCATCAACGCCAAGAACATGGGCCAGTTCGAACGTACGCTGATCATCGTCGACGAAGGCGCCTTCGTGCATTACGTCGAAGGCTGCACCGCGCCGGTGTATAGCTCCGATTCGCTGCACAGCGCGGTGGTCGAAATCGTCGTTAAGAAAGGCGGCCGTTGCCGCTACACGACCATCCAGAACTGGTCGACGAATGTTTACAATCTCGTCACCAAGCGAGCCGTGGCCTACAAGGACGCGACGATGGAATGGATCGACGGCAACATCGGCAGCAAGCTGACGGTGAAATATCCTGCCGTCTACATGATGGAACCCGGTGCGCGCGGCGAAATCCTGTCCATCGCCTTCGCGGGCAAGGGCCAGCATCAGGACGCCGGCGCCAAGGTCGTGCACTGCGCGCCGAACACCTCGTCGCTGATCACCAGCAAGTCCATCAGCAAGGACGGCGGCCGGGCCGGCTACCGCGGCCTGTGCAAAGTGATGAAGGGCGCGGACAACAGCAAGAGCCGCGTGGTCTGCGACGCGCTGATCATCGACGACAAGAGCCGCAGTGACACTTACCCGTACATCGAAGTGGAGGCGGACAAGGTCGGCGTCGAACACGAAGCATCCGTCAGCAAGATCAGCGAAGAGCAGCTCTTCTATCTGATGTCGCGCGGCATGACCGAAGACGAAGCAGCCAAGATGATCGTCACCGGCTTCATCGAACCGCTGATCAAAGAACTGCCCATGGAATACGCGGTGGAAATGAACCGCCTGATCGAGCTCGAGATGGAAGGCACGGTGGGCTAACGATTTCCATGCAAGACCCTAAACCGAGAACCAATCGCAGACAGTATGTAGATGTGCTTCGCCGCATGTCACCGCAGGAGCGCTGGGATAAGGCATTTGAACTGACGGCGCATGTGAGAGATCTATTCGAGACTGGATTGAAACTGCGGCATCCGGAGAAGAGCTCGGCTGAACTGAATGTACTGGTGTTAAAGCGGTTGGCGCGATGTCACAACAGGAATTGGTAAAGCAGATAGTGGACGCGTTCGACGCGTTGCGAGCACCGTACATGCTCACTGGCTCGCAGGTTTCAAGTTTGCAGGGGGAGCCGAGATCGACTCACGATGTGGACGTCGTCGCAATGTTGCAGGCCGTGCACATCAAGCCTTTGATAGAATGGTTTCCTGCGCCGAGGTTCTACGTGGACGAAGAAGCCATCCGCGACGCGGTTGGCAGAAAGAGCATGTTTAACATACTGGATACAAAGAGCGGCGATAAAATCGATGTGTGGTTCTTGAAGGATGAGGAATACGATCAAATGCGTTTTTCGAGGCGCATAAAAGTTTCAAAATTCGGGGTGAATGTGGCAGTGTCGAGCCCCGAAGACACGATTTTATTCAAACTTCGCTGGGGGCGGCAACTGGGCGCCAGCCAAAAACAATTTCAGGACGCCCTGGGGGTTTACGAGGTTCAAAAGGGCTCGCTCGACGAGAAATACATGGATGCTTGGGCAGCGAAACTTGGCATCGAGGATGCATTGCAGGAGATTCGAACACAAGCCGAGCAGGACGGGATCTAATATCAAGGAACGCGGCGCACGTCATAGTTGAATGGATTGGGCATAATGGATTTCAGCGTCAAAACCGTCGCGCCGTTCCTGTGCGCAGAAAAACGGATGGGGGCGGGCTAACCATGCCGGCAGTTAGCGCAAAATTTTTGAATGCAGTTCCGAAGCTCGCCGCGCTGGATATTCCAGCATCGATTGGATTTTACGAGCAAATCGGATTTTCAAAGCGCTGGCAGGAAGAAAACTATGCCGTCCTTGTCCGCGACGGAATAGAGATCCACTTGTGGAAATGCGAGGACAAGAGAATCGCAGAAAACACCGCTTGCCGCATTAATGTGCGTGGCATTCAGGAACTGTACGAGGAATTCCAAGCGCTCAAGCTTGTACACCCCAACGATCCCTTGAAACTGAAGCCCTGGAATCTGTGGGAGTTCTCCATTTTAGACCGCGACGGCAATTTGATTACGTTTTCCGAGAATCCAAATAAGGAAACGGGAGCCAGTTAGGTGGATTTCGAGCTCAAAACGGTGACGCCGTTCAAATTGCTATGCGCCGAGAAACGCATGGGCTTTCCCGACATTCCGCAGTTTGCGGGCGAAGTAGTTCCGCAGGTCTGCGCCAAGGCGACGGAACTGGGGTTGAAAACGATTGCGCCGGAGACGTTCATTTATCACTTCGACGAAAAGGGATTTGTTCTGCAGGCCGGAGTGCCGATCGAAGCGCTGAAAGGCGATCCAGCGCCGTTCAAAGTGGTCACGACGGAACCGTACAAGTGCCTGACGTGTGTTTACAAGGGCTCCATGAAAACGATCGCCCCGGCCTGGGACAAATTGATGCATGAAGTGCGGGCCAAAGGCCTGACGTCGACCAAACAGAGCCGCGAGATTTACCACCGCTGGGTCGAATTCGATTCGGCGGAGAACGAAACCGAATTGCAAGTTGGCGTGGTTTAAGAACACGGAGAAAGCCAGACCAGTATGAGCACCCTAGAGTCACCATCCATCCTGAGCGCGGAAGGCATCAAAGCCCGCAACGGCAATGAGCCCTCCTTTATTACCGAACGCCGGCTCAAGGCGCTGGAGCATTACCTCGCCCTGCCCATGCCCGGCCGCCGCGATGAACTTTGGCGCCGCGTCGAATTCGGCGATCTGGATATCGAAGCTGCCACGGTTCGCGCGCGGGCGGAAGGCCTTGCGACGCTGAGCACTCCGTCTGCGGAAGCCCTCAACCGGGGCGTCTTCTGGGGCACTCCGGAAGACGCATTCGCTGCGCGCAAGGAATTGCTCGAAAAATACTGGTGCACGGAAGTGTTCCCGATCGCACACGAAGAAGGCCGCAGCGGTAGCGGCGGCAAGTTTCATTCGCTCAATCAGGCGCTGTGGGAAGGCGGCTACGTCTGCCACGTGCCGAAAGGCGTGACGGCAGAAGTACCCATGAGCGCGCGCTTCCGCACGCGCGACGGGAACGACGGCGTTTTTCCGCACAACTTGATCGTGGTGGAAGACGGCGCGAGCGCGACAGTCATCGAACAGTATGTCTCAACGGCCCCGGCGCAAAATGGCCTGTGCTGCCCGCAGACCGAAGTCATCCTCGGCAAAAATGCGAAACTACGCTACATCCTGCTGCAGAACGTCGGCCCCAACGCCAACTACATCGGCGCACACAGGGCGCACCAATACGCAGAGAGCAAGCTGACGTTCGTCAGCGCGCACCTGGGCTCGAAGCTCGCGAAGACGTTCCTCGCGACAAAGATGCTTGAACCCAAAGCGCATGCGTATCTTTCCGGTCTTTACTACGGCACCGACGCACAGAAGATTCATCTCGACACGTACCAGCACCACGTCGCGCCGGATTGCACGACGGACTTGATGTTCAAAGGCGCGCTGGACGACACCGCCCGCTCGGTCTTCCGTGGCATGATTCGCCTGGAACCCGGCGCGCAGAAGACGGATTCGTATCAGCAGAACCGCACACTGCTGTTGAGCGACAACGCGCGCGTCGATTCGATTCCGGGCCTGGAAATTCTCGCCAACGACGTGCGCTGCACGCACGGTGCGACTGCCGGCCAGATCGATCCGCATATTCTCTTTTATCTGCGCTCGCGCGGACTGACTGAATTCGAAGCCAAGAAGATGATCATGGACGGATTTTTTGAAGAAGTGATGCTGCGATTCGGCCTGGAAAGCATCATCGAGCCATTGCGCGGGCAGATTGACGGGAAGATCGAACATAAGCGGAACTGAACTGCATATACTGGAGTTCAGCGTGGCCGAAACGGACAGGGAGAATGAATTCCGCCAATTGGAAGCGGACTTGCAGAAAAAGTTCCCGTTGTTGATTTTTGAAGTGCTGGATGACGACGAAGCACCTGAAGGATTGTATATCGCGGTTCTGTCAACGGGACCGGACTATGGGCCGGACTTGAGATTGGATTTACCCGGCGCACTGGAATTTTTCTGGTTGGAGCTGCCCAGATCAACGCAACAATATGGGATTTATCAAGAAACGCATTTCTTAGGAGGCTTCCATGAAAATTAAGAATCCAGAGCTTCTAAAGATCGTTCGAGCACAAGCCAAAAAGGAGATTCGACGCATGAATGCCGAGGAGCGCGCCGAACTCGAAAAACGCAGCGGACAGAGCATGAAGAAATCGGCACATGCGCGCAGTTCAACGAGGATTGCAGCCGCTCAACCAAAAGAGAAAAAGACCAGCAAATAGGATTACTCATGCCTTTCGTAAAAGCGCTCGCCCAATCAGATTTGCAGCCCGGACAGGGCAAATGCGTCTTGCTTGGCGGCAAAAAGATCGCGGTCTTTAACTGCAACGGCGCTTATTCGGCCATCGACGACACTTGCACGCACGACGAAGCGTCATTGGCTGAAGGCGTGATCATTGCCGAAGACGGCAAGTGCGTGGTGGAATGCCCCTGGCACGGCGCGCATTTTGATCTGTCCAGTGGCGCAGCGGTCACGTTGCCGGCGGTGCTGCCGGTCAAGACCTACGCCGTGCGTATCCAGGGCAACGATATTGAAGTGGATGTTTGAACGCACGCAGGAGCCGGGCCGATGTTAACCAACCAGCCACACGCCAAAACGCATGGCACGCACAAAGCCGAGGGCAATCCCAATTGCGACCTCTGCGAAAGCTGCGACATCAACGCCGACGCTTATCGCCTCGATTTCCCGATCCTGCAGCAGAACGTGAACGGCGGCAAGCCCCTCGTGTATCTCGATTCTGCCGCCACGTCGCAGAAGCCGCGTCAGGTCATCGACGCGATGAATCATTACTATGAATACTCCAACGCCAACGTGCACCGTGGGCTGCACGTGCTGGCCGAACGCGCCACCGAAATCTATGAAGGCGCGCGCGCAAAAGTCGCCAAGTTCATCAATGCCGAGCGTGCCGAAGAGATCGTCTGGACCAAAAACGCCAGCGAAGCGCTCAATCTTGTCGCGCATGGCTATGGCCGGAAATTTTTGAACGCCGGAGACGAAATCGTCGTCAGCATCATGGAACACCATAGCAACCTGGTGCCGTGGCATCTGCTGGCGAAGGATAAAGGCTGCGTCGTTCGCGGCGTGAACCTGAAGCCCGACGGCACGCTCGATCTTGAGCACCTCGACAAGCTGCTGTCGTCCGGCAAAGTGAAAATCGTGTCGCTGGCGCATGTCTCGAACGTGCTGGGCACGATCAACCCCATCGCACAGATCAGCAAAAAAGTGCGGACGGCCGGAGCGGTGTTTGTCGTCGACGGCTGCCAGGCCGTGCCGCATCTGCCGGTCGACGTGCGCTCGCTCGGCGCGGATTTCTACGCGTTCTCAGGCCACAAGATGTGCGGGCCGACGGGCATTGGCTGCCTGTACGGCCGCTACGAACTGCTCGACAAAATGAACCCATTCCTCGGCGGCGGCGAAATGATCGAGGAAGTGCGCGTGGACAGCTCCACCTATAAGGAGCCGCCGCTGCGTTTCGAAGCGGGCACGCCACCCATCGCCGAAACTGCCGGGATTGCGGCGGCGGTCGATTACCTGTCGAAGATCGGCATGCAGAATATCCGTACGCACGAAAAACAGACGCTGGAATACGCGTTGAAGCGCATGGAAAAGGTGCCGGGCTTGAAAATTCACGGCCCCCGCGATTCCGAGCTGCGCTCCGGCGTGATCTCCTTTGAATTCGAGGACATTCACGCCCACGATGTCGCGCACATTCTGGATTCCGAAGGCGTCGCGATCCGCGCGGGACACCATTGCGCCCAACCGTTGATGGAATGGCTGGACGCCGCCAGCACCGCGCGCATGAGCGTTTATCTCTATACGACCGAAGCGGACATCGACCGGCTGGTCGGCGCGCTGGAAAAAGTCCGCGAGCGGTTTTCGCAGGGATAAGCTTTATGGCCGAAGCAGCGCGCATTCATCCGGTGCCCCTCAAAATTGCCGCGGGCCTCTGTTTTCTCGACGCGGTGGTGGCGCCGCTGACGTTGTTTTTACTGCCGCCCTCGGGCATCACTTTGCTGCCGCCGTATCTGGGGCTGTATGCCTTCATCGGTCTGATCTGCATGGGCGGCCTGTGGTTCATGAAACGCTGGAGCATCCTGTCCTATATCGGTCTGGTCGGCGTCAACAACATGGTGATGCTGAAAATGGGCGCATGGAATCCATCCAACATCGCGCTTTCCAGCATCGTGATTCTAATTGGACTGATTTACTTTTCAAAAATGGAGTAGTCCGTGGCGGACGAAGCTAAAAAATTCGGCGGCGATGAAGTTCCCGGCGCGAAAACGCACCACGAGGAGCAGGGGCTCGATGCGCTGTACCGCGACGTCATTTTCGAGCATTACCGGCGCCCCCACAACAAGGGGGAGATCGCCGGCGCGCAGATCGTCACGAAAGGCACCAACCCCGTTTGCGGCGACCGCGTGACCATCTACGGCAAGGTCGGCGCCGACGGCAAGCTGGAACAAATTGGCTTCGACGGCAAGGGCTGCGCGATCTGCATCGCCAGCTCTTCGTTGATGACTGAATCGGTGCGCGGCAAAACATTGACCGAAGCCGGCGAGGTGGCCGAGCACTTCAAAGCGATGATGCGCAATGAAGTGCCGTTCGAAGTACCGCCGGACGTGCCCGACCTGGAAGCGCTGGAAGGCGTGCGCAAATTTTCAGTGCGCGTGAAATGCGCGACACTGGCGTGGACCACGCTAAAAAATGGCATTATCGAATATCAGGCCGGCCGCGGTGAAAGCAGCCACGAAGAAAGCTGTGCGACGTAACACTTAAAAGGAGTGCCACACATGAGCGATCCAATTCCGGCCAATCCGCCTGCGCCAACATCCGCCACACCAACAGTTCCCCAGCCTGCTTCAACAACGCCGGCAGCGCCGCAGACTATGTCGCCGCGTGAGGAAGCCTTGCGCGAGGCGCTGAAGGAAGTCTTCGACCCGGAAATCCCCATCAACATCGTCGACCTGGGCCTGATCTACAAATTGGAAGACAAAGAAGGCAAGGTCGAGATCGAAATGACGCTGACCAGCCCGCACTGTCCCGTCGCCGACCAGCTAAAGGCGCGCGTGAACGAAGTGCTGACGAAACAGAAAGACGTCAAGGCGGTGAATGTGGAACTCGTTTACAATCCGCCGTGGACCAAAGAGAAAATGACGTTCGAAGGCAAACTTCAGGCCTCCATGCTCGGAATCATGTAACCTTCAACGGTTCGCGGTGTAAATAAAACTATGCCGATCATTACGCTGCTGACCGATTTTGGCATCAAAGACGCCTGCGTCGGCGCGATGAAAGGCGTCATCCTTTCCAGCGCGCCCGATGCGCGCATCGTCGACATCTGCCATAACGTCCGCGCGCACGACATCGTCGCTGCCGCGTCGCTGCTCGAAGACTCCTATTCCTTCTTTCCGCCGGGCACCATTCACGTCGCGGTAGTCGATCCAGGCGTCGGCGGCGACCGCGCCGCGATTGCGATCCAGACCGAGCGCTACTTCTTTGTCGGGCCGGACAACGGTATCTTCGGTCCAGTGCTGCACCGCGAATCGCTGGTCGAAGCCGTGCGCCTGACGAATCCCAGCTACCATCTCCCGCAAGTCAGCGCCACGTTCCACGGCCGCGACATTTTCGCGCCGGTAGCCGCACATCTGGCCAAAGGTATTCCGCTGGAACATCTTGGCGACGATGTCGGCACGTTCACGCGCATGGATTATCCATTGCCGAAGCGCGACGGCGCGAAGTTGGAGGCACACGTACTGCGCAGCGACCGTTTCGGCAATCTAATCACCAATCTTAAGCGCGACGCGTACGACGTGTGGAATCCGCAGGGCATGCCCGTGCGCATTCAACTCAGCGGCGGCAAGGAAATCCTGGGCCTGCGCAAGACCTATTCGGACGTACCCGCGCAACACGCCCTGGCGTATTTCGGCAGCAGTGGGCGGCTGGAAATCGGCGTCAACTGCGGCCGAGCCGAAGATCTTTTCGCCGTAGCGTCCGGCGCGCCAATTACACTGCTCCTCGGTTAACTTTCTCCGGAAGGAAAATCAAATGGCCGAACGTCTGGAAGACCGCTTGAAAGCCATGATCGTCGAACGGCTGATGCTAAATGCCAAGGCGGCGGATATCGGCGACGAGGACGATCTGATCAAGAAGTGGAACGTCGAAAGCGTGCAGCTCATGGAAATCGTCATTGGGCTGGAAGAACACTTTGGCATTCAGCTCGGCGACGACGAATTCAGCATCAAAAAGTTCCGCACGGTGAAAAATATCGGCGAAGTCGTCCGCGGCAAGAATCCCGAAGCTTGAAGACCTTTCAGTAGTGAAGCTCCGTTCCGGAACGCCGCCAACTACCGGCGGCGTTCCTCACTTTGTATTTTTCTGGTACGTCTGCTGAAAGAGGCTTTTTAATGAAAATTCATTTCCACGGCGCGGTGCGGACGGTGACCGGCTCGCTGCACATCGTCGAGACCGCCCGTGGCGAGATCGTATTGCTGGACTGCGGCATGTTTCAGGGCCGCCGCGCCGAAGCCCGCCAGCGCAACACCACCCTTCCCATCGATCCCAAGCGCGTCAAGGCCGTCGTCATCAGCCACGCGCACATCGACCACATCGGCAACCTGCCAACATGGGTGGCCAAAGGCCTGAATTGTCCCATCATCGCCACCGGGGCGACGGTCGATTTAACCGATATCATGCTTCGCGATTCGGCGCACATTCAGGTGCTGGACGCGCGCCATATGAACCGGCATCTGCGCCCCGGCGAACCGGAGGTGGAGCCGCTTTATACTCCTGTGCACGCGGAAGCCGCAATCAAGCTGCTGCGCGGGCGGAATTATCACCAGTGGTTCGAGGTGCTGCCGGGCTTGCGCGCGATTTTTCACGACGCCGGACATATTCTGGGCTCGGCGAGCATCACGCTGGAAGAATCCGCTAACGGCACGACCAAGCGGCTGGCGTTCACCGGCGACGTGGGCCGGCCGGATTCGCCCATTCTGCGCGATCCGGAACCTTTCGGCGCCGGCGCCGATGTACTGCTAACGGAATCAACCTACGGCGACCGCGACCACGATCCGCAAAGCGAACTGCCGGAGGAACTCCGTAAAGTTCTGTACCAGACCATTGCGCGCGGCGGCAAAGTATTGATTCCCGCATTCGCGCTGGGCCGCGCGCAGGCGCTGATGTACGCGCTACGGCAATTGCAGCTCAATGGCAAACTGCCCGAAGTGCCGGTGTATCTCGACAGTCCGCTGGCGATGTCCGCGACTGAAATCTTCGCGCGCCATCCCGAATGCTACGACGTTGAAGCCACCGCGCGGCACAAGGGCGATGGTTCGCTCTTCGCGCTCGACGGCTTTATTCCGACGCGCTCATCCGAAGAATCGAAAGCGCTCAACGAAAAGAAAGAACCCTGTGTCATCATCGCCGCGTCGGGCATGTGCGAAGCCGGCAGAATTCTGCATCATCTCGACCACGGCATCGGCGACCCGCGCAACACGATTCTGATCGTCGGCTTCCAGGCCGAACACACGCTCGGCCGCAAGCTGGTCGACAAATGGGACCGCGTCAAAATCTTCGGGCAGGAACGAGACCGCCGCGCAGATGTCGTCGTGCTGAATGGCTTTTCCGCGCACGCGGGCCGCACGGAGTTGTTCAATCATCTGGACAAATGCCGCGGCCGCGGGCCGGTGTTTCTGGTCCACGGCGACGAGACGCGCTGCAACTGCTTCAAGACGTTCCTGGAAGGCAAAGGCTTCGCCGACGTGCGGATTCCAACGCAGGGCGAAGAGTTCAAGCTGTAGCTATTTCAAATCCAGGCACACCAGCGTTTTCATATCGCGGACGTAGAGCTTGCCGCCGGCAATGATCGGCGCGGTCCAACTGCGGCCCTTAAGCACGCTGAAGCGGCCCAGTTCCTTGTATTGCTTGGGATTGATCTCGGCCATCACCAGCTCGCCGGTATTGCCAACGATGGCAATGATCACGCCGTCGACGCCGATGATCCCGCCCTTTTCAAAACCGGGCTGGCTCCATGCGGGCGTGCCTGTCTTGGGATCGAGACACACGAAAACGCCAGGATCGCCGGTGCTGTAAATCATTCCGCCTGAAACAATGGCTGAATTGAAATGCGCCTTCACTTCTTTGTTGCGCCACAGTTCTCGCGGCTGGCCGCCTTGGACCGAGACCACCGCGCAGCCGGTGCCGTAACCGCTGGAAATGAAGATGTCATTGCCCATCACGGATGGCGTCGCGGCATTCACTTCGTAGCTGGTTTTCCACGGAAAACGCCAGAGCAGCACACCGCGTTCGGTGTCCACGCCCGTCAGCGCATGGCCGTTGAACACGATGTACTGCCGCTTGCCTGCAATCGTGGCGAGCACCGGAGTCGCGTAGCCGGCCTGATCGTTGCCACCGCCGCGCCAGATTTCCGCGCCAGTATCCTTATTCAGGGCGGCGACGGAGGCTTCACTGCCGCCGGGACACACGATTAATTTGTTGCCGTCGATTAAAGGAGCAGCCGTGTAGGCCCACCCGCCTGCCTTGCCGCCAAAGTCGGCTTTGATGTTCTTCGCCCAGATTTTTTTGCCGTCAGCGACGTTCAAGCAGTGGACCATGCCCGACGGCCCCTGCGTGTACACCTTTCCATTGCCGAACACCGGCGTGGAACGCCCACGGCCCCAATCGGCCTGATCGGGCTTGTAAGGTTCAGGGTACTTGAACGCCCAGACATCCTTCCCCGTCATCTCGTCGATCGCGCGAACCCAGTCCTGATCGCCGTCCTTGTCCACAATGAACATTTTTCCGGCTGCAACCGATGGACCGGCAAAGCCGTTGTCGCTGAGTTCAATACGCCAGAGCTCCTTGGGCGGGCGGACCTTCCAATCTTTGCTGATGCCGGTCTCCGGTGAAATGCCGTCCGCCTTGGGCCCCCGGAATTGCGGCCAATCGCTGCCGTCTACTTCCACTTTCTTCGCGTCTCCGGCGCAGAGATTGACGGCGCATAAAGTAATCAACAGGGGCAATGTTCGGATAAGCATCGGACTGTTTTCTCCCAAATGCCGCGGCAGGATTAGACGGCCAGCGGTAATCAGTGTATGCCATAGCGTGCCCGAGACAACTTCGGGAGCCGCGCCTTTCGTAATCTTGACGTGCCGCCGGGACATTCATTCGGGAGCCGATCAATGCCGCGAGTTCGTTTTGCCGCCGCCGTTTTGTGCCTGCTGACCTCCTGCGCCGGATTGCCGGCGACGTCGGACGCGCGCTGGATCTGGACCACCGAACAGCCGCCGGCGGCGACCGCGACGCGTTACTTCCGGACCGAGTTCGAACTGAAAGGCGACGTCGCAAGCGCGAAGCTGGTCGTCACCTGCGATAACCAGTACGTCGTCTTCGTCAACGGACAGCAGGCAGGTGACGGCAGGGATTGGCAGGAGCCCGGATTCTTTTCCGTTGGTCCGCGCCTCGTCAAAGGCAAGAACTGCGTCGCAGTTGCCGCGACGAATGCCGGTGGCCCCGCCGGATTGCTGCTGGAATTGGTCGCGACGTTAAAAAGCGGGGAGACGTTGCACATAGCGACGAATAAGGAGTGGCTATTCTCGCAGCAAGACTCACCGGGCTGGCAGAATCTCAATTTCGACGCGAAGGCTTGGGAGAAATCGGCGGACCTTGGCGGCTGGAACGTGGGGCCGTGGAGTTTCAACGATTGGCCGGGCGTCGTCGCTAACGGCCTTAATCTCGCGTCCAAATTCAAATTGCCCGAAGGCTTCGTTCTGGAAGAGTTCGCCACGGACGATCAGACCGGTTCGGCGATTTCCATTACCTTCAACGCCAAAGGCCAACTGCTGTGTTCCGCCGGCAGCGGCAAAGTGCAGGAAATCCGCGTGCTCGAGGACAAGGACGGCGACGGCGTTTGTGACGGCTACAGCGTTTACCAGGAAAAGGTATATTGCCAGGGCCTCGTTGCGGTGGGGCCGGATGTCTACGCCGTCGCCAACACTCATCTTTACTATCTGCCCGACGCTAACGGCGACAACAAAGCGGATAAGATGGAGCAGGTTTTTTCCAAACCGCTGGGGGGCATGGGTGAACACGGACCACACGCGGTCGTGCATGGCCCGGACGGCCAGCTTTACATCATTCTCGGCAACGCCGCGAACTTCGATCTTAGCCTTATCACCGAAGTCTCATCGCCGGTACGCGCTGAGCGCCTCTACTGGGGCAATCTGCTGCCCCCGCAGAGCAGCCAGGGTTTCATGGACGGGATCGGACCGCCCGGCGGTATTGTGCTGCGCACAAACTTCACCGGTAAAAAGTGCGAGGTGATCGCCAACGGCTTCCGCAATGCATACGACCTCGCGTTCAGCCCTGAAGGCGACATCTTCACTTTCGACAGCGACATGGAATGGGACATCGGCCTGCCGTGGTACCGTCCTGTGCGCATTTGCCATGTGACGCAGGGCGCGGAATTCGGCTGGCGTTTCGGCGGCGGCAAGTGGAAGGACTATTACCCCGATAATTTGCCCGGCATCGACGTCGGCCGCGGCTCGCCGACCGGCGTTGAAATCTACGACCACACCGCGTTTCCGCCTGAATACCGCGGCGCGCAATTCCATTGCGATTGGGCGCTCGGGAAAATCGTGTGTCTGATGCCGCAACGCGCGGGCGGCACCTGGGCCGGCAAGCCGTTCGATTTCTTGTCCATCGCCGGGCGGGCGAGCTTGCCCGTGACAGACTGCGTCGTCGGGCCCGACGGCGCGTTGTACGTCTCGTACGGCGGCCGCGACACACGCGGAGGCGTTTACCGCGTGCGTTACACCGGTGGCAACGGAATCAAAAACTTGTTCAATGCCGCCGATTTAAATGGCATCGCTGCACCCGTGGCAACTGCCTTGAATCAACCGCAACCACTGTCGGCATTCAGCCGCAAAGCCATCACCGCGGAAGCGCAGAAAGCCGGCGGCGAATGGCGCACCTTGCTTGCGGCGGTCGCACAGGAGGGAAAACGCCCCGCTGCGATGCGCTTGCGTGCAATTGACCTGCTGGGCATGGACGGCACACCGCTGGATACCGCGCTGCTCGAGGCACTGCTAAAAGACGCCGCGCCAGTCGTCCGAGCAAAGGCGGCGTGGCACTGCGGTCTGAACAGCGGCCCCGAATGCACTTCCCTCCTTATTAAGCAGCTCGGCGACAACGATGGTCTGGTCCTGCGCCGCGTCTGCGAAGGCCTGCAGCGCAATCCAGATAAGGCCGCCGTGCCGGGTCTGCTCGCGCTACTCAGCAATGGTGATCGTTACGTGCGTTATCATGCGCGCATTGCGCTGCTGAGGATTCCGGCGGCCGACTGGTCCGCTGAGGCGGTCAAAGCGGAAAAAATCCTGCCGCGTGCCGAAGGATTGCTGGCATGGGCGCAGACTTTTCATTCAATGAACATCGATCCCCAGCGCATTGCGCCAGTCCTCGAGGAGATGCTGGGCATCGGCGCCGATGTGCTGGAAAAAAGCCGCCGGATCGAGGAGGTCCTGACGGCGCAGCGCGCGCTCGGATTGATTCTGTTGGCGCGAAAGGATTCCGCGGCCGTGCCGGCGGCGTTGAATGCCCGCCTGTCCACGCATCTATTGACGCGGCTGGACGGACCAGACTTTTCTATTGCCGCCGAAGCAGCGGAGTTACTTGCGGCTTTACAGCATGCGCCAGCGGTCGAGGTGCTGCTATCCAAAATGGCGAACGAAGGCATTTCTCGCGCCGCACGCATCCAATACGCCTTTACCGCGGCAAATATTCATTCGGGCTGGTCCTCGCCGCAGTTCAACCGGCTGCTCGACTTCGTGCTCAATCCCGGTCCCGGCGAGAACGGACACGCCTTCGCGGGCAACATGCAGCAGATCATCACCCGTGTTATGCGGCTGATGCCGGCTGAGCAACGTTCGGCACTGATGACCGGCCTGCCGGACGCGAAGCTGGCATTCGTGCTTACCGCGTTCAGCGCGATCGCGCCGGAGGAGTTTCCGGTTATCCGCCAGCGTTTCACCGCCACAAAAGACCGCAAATTGCAGGAGCAGATCCTGACCTTGATCGGCGGCACGAAGACGAAGGAAAGTTTTGCGTTCCTCGAATCCGTGCTGGACGAGACCAGTGCGGATTACGACACCATGCTTGCGCATCTGATGCGCAACAACGAACCCGGAGCTGCAAAATATGCGCTCAAAGCGCTCGCATCGCTCAATCAGGGCATTTCCAATGAAGCGCTGTACCGCAGCGCCGACTTGATGGCGGCCGTAGCCGAAAAGCCGGTCGATTATTTTTATGGTCTCGTGCTTTGCGCGTCGCGCAACACCGGCGCGGTGCGGGAGAAAGCATTGGAACTGCTGGCCCGAACACCGTTCATCGAAAAGCCCGCGCTGCCGACGGGCTCGACTCAACAGGTGCTTTTCTGGCAGGACGCGTTCGAAAAGAAATTTCCACAGGACAAACGCCACTTCCCGGAACTGACCGGCGACGGCTACCAGAACGAAGAGAAATTCAACAAGCTCGCGGAATTCCTGCGGCAGGCCCCGCCATCGAAAGCCGGAGACGCTGCCGCCGGCAAAGCACTTTTTACGGCACAAAAGTGCGTGACGTGCCATGCCTTCCGCGGCGAAGGCCAGATGCTGGGACCGGACCTGTCGGAAGTCGGCAAGCGTTTCGAATGGAACAAGATTCTCGAAGACGTCGTATATCCGTCGCGCGTGGTGGACGCGCGCTATCGCCAGATGAATTTCAAGCTGAAGGACGGGCAGCGGCTGGTCGGGTTCGTCGTCGAAGACACGGCGGAAAGCCGGACGATTGCCGATGCCAATGGCATTAAGACCCTGGTGAAAAATGCGGACATCGAAAAGATCACCGTTGGCGACACCTCGATCATGCCAAACAATCTGCTCGATACGCTAAAGCCGGAACAGATTCGGGATCTACTGCGTTTCCTCGGCGGGAATTGATCTCACTGTTTGGATGAGAGCGCGCGCTGAACGATCTGGAGCAAACCGGGAATCGTGTGCTCTGGCGCTTCGGCGTGGACGGGCAGCCCGGCTTCTTTCATCGCGGTGCTCGTAATCGGCCCGATCGAAAAACAGCGCAGGCCAGCGGCCAGTGCTGTTTGCACCCGCTCTTTGCCTAGAATCTGGGCGAAATTCCGCGCCGTGGACGCCGACGTAAACGTCGCGGCGCCGATCTTGCCATCCTCCAGCGCGGCCAGCGCCGCTTCCTGGCCTTCGGTCTCGAGCACGGTGCGGTAAGCGACGACATCCGTGACCCGGCCGCCCAAGTTGGTCAGCGCGGCGGGCAGTTCGCTGCGCGCAATATCCGCGCGCGGCAGCAGAAATGCCTGATTGGCGATGGCGCCCTGGGCCTGCAAGGCCATGACGATCGCTTCCGCGAGAAACTCCGGCGGCAGCAGATCGGCGGTGATGCCATGCTCTTTTAAGCGCGCTGCCGTCGCCGAACCAACCGCGGCGACTTTGGCGCGCACCGCGCGCGCATCAAAATTCTGGCGGGCCAGCTCGCCGAACAGCGCGTCCACGCCGTTAACGCTGGTCAACACGACCCAGTTGAACTTTCCTGCCGCCAACGCCGCCGCCGCGACAGTCAAATCGCCGCTCGCGGCGGATTCGATGCGAATCGTCGGAAATTCGAAGACTTCCGCGCCCAAATCGCGCAAGCCTTCGGCGAGGTCACTGGCCTGAACGCGGGCGCGTGTAACGAGAATACGCTTTCCGAACAGCGGAGCGCGTTCGAAAAAATTGAGTTTCTCGCGGTATTGTACGACTTCGCCTACCACCGTCAGCGCCGGCGCCTGAATGCCGGCCTCGCGCGCGATGCGTTCGATGGTTTCGAGCGTCCCCGCGACCGTACGCTGTTTGCGCGTGCTGCCCCACTCGATCACAGCGGCGGGAGTCTGCGGCGAGCGGTGGCGCGACAACTCCGTTGCAATGCGGCCAAGATTTTTCACGCCCATGTAAAAGCAAAGCGTGCCGATTTTGGCGAGCGCGCCCCAATCCAACGCGGTCTCAGGCTTGGTGGGATCTTCGTGCCCGGTCACGAAAGCCACCGCGCTCGCGTGGTCGCGGTGCGTCACCGGAATTCCCGCGTACGCCGGCGCGGCAATGCCCGCCGTCACGCCGGGAATAACTTCAACATTGACGCCCTGCTCCACCAGGTACAACGCTTCTTCCGCGCCGCGGCCAAAGAGATATGGATCGCCGCCCTTAATGCGCAGCACGGATTTTCCGGCCTTCGCCTTTTCGGCCAGAAGTTTATTGATGTCGGGCTGCTCTACCGCGTGCTGGGCGCCGCGCTTGCCCACATAAATCCGTTCGGCCCGCGCGTTCGCCATCGCCATGATTTCGGCGCTGACCAGCGCGTCATAAACAATGCAGTCGCAGCCGCGCAAAAGTTCCTGTGCACGCAGCGTCAGCAGCTTGGGATCGCCAGGGCCGGAGCCCGCCAGATAAACAGTGCCCGCACGAATCGACATGGCGGCAATAATATCAGATTTGCGGACATTTGCCTTGGCCGACTGGACTCCGCAAATTTTTACCGGTAATCTGAAATTCAGGCGACCTGGACGAAACCGCATGGGTACGATCAAGATTGATGCAGACGCGCTGTTCCGCGCCGTGACGGCGACCGGCTACAAATTGCTGGCGTACCATTTGAATCTGGGCAGTGGCGAAATCACCTCGCGCACGCTGCGGCCCGATGAAGTCGCCGCGCCGCCGCAGGGCCCCAGCGTCAAGCCGTTGCCAAAAATGGGCGGCGATCTGGCGCCGAAGAAAGACGCCGCGCCCTTTGGCCCTCTTCCCGTCGCGCAGCCGAAGAAGGACCTCTTTGGAGACGACGGCCAGAAAAAGCCGGCGTTCGGCGGCGATTTCTGGAAACGCGACGACAAGAAAAAGCCTGACATTTTCGGCGACGGCGGTTTTCAGCGCGAAAGCGGTACGAAGAAGTTAGCGGAGATTTTTGGCGGCCCACCCGCGAAGAAAAAACACGATCCCTTCGCCAAAGGCGACAGTGCTCCGGCGGCGCCATCGCCCGCGCCGGTAATTGATGCCGCGCCCGAAGACCCGACCAACCCGCGCATTCCCGCCGTGACCGAAGCACAGCAACAGGAATGGATGCACGCCTTCGCAAAGGATTTCGGCGACCCGGAAATTCGCGATCAAATGTACGCCGCGCTTAAAAATGCCAAGCCGCTGGCCGCCTTCGAAAAAACGCTGCGCAAGCACCAGCGCGCGGGCCAGCAGTGGGAACGCTACTTCCGCAAACAGGCGCTGGCTTTCGGCGAAGCGTGGTTGTCCGAGCGCGGGGTGCAGTGGGAATTGGAAGAAAAACAGTAGATCGGGATTCTGGCTACTGGCGACTTCTCTTCATCCCCGCCAGACGTTTAGCAGCGCTTCCGCACCCATGGCCACGCCGTCGCGCGGATCGTTCAAGAGACCTTCCACCAGCATGCGCAGCGAGCGAGTATTGTGCAGATTCGCGGCGAGCAGTGCGTTCATCACGACCGGCGCCGCCGGATCACGCAAAGCTTCCGCCCAAAGCGGCCGGAAAAGCGTGCGTTCGTCGCGTGTACAATGGTGCGTGGCCTTCAAGACCGTCTGCCGCGCGCTCACGCTCATGTCGCAGAAGCGTTCGAGCAATTCCAGACAATCGGGATATTCATATTTGTAGCTGTATAAACACCAGCCCACGCCGGAGCGGTCGCCAGCGGCCGCGCGCTGGCGCAGCAGCAACAGCAGCACTTTCTGCCACGTGCCGGGAGGCATGCGCTTGCGCAGTGAATTCAAAAAGCTTAAGCGGCTCTGCTGGGGCTGCGCAGTCCAGTTGGGCATCGCTTCCAGATCATCGCGCTGCGCGGCCGCGCGCATCGCATCGCAAAGCGCATCGACCAGGCCGCTGTCTTCGCGCCGCTGCCGGCCCCATAGCGCCCAGGCACGGGCAAAAACATCCACCGGCGCGTAGATCACCAGCGCCGCGGCGGCGCGGACGCCGGTGGGATCGTCCAGCAAATTGGTCATCGCTGTCAGGACGATGGGCCATTCTTCGGCATTCAGGCGGTACGACAGCACACGGGCCTCAGCCAGCATATCCACCGTCGGCCGGTCCAGCGGCGCGGCATACAAATTCTGCATCGTCCGTTCCAGCGCGGCGCTGGGATCGGGATGATAGACGGCATGCGCGCGATGATGCTCCAACCGCTTCAGGGCATCGCGATAATGCGCCGTCAATATGCGGGTCGCCTCGACCACGTCCTTAATTGCGGAGGCTTCGCGCGCCCACGCCAGCGGATCAAGCGTTTCGTCGCCGATTTCGAGGCGGTAATGATCGTCGAAGCCGGACCAATGTCCGCCCAGGCGCTTGCGCAAGGCTTCGCCGACGAACGCGCCGCAAGCCAAAACGTCGTCTTCGTCCAGCGCGCGAATATCGGCGGCCAGCCCCGTGGCCACCAGTCCCACGCCGTCCTCGTCCAGCGTGAGTCCTTCGTCGCCGTCGCTCCAATACGCCATCACGGCCTGAGCCATTTCTGCCATGCGCTCGTCGATCGCGTTGCCCGGCGGCGCCAGTTCATGAATGGCGCGCACGTCCGGACGTTCTTCAAGCGCGGGGCCCAACGGCACGCGCCGTTCCAGCGCGCGCGACAGCGGCGCGCCCAGAATCGATTTCAACGTGGCCTGCCGCGCAGGCAAGGTGAGCCCTTCAAGCGCGAGGCGATGGCCATGACCGATTCGCGCCGGCGGCAGAATTCCGGGCTCAGCGGTCTTTTTCGCGGGCACGCGCTGCACGGGACGAGCAGGACGCTTGGCGCCCGCCAGCACCGCGGCATCCAGCCGCAGCCAGCGTGCCGCCGGCTTTGGCGCGGCAGGCTGCAGCGCCAGTCCGCGCAACACGCGCCGGGCTTTCCAGCGCACGACGCTGCTGGAGTGGCCTGAAGCAAGACCGCCGATCTCGACCCGCAACGCGGCGGCGAATTCAGAACCATCGATCAATCCCAGAACCTGGCGCACCACGCCGGGCGCCATGTCCTGCAAACTGCGGCGCAGCACACCCAGCACAAAACTTTCGTCCAGCAACGCACGCAGTTCCCAGTGTTCGGGCCACTTTCCCGCGCGCAGAGAATAAATCCAGCTATCGGTCAATTGCGTTTGCGCGACAGGATCGCCCCAGGCGGCAAGCCATGCGTATTTTTCAGGCGCATTGGAGCGCTGAACGATGTCGCGCAGACCCGGCAGGCACAGTTCAGGGAAGGCATCCAGCGGTGGCAGCGCCCGTGGCGTGATCTGTTTGAGCAGCGCTTCGGCCTCTTTCACGCAATTTAGCCGCACGAACTGCTGCGCCACATAAAACACGCCGAGATCCGCGTCTTTGCTGGCCACGTCCGGCCCCGAATCGGCGACGGACTGATTTACAAACCAGCGCAGGTCGTTCACAGCTTCTTCGCGCGTACACGTGCCCGAAGCCAGCTTCGCTTCGACAAGCTGGCTCCAGACAATGCCAAAACGCCACGCCGAGGCAGCGGGATCGCGGAAGTCGTCTTGAATCCAGATGCGCAACGCGAGCTGAATATCGAAGGCGCCCATGACGCCAAGCACGCGCAGCAGCCGGTGCAGCAAGGCGGTGCGGCCGGACCGGCGCGCGGCCAGGGCCCGGGACCAGATGATTTCCGCGTGGCGCACGTCGCCCAGTTTTCCGATGGCTTCAGCCGCCGGAAGATGCGCGTCGCCGCGTTCCCAGCAGAGCGGCAGACAGTCGTCCAGCAACTCTGCTTGCGGACGCAGCGCGGCCAGCCGCGCCCCGATGGCGCGCAGCCGGGCATTGGGATGCTTGAGCAGCCGGCGGATATCGGCTGCGTGCAGGGGCGCGTTCAAACGTTCCGCGGCAAAGGCCAGCATGTGAAACCGCGGCCACGCTTCGGCCGCGGCGCGATCGGCGCCCAGGCGGTTGACTTCCCGGTGAAACCGCTGCACCAGCGGGCGCACGGTTTCGCGCCAGAGATCCAAACCCGCGGCACTCAGGACCGCTTCCAGTTCATCAGCCGAACGCGTACCGCGAATCGTTTGAACGGCACGGCGCACGACAACGTCGTTGCCGAGATTCTGCAACAACCGCCAGACTTCGCGGCGCTGGTGCTGGGTTTTCAGATGCTTGCGCAGAAGCAGCAGGTTGCGCGCGAGCGCGTCGGGATTGACCCGCGCTTGCAGTTTCGCATCGGCCAGCCGCGGCCGGTGCTTGCTGATCTGAGTCTGGCGAGAACGTGACATCTCTGGCGTTTATCTCCGCAAGCAATATTGTGGCGGGCATCCTGCTAGTTAATTAAACCCCCTTTTTCCGGGCAGGGCGAGAAGGAATGGGACGCAATTAGAACAGTGTGCCGCGCACAAGAGCGCAAATCGTAAGTGCCGCCGTCTCAATCCTTAGCACGTTTCTTGCCAACTTGACGATGGGGATTTTCGCCGCCAATGCCGCTGCCAACTCGTCAGCCGTAAATCCGCCTTCCGGCCCTACTACTATATAGAGGGACTGCTGAGCCAGTTTTTCCTTCTCGGCAAATAAAAAGGCAGCCAAGGAATGTTCCGCTTTGGGATCACAGACCAGGATCACCCCATCTGCCGCGCCAGCCTTTAGAGCCTCAGAGAACGCGATTTCAGGCAGAATCTCGGGGACATCGTCGCGTCCGCATTGCTTCGCAGCTTCAGCCGCGATCCGATTCAGCCGCATAACGCCTTCGGACTCATTGTCTTTACTCACGACCGCGCGCGCAAAACGGACCGGTTGAATCCGATCGACACCCAATTCCGTGCATTTCTCGACCAGAACGGCCGCGCGTTTTCCCTTTGGCCATGCAACAGCCAGAGTCAGGTGCGGCTGCGCTATTTTATCGCTATACAATTCGCTAATTTTTACGGCAGACAGATCCGTGGTAAGCGTCCCCGACGCCGAAAGTCCCGAGCCATCGAAGACATGCACCGCCGCACCCTCGTCGAGACGTAGAACCCGGGCATGCTTTGCTTCATCGGGCGGCAACGGCACACTGTCGCCAGCGCGCAGATTTTTGAGTGACAGCACGCGAAAGCGGCGCAGCTTCGACATTCGTGGCCTCAGAAAAATTAACCGCGCGCCAACGCAGCGGCGCAGATGGTGCCGGTGCCCGCGGCCGTCAGTGTGCGAGCGCACTCAGACACGGTGCTGCCTGTGGTAATGACGTCGTCGATCAACAGGATATTCACGTTCTGATACCGCGCGGCGATCCGGGCATCGCACACGAACGCATCTTTTAAATTTTCGCGGCGCTGCGGGTGGCTGAGCGTCGCTTGCGGCCGCGTGTTGCGGATTTTTCGGATCAGCCGCGGCTCCACCGGCAGTTTCAAACGCTTCGCGACCTGCGCCGCAAGTTCGCGGGCCTGATTGAAGCCGCGCTGAAACAATGCCGGCCTCGTCAGCGGCGCCGGCACGATAATCATTTCCCCGCGCAGCACGCCAGTCGCCTGGATGCGGCGGCCGAGCAGCTCTGCCAGCGGCGGAACGAAATGCAGCTTGCTGCCGAACTTGATGCCTAAAATCAGATCCCGCAGCGGGCCAGCGGAGTAACTGGCCAGCGCGCATGCGGCCGCAATGTGCGCGGGCGGATGCGCTACGCAAGCCGGACAGGACGAAACGACGCCCCGCCCCTGCCCCACCGCAGCACCGCAGCGGCTGCAACGATCCACGCCAATCCAGCGAATTTCGGCCGCGCAGGGCCGGCATAAAGCGTTGTTGGCCGTGCTGTCCAGCGGCCGGTTACACGCGCCGCAATGGAGCGGAAACACTAAATCGAGCACACCGCGCGCAAGCGGCAAGGCCGTTCCGCGCCAACCGCGCGGCTGAGCCGGCGCGTCGGGAAACCAGACTTCCTTCACTGCATCATCGAGCGCAATCACGACTGTAGAATACCCGATGCCCCGACGTTGCGACAGCGACGCAAGCCTCCTCTAGTGTCTGGATTCCCCCACTGCCGGCGGCGGCGCGGAGAGCCGGGCTTTGGCCTCCTGTCCGCCCTTGGTCATCCCGTACCCATTCGCAAGTTCCTCGTATAAACGCCGGATCGAGGCGGGATCGCGGCCTTTCTTTTCCAGCGCCTGAATCGCGTCGATGCGCCGGCGCGCAAATTCCTCGCGAGGGTCGCTGGAGTCGAGAGCCGGACGAGGCGCGTTCTTAATCACGGTGGGCGCTTCAACCGGCGCTGGACTCTTCACCGCTGGCAACGCGGCTTGCGGCGCTTCTTTTTGAGGCTCGGCAGATTTCGTTTCACCGCCGGAATGGAACACGGCGAACAACAGCAGGACCGCCAGGGCGCCCCCACCGGCGTAAATCCACGGCGTACGCTGAACCGGCGCTTCATCGGATTCTTCGCCCGCTCCTGCCGATTTCACCGCGGCACGCAGCTTGCCCGTGCCGGCCTTCGCGCGCGTGGCGATCCTGGCGGCAAATGGCGCGTGGCCGGCAGCAACGCGTTCCAGATCGTGCATGAATTGAGCGCAATCGCGATAACGGTCGGCCCGCTGCTTCGCCGTGGCTTTTAAGATCACATGCGCAGCATCGGAAGAAAGTTCCGGCCGAATCTCGCGCGGATCGGGCACGCGCCCGCTGATGTGTTTGGCCATCACCACCGCCGACGTCGCGCCTTCGAACGGCGTGCGGCCCGTGACCAGATGAAACAGCGTGGCGCCCAGAGAATAAACGTCCGTGCGTCCGTCGAGCTGTTCGTCGCCGCGCGCCTGTTCCGGAGAAATATAATGCGGCGTGCCCAGGGCGGTGCCGCTGATCGTGTTGAACGATTTTTCGGCGTCAGCCAGATTCTTGGAAAGCCCTAAATCCAGAATTTTCGCGATGCCATCGGAACCGACGATCACGTTGCCCGGCTTGATGTCGCGATGAATGATGCCGTGCTGATGCGCGTACTGCAAACCCGCCGCGACCTGCGCCGCGATCCCGAACGCAGTCTCAACGCTCAACACGTGTTCATGCTTTAATCTCGCGTCGAGCGGTTCGCCGTCGCAATATTCCATGGCGTAGTAGCAATAGCCATGGTCCTCGCCGACCTCGAAAGCGCCGGCGATGTTGCGGTGATTGAGATGCCCGGCGGCTTTCGCTTCACGCCGGAAACGCGCGGCAAGCGTGGTGTCGGCGCTGTCCTTTTTCGCCAGCACCTTCAGTGCAACCTGGCGGCCCAGGTTCAAATCTTCCGCCAGAAACACGGTGCCCATGCCGCCTTCGCCCAGCTTGCGCAGCAACTTGAAATGGCCAAGCCGCTGCACGCCGCTTTTCGCGCGTTGCGCCGGCTCGGTTTTTTCAATGCCGCTTTCCGTCATGGCCGCTTACCTTCCTCAAGAATTGTCCACAAGCTGACACACATGTTGCAAAGCCACGGCCACGGCGCGCTAGATTGCCAAACTTCGAATAAGTTATTTCACACCAAGCGTTTAGCGCGGAGAATCAAATCCCGATGCCAACCGCGAGAATGACCATGCTGTTGAAGAAGAACCACAATGTGCGCGATGCACAGGTGAGTGCGGAAGCTACTCGTCGAGCTCGCGGTAGGAGAGATAGCGCGGCGGGTTAACCTTCATGACCATCTTCCAATTGTCGTCGTAAAGTTTTACAACGGCTTCGATTTTGATCTGTGCGAGCGTTTCTGAGCGCTTCGCGACACGGCCGGTCGAACGGATCGTAAATACGCGCCGGGAACTGTCAGTAAAGACCATGACACCGTAATCCTTAAGCCGTAGGAGCATGTCCGCCCCGGAAAGCGGGCCCGCCGGAGATTGTCTTTCTTTTATAATCTCCTGAGCGAGATTCGCGGCGCGCGCCAGCTCGCCAGGCTTTTTCGCCAACACTGCCGTCAGCACTTTGTCCGATGCGGTATTAATGTTGACGCAAGCTTCGCCTGAAGTGATCGGTGTGTCGACGGTTAGATATTCGCACAACGCCGCAAATTTCTTATCGCGCTCGGCGGACTCTTTTTCCGGGTTACCGAGATTCCCGGATGAAATCGTCAGCACCGGCTTGATGTCTTCAACAAATATGTATTTCCCATGGCGCTCGCGATGAGCCGCGATGGCATCGCCGTCGGCGGGCACAAGCGGTTCCCCGATGACGCGGCAGAGATTATTCAGCACAAGCGGCAGGTTGTTGCCGGAATTGATGTCGATGCGGCTGGCCGGATCAGTGATCTCAAGAATATAATGGTCGCTGTTCGCGCCGACGGTGCTGCCCAGCGCACGGGTATATTCCAACGGCTGCCCGGTGACGGCATCGGTCGCTGCGTACGAGATGCGCTTCTTGCCGCCGTTCTGCCAGTCGTAAGTGCACCAGGCATCGTTGGCGCTTTCGGATCGCTCGCCAAGTTGCTGCCGTAGCCGCGCAATGGCGTCCTCGATACCCGCTTTCGCCATCAATTCCGCGCGCACGAAATCGGAATTCTTCACCGCCGTGCGTGTTTTGCTCATCATCAAGGAGTAAAACCCGGCCCCCAGCGCCGCAAGAATCGCCAGCACGCCGACGACAATGATCAGCGTTACTCCGCGAACATGGATTGGGCGCGAGAAATTCATACGTCAAAGCCCCCCGTACACGGGGAACACAAGCGTTGTCGTCTCGAGCGTTTCGCGTGCGCCTTTTTCCGGGCCGAAGGTTACTTCCACACTGACATTGGCGGGGAGCGAGCCGGGCGTGCGCGGCAGCGGCGCAGCGAACTTCACGGCGCGGACGTTGCGAAGCAGGATTTCTTCGCCAGCACCCGACCGCACCAGCACGCCCTCTTCGGGCTTTTCCGCCGAACCCGGACGGAATTCGTACTTCACGCCGAGCCGTTGCAGCCGGCCGGCTTCGACGACGTCTGTCACGAATGCCAGGGCCGTGGCATCCAGCCGCAGCGGGTGCGAATTGACCGACTGCATCGCGCCCAGTTCCCGGCGCAGGCGTGAATTCAGCGCGCGGATGCGCTCGGTCGTCGTCACGCGGCTGTTGGCCGTGCGCGTGGCATGAGTGGACACGTTGAAGACGTACGAAAGCATCAACAGCAGCAGCATCGAGACCACTGCGGCGACCAGCAATTCTAATAGCGTAAAGCCGCGGGCGCGCGTCACGGCTCGGCCCTCACCAGAGTCGTAAAGACGGCGATGGGGTCTTTGCGCTGGGGATATTCGCGGTAAACGGCGATGGCGATTTGATACAACCCCGGCGGCAGGGGTTCGGCGTATTCCGCGGGCCCCTTGAGCGGCTGCCGCAGATTCAACGGCACATGGCTGGCGCGGCAAGCCCACGACAATTGACGCGCGGCGTCCAGCTCCGCCGGTTCCTCGGCGCCATCCTCACGCTGAATCCACTCTTTACCGGCGGCAATGCGGGATAAAAAACGCCGGCGCGCAGGCGTTCCCGCAACGGGTTCGTCGTCTTCACTCAGGATGCGCGCCAGCAGCGATTGAGCTTCCATCGACGCGGTGGTGGTATTGCCCGACTGCGAGGCAGTTGAAATACCAGTCGTGAACAGCGCGAGAATTCCGACCGTGCCGAGACCCAGCACGCCCAACGCCAGCAGCGCTTCGCTTAAGCTGAAGCCGGACGGCATCGGTTTGAGCGCTCGCCGCATCAGTCATCCCCATGAGGGCAGACCACACCAAGTACGCTTTAACGTGGCGCGGCGCGACAGATTTCAGACATTATTTTTTGAAAAGATTGAGCGCGGCTTACGGAATGACAAAGCGCTGTAACGAGGTGTCCCACTTGCCGTTGGCGGCGTTGACTTTCCACCACGCTCCGGCCAGATCGGGATTCGACCACCGGACATTCAGGTACGTCTTATCCCGAAGTTTTTCTTCGCGCGTTTGGATTTTGTGAGGGCCAACGCCCTCCTTCTTACTGATGCCGTCAGGAATCGCTTCGAGTTTGCTCGCATCTTGTACACGTTCGATCACAGTCAAGTCGGAGAGCGTGCGCTGCGCGGTCCGGCGCAATTCTTTTGTCTCTTCGGTGTCGGTAGCCAAAATTTTAGCGATGGCCTGAATGTCGTCGTTGTTCAGCCGCGGTGCGAGAAAAATCGTGCTGTATAGCGCGACCAGCGTGGCGCTCTTATTCGAGCCGCCCACGGATGCGCGATAAACTTTCAACGCAAGATCGGGATTCAAATCGCAGAGGGACATGTAGTCGGCAACGGTCGTTGCATTCTGTTTAATGTTAATGACCCCGTACTCGTCTTTCAGTCCGTCTTCAACGGGGCGCACGCTCGCATCGCAATTGCGCAGCGCGCTCAGCGCTGCTTTTTCCGCCCGCGTATCCTGGGTCACGAACAGGACCAGCCCGACGGCCACGACGGCGACAAACGCAATCCACAGCGGCAACGGCAACAACGCGCCGCCAGCCTTGTGCGTCCCATGGGCCGACGCATCCGTGGCCACCGCCGCGGAACTGGCCGCGCCCTCGTCCTTTTTCGCCTTCGACATCCCGTTCAATCTCCCTGGCCCGGCAACGTCCCGGAAGCGCATAATTTAGGGTGCCTTTCGTGAAGTTCAAGGAGAGTATGCCGTTCAGATTTTCGCCGGAAATACCGGAACTTTGCCCCACCAACTGCGTTCTAAAGGGTGAGAACACTCGCAGAAGGAGTTCCACCATGAAAATGCAGGTCAAACAACTCGGGATTCTGGCATTCGTGACGGCGCTGGCGCTGCTGCTCACATCCTCGGCGCATGCCGAAGCGCTGCTGGTGCCCATCACCACGGTGGAACCCATCAGCCCGCCCCAGCCGCCGGACCAGTTCCGCCGGCGTCCGCCGCAAAACATACTGCCGTTCCGCGTTACCTCATCCAAGGTCGACGTGCGGATCGACGAAAACGTCGCCACGACTTCCATGGAACAATCATTCCTGAATCTCACCGGCCGCGATCTGGAAGTGCGCGTAATGATTCCGATTCCCGCCGGCGCGGCCATCGACAGTTCCGCGCTGTCGATGAACGACCAGATGGTCGAGGGCAAGCTCTACGACGCGCAACAGGCGCAGACGATCTTCGAATCCATCGTCAATCAGCGCCGCGATCCCGCGCTGCTGCGCTTTGTCGGCGACAACATCTACGAAGCCCGCGTCTTCCCGATCCCACCTAACCAGGAACGCCGCCTCAAATTCCGCTACACGCAGGCGCTCACTGCCAGCAGCGGCATGTACGATTACAAACACATCCTGTCCGGTTCGCAGCTCTATCAAAACGGCATCGAGAATTTCAGCTTTGAATGCACGATCCGCTCAAAGGACCCCATCGGGCCGGTCTATAGCCCCAGCCATCAGGTCGCGGTGAACCGGATCGACGAACGCACCGCGCAGATCAAACTCAGCGGCACAAACCTGTCGTCGGATCGCAACTTCCAGTTGTACTTCGCGCCATCGAATTCCGACGTCGCGCTGCGAGTCATCACGCACCGCGTCAGCGGCGACGAAGGCTACTTCATGCTGATCGGCCGGGCCGATTCGCAGATTGAGAAGGCGAAGATTCTCCCTAAAGAAATCGTGTTCGTCGCCGACGTCTCGGGCTCGATGCAGGGCGAAAAGATCGAGCAGACCAAAAAGGCCCTGAAGTTCTGCCTCAATTCGCTGAGCGCGCAGGACCGTTTCAACCTGATTACGTTCTCGACCGACGTGCAGGGGCTGTCTTCCGACAAACTGCTGGACGCCACCAAAGAAAACATCGCCAAGGCGCTCGCGGCTGTCGACCAGATCGAAGCCACCGGCGGCACGAACATTGAAGGCGCTTTGAGCGCCGCGGTGGCGAGCGATTTCACACCGGGCGCGGCCAAAGCCAAGTCGATCGTTTTCATGACCGACGGCCTGCCGACGGTGGGCATCGTCGATCCGCAGACGATCATGAAGGGCGTGCTGCAAGCCAATCAGGCGCACAAGGCCCGCATCTTCAACTTCGGCGTCGGCAACGACGTCAACACGCACCTGCTGGACAAGATGTCACTCGACGGCGACGGCGTCAGCTCCTACGTATCGCCGCGCGAAGACATCGAAGTCAAAGTCAGCGACTTTTATTCGAAGATCAAACATCCGGTCATGACTGAAGTGTCGGTCGATTTCGGCTCGGGCAAGACCAACAGCGTTTATCCACGCCGGATCTCCGCGCTTTATCGCGGAGGCGAAATTCTGGTCATGGGCCGCTACAAGGGCGAAGGCCCGGGCGAGATCGTGCTGACCGGGAACGTCGGCGGCGAAATCCGCAAGATTCCGCTGCAGGTGACGTGGCCCGCGCGCGATCTAGCGAACTCGCACCTGCCGCGCGTCTGGGCGATGCGCAAGATCGGCCATTTGCTCGAAGACCTGCGCCTGCACGGCCAGAACCAGGAAATCATCGGCGAGATCGTCGCGCTGGCCCAGCGCCACGGCATCGTGACGCCGTACACGAGCCAGTTGGTGCTGGAACCGGGCATGGATCCCAATCAATTCCTGACTCGCCGGCGCGGCGGAGAACGGGAAATCTTTGACGATGCCACGGGCGGAGGCGGTGCGCCGGGCCTGGACTTTGGCGCTGCTTCGCGCTTGAACGAACAGCGCACCCGGCAGGCGGAAGCCGGAGTTCAGAGCGCCGCGAAGGCCGCACAGCAAGCCGTCTCGGGCGAAACCGCCGTCGCGCTGGCGGACTTCGACAAAAAACTGAAAGAAGCGGACGGGGTTGAAGCGCTATCCGCTGGAAACAAACCGGCCGAGAAAAAAGAGGAGCTGCGGAAATTGGGTTCTGCGCTGAGCGTGAATGGCGCCCCCGCGGCGAAAGGCGACGCCAACCGCGACGAGGCGCTCGGCGACTTCTTCGAACAAATCCAGCAGGAAGCGGTCAAGCAGGTCGGCACGCGGACGTTCTACAACCGCGGCGGCGTGTGGGTCGATTCCACGGTCAAGGCCGACGGCAAGAAAGTGTCGGTAAAAGCCTTCACTCCGGAATACTTCGCCCTCCTGAAGAAATACACGGACCTCGGACCGGTGCTGGCGCTTGGCGGACGCATCATCGTGATGCTGGACGGCGAGCAATACGAGATCGGCGAATAGCCAACAAAGACAATCAGGCCAGTCAATACGCACAGGAGCAGCCGAAATCGGCTGCTTCTTTTTTTGTCTTTCGAGCGGCACGCTTTTAGCGGTGGTATACTAATGAACGCAATTCCATTGCTGTTTTCCGAACCAGAGGCCGTTATGTCCACCAACCCGGACGGCACAGGACAGACCGACGCCAAGCTTGCCCGGCGCGTGCTGGAAGAAACTTATTCCAGCGCCCGCGATGCGGCATCCGAACGCTGGCACTTCCTGCTGCAGCATGCGCCGGCTTTCATTACTGTCCTGGACCCTGACGCGAACATCGTCTTCATCAACCGCGTACGCCCCGAATTTGCCGGTGTCCAGATTACGGGGCGCAGCATTTACGAATTCGTCCGCCCGGAATCGCAAGCCATTGTCCGTACGGCGCTGGCCAAGGCCCTTACCTCGAACGAACCGGTCAGCTACGAGATCGCCGGCTTTGGCCCCAAGGACGAGGTGCTGTGGTATCACTGCCAGGTCGGCGCGCTCCGGCGCGACGGGCAGTTCGTGGGCTACATGAGCATCGGCACGGACATCACCGCCCAGCGCCACACCGAAGAAGCGTTACAGATGCAGGCCCGCGTGCTGGCCAGCATGAGCGAAGGCGTGATCGTAACCGATGAGCATGCCGTGATCATGCACACCAACACCGCCTTCGACGCGATGTTTGGTTATGCCCCCGGCGAACTGTACGGCCGGCACGTCACGGTTTTAAATGCCGACCCCAACCCGAACCAACCCGCTTTTCGCGAAGCCTTTGAAACTGTCTGCCGCGGCGGCACGTGGAAAAGCGAATTTAAAAATATCAAAAAGAACGGCGAGCAGTTTGTCACGTCGGCGCACATCAGCGCCCTGGACTTGTCCGGCAAACGCTGTTTTGTCTCGGTGCAGGAGGACGTCACCGGCCGCAAGCGGGCCGAAGAACGCCTCCGGCAGGCGCAGAAACTCGAAGCCGTCGGCAAGCTCGCCGGCGGCGTGGCCCACGACTTCAATCATCTGATGATGCTCATCCTCGGCAACTGCGAGCTGCTGCGCGAAGGCCTGGCCGCGCAGGACCCGCTTTGCGTCAACCTGGATGAGATCCGCAAGTCCGCGGAACGCGCCGCGGCGCTGACGTCCCAACTGCTCGCCTTCAGCCGCAAACAGGTGCTCCAGCCGCGGCTGATCAATTTCAACGCGGTCATCCATGGCATGCACAGCCTGCTGCGCCGGATTACGCAGCCCGCCATCGAGCTGCACACCACTCTGGACGAACGGCTCGAGGAAGTACTCGCGGACCAGGGCCAGATCGAACAGGTCGTCATGAATCTGGCGCTGAACGCGCGCGACGCGATGAGCAGCGGCGGCAAATTATTCATTGAAACCAAAAGCATCGACCTGACCGAAGGCATGAACAACCAGTATGCCAATCTGCCGCCGGGCCGGTATGCCTCGCTGATGGTTTCCGACAACGGTTGCGGCATGGACAATGCCACGCTCTCGCGGCTGTTCGAGCCCTACTTCACGACCAAGGCGCCGGGCAAAGGCACGGGCCTGGGACTCTCCACCGTTTACGGCATCGTTAAACAGAGCAACGGCGAAGTCTGGGTCGAGAGCGCCGTGGGCAGCGGAACGCGCTTCATCATATTACTGCCCGTGGCCGACGCCGTGGCGCGGCAGTCGGCCCAGAATCTCGCCGCCATCGACACGCCTGAAGTCCGCGGCACGATCCTATTCGCGGAGGACGATGAGGCGCTCCGGACGCTCGTCGCCGATTATCTCACGCGCCAGGGCTACGTCGTGCTGCCGGCCAAGGACGGACCCGAAGCCTTGAACTTGAGCGCGCGGCAGCCAGAGCCGGTGCATCTGTTGCTGACCGACGTGACGATGCCGAAAATGAGCGGCCCCGAGTTGGTGCGCCGCATCCGCGAGCAGCGGCCGGAAATCAAAGTGATTTACATGTCCGGCTATACAGACAACGCCGCGGCTGAGAGCGAAATCGCCAAGTCCGCCGCGGGATTCGTGCAGAAGCCCATCACGCTCGACGCACTGCGCAGCAAAATTTATCAGGTGCTGCACGCCGGCGCGAAGCCCGCCACTGGCTCCAAATAAATTCTTTCAATAATCATCCCGCCGCTTCGGCAGCGATCGGATCACACCCTTTGGCTGCACACGCTTGGGACGATGCAGCGGCGCGCGATCCGGCAAATTGTCGGCGCTGGAATCGGCAAGCGTAATCGCGTCCGTGTCCGGCCAAGCCCCGTTGACTTGAAAATCTTCCGACAGCGCCGCCACGCAGCCACAGCGCGCCGCGAGCAACTCCGCCACCACTTTTCCCAGCAGCCGTTGTTCCGGTGGAAGAAACTCGCCATGCCGGACGATCAGCATGAATTTGCGCGCTTGCGCGCTGCGCAACGCCACATTACCGCTGAGCACGTCCAACACTTTTGGCGCCAAGCCCGCCGTCCGCATGCGGTCGCGAACTTCGATCCAGAAATCCTGCCGGCTCAATTCGGTCCGCAACTCGTCGGCTGTGGGCATACGACCACCAGCTTTAAATTCAAGGTTGACGCGTTCGTGCCAGGCGTTCGCGGCCTGAGCGGATGCCGAAGTATCGTCGGACTGCAGGTGCGCCAGCCCGGCGACGAGTTTTTTCTGCCCAATGCCGCCGCCGAAATCGATGGTCAACCGGGCGTCGGACCCGCTGCCCGCTACGGCACGAATAGTCCCCGTCCCGAACGACGGGTGGCTCACGCGCATGCCTGTTTTCCAGTCCGTCATGCCCATCTCCCTTTGCCGCGCCACACTATAAGGAGGGGGCTCGAAGAACGCCTCTGCCGCTGAAAAAAATCTTTGCCTCCAAAATCACATTATATCGTAGTGCGCCGCCATTGCACCGCCCCCAAGCCTTGGGGTAGATTAGGGTACTGAATGGGAAATTAGCCCCGGATCGGACCTCGAAATGCCACGCCGCAAGTCCGCAAAACGTTCAAGTACCCCCCGCCGGACAGCCGAATGCAAGAAGCGCCAATTGCGCAAGTCCAAGTCCGATAATGCAGTTGGAGCAAAGCGCCGGCGCGGCGCAAAGAAACGTAAGGCCGGGGGGCCGTCCTCAGTGAAGAACATCAGCACGAGCAATAAAACCAATCCGAACAAATCCGGCAAACGGGTGTTAAGCCTTGCCGCCGCCCGCCGCGCGGACATCCATCCGCTTGACCGCGCCATCGCCGAGCTGCGCGCCGAACTGGCCCGCGCCCCCGAAGACACGGCGATTCTCAGCCGCCTCGGCGCGCTCTTCTATCGCCGCGGCGACCTGGCCGAAGCCGAAAAATTCTACCGCCGCGCCATCGAACTCGCGCCGCAGAAGGCCAGCCTGCACAACAATCTCGGCAACGTGCTCTGCGACATGGGCCGCATGCGCGACGGCATCGCCGCCTACGAACACGCGATGGAACTCGAACGCGCCGCGCAGCCGGATCACCCACCCTCGGGAGAAGCGCTGGCCAATCTGGACATGGCGCGGATGGAATACAAGCTCGTGCACGAACGGATCGAATATCTGGAGCGCGCGTCGCAGCTCGAAGTTTCTTCCGCCGAAGCGCTCAACGCGCTGGGTTCGGGTTATTTGCTGCGCGGCCTGCGGCAGAAAGCGCTCGATACATTTCGCAAGGCGGCCGCGCTCGATCCGCGCAACGCGGCGGCGGGCTTGAACGTCGCCTTTGCGCACACGCTCAATCTGGACGGCACCAGCGACCTGCAGGCGGCGTTGTCCGAAACCGCCGAGACCGCGATGCGTTTTCCGCAGCAGGGCCGCATTCATATTCATCAAGGCGAACTGCTCGAAAACGCGGGCTTGCTGGACGAAGCGGAAGAACGCTACGTCCGCGCGATGCAGGCCGAACCGCGCTGCCTCGATGCCTACGACGTGCTCGGCCGGCTGCGCGAAGCCACCGGCACGCTGCGCACACAGGACGACTGCGCCAAAACTGTCGAAGCCATTCTGCAGCAGCTTGAACGCACCGCGCGGGAAGCGCGCCTGCGCGACGGCATGAACGGCGGCGGCGAACCGCTTTACGATCTGGCCTTCGTGCAGATCGCCCGCGCAAGATTTTTGCGCCGCCCGCTGGAACAACCCGCGACGATCGACGCGCTGTTGCGCGAAGCCGGCCACGCCGGCGGCGAAGGCGTCAGCAGCAAGGCCGCGCTGTTGCGCGCGCAACTGCTGGAAGCCGACGGCCGGCGCGACGAAGCCCGCGTGGTGCTCGACAATGCCTGCGCGGCCGATCCGAGGAACGCGCGGCTGTGGTTCGAGCGCGGCAGCCTGGCGCTGCGGAGCGGCGACGTGGACGAAGCGCTGCGCGCCATCGAGCGCGCGACGCTGGCGGCGCCCCAGGACGCGGTCGCGCACCATTCGCTGCGTTTCGCGCTGGAAGGTTACCGCCGTTACCGCACGGAACGCGTGCGTTTCGATTCGCGCACCAAGGCCAATCCGCGCGACGGACTGGCGCATCATCATCTCGCGCTGGCCGCGCTGTCGGTGCTCAAAGACGAAGAGGCGCTGTTTCATTTCACGCGCGCGCTGGAGATGGATCCGCGTCTGTCGGACGCCGCGTGCGGCCGCGGGCGCGCGCTGCAGCGGCTCGGGCACCTCGATGAAGCCGAGTCCGCGTACGAAAAAGCGCTCGATATCGATCCCGACAACGCCGAAGCGCACCGCTCGTTGCTCGGGTTGCGTTCGCAAAAACTGCAGAACAGAATTTTTTTCGCGGTCACGCACGGACGCGGCTGAAAAAGTTTTCTGCGGATTTTTGAACTGTACTCTTGACGCCGCATACGAAATTACGGTAGGAAGGGTGTTGCTAATGCTTAATTCATCGCTTCCAACAACTACTTGAGCAGCAACATCGCCGGCGGACGCGCGCATGTGCGCGCGTTTCGTGGAGGGGACCCTGTACCGGCGGTGAGAAGCGGTTGCCGAAATTCTGGCAACCCATGTCAAAGGAGAAGGAACCATGGCTAAGAAGAAGCCGGCCAAGAAGGCGAAGAAGAAGACGGCGAAGCGCAAAAAATAGTTCGCCCGCTGCATTCGCAGCGAATAAAAGCAGGCGGCAGCAATGCCGACCTGCTTTTTTTATTTTGGATTGGCATTCAGGGCTTTCGACGCGCGATCGTGCGCAACACAATCAAATCGGAAAAGGACCGCTTTTTAAATGCTCGTGCTACCCGGCCAATCTAAAATCGAAAATCCAAAATCATCCCCTACTGCCTCCGTCGTTCGTTGATCGCGCGGATTTTCGCCGGATCCACCTTCGGCTTTCGGTCGTACGTGTACAACCCGTTCTGTTCCTGCTCCACGTCGCTGAGCTGCGTGTAACAGAACCCGGCGGCTTCGGGAATATTTTGAATCGCGCCGGTCAGCGCGTCGTACCGCGCGGCCAGATCGTCGCCGTCTTTCGCCGTGCCATATCCCCACCCTGCTCCGTCGCCGCGCAGATTGATCCCGCCGTATTCGGTGACCAGCAGCGGCTGGTTGTCGTACGGGCGGTGCGGCAGATGCTGCGCCCAGCCGTACGAGAAAACCGCCGACACGTTGGGATTGTCCACGTAGGTTTCCAAATGCTGCCGCAGCACGGCAGCGTCCTGCGCGTAATCGTGAATGGTCGCGAGGTCCGTTTCGGGATTCTGCCAGCCGTCGTTGCCGTTCACCGGGCGGCTGCCGTCCAGCGCGCGCGTGAGCTGATACAGCGCGTCGAGATAGGCCCATTGATCCGGACGGTGCGAAATATTTTTGTAGTCCACGCCCCAGGATTCGTTGATCGGCGTCCACGTCACGATGCAGGGATGATTGCGGTCGCGCACAACCGCTTCCTGCCATTCCGCCGTGAATTGCTGGATCGCGCGCTCGGAATATTCCCACGCCGCGGGCATCTCGCCCCACACCAGGTAACCCAGCTTGTCTGCCCAATATAAAAATCGCGGATCCTCGACCTTCATGTGTTTGCGGCAGCCGTTGAAACCCATTTCCTTCATGCGCGTGATGTCGGCCTTCAGTTCGCCGTCGCTCGGCGCCGTCATCAATCCGTCCGGCCAGTAACCCTGGTCCAGAATCAGGCGCTGATACAGGCTGTGGCCGTTGAGCAGAATGCTGCCTTTATCGATGTGCAGATTGCGAATGCCGAAATAACTGCCGGCCTGATCCACAGTGGCGCCGTTCTTCAACACCGTCAGTTGCAGGTCGTACAAATTGGCATGATCCGGATCCCACAAGCGCGGGGTTGGAATCTGCAAGTGCAGCCGCACTGTGCGGCCTGCCGTTGCCGCGGCGCGCGGTTCAAGCAGCCCGCCTTCGGCGCTGGCGACCGCCGCGCCGTTCCAGAACGCTTCGGCTTTGACACGCACCGCCGGATCGAAATGATCGAGCATCACGTCGACGCTGACGTGCCCTTCGATGTCCCAGCTTTTGACGCGCAACCGCTCGATGGCGGTCTCGCCCAGCGCTTCAAGCCAGACTGTCTGCCAGATGCCCGTCGTCCGCGTGTACCAGATGCCGCCCGAATCGCGCTCCCAATATTGTTTGCCGCGCGGCTGCGCAAGATCTTCGCCATCGAACACGCGCACGACCAGTTCATTGTGATTGTCCAGCCGCAGGTACGGCGTAATGACGACACTGAACGGCGTGTGGCCGCCGCGGTGCGTTCCCGCCAGCCGGCCGTTGACGTAGACCGCGGCTTCGTAATCGACGGCGCCAAAATGCAGTTTCACACGCTTGCCGTACCAGCCCGCGGGCGCCTCGAACTGCCGCCGGTACCAGCAGACGGGGTGAAAGTCGCGTGTGCCAATACCGCTCAGCGGCGCCTGAAAGGCGAACGGCACGACGATGCGCTGTTCAAAGGTGCGCCCGCTGTGCCAGCCATCGCGCACCCCGACATCGCCGTCATCGAACGCGAATTCCCATTCGCCGTTCAAATTGAACCAGTCGTCGCGGACGAGGTCTGGCCGTGGATATTCAGGACGCGGAATGGACATGCTTATACGTTCCCCCTCGCTACATGCGCCGGGACATGGTGCTCCGGCGGAATTGACGCAAGCGGCTGGCCTAAGAGCAAGGTTGAAGGGTGAAACGTGCAATAGGTGCGGCGGCCACATCGCACCCATAGGACGCATGGCCAATAGGACTATATGAAACGCAGTTCGCATCCAACGGCGGACACGCATGCATTGGCCAATCCAAAATCCAAAATCGCAAATCCAAAATCGACAACGCCGCGCGGCTTGTCTATTATCCCGCGCAGACAATTCTGCTCACGAAAGGAACATCTTCATGGCTCGCATTCACAACTTTGGCGCAGGTCCGGCCGGACTCCCGCTCCCGGTGCTAGAAAAAGCCCAGGCCGAGCTGCTCGATTTCAAGGGCAGCGGTATGTCCATCATGGAGATGTCGCACCGCGGCAAAGTCTTCGACGCGGTCATTCAGGCCGCCGAAGCCAACCTGCGCAAGATTCTGAATATTTCCAGCGACTACACGGTGCTGCTGCTGCAGGGGGGCGCGAGTTTGCAGTTCGCCATGGTGCCCCTGAATCTGCTCGGCAAGGACCAGAGCGCCGATTATGTCCACACCGGCGCGTGGGCTGAGAAAGCGATCAAGGAAGCGAAGACCGTCGGCAACACGAAAGTGATCTGGGACGGCAAGGACGCGAACTACATGCGCGTGCCCGCCGCGAGCGAGCTTAAATTTTCACCCGGCGCGGCCTACGTTCACGTCACGTCCAACGAAACCATCGGCGGCGTGCAGTTCAAAGCGTTTCCGCAGACTGAGGCACCGCTGGTCGCGGACATGTCCAGCGATATCCTTTCGCGCACGCTGAACGTTTCGCAGTTCGGCATGATCTATGCCGGCGCGCAGAAAAACATCGGCCCTTCGGGGCTGGTGCTGGTGATCCTACGCAAGGACCTGGCCGAGCGCGCGCCGAACAATCTGCCCGCGATTCTGAAATACAAAACGCACATGCCCGAACCGAGCCTGTATCACACGCCCAACACGTGGGGCATTTACATTTTGAAGCTCGTCACCGACTGGGTGGAAGCCAACGGCGGCCTCGCCCAGCTGCAAGCCGCCAACGAAGCGAAAGCGAAGCTCCTGTACGACGCGCTGGACGCGTCGGCGTTCTGGAAGCCCTGCGCGCAGAAAGATTCCCGTTCCAACATGAACGTGACGTGGCGGCTGCCCAGCGAGGCGCTCGAAGACAAATTCGCGAAGGACGCCACCGCGGCCGGTCTCGATGGCTTGAAAGGCCACCGCTCGGTCGGCGGTATTCGCGCGAGCATCTACAACGCGGTGTCGAAAGAATCCGTGCAGGCGCTGGTGAGCTTCATGAAGGAGTTCGAGAAGAAAAACGGATAAGAGCAATTACGAATTATGAATGCTGAATTATGAAAGGCGCTAAATTCAACATTCATAATTCACAATTCATAATTGTCGTTACGCCGCGTCCCACAGCTCCTCGTGCTGCTCGACGATGCGCGGGACGGCTGAGAGCGCGCCGACGCGGCTGCGCATCGCCAGGCCGATCTCAAGCGCCAACTGTTTCTCTTCTAAAAGATGCACGACCCGGCTGGCCAGCGCGTTGACGTCGTGTTCGGCCAGCAGCAGCCCGGAAAAAATATCCGTCATCACTTCCTGTAAACCGCCGTGCAGCAGCGACGCGACGACCGGTACGCCGTAACTCATGGCTTCCAGCGGCGTCGTCGGGAAGGCGTCCCAATCGGAATTGAACAGACACACATCCAGGCTGCGGTAGAACGTCTCCATGTCTTCGCGCCAGCCCAGCCAACGGACGCGCGGCTGCAGGCCCAGTTCGCCGGCGAGCCGCTGTAATTTTTCGCGCTCCTCGCCGTCGCCCGAGATCACAAAATGCGCGTCGGGGATACTCTGGCTGATGCGCTGCGCCACGCGCAGGAAAACGTCGAAGCGTTTGCGCTGGATCAGCCAGCCGCCATTGCCAATCACAGGGCAATGCAGCGGCAAGCCCAACGCCTGGCGCGCGGCAGTGCGTTGCAGCGGCAGCGACGGTTCCGACAGCGGCAGCGGATTACGGATTGTGAACGCCTGCTTTGCCAGTGGCGGATAAAGTTCTTCGGCTTCGCGGCGGATGAAATCGGATGGAAACGTGATCGCGCCGAAACGCTCGCAGGCGGCTTTGTACAACAGGCGCCACTGCCAGTTCGCCCGCACGCCGGTGTGGTGAAAATGAACCGCGAGAATGCGCCGGCGCGGACAGTTCCCGCCCAACGCCAGCATGCCCAGCACGTGCTGCCCGGTCATGATCAGCGCGTCGCCCTGCATGCACTTCATGCGGCGGCGCAGACGCGGGAAATCCCGCCAGCCGCCCTTGCCGCGATGCGGCAGGCCTTCGGCCGGAATGCCGGCGTCGGCCAGCAGCGGTTTCAGCCCGGCCAATGGATGCAGCGAAATCAGTTCGCAGGAATGGCCCCGCTTCATCAGCCCGCGCATCAGCCGCAACGAGGCTTGTTCCATCCCGCCGAGGTTGGCGCACTGAATCAGGTTGATGATATGCACGCGCTCACCCTCAATACTCCTCCGCGTTGATTGAAAGCAAGACTCCCGCCACTGAGTGAATCAGAGTATTTTGATCGGAATGTGTGGCGGGCCGCGACAGCTTCCACCATCATCACGCGAATTAAGGCTGGAACGCGTGCGTGGCCAGTGAAATAAAGCGCGCGGCACCGGGCCGCGCGATTGATTTCACCAATTTGAAATGAATATGCGCGCTATACGCCTACGAGAAATCATCCTTCGCGAGCACAACTTCCTGCTGCGAGCCGATATTGACCAGCAAGCCGAGACAGATGAAGGAACTGAGGACCGAACTGCCACCGTAGGACACGAACGGAAATGTCAACCCCGTCGTCGGCAACATGCCCAGCGCGACGCCGGTGTTGATCAATACTTGTGAGCACAGAATGGTGACGCAGCCCACCGCGATCAACCGGCCGGCGGGTTCCCGCGTGCGCGCCGCGATGCCCAGTCCGCTCAGCGCCGCAAGAAACACGAGCAGCAACAGCAGCGCCGCAAGCACAAAGCCGCCTTCTTCGGCGACGACGGCGAAAATAAAGTCGGTATGTTTTTCCGGAAGCAAATTCAGGCTGCTCTGGCCGGACTCGCCCCAGCCTTTGCCCCAGAAGCCGCCGGAACCGATCGCCGCTTCGCTGCGCAGCAACTGCCACGCTTCGCCCAAGCGGTATTCTTCGGGGTAAAGCCACGCGAGCACGCGGCGCTTCTGGTAGTCCTTCATGATCGTAAACCACATCAGCGTCATGGAGCCCATGCCGCACAGCACCATCAGCGCGAGATGCCGCAGCCGCGCGCCGGCGGCAAAGAGCATCACGAAGACGACGGGGCTGAACGCCAGCGTCGTGCCGAGGTCGGGCTGCTTGAGAATCAACAGCATCGGCACCATCGCCAGCACCAGCGGCACGAACAGGCCGGAGAGTTTTTTGTAGCTGTCGCGGTACATCAGGTAGTGCGCCAGCGTCAGGATAACGACGGGTTTCATCAGTTCCGACGGCTGCAGTTTGAACAGATACAGATTGTACCAACTGCGCGCGCCGTTAATCGGGCGCGTGAGAAACACGCCGCAGAGCAGCATCAGCCCGATCAGATACAGGGCCGGCGCAAAACTGAGAATCGTCAGGTAATTGATGCGCTGCACGGCGAGGAACAGCGTGAAGCCCATGGCGATGAAGACGCACTGCCGCGCGAGAAATCCCGCCCCGGCGCCATCGGCGGTGGTGCGCGACGCGCTGGCGACGAAGACCAGCCCGATCAGCAGCACGAGCGCGATGCAGCCAAGCAGAAAGAAATCCACGCGGCGGGCGCGGTTGAGCAGGCTGTCGCTGGAGAATGAGAGCGTTGTCATGGGCGGGCCTCGACGAGATTATTCAACGCCACCTTCTTCTCTTCTTCCGGTCCACCCGGATTCTTTACGGGCGCGGTCTTCGTTCCGTAGACATCCCGCAGAAACTTGTACGCCACCGGCGCGGCGGCGGCGCCGCCGTGTCCGCCTTCTTCCAGCAGCACCGCAAACGCCACCTGCGGATTGTCGGCGGGCGCGTAACCGGCGAACCAGGCGTGCGGTTCGGCGTCCTTCTTGTGTTCGGCGGTACTGGTTTTTCCGGCGACACGCACGGCCAGTTCTCCGTGATCGTGGAACGGCGTATACGCGGTGCCGCGTTCGCCCGGCCGGTTCACGTTGACGACTTCGTCCAGGCCTTCGCGCACGATGGCGAGGTTCGCGCCGCTGACGCCCAGCGAGCGTTGCGGCGCCGGCGGCGCTTCGAGCCACAGCCGCGGCGTCACCACGACGCCATCGTTGGCGACGGCCGCCATCATCAATGCCGCCTGCAGCACGGTGCTGGTCATCAGGCCCTGACCGATCGAGAGTTGAAAATCGTTGCCTCTGCTCCACACGCGCGCGGCTGGATTATTGGGCCAGGTTTTCAGGCGCCATTCACGGTCAGGGTAAATGCCGGAGACTTCCCCCGGCAGATCGATGCCGCTGCGCCGGCCCAGAATCGTCTTCATGTACGGCGCCATGGTTTCGACACCCATGCGCGCGCCGATCTGATGGAAGGTGACGTTGCACGAACAGCGCAACGCCTTGTAAATGTTGACCGTGCCGTGCGCGCGGCTGTCGTCGCAGCGGAATTTCTGGCCGCCTTCGATGATGTAGCCCGGGCATTGAAAGGTCTCGGTGGTCGAGACTGCGCCGCGTTCGAGCGCCACCGCCGCGACGAGCGTCTTCATCACGGAGCCCAGCGGATATTGTTCGGCGATGGCGCGGTTGAGCAGCGGTTTGTTCGGGTCATCGAGCAGCGCTTTGAGTTTTTCCTGGCGCTCGGCGCCATCACGGGGCGGCGCGAATAAATTCGGATCGAAATCCGGATAGCTCGCCAGCGCCAGCACGTCGCCGGTCTTCACGTCGACCACCACCGCCGCGCCGGGCCGCGTCTGACATTTCAGCGCGCTCTCTACGGCCTTCTGCCATGCCGCCGACAGTGTCAGCGCGACCGTCTCGCCTTCGCGCGGCTGCGAATTGCGGCGGAAACCGAGATTCTCGTCATCGCCCCCCGCGGCATTGTCCGCGTTGCGAATTTTCATGCCGCTCTTGCCGCGCAGCAGATCGTTGCGGTAGCGCTCGACGCCCTGTTCGCCAATGATGCGGTTGGGCAGCATATTCTTGGACACATTCACGGGCAGGCCAACGCCCAGCCACAGCGCTTCCGGTTCCGTCAGCCGCACGCGCGGCGGCCGTTCGCTCCAGCGAAGCGGTTCGGCGAGGCCCAGCGTTGCAGCGGCGGCGCGTTCCGCGGGCCGCAAGCGTGACAACACAGTATAAAGTTCGTTGAGGTCGAGCAGTTCGCGCGGATCGATACGCAGGATCTGTTCCAGCTTTTCGGCGCGTTCGTCGTCGAGGCGGTTGCGAATCTGCGTCCACATGCGGCTGCGCATGGCGGCGTTTTCCAACAGAATACCGTCGGTCTTCAGCGCTTCTTCGTCGTCCTGAGACAACTCGCCCAGCGCGCCGATCACGAACGACGCCAGATTCCCGTGCGGATAGATGCGCCGCGTCGAGACCGTGCAGACGAGTCCCGGGAAAGGCTGGCCGCCGTAAGGCGACTCCGCGCGGAAGATATCTTCGTGCGCCGCGCGCAAGCCAAGCCAGATTTTTTCGTCGACGGCGCTAACGATGCGCAGCGGCGTGCGCGGCGAAGCCCAATTGCGCGCGACGGTATCCAGCGCCTTCAGCATTCCAGTGGCAACTTCTTCATCGCTGCGTTGCACCGTCGCCGCGAGACTATTCACGAACGGCTCCGCTTTCAGCCGCGCGGTGATGCGCTCGAACTGCGCGTCGCGGTCCTGCGGATTTTTTGCCAGCGCGCGGACCGCTTTGACTTCCTCCAGCGTGACGTGCTGTAAGTTCACGCGTTCCAGCCGCACCGACAGGTCGTAACAGGGCCGGTCTTCGGCCAATGTCATGCCGTGGCGATCGACAATCGGCCCGCGCAGCGCCGGCACCATGCGTTCGGTCTGATCGCGCGTCGTCAGCGCGTGATATTTCGCATAGCGCGTGACTTGCAATTGCCACAGCCGGCCGGCGACCAGCAGGAAGCAGGCGGCGAGCATGGCAGTCAGGATTCCCAGACGGTTTTTGAACATGACACTCCACTACATCACGCGCGTAATATTTTGCCCCGCCGCGCGGCGGTATAGCGCGCCTCGGCCGCCCAGCGTTCTTTCACTGCCGGTGAAGTAACGCCGAAAAGCTGCACGTACTTTGCGCAGATACACGCGCACGGCAATCCCCACACCGCCGACGCCAACACCAACGACAGCACGACCGCGAAGCCCTGGCCCCAGTTCACCTGCAACCCGCACAAGCGGCCCAGCAGAATGTAAAGCGTGTGTGCTAGCGCCGTGCCGGCGACACCGCCGATCCACGCAGCAAGCAAATCTCCGCGTGTCAATTCCCTCCACGCGGCGAGCAGCACGATTCCCGCGCCGAGCAAATACGACAGCGTCAGCAGCCCGAAACGCGGCGAGCCGAACAAGTCCGCCTGCATGCCGAGGCAGAACAATACGATTAACGCGTATTCACGCGGACAGAACGCGAGGAGCGACATCGCGAGCAGCATTCCGACGTCGGGCCGCAGGACCGGAGGCAACAACGCGGGCGCTACGCCGTTTTGCGCCACGATGGCTAACGTAGTAATGGCGAGAATGGAAATGGTGTAACGCATCAATTCGAATCCCGGGAGTGGTTCACTTCTTACGCGGCGGCGTTTTCGTATTAACAACAGGCCATGGAACATCGGGCAGCTTACAGTTCAGCACCTGCACTACTTCGATTGCGCTATCGACGCACGCGGGGCGCACCGCGACTTCCCACTGCACGTCGCCTGTTTTTTTCAGCGACACGACATTGCCCAGCCACATTCCCGGCGGGAACGCGCCGTCGAAACCGCTCGTGACGACTTGTTCGCCGACTTTGACGTCGATTTCGCGGGCGATCACGGCCAGCCGGCAGAGTTTCTCGCCATTGACGGCATCCTTGCAGCCTTGCAAGACGCCTTCAATGCGGCAATCGGCCAGCCGCGCGGCGATGCTCATGCCGCGGTGCGTCAGCAGCGCCATGCTGGAAGCATTTTTACCAGTCGCCACGATGCGGCCGGCGACTGCGCCGCGGTGCATGACGCCAGAGTGCAGCCGTATCCCATCGGCTTCGCCGCGATTCAATCCCAACAACGGTTCCTGCCAGAGCACGCTCCGGGCGATGACTCCGGCGGGAATGCTCTTCGCGTCCGGCGCATGCGGCAGCCGGTCGGCGAAGGCGTCGCGCAGCCGGTTAAGCTCGCTTTGCAGGCGAATATTGGCGGCCGTAAGTTCGTCCAGACGTTCGGTGTGGTTTTCCGGCGGGGGCGCGGGTTTGGCCGGCTGCTGTGGAGTCGCCGGAACCGGCACGGCAATCAGCGCCGGCACCGGCGCGTGGTTGCGCTGCCGCACGGCCAGCGGATTCATGACGGGGCTTAAGGCCGACAGCACGCGGGTGCGCAGGCCGGCGACATGGTCATCGGGCACGAGAAACAGCGTCAGTGCTGCGAGCACCAGGCCGAAAAATAGGATTTGCGACCGCGAAATCGTGCGGCGCATAGGCGAACCTCGGTTTTTTTGGTCTTGGAGCGACGTACAATCTTTGATCGGCAATATAAGGAGGGGGCTTTAGGGAAATTCGGGTGACGTGTTGGGTGGCCCGGACAATTCATTGTCCGGGCGGCGGAGCCGCAAGAGGTTACATCATTGATGCTGGTAACGCCGGGCGCGCAACGTCAATGGTGTAACCTCTTGTCGCTTCGCGACCGGACAACAAGTTGTCCGAGCCACTCATCGCCCGAATCCCGATCCCCGCCACCCGTCACCCGATCCGTTAGTCCGTTTGCCGCAAAATGCCGATACTGCTATACCTATCCCCCGGCAACCATTGAGGACCAGCCATGTTGCGTACGTTTATTTGTCTGATCGCGTTGGGCGTTTTGCTGTCACCGCCGTTACCCGCCGGCGACGACGTGATCGTGATGGAGCAGGATTACAACATCGTCGAGAACGGCAAAGACGGGCCGACGGCGAAAGATGTCCGCCAGAAGCTGTACATTCACAAAGATTTCATCTGCATCGACGAATTCGGCGGCAAGGACAAGCCTACCGAAAGCATCATGCTCGACCTGAAGAACCGCATCATCTACAATCTCGACCACGCGTATAAAAAGAAGGTCACCGAGAGTTTTGAAGACCGCCGCAAACGCATCGACGCTCGCGCCAAAAAGGCGCGCGATGACCGCGATAAGCAGGAACCGGGCCCGCAACGCGACAAACTTGAAAAGATGTTTCGCGCACTACTCGACGACGAGCGGCGCTTCGTGATCAGCAAAGACCCCGTGCCGCCGAAGACCATCGCCGGCGTGGAATGCAAAGCAATCAAAGTGCTGGGCGAAGACAAGGCGGGCTACGTGCCGCTGGAAGGCTACATGCATCCGGAGATGGAACTGCCGCATGACAACGCCGAAGTGCTGTATCTGCTGAACATCATCGGCAAACGCATGGCGGATTTCCTGCGCGAGCACCGCGCGAATTTCAAACAGGTGCCCATGGAATTGCATCTCGACCTGGCCTACGGCGGCACGCTCGATACAAAAACCATCAGCGTCTCCAGGATGGACAAGGCAACGCTGGATCCCAAGCTGCGCGGCGCGCTGGGTTCGCCGTTTGAAGTGCCCGGCAATTACGAAGAGAAACAGAAACGCGTAATAAAGAAGACGGATGAAAAAGAAAAAGCGGATTAAATGAAAGGGATGAGGGATGAAGGATGAACGCGAGTTGCAGTGTTCATCCCTCATCCTTCATCCCTTCGAATGTTTTTTCCGTTGATTCTTGCGGTGACCAACAAAAGGAATACCTGCAATGACGCAACCCGATGCGCTTGAAGGGCGCATTCAGCAGTTCGGCCGCGACCTGTTCGCCAAAGTTAAAGCCAAGCAGAAAAAAACCGCCGGCGCGTGGTGGAACAACAAGCTGATGGAGCACTCGTTGAAAGACGAGAAGCTCAAACTGCAACTTTTCCGTTTCGTCGACGTCCTGCCCACTCTGCGCGACAGCAAGCAGGTGGCGAAGCACCTCAACGAATATTTCAACGCGCCGGGCCAGCAGTTCCCCGCCTTCATGAGCTGGGGCGCGTCGCTGGCGGGCTTTTCGTCGCTGGCCGCCGGCATCGGCGCCATGGCGATCCGCAAATCCGTCGAAGAAATGGCGAGCGGGTTTATTTCCGGCGCCACGCCTGGCGAAGCGATCAAGGCCGTCGCGGCCTTTCACAAAAAGGGCCAGGCCTGCACGATGGACCAGCTCGGCGAAGCCGTCGTCAGCGAGCCGGAAGCGCAGGAGTACCATCAGAATTATCTCGACCTGATGGACGAGCTGATCAAGCAGGCGCCGAAATGGCCCGCCAATCCGCTGATCGACACGGCGGCGAGCGGCCCGATTCCGCGCGTGAACCTGTCGGTGAAACTCTCGTCGCTCTATTCGCAGTTGTCGCCGCTCGATCCGGCCGGCAGCGAAGCAGGCGCGTCGAAGCGGCTGGAAGAATTGTTTGACCGCGCGGTGGCGAACAATGCGTTCATCAACGTCGACATGGAAGACTACCGCGTGAAGGACCTCACGCTGCGGATCTTCAAGAACATCGCGAGCAAACCGAAATACAAAAATTACCGGCACTTCGGCATTGTCATTCAGGCGTATCTGAAAGACGCGCAGAAAGATCTGGCGGAACTCGCCGCCTGGGCGAAACAGCGCGGCGCGCCGGTGACCGTGCGCCTGGTGAAAGGCGCGTACTGGGATTACGAGACGATCCACGCGCAGCAGCACGGCTGGGAAATTCCAGTCTTCGCGCAGAAGTGGGAAACCGACGCGAACTTCGAAGCCTGCGCCCGCATTTTGCTGGATAATTATCCGCATCTGGAATCCGCGTTTGGTTCGCACAACATCCGCAGCATCGTCGCGGCGCTGACCTACGCGGAGACGCTCAAGATTCCGAAGAACGGGCTCGAAATTCAGGGCCTCTACGGCATGGCCGATCCGCTCAAAGACGCGCTGACTGAGGCCGGTTACCGCGTGCGCGTGTATCTGCCGTTCGGTGAGTTGTTGCCTGGGATGGCGTATTTCGTGCGCCGTCTGCTTGAAAACACTGCCAACGAGTCGTTCCTGCGGCAGGGTTTCGTCGACAACGTCAGCGAAGACAAACTGCTCGCCAAGCCCGCGCCGAAAGGCCCGGCGGCTCCCGCGAAACCCACGCCGAAAGGATTCGTCAACGAGGCTGACGCGGCGTTTCTGACGGACAAGGAACGCGGCGATTTCCGCGCGGCGCTGGAAAATGTGCGCAAGCAATTCGGCAAGACGTGGCCCGCGGTGATCGATGGCAAGGAAGAAGCCGGCCAGAGCGGTGAAATCCTGTCGCTGAATCCCAGCAAGTTGAGTGAAGTCGTCGGCAAAGTGGCCAAGTGCAGCGTGCCGCAGGCGGAAAAATCAATTCAGGCCGCGAAGAAGGCGTTTCCGGCGTGGCGCGATCTGGGCGTCGGCGCGCGCGCGGAGCTCATGCGCAAGGCCGCGGCAATCATGCGCCGCCGCCGGTTCGAACTTGCGGCATGGGAAGTCTACGAAGCCGGTAAGCCGTGGCTGGAATCCGACGGCGACGTGACCGAGGCGATCGACTTCCTGGAATATTACGCGCTCGAAGCCGAACGCTTGATGACGGTCTCGCGCAAAAGTCCCGTGCCGGGCGAAGTGAACGAAAATTTTTACCAGCCGCGCGGCGTCGCGGCGATCATCGCGCCGTGGAATTTCCCGCTCGCGATTCTCACCGGCATGGCCGGTGCGGCGCTGGTCACCGGCAACACGATCATCATGAAGCCCGCAGAACCGACGCCGGTCATCGCGGCGCTGCTGATGCAGATTTTCAAGGAAGCCGGTGTTCCCGCGGGCGTCGCGAACTTCCTGCCCGGTGTCGGCTCGGAAGTCGGCGGGCACCTCGTTACGCATCCTGACGTGAATCTGATTGCATTTACCGGCAGCAAAGATGTGGGACTGTGGATCAACACCGAGGCGGCAAAAACTCGCGCCGCGCAACAGGGCGTGAAGAAAGTCATCTGCGAAATGGGCGGCAAGAACGCGATCATCGTCGATGACGACGCCGACCTGGACGAAGCCGTCATGGGCGTGGTGCAGAGCGCCTTCGGCTATGCGGGCCAGAAGTGTTCGGCCTGTTCGCGCGCCATCGTCGTCGGCAACGCGTACGAGCCGTTCATGAAGCGCATTGTCGAGGCCACGAACTGCATCGCGGTGCTGCCGGCGGAAGATCCCGGCTGCCGCGTGCCGCCGGTCGTGGAAGAAAAAGCGCAGAAGAAAATTCAGCAGTACATCGAGATCGGCAAGAAGGAAGCCAAGCTCGCGCTGGAAGTGAACACCGGCGCGCTGGCGCAGCAGGGCACCTTTGTGGGACCGACGATCTTCCGCGACGTGCCGCCGCAGGCGCGCATCGCGCAGGAGGAAATTTTCGGCCCCGTGCTGGCGGTGATGCAGGCGAAAGACTTCGACCACGCGCTGCAACTGGCGCTGGACGTGCCCTTCGCGCTGACCGGCGCGCTGTATTCCCGCAGCCCCGCGAACATCACGGCCGCGCGCGAAAAATTCCGCGTCGGCAATCTCTATATCAATCGCGGCAGCACCGGCGCGAAAGTCGCGCGCCAGCCGTTCGGCGGCTTTAAAATGTCCGGCATTGGTTCCAAGGCCGGCGGCGGCGATTACCTGCTGCAATTCGTCGAGCCGCGCACGGTGACGGAGAACACGCTGCGGCGGGGCTTTGCGCCGCCTGAAGACGCAGAGACCGGAGTTTAGTTCCGTGCTCTACGGAGAGCTCACTCCCGACGCGTACCCCGACCGCTACAAGAAGGGCGTGTGGCTGTTCAACAACCGCCATTTTTTCGAGTGCCACGAAATCCTTGAAGAACAGTGGATGGAGACCATCGGCACTGAAAAAACGTTTTATCAGATGATCATTCACGCCGCGGTCACGTTCGTGCATTGGGAGAACGGCAACCGCAAAGGCGTGCTCTCGCTGCAGCACACGTTCAAGCTCAAAGCCAACGCGATCCCCGCCGAAAGCTACATGGGTCTCAACATCGCGAAGTTGAAAGACGGCATGGCGGCACTGGCCGAGCCGCTCCGCGCGAACATGGATCTGCCGCTCGTGCCGTTCAAAGAGATCGTCACGCCGGTGATCGAAGTCTCGGGATTCGAACCGCTGCCGTGCGACGAGCACGAGCTGTTGGTGCTCGGGCGGCATATCGAGGAAGACGAAGAGTAGCGCCTCCTTCTCCCCTTTCCAGCACAGTGGGATCCGAAGCTTGGAATTCACGTGACTTGAAGTCGCGGC
>JADMIO010819899.1_pt1 | contig 102398 bp, 91 predicted proteins | sample 8958161 | NCBI WGS metagenome assembly JADMIO01 (sample SAMN16585339, study PRJNA669376) | soil metagenome | isolation source: Crop rotation soil | place: USA: Cullars Rotation, Alabama | collected 2011 | reverse complement strand
GCCGCGACTTCAAGTCACGTGAATTCCAAGCTTCGGATCCCACTGTGCTGGAAAGATTGGGCGGCGGAATGACGATGGAATACGCCGGGCGCTTATCCGTCACGCGCGCCGGTTCCGCCGTGAAGCAGCCGTGCTGCAACCAGAAGGCATACCATCTATCTTCAACAGATTGCGGTTCGTAGGCTTTAGGGATCTCTGACATGGCTCATGAACCACAGAGACACAGAGGCACAGAGAAAGTCCTTAAGTTCAATCTCCTCTGTGTCTCTGTGCCTCTCTGGTGAAAAATCATTTCTTTAGCAGCGCAAATTCCATTGAGTCCACCAGCGCTTGCAGGCTGGCTTCGATGATGTTTTCGCTCACGCCCACGGTGCCCCATTCGCGTTTGCCGTCGGTGGATTGGATGAGCACGCGCGTCTTGGCGGCGGTGCCGATGGCGGTATCCAGAATGCGTACCTTGTAATCGATCAAGGTTATCTTGCGCAGCTGTGGGAAGAATTCCCCCAGCGCCGAACGCAATGCGCCGTCCAACGCATTCACTGGCCCGTCGCCCTCGGCCACCGTATGCGCGCGTTTGTCGCCGACACTTACTTTTACCGTCGCCTCACAAATGTTGTCCTTGCCGTCGCGGCGCATCGAGACGTGATAGGCATTCACCATGAACGGCAGTTCACGATGCGCCAGCGTCTTGCCGATCAACAACGCGAGCGAACCCTCCGCCGCTTCGTATTCGTAACCTTCACTCTCCAGTTGTTTGATCCGCGCAGTGATGGTCTTCAACTCCGGCATTTCGGTCGTCAGCTTGAAGCCAAGTTCCGCGGCCTTCACGACGATGTTCGTCCGGCCAGACATGTCGCTGATGAGCACGCGGCGAAAATTCCCAATCGCCTCTGGATTGATATGCTCATAGCTGCGCGCCAGACGGCCGATGGCACTGACATGCATGCCGCCCTTGTGCGCGAACGCCGTCTGTCCCACCCACGGTTGCCGGGGGTCATGGCGCACATTGGCGATTTCATCCACGAACTCAGATAATTCCTTGAGCTTCGGCAATGACTTCGCGGGCACACCGAGCTTTTTCATTTTGAAATGCACCAACGGGATCACGCTGGTAAGACTGCAATTGCCCGTGCGCTCCCCATAACCGTTGATGGTGCCCTGCACCTGCGTTGCGCCCGCTTCGATGGCCGCGATGGCATTGGCCACGCCCACGCCGCAATCATTGTGCGTATGGATTCCCACGCGGGTATTCAATTTGCCGATGGCGGTGCGCGTAGTCGCCGCGATCTCACTGGGCAGGCAACCCCCGTTTGTGTCACACAACACGATGCAATCGGCGCCGGCTTTTTCCGCCGCCTGCCACGTCGCGAGGGCGTATTCCGGCTCATCCTTGAAGCCGTCGAAACTATGCTCGGCATCGTAGATGACCTTCTTACCGTGGTCCTTGAGGAAACGAATTGTGTCGCCGATCATCGCCAGGTTCTCATCAGGCTTCGCGAGCAGGACGTCGGTGACATGCAGCAACCACGTTTTGCCGACAATGGTCACCACCGGGGTATCCGCCTCCAGAATCTGGCGGATATTTCCATCCTTCTCCACCGCCACGTCCTTGCGGCGCGTCATGCTGAACGCGGCAATCTTCGCATTGCGCCATTTGCGGCGTTTGGCCTGGGTGAAGAATTCCATGTCCTTGGGATTGGAACCGGGCCAGCCGCCTTCTATGTAATGAACCCCAAAGGAATCGAGCCTCTCGGCAATGCGCAACTTGTCCATGGCCGAAAAATTAATGCCCTCGCCCTGCGAGCCGTCGCGCAGAGTCGTATCGTAGATTTCCACCTGAGGTTTCATCATCACCCGCCAAAAGCGGACGAATTATCTACGAAATCAACCGCTGCTTGGAAAGCCGATTCGGCGGTCAGCATTCGCATCGCTTGTTCGATGCCTGGAAGTTTGCAAAGCGGTAGCCCAAATGAGGAGCCAGGCGAAGCAGAAGGCAGACCTGTGCGTAATTTCCAAGGCTGCGTCAATTGAGCGCGTGATACCTTGTTGGAATATACCTTTAAAAAGCTCAACTACCCCATTTGCGCGCCTTCAAATGGGGTAGTTGGATTCTAGCAGTTGATTGCTTTTTGTCGAGTCCAATCTGCGTCGTCACCGTCATGAATTGTTCGAACGCCTTCGCGCACAGCGTTCGCCTACCAGAATCCTCAGTATCCGGCTCTCATATTTTGAGATGCGTCCCGACCGCCCTGAGGTTCTTCCGGGCAAGACAACTTTGAATGACCTACGTCATCTCCTTCTCCAAACGCTGGACTTCGGCGCGCAAGGCGTCGGTGACGCGGTGTTTGATTTGATAGACCTGGTCGACCGAGACGCCAAATCTTTCGGCGACTTTTTCGGGCGGCCATTCCTTGTTGACGTAAAAGTCGAAGATTTGATGCCGTTGGGGATCGAGTTTGTGTTTTAGATTTTCCATCGCCGCGTGCAACAGGTTGGTTTCCCATTCGCTTTCCCAAAGCGCCTCCAAATCGGTCGCATTCGGATCGGGAGTGGCGTCGGTGGTGTGGGTGCGGGGACCGGAGTCCCGCGCGGCGTGTTCCGCCACCGGCTGGCGTTTCCGGAACTGGCCGACGATGCGCCAGCGCGTCATGTTCAACAGCCATGCCTTGAACGACCCGATGGATGGGTCGTACTGAAAGGTGGGCATGTGTTTCGCCACCGAGATTAGGGTTTCCTGGACGACGTCCTGCGCTTCGTCGTCGGACAACCCGGCCTTGCGCGCCACGCCGTAGATCAGTTTCCAATAGACCTTGAAGAAGTCGCGCCAGCTTGCGTCGTCCTGCCAGTTCTTGAGGCGCTGAATGAGGCTTGCGCGCGTGGGAATCAATTCGTTGTCGTTGTGTTTCATGGCGTGTGCGGTCGGAGGCCGTCGGTTTTTCATTGCGCGATCCACGGTTGATTTTCGTAGCCCAATTCAAGGCTGTTCAAGCACGCGGCCATTATGATGCGGCGTTTGGCTTCTTCGGCAATGATTGTTTCGCTGGAGCGCGTGACCAGGCCTGAGGCGATGTTTCGTCCGGCCAGAAACTGCAGGGCGGCCACCAAACATTTTTCAAGGGCGGCGCGGTTTTGGCGGCGGAAGGCCTCGAGTTCCCGGACGTTCGGAAAATCGCCCTGACAGACTTTCGCGAAGGCATCGTCCCGCACCAGGACATCCAGGATTTCCGAGGCCGCGTAAATCTGCCGCGCATAACAATACGCCAGGGCGCCGAGCACGACCCGGGGGTGCAGCGCCAGGGTGCGGCAGGCGCACACAACCACGCACAATTCAGCTTCGGGGATTTGTTGAACGACCGATTCGATTGCCTCCATCAGCGAGGCAGGATTCGGTATCCGGCTGCGTCCGGGCACGACCAGCTTCAGGAAGCTGGTTTGGCAGCGATTTCGATGGATCATGGTAGTCATTGCAGGACCTTTCATGTTTGGGTTTTGCCATGAATACGCGCCTCGGAGCCGGTTCTGACAGAAATTTTCAAAATATTTGCAAGAAGGCCGTTCGAACTGCGTACCCGTTGAAAGAAGACCGCAATTGGATTGCCTGACGGGCGAAAAACCGATACGAATTATGAAAGTAAAGCTCAGGATTTTCAGTCAGAACGTGAACTATTTGAAAGGATTCCGTCCGTCCCGCCTTTTTTCCGCGCCCTTGATTGCCATCGTGGTATTTATGTGCCCGGCGATTCTGCATGCCGCGGATGAGGAAAGCGGCGAGGTGCGCATCCTGCAAATCCAGGGCAAGGTGGAACTGATGCCCGCCGGGACAACCCGATGGGTGCTCACTCAAACCAACGAGGTCCTGCGGGCCGGCGACAGGTTGCGCAGCGGCAGTAACAGCCGCGTCACGTTGCGCTGGTCCGACCAAAGCGTCGTGCCTTTCGGAGCCTTGACGGAAATCGAGGTGGTGGCACCGGACACGACAGGCTCCCTGCCCGGCTTGAATGTAATACGAGGGGTGATTTCCTTTTTCCATCGCGACAAGCCCGGACGAATTCGAATCTTCACCCGCGGCGCGCGCGCGGGCGTGGAAGGCACAGAATTTGTGATGGAAGTCACCGAGACCAACGGAGGAGAACGCGTCACACTGTCCGTCATTGATGGCGCCGTGAATCTGAGTAACGCGCAAGGCGCTCTCCTGTTGACCAACAACGAGCAGGGCGTCATTGAGCCAGGCCGCGCGCCCACGCGCACGCCGGGATTCATCGCGAACAATATTTTGCAATGGTGCTTCTATTATCCCGGTGTGCTGGATTTGAAAGACCTGTCGCCGGGCCTCGACACGGAAGCGTTGAAGCCATCGCTCGAAGCATATCGCGCGGGAGATTTGAACGGGGCATTGGCAAAATATCCAGAAACACGGCAGCCAGCGACTGATTCCGAAAAGATTTATCACGCGGCGTTGCTTCTGTCGGTTGGGCAAGTGGAACAAACCGAGACTGAGCTCGCCTCGCTGTCAGGCGCCAAATCCGCGCTGGCCGATTCGTTGCGAGTGTTGATTGCGGCCGTGAAGCGCGAACGCAGGCCTGCGACCCCCAGTCCTCAACTGGCCACCGAACTTTTGGCCGCGTCTTATTACGAACAATCTCGCGCGACGGGCGAGGAATCGCTGAAAGCGGCACTTGAACTCGCCCGTCGCGCCACGACTGTTTCCCCGGAGTTCGGTTTCGCGTGGGAACGGGTGGCGGAACTGGAGTTTGGCTTTGGCCGCACACGCGAAGCCGAAGCGGCGCTGAACAAGAGCATTGCATTGTCTCCGCGCAACGCCCAGGCCCTGGCGCTGAAAGGATTTATTCTGGCGGCACAAAACAGGATTGGCGAAGCGACTGGTTGGTTTGACCGGGCCATCGCCACCGACGCGGGTCTGGGAAATGCGTGGCTTGGGCGCGGGTTGTGTCGCATTCGCCGAGGTGACCGGGCGGCGGGCCGGGCTGATTTGCTGGTGGCCGCCGCGCTCGAACCGCAGCGTTCGCTTTTGCGCAGTTACCTGGGCAAGGCGTTCACCGATGCCGGCGAGAGCGCCCTGGCTCACCGCGAATTGGAACTGGCGCTGCGATTAGATGCCAACGACCCGACCGGCTGGCTTTATTCCGCGCTCCTCAAACAGCAGGAGAACCAACCGAACCCGGCCATCCGCGATTTGGAACAATCGCAGGCGCTCAACGACAACCGCTCGTTGTTTCGCTCGCAGATGCTGCTGGACCAGGACAAAGCCGTGCGCAGCGCCAATCTGGCCGGCGTGTATCGCGATGCCGGCATGAGCGAAGTGGCGACGCGCGAAGCGGCGCGGGCCGTAACTTACGACTACGCGAATGACGCGGCGCACCTGTTTCTTTCGGACAGTTTCAATGAGCTTCGCGATCCGACGCGGTTCAACCTGCGGCAGGAGACGGTTTGGTTCAACGAATTGCTGCTCGCGAACCTGCTCGCACCGGTTGGCGCCGGCCGGCTCTCCCAAACGTTGTCGGCCCAGGAATATTCGAAGCTGTTCGAGTCCGATGGCCTGGGCCTGGCAGCGCAAGGCAGTTGGCGCAGCGACGAACAGTATCATCAACTCGCTTCCCAGTACGGCACGATGAGGAATACGTCATGGGCACTCGACCTGGATTACCAGCACAACAATGGTGTGCGGCCCAACAACGAGTTGGATCGCATCGAATGGTACACCACTATAAAGCAGCAGCTCACGCCTGCCGACTCCCTGCTCGTGCTGGTGAAGTACCAGGATTATTCCTCCGGCGATAATTTCCAGTATTACAATCCGTCCGCGTCCTACCGACCGAACTTCAGTTTTGAGGAGCATCAACACCCGATTGTCGTGGGCGGTTATCAACACGAATGGTCACCAGGCGTGCGGACGTTGATGCTAGGCGGACGGCTGGCGAACGAGCAGAAGTTTTCCGACCTTCAAGCGGGGCAATTATTGTTGTTTGGAACCGCGCCCGGGGTCATCGCCGCCACGGATGTGCAACCGTTTGATATCACCATCGAGAATGAAATGGAGATTTACACCGCGGAATTGAATCAAATCGTGCAACGCGACCGATTTACCATTGTCGCGGGGGCACTGTGGCAGAGTGGGAATTTTGATTTTGAGAACCAGCTCGTCAACCCACCGCTGCCGCCATTTTTGCTGCCGCCGGTCTCGGCTTCCTTTTCGGAACCGTTCAACCGTTACGAGGGCTACGCTTATCTCACCATCGAACCCATCGAGAAAGTCTGGCTTACCGGCGGCGTGTCGTATGACTACTTGAAAATGCCGGCGAACTATCGAACTCCGCCCCTGAGCGCCGGCACGGAAGAACGCCACCGTCTGGGGCCAAAAGCGGCCATCGTGTGGAGTCCAATTGCAGAAGTGACGTTGCGCGGAATCTATTCGCAAACGCTGGGCGGGGTAAGCCTGGATCAAAGTTACCGGCTCGAACCGACGCAGTTGGCGGGCTTCCCACAGGCGTTTCGCACCGTGATTTCCGAATCGCTCGTCGGCTCGGTTGCTGGACCGGAACATGACGTGATGGGCGCAGCGCTGGATTTGAAGTTTGGCATGGGTACCTATGTGGGGTTGCAGGTGGATCGAGTTACCTCCGACGTGGAGCGCACGATCGGCGTGTTTAGGATTCAGAACAGCGCGGCTCCCTATCTCCCTTCGACCACAGGTGAGGACCTCAACTATGAGGAGAATTCGTTTTCCATCACCGCAAACCAGCTGCTTGGCAACGGTTTTGTGGCTGGCGCGAGTTATCGCGTGACCCGGTCAGAACTCGAATCCACGCTGCCAGAAATCCCGGTTGCAGTGCTGCCGGGCGCGGCCCGCGATGAATCCGCCTGGTTGCATCAAATCGGCGGCTACCTGCTCTACAATCATCCCTCCGGCTTCTTCGCCCGCTTCGATGCGCGCTACTACCAGCAATCAAACCGCGGTTACACCCCGGACCAGCCGGGCGATGAGTTTGTGCAACTGGATTTGCAAGCCGGCTACCGGTGCTTTCGCCGCCGGGTGGAACTGGCCGTCGGCATCCTGAACCTTACGGACCAGGATTATCGGCTCAACCCGCTGACACCCTATAATGAATTACCGCGCGAACGCGTGTTTGCGGCTCGATTTAGTTTCAGATTTTAGCCCGAAGTGGCTTGCGATTTAAGATGGAAATGGTAGTAATATGCGCGCTTGAACTTAGTGCGTTCAAGCTGGGGATTTTAAATCAGAACCAAACTCTGCGGCGACAATTTTTGAGGGAGTGAACCACCCTGTTAATCGTATGAAAACAATTCGTGTATCCATTGCACTTCTGCTTCTGGCCCTCGGCTGCCGGTCGCTCGAAGCTGCCACCAACGTCGTCATCCTGGGCGACAGCTTTCAAGCCAAAATCGATGTGGCGGCGCCGGGCGACACCCTGGTGGTGCAAGGCGGGACATTTAGCGGCAACATCAATTTTACCAAGCCGCTTACCGTCGTGGCATCCGGCACCAACATGGTTCAATTTCCCGGCACCGTCAGTATTCAAGCCGCCGGAACGGTCAATGCGTGCCGTGTGGTGTTTCTCGGGCCGCTGCAGGTGAGCAGCAATGCAACGTTGATGCTTTCGCGCTGCACGATTTCCAGCACGTTCACTTCTTCAGGTGGGATAATTCAGGCATACGACAACCAGTTTGCCGGCGTGGTGACTGCCACCGGCGGCAGCTTCCTGGTGAAGCGGTGCAATTTTGCGAGCGATGTAATCCTGACAAACACCTCGCTTGAGGCGCTCCGGATGACGAACTGGAATCTGACCGCGACTGCATCCGGGCCTGCTCCGAAGATGATCATGTCTCAATGCGTGCCGCAAGGACCACTGACGGTTACGGGGTATAAGACCTGGTTGGGCTATTGCACCGGATTTCGATTTGCCCTGTATAATTGCGATACCGTGATGGTTGGATGCCACCTCTACCATCCCCAGGGAGACTTTTGGGCGGCGCTTTACGTACACGGCGGAAGGATTGTGGCTTACAACAATCGCCTTCGGCGCGAAATCTACGGGTTGAACGGCGGCGGACCATGGGCGGTCCAGTTGGAAGACACTGACGCGAAATTCGTCAATTGCTCAATCCTGTCGTACGCCGCCGCTGCAAGCTTTTTCGTCGGGACGGTCGGGCCGTTTTATTACGACGTTTATCCAAATGGCATCCTGGTAAACGGCCCTAATTCGACGGCTACTTTCAGAAATTGCGCCTTGATGGTTTTCTGGGGGCCAAGAAACGGAGGCAGCACCGGATTTGCCTGTGACGCCGGCCAGATCAAGGAATTGGATTATTGCTGTATTTATGCGACTTCCCCGCTCAACGGGGTTTCATCCGCAACAAGTATTTTCACCGACCCGTTGTTCAACCCGGACTTGACGCTGTCGGGCGCATCGCCGTGCATCAACACCGGCGACCCGGGCGGCATCCACAAGGATTCGGACGGCACACGCAATGACATTGGCGCCACCGGCGGCACGCTTTGGAATCCCGGCAATTACACGAACAGCAACCCCATCGTGTTCTGGTTGATGCCCACGAACCAAACGGTGCTCAAGGGACTGCAAACCACCATTCCGATCAACGCCGCCGCGACCGCAGGTCATTGACGAAATCCTCTGCGCGCGAGGGAAGCATGATTCGGCCAGTACATCGAACACTAACTGCAATCGGGGCGAAAGCTGCCGCTTGCTGGTTGGCGTTGGTGTTGCCGTTGAGCTTGCTGGCGTTTCCCACGATTGAACCGTTTGCCGACGCCAGCGCAAATGGAGGAACGACGTACGCGGTGGGACAAAATCTAGCGGGACAGACAAACAGCTCCGGCGAGCGCTGGTTTTCCGTCAACACCGCCTCCAGTGCGGCGCCGCTGACGCTTACAAATTTCACCCTCCCTTATTCCGCCTTCGCGCCGCCGAGTGGGAATGCCGTGGCGCTGCGAAACCTCAACGGACCCGGCGCCCGGCTGTTCCTTGCGAGCGATCCAAGCAACTTCTTTTTCAATACGACCAATGCCACCCTTTACTACTCGCTGCTGCTGCAAGCCAAAAGCATCGCCACCCTGACCACCGCCGGTGTTTATAATGTGGGCTTTTCGATTGTTGGTCTCGGTGACCAGGTAGGACAGGGAAACATTCAAGGCGCGCGCCTGAACTTGCGCAAAGTGGGCGCGGACACTTTTCAAGTGGGCATCGCAAAAAACTCGGCGACGGTTGCCTACGCGCCAACGCTCTACACGACCAACGACGTGCTGTTCATCGTGGCAGAGTATGAAATTGTCTTTAACGAGAGCGCCCCTTCGAGTGTGGATGACAATGTTCGCCTGTGGGTCAATCCCTCGCCGGTTACGTTTGGTGCGACGACTCAACCGACTGAAAACGCAAGCATTCTGGGCAGCACGCCGGACGCAGGCACGATTACTTCTTTTGCCATTTTGCAGCGCTCCATCGTCAGCCCCGATTTGTTGATTCTGGACGAACTACGAGTCGGAACAAACTGGGGCTTTGTCACCGGTGGCGCGGCCGATGTTTACATCGTGCCGCCTCACACAAACCTTAGCTTTGGCGCCACGCTTAAATTGGACGCGGTCATCAACGGCCCAAGCCTGCTGACCGCCGGTATTCAGTGGCAAAGAAACGGCACGAACCTCGTTAATGATGGAAGAATCTTCGGCGCGACCACTACGAACCTCACGATTCTCAATGTGACGGCGTTCGATGCCGGCACTTATTCCGTCATCGCATTCACCGCGACGAACAGCGTCACGAATTTCGCGACCGTGACCGTGCAGGATCCGGGCATCATCAGCCCGCCCACCGGCGTCGCTTATTCCGCCGGTTCAACGATTCAACTGTCTGTTACCGCGGGCGGCACTCCCCCGTTAACTTATCAGTGGCAATACAACGGAACGAATCTTACCGATAGCGGCCACATCAGCGGTGTGACTTCGAATTTTCTCCTGATCAACAGCATCCAGGCAGCCGATTCGGGTTTGTATACTGTCGTGGTGACCGGCCCTGGCGGGTCCATCACCAGTCCGCCAGCAGCGCTGATTTCGTTTGATATTCCTGAACCGCTTGCCGGCGCGCCACTCTCGTCCGGCGAATACTTTTGGGACAGCGACCCCGGCCAGGGCAACGGCACAGCGGTCAGTTTGCCTGCCGGCGAAACGGCCATCTTCGGAGACGGCAGCACACCGGCAATCAATGCGAGCATCGGTTCGCTTCCCATCGGTGTTCACCGCCTCGGATTCCGGACTAAAGATACAGATGACCGGTGGGGTGACATCACGTGGGTTCCAGTTGAATTGAAAGACCCGGCGGCCGTCATTGCCGAAGTGACCGTCTGGCCGCCGCCGGAGACAAATCAGTGGCTCGCCAGCGCCGAGTATTTCTGGGATGTGGACCCCGGTGAAGGACTGGGTGTAGCGACGAATTTTCCGGCGGGCGAAACATTAACCATGGGTAATGCAAACTCTCCGCCGTTGTTTCCCGATTTGTCGCAACTAAATATCGGCATTCATCGGCTGGGCTTTCGTGTCCGTGACGCCAGCGGACGCTGGGCACCGGCCACCTGGGTTCCCCTTGAAGTGAAGGATTCGAGTTTCCTCATTGCCGAAGTGAGTGAGTGGCCACCATTGGAAACAAGCCGGTGGCTCGTCACGGCGGAGTATTTTTGGGACACCGACCCGGGGACGAACAACGGCGCGGCCATTTCTTTTGCGGCTGGTGAGACTTACACCCCCGACGCCAGCTTTGGGCCTTCGCTCAATCTCCCCATCCCACAATTGCCGCTTGGCAATCATCGGCTCGGATTTCGCGTCCGTGATGCCCGGGGAATTTGGACCGAGACGGAATGGATCGGAGTCGTTCTCGATCGCAAAACCGATTTCAATCTGGCCTCCGCCGTCACAATCCTGACGAGCACCAACACGGGCAGTTATCCGATTTCCAGCATCTCATGCCCCGGCCCGGGCCAGACGTGCTCGAACACGTTTGACCTTGCGGTGCAAACGGCATCGTTGCTCACCGTTCAATACACAGCGCATCCCTCCGCGTGTGCCGATGTGCGAATCCATTTCTTCGTGGACGGAATCGAGCGTGCAGTTTCCTCCCAACTGGCAGCGGGTGCAGCGTCTGGCTGGTTTGAGTTGGGGCCGGTCGCCCCCGGTGGTCATTTGCTGCAACTTCAGGCGGAGGGATTTGCCGGCGGGTGCAATGTCGGCACGCTCACGACATGGGCCGGCTCGCTGCAGGTCGTCACGACTTCGTTGTCCACGAATGTTGCGGGCGGAGAGTTTACGCATCTGGTAAATCCTGCGAGTGGCCTGGCGGTCGCCGACTTTAACGGCGATGGCTACGCGGATGTATTTCAAACGCTCGCTGACCAAAGCAGCGCGCTGTTCGTGAATGACAAACACGGTTCGCTCAATCGCAGCAACCTTCCGCCATCGCTGGACGTGACCAACGGGCAGGCGGCGGCATGGTCCGATTTCGACAATGACGGCTGGCTCGATTTGCTCGTCGCTACGGACCGCTCACTTGCCCCGCGGAATCTGCTTTATCACAATCTTGGCGGAACAAACTTTGCGCTGCTGGCGACAACCAACCTGCCCAGCGCGGAAAGCAATTCCTGCGCGGTTGCCTGGGCCGATGTGGACAACGATGGTTTTGTGGATTTCGTCATTGGCAGAACGAATGGCACGCAGCTCGAGTTATATCGCAACCTGGGTGATGGTGCGTTTGCAAACCACAGCGAATCCAGCAACCTGCTTTCCGGCAGTGTGCGCGCACTGGCATTTGGCGACCTTGATAACGACGGACGGCAGGACTTGATTTCTGTGGGCGCGGGCGGGGTTCACCTCTTCCGCAATTTTGGCACGAACCAATTGTTCGAATTGAACGGCACGGGCCTGGCCAATGACGTGACTGCCACCAGCGCTTCATGGGTGGACTATGATTGCGACGGCTGGCTCGATGTCTTTATCGCCAGCAGCGACCACTTGGGCGCGTTGTATCACAACAATCATGACTCGACGTTTGCCCAGGTTCAACTGGGCACGTTCAACGTGCCGGGATTTTCCGCCGCGTCCTGTGCCTGGGAGGATTTTGACCAGGACGGGCGGCTGGATTTGTTTGTCGCTAGCGCCACGACCAATTTTGCGAGCAGGCTGTTTCACAACCATCCCAATACCCTGTTTGATTGGATGACGAACAACGCGCCGCAGTTGCCGCCGGGCGTTTATGCCGGCAGTGCCTGGGCGGACCTGAATCGCGACGGCCGGCCCGACTTGCTCGTGGCCGCGCGCGACGGAACGAATGTGCTCGCGCAAAGTGCGGGCAGCGGCGCGGGTTGGTTGCGGCTGAAATTGTCCGGGCGCCCGTCGAACCGGGCGGCCAGCGGTGCAAAAGTGAAGGTGCTGGCGCACATCGACGGAATCTCCTTCTGGCAGACGCGTGAAATCTCCGGCGGCAACGGCAATCAAAATGAATCGCCCCTTACGTTCGGCCTCGGCGACGCAACGAACGTGAACTCGCTGGTGATCGAATGGCCCTCCGGACTGGAAACCATCTACACCAACCTCGCGCTCAATCAGGCATTGAGCATCACCGAATTGCCTGAAGGCCAGCCGGTCATCACCGTAAACGAGACGTTCCAGGCCTCCGGCCAATACAGCTTTGTCTCGCTCGATCCGGTGACCGTGACGATTGACAGTCCGTTTCAGAATGGCTGGGTGTTCTTCACCACGGATGGGACTGAACCGGACTTCACTGCCAATTGGTACACTGAGCCGTTTGAGATTTCGCCGCCGGCGACCATTCGCGCCATCGCTTATGACGAATCGCTCACGGTGCAGGCGTTCGGCGAACCGGCCGCATTGATTCTGGTGCCGACGTTCTTCCTGACCAACTCGACACCGGGCGGCGGTGATTTCACGTTGTTCCCGCCGGGGCCAAATTATCTGAGCAATACCGTGGTGACTGCCGTCGCGACCAGTCTGCCGGGCTGGACCTTCATGAACTGGACCGGTGGAATCTCCGGCACCAATCCGACCAATACCTTCGTGATGGACAGCGACAAGGACGTGAAAGCGGTGTTTGGCACGTCGCTGTCGCTGACAGCGTTGGGCGGCGCGGCTTTTGGCACCGTAAGCAATTCACCGTCAGTTTCGTTGCACCCGTATGGTTCGTTCCCGCGATTAACGGCCCTTTCGGCGCCCGGAAAATATTTTGTACGCTGGACGCTGTCTGGTTCGAGCGCCACCAACCTGACCAGCAATCCAATGGATTGGCGGATGACCAATGCCGAGCCGTCCTTCATCGGTTTGTTCGCAAACCTGCCGACCAACACGTTCTCTCTCACGGTGCTCAAGAATGGGAACGGCGATGTGGCGCGCAACCCTCAGGCCGCATTCTACACCAATGGCACGCAAGTCACGCTGACGGCGACACCGGTCTTTGGGGAATTCTTCCTTGGTTGGAGCGGCGACGTGACCAGCCCGCAAAATCCGGTCACCGTCACGATGAATTCAAGCAAGCTGGTCACCGCAAATTTTGGTTTGCTGCCGCCGCTGTTCTCGTTCGGCTCGCCGATTTACACCGTGAACGAAAACGCAGGCTTTGTGGCCGTGAACGTGCGCAACAACGGCGTGCCGGGTACCGTTGATTTCGCCACGGTGAACGGCACCGCCATGGGCGGCAACGGCGTATCCGGCGATTACGTCTCGACGAACGGCACCATTTCGTTTGCCTACGGCGAAACCAACAAAACCATCCTTATCGGAATCCGCGACAATTACCTCATCGCGCCGGATAAATCGTTCCAAGTGCTGCTCAGCAATCCGACCGGCGGCGCCACTTCCCTCACGAATCCATCCACTACGGCCGTGGTCATCCACTACAACGATGCGGTTACCACAAACGGTTCGCTGCTGGTGCAATCATTTCCCGCGCCCGTCCCCGACCGCAGCGGTAGTCTGCGCGTCACGATCACGCCCGCTTTGCCGCCGGTGGACGGCGGTTTCTGGCGGTTTCCGTGGGAGTTGGCGTGGCGGCCCGCCGGGCAATGGGTGACCAACCTGGTGCAGGATGTTTACGACGTTGAATTTCGCCAGCTTGGCGGCTTCACGATTCCTGCGGTGCCGGCGCAATTGGTCCTATCCAACGCGCCACCCACGGACCTCACCAATCATTACTTCGCGACCGGCCCGGGCGGGGTCGGCAGTTTGACGGTCCAAATTGGCCCAAACAATCCGGTGGTCGTCACCAATGCCGGCTGGCGCGTGCTGGGTGAATCGAGTTGGCGACCACCCGGTTCGACGGCGACTAATCAAGCGCCAGGGACGCAGATTGTGGAATTCAAGCCGGTGACCGGGCTGGCCGCGCCGGCCGCGCGCGAGGTTCTCGTGTTTGCAAACCAGGGAAATGTCATCTCCGCGTATTACGAACTACCGGCGGCCCTTCCGCCCAATTCGATTTTGCCAAATCCGCTCGGGTCCTTGGCGCAAATGAACAACAGTCCCGCCGATGTGCCACGCCTGCCTTATACGTTTAACGGGCAGTTGCAGTCCGATGCCGGATTCGGCAGCGGCATCGCGACGCGCGCGCACACGGTGCTGACCGCCGCGCATGTGGTGTTCAACGACCAATCCCTCTCCTATGTGAACGAGTTGGCGTGGTTTTTCCAGCATCAGACCGGGGAACTTGAAACCAAGCCGCAACCGGCGCGCGGCTGGTATGTCCTGGCCGGTTACGCAGCAGCGCGCACCAATGACCTGCCGCCGGTCGGCTCGCTGGCGCCGGGTGTCTCGTCGCCGGCATCTCGAAACGCGGATGTGGCCGCGGTGTATTTTGTATCGCCGGCGGCGCGCGGCGGTTTCAGCGGCTTCCTCGCCTCCGACGCCGCGACGAACGAATGGCTCACCAGCGCGCAACCTAAAATGCTGCTGGGCTATCCGCTGGACGGGACACCCTTTGGTTACCCGAACATCGTGAGCGGTAAGTTTCATTCGACGGTGATTTCCAATTATTCCTTTGCGCTTCAGTCCGGGCGCGTTTACAGCACCCCGGAATTGCTCAGCTTTCCGGGAAACAGCGGCGGCCCCTTGTGCGTGCTGGGCACGAATGGGGTCTTCTATCCGGCAGGAGTTTATCTGGGGACGGTGGGCAGCGCGTCCGTGGTCCGCGCGATTGACGGCGACGTGGCCAACTTGATCAATCTCGCGGAAGCCGCCGCGGTTTTCGGCGACGAAGGCACGAATTTCACCGGTGGCGGCGTCATCCGGGTGGTGACCTCCAGTCTGGGTGGCGGGACGTTGGGTTACCTGACCGTCCACCTGGGGCCGCCGGCCGCGTTGACGGCGGGTGGCGGTTGCCGGATTGCCGGCGGCACGAATGGCTTCTCCAGCAGTCCGGATTTCACCGTGCCCGTCGCCACACAGACGACTTTTACGTTGGAATTCAGCGACCCCGCCGGTTGGAACTCGCCGCCCTCCCGGACCGTGACCGTTGCGCCCGGTCAGGTGGCCGAGATAACCGCCAGCTACAATGTATTGCCGCCAGAAATGGTGATGAATCGGACTGCCGGCCTGGGTCTTACGGGAACGACCAACACGCGTTATCGCATCGAGTATCGCACCAATCTGACCACGGGCGCGTGGTTGCCGTTGCGCACCAACACCCTGAATGCCGGTTTCAACTTGTTGATGCCCTGGCCGCCGACCAATGGCCCCTCAGCCTTCTATCGGGCCGTCTGGCTGCCGTGATTTCTCCGTTGGACCGCGGCTCTGTGAGCCGCAGCACGGGACGCCACAATTGCAACCGCGACGGGATGGCCGGGTTTTCGCTGCAGTGCATGGTTAGGCTGCTTTAAATGGATATGGAACTCCATGAATCTGACCAACCATCTTTTCCCAAGTTGTTTTGATTCCAAGTTTGTGAATCTCCAAAAATTCTTTCGGGTCCTTCCAAGGCCCGCTGACCGCGTGCCAACTATAAGGCGTCTCAACTGCACCGGGCAAAATGTCATATCCATACTTCTTATGGTAATATCCTATATTCCCATCAAAATCGTAACCTTTGAGGAGAATCTCCGATGAAGATAGACGCAATGCCACAACAAGATACTCAGTTACCGTATCATAACCGCCGCTGGCCAAACCCAATATGGGCTCAAGGTGAAACCCCAAATCGTGCTCAAGTGGTGAAATGGATTGGGGAAACTTAGTGTTTGGATTCATACCATTTTGAAAGGCTATGTTATTCCGCTGACAACGAACCGTCAGTCTGTCGATTGATGAATGTCATGCTTTCATGCTGCCTGGTTTCTGCGAGCGCGTAGCAGACTCGGTTTGGCCCTGGCCAAACCTTTGCCTCCGCATGGTTAGGCCGCGTTGTCATTTGTAGTTGGCGATCACGAACGGTGCTGCCTCCTCACCGCTCAACAAGCTGAGAGTGCCAGAATCGGGATCGAAGCGAAAGACCTGATACGGCGTCGGCATCAGGTGCGGGAATCGAGCGTCGTGATAGTAAATCCGCACCACCAACACTCCATCAACGTCCGCGACCTTGCAGCCTCGGAACACCCGCTGCGGATGCTGCTGACCGAAACTCAAGCTCACTCGCTGCTGGAACTCTGGTGATGGATCAGTCATGCGCGTCCGAAGCAGCCTAACGACCCAACCGACCCGGCCCGCGGTAGGGCGGCGTTGCTGCGCCGCCCAAATATGGGGCAGAGCAGCAGCTCTGCCCTACCAGAGCGCAATGGCCGGGTTCGCGCTTCGCTGAAGCGAAGAGTCCGTGCTGTCATTTTCACGTTAATCCCTTTTGAATTTCACCTTATCCTTGTGTTTGTCCCAAAGATCGAGAGCCTTTTTCACTTTCGTTGGAATAAACACTTCCTTCACAACATCTGCGGTTGTCCGCTCCAACCCGCTCCAATCAATAGACCGGCAGGTGGCACCGCAGCTCTGGCAGCGGGCCACTTTAGCTCCGTCGGTGCCGTCAACCCACCGAACGCATTCCTCACAAGCCAAATCGAAACAGCCTTCGCATTCATAAAGTGCCCGTCTGCTTGAGTGCCGAAAGCAACTGTAGGAACCATCCTGCAACCGGACCGTCTGAAGGTCTTGCTGCGAACGAGTGGCCGGCTCGCCGGGTGAATCCTCTAATCTGATCAAGAACGTCCCAAGGCTGACGACTTGACCAACCTTCACGACGGCCTCGGTCACTGGCTGGCCGTCGACATACGTGCCCGCCATCGAATCGAGGTCTCGCAGAACAATCGATTCCCCATCATAGCGAATCTCCGCGTGCTGACTGGATAGCGCTAACTCGTCAATCTGAAGGTCGTTGTCACCTGTGCGTCCGATCCGCGTCGTCCCCACCTTCAACTCATGAGTGTGAACCACGCCGTCAAAGGTGTTAAATCTTAGCCTGAGCATGCGGAGCCATTATTCTTTAGCACTCCAAAAACGCAATGCTCGGTTAACAGTTTCTCTCCAATTGTGTATGAGTGCTCGTAACATGGTGGAGCGTGCGAACGCCGCCTAACGACTGCAACCGCGACGCTCAGGCCGGGTTAGAAGCGCATGGTTAGACGGCGTGTTCATGACACTTACTTTTCAATCGAACTCTGACAGAGCAAGCTGCCTTCAAGAAGATAGACTCCGACGAAGCGTGTGGGAGTCTTACCACTCCTGAACGCGATGCAAACGTGATTTGAGTTATTCATGTTGCTAACCGCAAACCCGTCGGTCCGTCTGCCCCAAGCGATGAGGCGACCATCTTGGACTGGCTGCCAAACGTTCGTATCCAAGCCATCTTGTGCTAGTGCCTGCCTCGCGTAGTTCACAGCCAGCTCTTCTGTAAGAGCCTTGGGCTGTTCCGGGAGGGCAAAGTGGTGCATCGAAGCGATGGGCTTTCCTTCCTTTTCTCGAGCCAGCAGTGCAGCCATTACGCCTCCGACAACCAGCAAGCCGACTCCGAGTAAAATGATGGTGGTCTTTTTCACGAGATGCGCGAACGCCGTCTAACGACCAAAAGCTGAGCGACCGGCCCGGCGACCAGGAACCGTGAATCCGGAGACGCGCAAATAAACTGATGCACTCCGGCCGGTTCGCTCCAGCGCATGGTTAGCCGACTTCTTCATACTACTACATGAAACGCTCGGACAAGCCGTCGCGGAAGTCTTGCCGATGAAGCAGCTTCGCGACATTCTCAAGGACGTGAACATGCTTCTGGAACTGGCCTGCTGGCGCTAAAAACAAAAACACCAAATGCACTGGCTTACTGTCAAGTGCATCGAACTGAATCCCCTCTCGGGAACGCCCGACTATCGCCACCACTTCAGATATCAATGTCGTGGAGGCATGGGGAATGCCTACGCCGAATCCGATACCCGTGCTCATTGATGACTCACGCTTTCTGATGCTCTCGGCGATTGAATCCCTGTGCTGAGACTGAACCTTGCGGGTGTCCACGAGGTGACTCATAAGCTCCTCGATAGCCTGCCAGCGGTCCTGCGCCTTCAGGTCGACCACACTCACGTCCGGCGCGAAGAAGTCATCTGGAAACTCACCGCCAAGACCTCGCGCGGTCTTCTTGGGTGGTCGCGGTGGCCCGCCAGCATATGCGGGTTGCGTCTTCGGATTCTGGTCTGGTTGAGAATCACCCATCGCGTGCGAAGTCGGCTAACGACAAAAGCTCAGCGACGGCGGCCACGAGGCGCGCCGATTGCACCAGTGATGCGATGCCGCCGTTCGCTGCAGCGAATTGTTAGGCGTATCGTGTGTAATCATAGATCGAGATAATCGTGCGCCAACTTCGCAACCTTCTGAGAAACTCCGAGTGTAAGCGCCCGTCGAAATGTCGCGGCGTCTTGCTCTGACGTAACCAGCGGCTTTATCGGATACGAGTGATGAAATCGAATCAGGCCGATCGCAAGCTGTAACGCCTCCGAACGAACTCGCTCATCCGCGTGCTCGGTCAGGCGAACAAAGAGATCGAATACCTCCTGGTCGGTCGCGTGATCGCGAAGGCGAAACAGTGCGTGCAATGCGTTCCGAAGCTGATTCACCGTAAGCGCCTCCCGCTCCACGGCGGTGCGAATGCGGTCGTAGGCGGGGCGACCAAGCTTCATGTCCGGCAACCAGTCAATGATTTGCCTTCGGTTCAGGTCCGAAACGAGTCTGTCCAAGGCTTCTTGCATGTGGTGCGACCAAATACGCCTAACGGACAAAAGCTGAGCCACCGGCGACCAAAAAGGTCAATCCTGAAACCAGACCGTTGACGCCGGTTGGCTCCAGCGCATGGTTAGACCTCCCAAATACGCCAGTCTGGTTCTTCAATCTCATGTGGCTGAAAAGGTGGCTCGACTGCACTGATGGGATACGATGAGTCAACGTGCGCTCTAAAATACTGAAATCCTCTAAACCGAGCATCCTCAAAATTGAGGACGACGCCAGCCTCATCCAACCGCAAAGTATTCAGATACACCGACAGCGTAGTCTTCAAAATAGATGGGTCTGTGAATCCAGACTGGTAGCGTTTCCAGTCACACTGGTCTAAATCCCAACTCCATCGTTTGTCCTCGATCAAACCTTTGCACAGCAAAATGACAAAGCCTGTGACTGCCCCTCTTAGCTCTTTTGGAACGTGGTGCATGGAGGCCTAACAGTATGATTGAGCGACAGAATTGTCGTTTATCACTTTCACTATGGTCGAGCGTAAGCCGAAGGATTTGGCTTGTCTAGGAGCGAGGTTTTCAAATCTTCAAGGCGATTATCAATCCGGCAAAAACGACAATGACCGCCCTGACTCTTTGGAAGGAGCAGCCGAAGAGTCTTTCGTGTCTTGGACTGCAAAAGCGGTGTCGCGCTTCGCTCCACCGCAATCCAAAACAGGCCCACGACCTTCGGACGATTGCGCGAAAAGTAATGATCTCCGAGCTATGAATGCTACTGACTACTGACCACGAACCACTGACTAGCCCCGTCTTTATTGGTCCAAATAGAACTTTGTTCAGTTGGCACTTTTTCGGTCCGGAAATCCACGTTTTGTAAGCGCTTCAATTGCAAAGTCTTAAGTTCTTAGTTCTGAGTTCTGAGTTCGTGCGGGAGGGCGAAAAGTGAGATTAACGAAGAATATTTTTGCCACGCAATTGGCGCGGTTTCAATGAGTTAGGCGACAGGCCACCCGGGAGTTCCCCACCGTGGGGAATACATTTTTCTCCTTTCGTGATTTTATCGTCAGTGACATGAAAGTCGCGAGACGATCGAATTTAGAGACGGTGAAAGAGAAGTGCGAGATGCGAGGTGTCAGCCCGCACCTCAACTCGGTTCGCTTATATCGTTTTGACGCTCGCCCTCACCCCCAGGAGAGGGAGAATTTCTTCGCTGTCGCAGGTGAAGTCGGGCGCGCTCAGTTTGTGGCACATCGAGAGGCAAAATCAGAAAAGGCGGAGACGGTCCATTCGGCCAACAAACTCCTAAAGAGTGCCGGAAGCTGTTCCCTCTCCCCGGGGGAGAGGGTGAGGGCGAGCGTATCTTCTAACTTTCTTTTCCCAACAAATGCCCAACTAACTTATCTATCGCCCCGATGGGGCTGGCGACTCGGAACTCGGAACTTTCGGCCAGGTTGCAACATCATTACAACGTCCAATACAACCTCAGAAAATGCCCGTCTTTATCGTTACACAACGCATACAACATCGTAGAACCAACAAATGATTTTGATGAGACCGAAACGCCGAACTTCGACAACCGCGAATGGACGCAAACGGACGCGAAATCCATCTCCCGGTCTGAATGTCTCATTCGCGTGGCTTGGCGTCTATTCGCGGTTGAACCAGCTTGGGCGGACGGACTGTGGCCTCAGAAAAGCATCGACACCTCACCCCGGGCCCTCTCCCCGGTCGAGGCGAAGAGGGAGCTTTCGGCGGTCGTTCGGCTCTGGGTTGTACAGTCCCTGCTCCGTTTCCTTCGTTACCTCCTGTTCAAACCCGGAACCCGGAACTCGGAACTCGGAACTCTCCCTAAGGCCAATAACGTTGTACAACACTTTCCAACGCTGTACCACGCTTTCGAGCAATTTCCATCCACTCCAAAGTTTAACGAAATGGGCCTGGATAACACTTAATAACGCTTTACCACATTTTACCACGCACAAAGAAGAATCATGCATGCACCCTCCTTACGGAAAGTCTCCAGTCCACAGTCCACAGTCCAAAGTCGGGGGAATCGACACCTCACCCTGCGGCGCAACACTACCAACAATTGGCGCGCCGGCACCTCATCCGGCCTTCGGCCACCTTCTCCCCATCCGATGCGGAGAAGGACATCCCCGGTCGAGGCGGAGAGGGAGGGACTTTCGAACACCTCCCATTGCTTTTCCCGAAAAATGTTGAAGGTTCAGTGTCAGAATCCCGTTTCCGGCGCGTACTAGTAGAAAACAGACTGGCGCGGGACATTGTCCCCAACCAACATTGCCAGCTCGGTAGCCAACGATATGAAGTATTTTTTACCAGTTAATCGTGCGACCCGAACCCGCCCGCCAACGACGCGTGCCCGATGGAGGCATTTTGTCTTCCCTTTGATGGCGACGGCGGCGCTCTTGGCTCCAGGCCTAACGCAGGCACAGCTTCGGGTTTTTTGTTGGGGAAATTCCAGCGAAGGAATTACCAATGTCCCGCCGGGCCTGGTCAACGTCCGGGCAATTGCGGCGGGTTACAATCACTGCCTGGTGCTGTTCAGCAACGGCACGATGACTGCCTGGGGCGATAACTCCGCGGGCCAGACAAACCTGCCGGCCAGCCTGACCAATATCGTGGTCATTGCCGCGGGAGAGTCTCACAACCTGGTTTTGCGCAACAACGGAACGGTGTTTGCGTTTGGCGGATTCAATAATAATGGGGAGTTGAACATTCCTGCCGGGCTTTCCAGCGTGCGGGCAATTGCCGCGGGTGGCTTTCATAGTCTCGCATTGCGCAGCAACGGCACCGTGGTGGCCTGGGGAAGAAATTTTGACGGGCAAACCAATGTTCCCGCCGGATTGACCGGGGTGGCGGCCGTCATCGCCGGAGACACGCACAGCATGGCGCTGCGGAGTAATGGCACCGTCGTGGCCTGGGGCGACAACAATTCGGGCCAGTGCAACACGCCATTGAATTTGACCAACGCGTCCATCATCGCCGCCGGGTATCATCATAGCCTGGCCGTGCGCAGCAACGGCACGGTGCTGACGTGGGAGTTGAATGTCTTTGGCGAAGGCTTGGTCCCGGCCGGCCTATCAAACGTCGTAGCCATAAGTGCGGGACACTTTTTTAGCGCCGCCTTGCGAAGCAATGGCACGGTGGCGGCTTGGGGACAGAATTTTTCCGGTCAGACGAATGTGCCCCCGGGTTTGACCAACGTGCTGGCGATATCGGCGGGCAGCGATCACGTCATGGCGTTGACGCCAACACCCATTTGCGCGCCAGGATTTCCAGATGACTTTGCCTGCCGGCAGGTCCTGTCCGGCACGAACCTCACCTTTGTCGTTTCAAACATTGGGGCGACGAGCGAGCCGGGCGAACCGGCGCATCCGCATGGTTCAAGCAGTTCGCTGTGGTTTACGTGGACCGCTCCTGCTTCCGGCGGTTGCGTATTCCGGGCCGAGGCGCCAACGTTCGGCGGATATTTCAAACCCACAGTTGCGATTTACACCGGGAGCACTTTGGCCAGTCTCGTCAATGTGACTGCCAACAGCACGGGGGGTAACGGCTCTGGTGGTGACCCCGTGGCGCGCGCAGTTTTCACCGCGGTTGCCGGGCAAACGTATCAGATTGCCGTCGATGGCGACGGCCAGGGATTTTTGACCAACAGCCTCGTGCTGTCCCCTCCTCCACCACACGATATGTTCTCCAATGCGATCAGCATTGAAGGAGTGTTCTTTTCGAGCACGGGTTCGTTCCTCGGCGCGAGCCGGGAGGCGGGCGAACCCAGTCACGATGCCGCCGCGCTGGGTCAAACCTTGTGGTGGAAATGGACGGTGCCGACCAATGCACCGAATCCGGTTTCCGTGCGCCTGCTCGCGGATGCGGTGAGCTTTCCTCCGGGCGTGGGTGTCTATGTTGGCAATTCGGTTGCCAGTCTCGCGCCGGTGACGTTGAACAAGAAAACCAATGGCATGACCAGCGATGTCATTTTCGACGCTTCTCCCGGCACCACCTACCGAATCGCGCTAGCCGGCACGGCCAGTGATGCAGAGTCCATTTCGCCGTTGATCGGCAGCTTGCGTTTTCGACTGAACACGCGCGCCCTGGCTCTCACCATCACCAATTTGACCACGTCCACCAATGGCAACGGGTCGGTTCCGTTTCAAGCGAATGCTGTGATTCAGAATCTGGGCAGTGCGGCCAGCGCGCCCTTGCGAGTGTCGGTGTCGGCAATTTCCGGCGTCAGCACGGTCCGCCCGTTGACGACTTATCCCGTTTCCACCATCACCAATCTGTTGATCACGAATGTGATCGCGACGCTTGCGGTTGGGCAGAACGCGATTGTGCATCTGGCCGGAACCGCACCTCCGCCGAATGGGAACGATCCTCCGCAGCCGATTGCCTATGGCGTGTACGCGGAATTACAGGAACAGCCTGTGACCAACAAGTGGTTCACCGTGGACCAGACGCTGGTGACGTACGACAACTGGCCCGGCATTGGGCAGATTTTTGGTCCGGGCGGCGGGGTGATTCGCCTGGACCCGGGCTACGGCAATGGCGCGAACTTCAGCTTTGTCAGCAATGTGGTCATCAGCGGCGCCACGACTATTCCCGAAGGAGCGTCCACCAACTATTTCGGCAAGGCCACGTTCGTGGACAACACCACGCAAAATTTCACCAACACGCTTTGGTTTTCCTCCGCCTTCGCCATTACGACAAGTGGCGTCTTCACCGCGGGCAGCGTGGTGAGCAACACGACCGTTTCGTTGGGCGCCGCGTATTCGTTCGCGGGAATTACTTCCTACGCGTTCACCAATGTGAATGTCGTGAACCTGCCGCCTCCGGTGCTCACGAACAATTTTCTATCGGGAAATGCCGGATTTGTTTTCACGCTGGTCGGTGTGCCGGGGCGCAGCAATGTCATTGAGGCTGCCACCAATCTTTCCCCACCGGTATTCTGGCAACCGCTCGCAACCAATGCGCCCGCGAACGGCGTTTTGCTTTTCACCAATTTTTCGCGCACGAATTTGCCGGCCCGTTTCTATCGTGCCCGGGAGAAATAGGAACATGCTGCCGAACAGTCTACTTTCCTTGCTGAGTGAATTCCTGCAAACGCTGCTGCGTGCGCGTCAACGGTTGCTTGACGGTCGCGAAACGCGGGTCGGCCAGCCATTGATTGACCACGTCCAGCGAAGCCAGGTCGCGCCGCCGCAACGCCGCGCCGTCGGGCGTCACCGTCTCCGTCAGCAGATTGTGCGAGATCATGAAATTCGCATTGGGAAAGACGCCGGCGAACGCCTGCAATTCTGCCGGACTCCGCGCCGGGTCCAGCAGATACGTTTCCACCAACTGCCGCTGCTTTTCATCGCTCACGTCTGCGCGCGCGAAATAATTGGCGCGCGTTTCCTCGCGGCCCTGCATCCATTCCGGATGCTGGTTCAACTCTGCCAGGGTTGACGCCGGCTGATTGATGGTCAGGCGGTCCAGGGTGAGAAACGCGGCATGCGCCACCGCCTGATTGTCCTTCTTGCGCACCAAATCGCCCAGCGCCGGCATCAGGCTTGTGCCTCCAAGATAAACCGCGGTGTCGAACGCTTCCAAATAACCCACCGAGGGTTCGCGCTGCCACGCTTCGTTACGCAACAACTCGCCGGTCTTCGTTTCGAGCAGCGCGCGCGCATTGGCACTTGTGTCGCCACGCGCGAGGTTTCGCAAGGCCACCGCCCACTCATCCGGCGAGTTCGAAGTTTCCAAAATGGTCCGCGCATACTCCGCTGCCGCTGCCGGATCCAGCGCCGCGAGCTGATCCAGCAAAAAGGTTCGTAGGGTCGGCGCTTCTGTCAACGAACCGCCAGCGCCAATCTTGAATCCCTGTCCCGTGGCGGCGTCCGACTTCGTGTCAAGAAAGTGACGGATGGCGGCTGAGTTCTGATTCGTCGAACCCGTCCGCCAGGAATCGCGCCAGCGGGCCAGCATTTGCTTTTTCTCGTCAGCAGTTTGCGCGGAGGACAGGGCTTGCGCCGCTGCCGGGAGTTCTCTGGTCTGACCAGCAGATTGAGATGTTGCAGGTGGAAGAGACGACGCATTCGTGATCGACGGCCGGGTTACGATTCCTCTTTCGGATGGTTTGCGGAACCAAATCCATACGCCGGCGACCAATACGAGGACGAGGAGTATCGCTCCGATTGTTTTGGGTTTCATGCGCGAACACACCGATACACGAAGCCCTCCGGATTGCCAAATTCGCATTTGCAACAAGCGCTGACATTGGCGGCTACGATGTGGTTGAAGACTTATTTCCCGTAATATCCGGCGCTATTTCGATGGTTATCCGTATTTTCCGCGAGGTGATGAATTGCTGTCAGACTTCATAAATAGCACCGTACTACTCCTATGCTCAGAAGCATTGAGAGAAGATTTAACTACCGTTGTGCGGATGCTACGGATTTCCCCTGGCACAGCGGCAAATGCTTGCTAAACCGCGCTTTTTGGGCTATTAACCTCGCGAATTTCGACGCCACGCGAGCTCCAACTAATTACTGCACCCTCCGCCATGCGCTATCCTTTTGCAGCTAATCGACTGGTTCGCACACTGGCTGTGGGCAGTGTCCTGCTGGGAAGGTTATGCGCATTGGCGCAAGTGCCGCAAATCACGTCGCTCTCCACGAATCAAACGGTGGCTGAAGGTGGTTTGGTGGTGTTGGTCGGCTCGGCAAACGGGACGGCACCATTGCGGTACCAATGGCTCTTAAACGGTGGCGCACTCATCGGAGAAACCAACCGCCTGCTCGTCCTTCCCCATATCGCACTTAGTAATTCAGGCACGTACACCTTCCGCGCCACCAACGGCCTGGGTTCAGCCGAGGCGACGGCTGATCTTACGGTCATCACGACGTTGACCAATGGGCTGGTCGCTCACTATCCGCTTGATGCGAACGCGCTGGACATCACCACCAACGCGAATCACGGCACGCTGATTAACACCACGAAACCCGCGCCCGACCGCTACGGTTTTGCCGACAAGGGTCTCAGCTTCAACGGCGCCGGAGACTACGTTTCCATTCCCAACTCCGGCACATGGAACCTGCCCGGCGATTTGACAGTGTCCTTCTGGTATCAAGCTGATCCAGGTAAAGCGGGCGTGGTCCTGTATCACGGTGACGGCGGCAGCCTGGCCAATGACCAGTTGCAAATCAGCATCGGCATCGGTGTCATCGGCGGCTTTCCCGTTTTCCCGCCGGTCAGGGAGGCGCTGGTTGGACGGCGATTACTCCGTCAGCCGTTTACGATGTCGTTGGCTCGACTGTTTTTCAAACCAATGCCTGGTATCAATTAGTGGCCCGGAAAAAAGGGACGGAAATGCAGTTGTTCATCAACGGCCAGAAGGTGGGGCAATCAGCGCAAATACCGGTGTCCTTGGGAACGTCCAGCAACCCCATTCATTTCGGGGGCCGCGCCCTGTCTTCTCCCGAAACGCCCTCATGGTATGCCGGACAGTTGGACAGCCTCCGTCTTTGGAATCGTGGTTTGGAAGACTATGAAATCAGTGCGTTGTTTTACCTGGAATCTCCTCAATACCTGAGCATTGCACAGCATCCCCAAGGAGGTATTTACAGCGCCGGAACTGCGGTGAACCTGTCGGTAAGCGCCGTAGGGATTGAGCCGTTGAGCTATCAATGGTTCCGCAACGGTCAATTGATGAGCAGCGCGACGAACTCCGCCCTCAATTTCCCCAGCATCCAGCCCGTCAACGCAGGCAACTACTATGTCATCGTGACCAATAGCCTCGGCTCCCTCACCAGCCAGGTGGCGATGCTGACGGTGGAAACGACTTTTAGCAGGATTTCCAACGGAACGATTGTCAACGAAGGAGGACACGGTTTTGGCGTAGCATGGGGGGATTATGACGGTGATGGCTGGCCTGATCTTTACGTGGCGAATGAACAGCCGAGTCCGGGCACGAATTATCTTTACCATAACAATGGCAACGGAACGTTCACAAAAATCACCACTGGCATTATCGCAACCGCAAGCGGGGCCAACTCCCGTGGCGCGGCATGGGCTGATTACGACAATGACGGCCGGTTGGATCTCTATGTGGCCAACTGCTGTGGCGGGGATAACTTTCTCTTTCACAACCTTGGCGGAGGAAATTTTGCGCTCATCAGCGGTGCAGAATGGGTCCTGGATTTGGGCGGCGGCGCTGCCAATGCACCTTCCTGGGTGGATTATGACCGTGACGGTTATCTCGATCTATTTGTGGCCAACTACGCCACATACGATAACGCGCTCTTTCAGAACAAAGGCAACGGAACGTTCCTGCGCGTCACAAACGGTGCCATCGTGAGCGACGGAGGCATATCAATCGCGGGGGTTTGGGGTGACTACGATGGTGATGGCTGGCCAGACGTCTTCGTTTCGAACGACGGTGGCAATAATTTCCTTTATCGGAACAATACCAATGGGACTTTCACCAAAATCACCAACGGAAGCATTGTCAATGATGGGGGCAACCACACAGGGGCTGCATGGGGAGATTTCGACAATGACGGCGACCTTGACCTTGTGGTCGGCAAGCATCCCAACCAACGCTGTTCTCTCTATCAGAATAACGGCGGCAGTTTTGGGGAAATCGCGAACGCATCTGGATTGGGAGCGCTCGGCGATTGGTTCGCCGTTGCCTGGGGCGATTACGACAACGACGGGTGGCTGGACCTGGCCGTGGCCAATCGCTTTGGCACCAATGTCATGTATCGCAACAACCGGGACGGGACCTTCACATCAATAAGCGCGGGCTCGATCGGCCAGAATGGTGTGGCAGCGGCCTTTGCCGATTATGACCATGATGGTTTTCTCGATTTATTCCTTTCAAACACGGCGGGCAACAACCACTCGCTCTATCACAACAACGGCAACTCCAATGCCTGGCTGCGGGTTCGCTGCCTGACTTCGGCCGGAAACCGGGATGCCATCGGCGCGACCGTGCGGATGCGCGCAAAAATAAACGGGGCTGATATCTGGCAGCGGCGCGACATTATCAGCGGCGAAGGATACAACTCGCAAAACGAATTGATTGCTCATTTTGGCCTTGGCGACGCGACGAATATTGACCTGCTGCGCATCGAGTGGCCGAGCGGCAAGGTGCAGCAATTCACGAATATTACGCCGAGGCAACTGCTCACCATCCAGGAGGAAACGAAGTTCTATTTCGCCGTGCAAGGCGGCGGCGCGGTCAGTTACGCGCCGGCTAAGAGTAATTATTTCGTCGGCGAACTCATCACGCTGACTGCCAACACCAACCGCTACTACCGTTTTGTGCAATGGAGCGATGGCAACACCAACGCGGTGCGCAACTTCACCGTGAGCTTGAGCAATTACCTGGCTTGTATCTTCACGAACATTGTACCGCTCGAAGAATTGGTGATCAAGGAATGGGAAGCTGACTTCGGCGGCAGCGACAACGATTATCTTACCAGTCTCAAACAAACCAGTGATGGAGGCTATGTCATGGGCGGCTACTCCTACTCCATTACCGATGGCAATAAGGCCAGCGCGGGATTTGGCGGCTCGGATTTCTGGGTCGTTCGCCTGGACCGCGCTGGCAACAAGGTCTGGGACCGTTGCTTCGGTGGCGCGGGCGAAGACCAGCTTTACGCATTGGATCAGACGGCCGACGGCGGCTTCATGCTGGGTGGATGGAGCGCTTCGACGCCGTGGGCGCTCAAATCCGCCACGAATTATGGCGGCTGGGACTTTTGGGTTGTCAGGCTGGATGCGAATGGGATTCAACTTTGGGACAAGTCGTTTGGGGGCACCAATGATGATCTGCTCTATGACTTGCAAATCACCTGGGATGGCGGTTGTTTTCTGTCCGGAGATTCCTCGTCGGGCGTCTCTGGCAACAAGAGTTCACCCAACCTCAACGTCACCGATTATTGGGCCCTGAAACTTGATTCCAATGGTCAAAAGATTTGGGACAATACCTTTGGCGGCCTCAATTACGATTCGGCCTATAGCGGGCGACAGACGCTCGACGGCGGGTATGTCCTTGGTGGAAGCTCGTGGTCACCAATTAATGGGAACAAGAGCTCCGACAACTTCGGCGCCGCGGACGGCTGGTTGCTCAAGTTGGATGCTGCTGGCCACAAATTATGGGAAAATCCATTCGGCGGCAGCTCGGTGGATTTCATCTCCAGCGTTCGGGCAACCAGCGAAGGCGGGTACATTCTTGGTTTACAATCCAGCTCCGCCATCTCAGGTAACAAGACCAACAGCGGTTTTGGCGCTTACGATTTTTGGTTGGTCAAGGTGGATGGGGCAGGGACCAAGCAGTGGGAGAAGGTGCTCGGCGGCGGAGCAGATGAAGAAAATCCCTGCGTCCGGCAGACGCCCGATGGCGGGTTCAGTGTCGGCGGGGCTTCCAGTTCGGGCGTCTCGGGCAACAAGACCAACGCCACCTTCGGCCCCCGTGACTTCTGGTTTGTACGCCTCGACTCCAACGGCAACAAGAAATGGGAAGCCGCCTTTGGGGGCAGCGGCAATGACGTCCTAAAGGTCCAGGAGCCGACTGCCGACGGCGGTTTTGTTCTGGCTGGATATTCTGATTCGGGCGCTACGGGCAACAAATCGCTTGGCGGATATGGCTCGGCTGACTATTGGGTCGTAAAACTCGCGGTTCGCGAAGCGCCCATCGGCACACCCGTGGTGCTGGTCAACGGCCAATACAGCGTGTCGAACAATCTCGCGGTCACTGAGACCAATGCTGCGCAGGTGACACTTTCGACCTCGTTCACCAACGGCACGATTCGTTACACGATTGATGGCAGCGCCCCCACGACCAATTCACCGCTCTACACCGGCGCGTTCTGGCTGGCGAATACCTCGACCATCACGCGCTCCTTCACCATTACCGCAACGGCCTGGAATTCGAACGCCACCGCTTCGGCCACCGCCGACCCGGTGACGGTCTCGTTTGTGACACGGCCCTTATTTCTCGCGCAAAATGGCCGGGGCACCGTGAGTGCCACGCCCGCGCAACCAAGTTATGCCACCGGCCAACAGATATTGCTCACCGCGACGCCGTTGAACAGTTATTACGGATTTGTTCGGTGGTCCGATGGCAATACGAGCAATCCGCGCCCGGTGACGATAGGCGCGAGCAGTAATCTTTTTACTGCCATTTTCACCAATATCGTGCCCCTCGAATTGCACGTGCTGAAACAGTGGGAAAAAGATTATGGAGGAACAAATGCGGATCACTTTACGGTCGTGAAACGCACTGATGACGGGGGTTATGTCGTGGCGGGATATTCTGATTCCCCGCCATCGGGCAACAAGATTTCGGGGAATTACGGCGATCAGGATTTTTGGCTGTTGAAACTCGATACCAACGGAAACAAACAATGGGAGCGAACATTTGGCGGCACTAACGAAGATCACCTAGCCACAATTATCATGACAATGGACGGCGGATTTTTCCTCGCTGGATCTTCACTTTCCGGGGCTGGCGGGAATAAGACTAGTCCGGGCTACGGCGGAAGGGATTTCTGGACGGTTCGTCTGGATGCGAACGGAAACAAACTTTGGGACCAATCGTTTGGAGGATCTGCCGATGAGGTGTTAAGCAGTGGGCTTCAGACCGTCGACGGCGGATTTATCGTTGGCGGGTATTCATTCTCAGTTCCGAGCGGGAACAAGACGGCAACCAACTCCGGACAGACCGATTTTTGGCTGGTGCGACTGGACGCCAATGGCAACAAGGTTTGGGACCGATCCTATGGCGGGACAAGCTACGAAGAGATTGACGGATTGCAGCAGACCGCGGATGGCGGATTTGTAATCGAAGGTCAATCTTCTTCCGGCGCCAGCGGCAACAAATCCTCCATCAATTATGGAAATGCCGATTGTTGGGTCATCAAGATTGACGCCGACGGTAACAAACTGTGGGAAAATGATATTGGGGGTAGTGGCGAAGAGGACATGAGCTACGGCGGGGTCAGCTTGACGCCGGATGGAGGTTTCATTCTTTGCGGCGATTCGACTGGGCCAAATGACGGCAACAAAACAGCTCCAAATCACGGAGGTCGAGATTGCTGGCTGATTCGACTGGACGCGGCCGGCAACAAACTATGGGATCGTTCCTATGGAGGCACGGGCAGCGATCAACCGGGAAGCGTCATCCCGGTGCGAACGGGTGGCTTGCTCCTGGGTGCGAGTTCCGATTCAACTGCGACTGTGGGTAAAACCAGCTCGACTCTTGGAGGACTGGATTATTGGCTGGTGCGGCTGGACGAGAACGGAACTCAGATTTGGGATCGTTCCTATGGAGGTACCAATGACGATGACCTCAGCAACGGGCTGGAAACACCGGACGGCGGTTTTGTCATTGGCGGAGAGTCAGCTTCCGGGCCTGGTGGCAACAAGTTCACCACTAATTTCGGCAATGCCGACATCTGGCTTGTCAAGCTATCCAACATCGAACTCCCCGCCGGTGCCCCGGTGATTTTGGTCAATGGTTTCTTCGCGCAGGAAAATCATTTTCAGGTCACCGACACCAATTCCGTGTGGCTGACCCTGACGAGCAGCATTCCCAACGCGCATATTTATTACACGCTGGATGGCAATGAGCCGGATTTCGGCAGTGCAATCTATGACGGTAATCCGGTTGTGGTCACCAGTTCAACCGAAGTGCGGGCGTTCGCCACAGACGATGGGGAAAACTTCCAGACCGAAACCATGGTGAACTTCATTGATTTCATTCCCAGCTACAACATTACGAACACCACACCGGGCGGCGGAACCATCACAATGGATCCACCGGCAGGTCCTTACTTGAGCAATCGCGTCGTGACGCTCACCGCCACGGCCGCCAATGGCTGGACGTTTGCCGGCTGGAGCGGCGACATCAGTGGCACGAACAATCCAACCACGGTGACGATGACCGGGAACAAGAACGTAAAGGCCATCTTCACCACCAGCCTCTTCCTCGGTGTCTCGGGCGGGGCAGCAAATGGTTCGCTGCAAACCAATCCAGTGAGCCCCGTTTATGCCTACGGCCAACAGGTGATTGTGAGCGCCATTCCGGCAGCAAACCGTTTCTTTCTACGGTGGAGCCAAACGGCGTATGGCAGCAACAATCCGGTTGCGATTGCCGTGACGAATGCCTTCCTGACCAACAACGCCTTATTCAGCACGCTGCAGAGCAGCAATCGCACACTTACCCTGCTGGTGAATGGTTCGGGGTTTGTCTCAAAATCCCCGCTGGCAGGAGCATATCTTACGAACTCGGTCGTCACTGTCACCGCGACTCCAGATCCCGGTTACGTCTTCACAGGCTGGAGTGGCGACGCGAGCGGTACGGCCAATCCGTTGAATGTGACGATGACCACCAATAAAGTCATCACGGCGAGCTTTGCGATTCCTCCCGTCGTCGCCATAACCAGTCCGACGGACGGAAGCACCCTGACCGTTGGGAGCTTCACAGTTACGACAGCAGCCAGCGACGCGGATGGAACGGTCACGCGGGTAGAGTTCTACGTGGATGGGGTTCTGGCCGGGACCGTTTCCAACGCGCCATTCAACCTAGTCTTGAGTGATGTGTTCGGCACCCGGACGCTTACTGCCAAAGCGTTTGATAACAGCGGCGCGGCGACGGTTTCGAGTCCGGTGACTGTAACCTTAAACCGACCGGTGCCGGTGATATATGGATTCAACCCTGCATCTGGTCCGGTTGGAAGCCCGGTGGTGATAACGGGTGTAAATTTTCACGCCGTAGCTGCAAGCAACATCGTCAATTTTGGTGCGGTCCGCGCCAGTGTCATGGCGGCCAGTACAAACTCATTGACCGTGGTCGCACCGACAGGAGCGACCTATGCGCCCATAACCGTGAACGCGCGCGGGTTGGTGGCGTATTCCCGATTACCCTTCGTCCAGACGTTCAGCAGCAATCATCTCATCAGTTCCAATTCCTTCGCGCCGAGGTACGATTTGCCTTCCCCCGCCTTCGTGGTTAGCGCGGCCCTGGCAGACATTGACGGTGACGGACGATTGGACCTCGTGGCGGCTTTGTATAACTCAGGTCTTGGTTTGGACGAAATAGCTGTCTATCGCAATCTCGGCAACCCTGGGCCTTTCGGAACCAATACATTCGCCCCGCCGGTATTGTGGTACGCTGCAACTTTTATTGCGGCCAAGGGCTTCGCGGTTGGTGACCTTGACGGCGATGGGAAACCCGACATCGTGGCGGTGGGACCTTCTACAAGTCCAAATGGATTTATCATGAGGAATACCTCTGTCCCAGGGACGATAGATAACAACTCTTTTGCTTCGCCGATTCTCATTTCTTCCCGCAACGGTTATGCCGTTTACGAGGTGGCGATCCGCGATTTGGACGGGGATGGGCGAGCCGACATCGTCTTTATTGATGGTAACACGTTTGTAATGCGAAATATCGGCACTGGCCCCGGCATCTCCAACAACACATTTGCCGCACCGGAGGCGATTGGGGCTGGGCTGTTTAACCTGGCGATTGCGGATATTGATGGTGATAACCGACCCGATATGTTGACAGGGGGCTCGCCTAACTTGACGCTCGGCTATCGCAACATTGCTTCTCCAGGGAGTTTGTCCAGCAACTCGTTTGCGCCTGTTGTCACCATGAACTTGAGTAATGTGGCAATTCAGATCGCCACTGGTGATCTTGATGGGGACAACAAACCAGACGCTGTGGCCATGGGAGCCGGCTCGGGGGGAGGACCCATTGTGCTTAAGAACATGGGGGTCTCGAATGCTCTTAACGCAAATTCATTTGCACCGAAACTGGAATTGGGCAACGGCAACTGGCCGGAATTAAATCTCCAATATGTCAGCCTAGCTGATCTGGATGGTGACGGTCGGCCCGATATGTTGTTTGCCCCGAATACCGATAGTCACGCGGTTTATGTTGTTCAAAACAGTGTCACCACCAATGGTAACCTGTCTCCCACCTCCTTCGGTAATCCGATAACCCTCCCCACATCGTCAGGATCCAAACTGCGAGCCGTTGTTGGTGATATTGATGGAGATGGCCGGCCTGACGTCATTGCACCCGACGAATTTTATGCGATAGCCCTTTACCGAAACATCATGACCGACAACCTCGCTCCGGCTGTGAGTCTGACCAATCCCGTCGCCGGAGCGAACTTCACCCTGCCGGCAACAATCACGCTCAACGCCACTGCCAGCGATACCGATGGGAGTGTACTTCGCGTTGATTATTACCGGGGAGCACTGTTCCTGGGCACAGCGACCAATTCACCCTACAACTTCACCTGGACGAACGCGCCGGTCGGGACAAATGTGCTGACCGCCGTCGCGACGGACAATGGCGGGTTGTCCACAACCTCGGCCCCAGTCTCCATCATTGTGCAGACTGCGACGCCGTTCGTTTTCATTACGAGTCCTGTGGACGGCGCCACCTTCGCCGCTTCAAGCAATATCACGGTGACGGCACAAGTGGTGGACGCGGACAACTCGGTGACGAATGTCGCGTTCTTCGCTGGAGCAATGTTGCTCACCAATTGTGCGGCGCCGCCTTACAACGTCGGGTTCACCTGGAGCAACGTTGCGATCGGCAGTTACACATTGACGGCGCGTGCTCAGGACTCTTTTGGCCCCACGGCCACGTCTGCGCCGGTCAATATCACCGTGTCCACGGGAGGCGGCACAGCGCCGGCAGTGTTCACAATGAGTACCAACGCCTACTCCGTTTCGGAAACGGCTGGCGCGGTGATTGTGACGGTGCTCAAGAATCCCAACGGCACGAACGGTGTGGTGAACTTTTCCACTTCGGATGGCACGGGCGTCGCCGTGGCGAGCGGTGTGGGCAATTACATCAACCGGGCGGGCAGCTTAAGTTTCGCAGCCAACGAATTCAGCAAGACGGTTTCCATCGGCATCCGCGATAACAGTTCCTATTTTACCGGCAATCGAACGTTCAACTTCAGTCTCTCCCCCGCCGGTGACGGGAGCAGCGTGGGCTCGCCAGGCCTGGCAACAGTTACCATTCTCGATTCTGATTCACCACCGTCGAGCAATTCCGTGACGCTGCATCTGAATGTGGACTGCCTGGGAGATCGCAATGGGCAAATAAACGTATATCTCGTGCCGACCAATTCGGGCGGGCAATGGCGGCTGGCACGCGAAATTTTCTGGCGAAACAACGGTGATGTGGTCAGCAACCTAATGAGCGGGAGCTACGAGGTACAGTTCAGGCCCGTGCCGGGGCAACTACCTCCGGACAATCTCACCGTGGTGGTGCCGAATGGCGTGCCCACTCCACTGCAAACAAATTTCCCCTACGCGCGTTTGTTACCCTCGCAACCGGTCGGCTCGTTGACGATCAACCTGATACCGTCCCAGGGCCAGTGGCGGTTGCTGGGAGAAACCAACTGGCTGGCCAGTGGTGCAGCGCGGACGAACTTGATCGCCACCAATCATGTTGTTGAGTTCAACAGTCTGAATGGTTACGCCACGCCGCCCTTGCGAACCGCCGTCGTGCCCGCAGGGCCCACGAATTATACCGTCACTTATCAAGCGCCAAATAACGTGAACTGGTTTCAGCCGGCGGCTGTCACTTTCAACCCCGCCGCCTGCGCTCCCTTTAGCGGCGATTACATGAATAACTACAACGGACAATTGCTCACCGATTCGGGCTTTGGCAGCGGTTGCGTAGTGAAGCGGCGCGTGGTGTTGACCGCGGCACACGTCATCTTTGATGATCTGACGTTGAGTTACGTTCCCGCGGTTCGCTGGTTTTTCCAACGGCAGGCCGGCCAATACGAACCACCCCAGCAGACCCCGCGCGGCGCCTACGTCTTGAGTGGCTATGCCGCCGCCCGCACGAATGATGTGCCGTTGCTTGGGCCCGGAGTATCCTCGCCAGCATCTCAAAGCCAGGACATTGCGGCGCTATTCTTTTTTGAGGATGCGGGACGGGGCGGTCAAAGCGGCTATCTGGTGGCCAACGATTCATCCGGGATCCAATGGCTGCAATCGGGCTTCAACATGACGATGATCGGTTACCCGGTGGAAGGCGTCAGCGATTTGGCGCGCGGCCAGATGCACAGCACTTTGTTGACGAGCTACACATTCAATTCCGTGACGAACGGCGTCTTCAGCACAACGACCGTTGCCGGACATCCGGGCATGAGTGGCGGTCCGCTCTGCGTGCAATATCAAGGAGTGTATTATCCCGCCGGCGTGTATCTGGGCGGCTCGCAACAGAGCATCGTGCGCGCGATTGACGCGGCGGCGGCAGACCTCATTAACCGGGCCGACGTCAACGCCAACACCGGCAACAACAATACCGGTGGCGGCGTCATCCGGATCAGCCCAACGGCCAATGGCGCGGCGACGATCGCCTACGTACAGATGACGCTCGGTCCGAGTGCGGCCATTGCGGCCGGCGGCGGGTGGCGGTTGTTGGGCGACTCGAACCTCAATTTCCAGGTTGACCCCAACTTTACCTACGTTCTTCAGGGCACCAATCCGGTGGCTTTTGAATTCAAATCCATTCCCGGCTGGAATCCGCCGCCCAATCAATCCATCGGGGTTACCCTCGGCACGGTAACCAATATTGCGGCGAACTACACCTTCGGCAACCCGGTCATGGTTCTCAACCGCACACAGGGCCTCGGCATCATCGGCGCTGCGGGTGCCACCTATCGCATTGAATATCGCACCAACCTGACTTTGGGCTCATGGCTGCCGCTTCGCACCAACACGCTCGGTGCCGGCTTCAACCCCCTGATGCCCTGGCCACCGACCAACGGCCCCGCGGCGTTTTATCGGGCGGTGTGGTTGCCATGACCGATTGACTTTCTTGATTTCTATCCACGCGTGAATAGCCTCGGCTCGCCGCGGGATTTTAGTTCTCCGGCTGGCTGGCCAGTTTGATGAAACAGGAAGAACGAAGCTCGCGGATTGCAGTCCTCTTGTTCACCGACATGGTGGACTCGGTGGGACTGCAAGGGCGCCTTGGGACGGAGGCTTATGCCCGCCTGCTTCGCCAGCATCATCGGATTTTTTCCCAGGCTTTGAAGGTCGGCGCGGGCGAGGTGCGCAATGACACCGGCGATGGCACGCTCTGCGAATTCCGCACTCCCACCGATGCCGTGAAATCCGCGCTCCTGTTTCAGATGTTCCTGCGGGATTCCGAATGGGAGCGGGAAACTCCCAAAGTGCGCATTGGTATTCATCAGGGGCAATTGGAAGAATTGCAGATGGATACGCTGTCGCCCGGAAAGCTGGTCGGCATGCCGGTGAACATTGCGGCGCGCGTAATGGGTCTCGCCCAGCCGGGACAAATCCTGATGACGCGCGCGGTGTACGACGACGCGCGCCACTTTGTCCTCGAACATCCGGTGGCTGAACCGGGGAGCACGTCGCCGCCCAGGATTCAATGGCTGAGTCACGGACATTACCTCTTCAAGGGCAACGAAGAATCCATTGAAGTGTTTGAGGTCGGCGCGACCGGCTTGGCGCCATTGACCGCGCCACCCAGCACCGAAAAGGCCCGCAGCGCCGCAGAGCCGGCGGTTGCGCAGCCAGCCGTCGGTTCGGTGACCGCGCCGTTTGTTTTTAGTCCGCGCCCACCCTTGGTTGGGGCCATTCTGTCCGTGCTGTGCGGGTTGGTGTTGTGGTTGATGCCGCGTGGCAACTGGTGGGTCAACACTAGCTATGATTACTCCGTGCTTGGAAGCACGAAGGCCATAACCAACAAGGTGGCCTTGATCATGATGGACGACACGGCGCGTGGCGAACTGAAGCAGGAGGGACGAACGTGGGACCGTGCGATGCACGCCGCGCTTTTGAATCATCTCGCGAAGGGTAAATGTCCGCTCGTGGTGTTTGACGTGCATTTTAAATCGCCGGGTGATTCCGAAACGGACGCGAAGCTCGCGGAAGCGATGCGCGCTCAGGGAAACGTGGTGCTGATGGCTGATTTGGATGCGGCCAAGGCTCCTGGGGTTATCGCGGACCAAATCGTTCCGCCGTATGCGCTTTTCGCCAATGCTGCCAACTGGGGAATTGCCAACGCCGGCGTCGAACGTCTGGGAACCCCGCGGCAACACTGGCCCTATGATTTCAATCTACCGTGCCCAACCATGCCGCAGGCTGCCGCCCAGGCGGCCGGGGCGAAGCTGGGAAAAAATCTCGAGCACCGCTGGCTGCGTTATTACGGCGAGACCGGCGGTTGGGATACGTGGAGTTATCACCTCGCGCTTTCCAACTCACCAGGTTATTTCCACGACAGGGTTGTTTTCGTCGGAAAAGAGCCGGAACGAACAGACGATCCTTCCTTCCCCGAGGACGACAAATTCCGCACGCCTTACACGCGATGGACCGGGAAAGCCGTCGGCGGCGTCGAAATCATGGCAACGACCTTTCTGAATCTGGTCAATGGCGACTGGTTGCGCCGGCCAGCGTGGCCGTTGGAAGGTCTGCTGCTTGTGGTGGTCGGAACTGGATTAAGTTTTGGATTCTACCATTGCCGTCGTCGACTCATTGCCGTGATCGCGGCGCTGGGCGCGATGTTATTCATAATCTTCGCGGGATTTTGCCTGAGTTACTTTACAAATTATTGGTTTCCCTGGCTCATCATCGCCGGCGCGCAAATCCCCTGCGCTCTTGCTTGGGCGATCATTCCAACCAGAATTCAACTGCCGGAGACGGCCAGTTCGCCCGGAGTCGGCGCAAGACGTGGACCGAACAACACCCTCGTCGTGGCACCTCCCCAACCGGAACTTCCCGACGTCCCGGAATATGAACTCATCACGCCGCCGATTGGCGAAGGCGGTTTCGGCAGGGTCTGGATTGTGCGCAATGCGATAGGCCAGTGGCAGGCACTCAAGGCGGTATATCAATCCAAGTTTGGCCAAAATCGCGAGCCCTACGAGGCCGAGTTCAAGGGGTTGCAACGCTACAAGCCCATTTCGGAAAAGCATCCCGGCCTGCTCCGTATTGAACTCGTCAGCCGGATGAAAAACGAAGGCTATTTTTACTACGTAATGGAACTTGGCGACGCGCAATCGCCGGGTTGGGAACGGCAGCCAGCCCTTTACAAACCCAAGGACCTGGAGAGTCTCCGCCGGCAGGCTTATGGTCGGCGCCTGCCGCCTTCGGAATGCCTGCGCATCATTACGGTGCTGGCCGACGCGCTGAACTTTCTGCACCAACAAGGGCTGACACATCGCGATATCAAACCCTCCAATGTCATCTTCGTGAATGGCCGGCCCAAACTGGCAGACGTGGGATTGGTCGCAGCGATTCGCCCAACCGACCAAATTCACACGCTGGTCGGCACGCTGGGCTACATGCCTCCGCCCCCTGAAAAACCGGGCTCTCCTCAGGCGGACATCTACGCCCTGGGAATGGTCCTCTATGTCATCAGCACCGGCCGTGATCCCAGCCTGTTCCCCGACCTTTCAACGACCCTGATGGAAAGAAGCGGCCATGCCGAATTTGTCCGACTCAACGCTATTATCCTCAAAGCCTGCCAACCGGATTTGGCCCAACGATATCAAACGGCCGAGGAGATGATTCGTGATCTTCACAAGGCAACCGCGCCGAATGGGAACTAAATTGAAGGACTTCTCAATCAAATGGCGCACCCACTAGGAGTTGAACCTAGAACCTTCTGATCCGTAGTCAGATGCTCTATCCAATTGAGCTATGGGTGCGCCCAAGGCTCAATTAAACTACGGGCCACAACGCACGCCCGCAAGTCATTTCACGGGCGTGCTCTTTTGCAGTTCCGCAGCAACTCGCTCGGTGGCGCGCATCACTCGCAGGATATTCAGGCCGGCAACTTTCTCGATGTCGCTTTTTGAGTAGTCGCGCCGAAGCAACTCCGCCAGCAATGCCGGGTATTTTGAAACGTCCTCCAATCCGTCGGGCGGACCACTGAAACCGTCGTAATCCGAACCGATGCCGACGTGGTCAATGCCCGCCACTTTGCGAATGTGGTCAATGTGGTCGGCCACATCACTCAAGGTGGCGTTCGGAAGTTTGGGCCGGGTCTTGCGCCATTCTGCCAACGCGGTGTCGTACTGATCCGGCTTGTCGGGGTAAAGTTTTCGAAGGCGCTCCTTCTCTTTTTCCGTCTCCACAAACTCCACGCGTTGTTGTTGCGTCAGGTAGCCGGGCAGGAAGCACGCCATCACAATTCCGCCGTTTGTTTTCACCATTTGCAAAACATCGTCGGGCACGTTGCGGGCATGGCTGCACAGTGCATAGGCCGATGAATGCGAAAAAATTACCGGCGCTTTGGTCACCCGCAATGCCGAGCGCATGGTTTCATCGGTGACATGGGACAAATCCACAAGCATGCCGAGCCGGTTCATTTCGCGCACCACGTCTTCGCCGAACGGAGTCAGCCCGTGAAACTTTGCTTCGTCGCCGGCGGCATCAGCCCAGTCGGTGTTTTTCGTGTGAGTCAGCGTCATGTAACGCGCGCCAAGCTTGTAGGTCATTCGCAGCGTGGCGAGCGAGTTATTGATGGAATGTCCACCCTCCATGCCGATGAGCGACGCAATTTTACCCTTGCGATGAACGCGTTCAACGTCGTCGGCCGTGAGCGCGAGTTCAAACGTCTCCGGGTAACGCCGGCACATGTAATGCACCACATCTATCTGTTCGATGACTGCCTGCACCGCAGCCGGGCCCGGTAGCGTCGCGGGTACGTATACCGACCAGAATTGCCCACCAACACATCCGGCGCGCAACCGGGGAATGTCGGTGTGCATCGGTGATTTCAGGTTGCGGGTATCGCCGGCGAGATCAATGGCACTGAAATCGTTGCTGAATTTCCGGTATTCCCACGGCACATCGTTGTGCCCGTCAATCAGTGGCACGTCCTTAAGGATTTTGCGGACTTGGGCGAGCAATTTCGGGTCAGGTGTGGGCGTGTTCTCAGCAGCGGAAGTCATGAGTGAAAAGGTTGCAATGAAAACGGCAAATCCGAGCGATAGTCTTTGCATGGTCTGAGGACGTTCCCGTGGATTGTAGAAGGTGCGCCCGCCGCCGTCCAGCGTTTCGATTTGCCACCTGACACCAAGCGCTTAATCTCCCCGCATGACGAAACCCATTCTCACCCTGCTCACGCTGCTTATGTTTCGATCCCTTGGTGAAGCCCAGACCAACGTTTCCTTTCCGCTCTGGCCGAATGGCGCGCCCGGCGCACTGGGACAAAGAACAAATGACATTCCCACGCTCACGGTGTTTCTACCGGACCCGGCCAAAGCGACCGGTGCTGCCATGGTGGTTTGTCCCGGCGGCGGCTATGCCGGTCTCGCCGATCATGAGGGAAGTGCTTATGCGCGATGGCTGAACGACCTTGGGGTTGCCGGATTTGTTTTGAAGTATCGGCTGGGCAGCGCCGGATATCATCATCCCGCAATGTTGCAGGACGCGGCGCGCGCGTTGCGCACCGTGCGCGCCCGCGCCGACGAGTGGAAGCTCGATCCCAAGCGCGTTGGCATTGTGGGTTCATCGGCTGGCGGACACCTCGCATCCACCTTGCTGACGCATTTCGACGTCGGGAATCCTGATGCGAACGATTCCATCGAACGCGTCAGTTCGCGCCCGGACCTTGGGGTGCTTTGTTATCCAGTAATTACGATGGGTGATCTCACTCATGGCGGTTCAAAGAAAAATCTGTTGGGCGACAACCCTTCCAGCGATTTAATCCGCGAGCTTTCCAACGAACTTCAAGTGACATCGAATACACCGCCTTGTTTCCTGTTCCATACGGTTGAAGACAAGGGGGTGCCGGTGGAGAACTCGCTGATGTTCGCCGACGCGTTGCGCAAAGCGCGCGTGCCTTTTGACATTCATATCTATGAAAAAGGCGCGCACGGCCTGGGGCTGGGCTCGCGTGTGTACGGTGGCGGCGAAATGCACCCTTGGACTGTCGAGTGTGCACGCTGGTTGAAACAGCATGGGTTTGCCCGGTAAGTCCAAAGCCTAATGTCCAAAGTCGTTAACCTCCATTCCCATTCTTCCGCCCATTCCGGCTTCCAGTCAGGTGCTTTCTTGACTCACCAATCCATATTCCTATCATTCGTCCGCCTTTGAGGCGTTTGACCCGTTGATAAGAATATGACCAAGATTCAGAACATTCAGGCGCGCGAGATTCTTGATTCGCGCGGTAATCCCACCGTGGAAGTGGACGTGACTTTGAACTGCGGCACTACCGGCCGCGCGGCGGTGCCCTCCGGCGCCAGCACCGGTGAGCACGAAGCCATCGAATTGCGCGACGGTGACAAGAAGCGATTTCTCGGCAAGGGCGTCAGCAAGGCCGTCGCCAACGTGAACAGCAAGATCCTCCCTGCCCTCCAAGGCGTGGATGCGCTGGATCAACTCAGTGTTGACGGAATCATGCTCAAGCTGGACGGCACGGAAACGAAGTCAAAGCTCGGCGCCAACGCGATTCTCGCCGTGTCCCTTGCGAATGCGAAGGCGGCCGCGCAATGCCTAGGTTTGCCGCTCTTCAAATATCTCGGTGGACCGAACGCCAAAGTCCTGCCCGTGCCGATGGCGAATGTCATCAACGGCGGCGCACACTCGGATGCACCGATTGATTTCCAGGAATTCATGATCATGCCGCACGGCTTGCCGACGTTCAGCGAAGGCTTGCGGGCCATCACTGAATGTTTTCATTCGCTCAAGTCAGTGCTCAAAAAGCGCGGCCTGTCCACTGCCGTCGGTGACGAGGGCGGTTTCGCCCCCAAACTCGACAGCGTGGAGGACGCACTTGATTCGATGTCGAAAGCCGTGGCCGATGCCGGTTACAAGCTCGGTAAGGACATTTTCTTTGCGCTCGATGTGGCCAGTTCCGAATTCGTGGACAAGAATAAGAAGGGCGAACCCGCCGGCACTTACACCTTCAAAAAGAGCACCGGCAAAACCATCACCGGCGCACAGCTCGTGGACTTTTACGCCAAGCTTTGCCGCGATTATCCGATCGTCAGCATTGAAGACGGTTGTGCGGAAGGCGATTGGGAGCATTGGAAGCTGCTCACCGACAAGATTGGCGACAAAGTCCAGCTCGTCGGCGACGATTTATTTGTGACGAACGTGAAGTTCCTAAAACGCGGCATCGATACCGGCACAGCGAATTCCATCCTGGTGAAAGTGAACCAGATTGGTTCGCTCACGGAAACCCTGGATGCCGTGGAACTCGCGCAAACCAACAGCTACACCGCAGTCCTCTCGCATCGCTCCGGCGAAACCGAGGACGCCACCATCGCCGACATCGCCGTGGCCACGAACTGTGGTCAAATCAAAACAGGTTCCTTGAGCCGCTCCGACCGTTTGGCGAAGTACAATCAGCTTCTGCGAATTGAACAGTTGCTTGGGAAGAACGCCGTCTATGCCGGCACCAACGCCCTGCCGAAAGCTCGCCGATAACCAGCCATGCAACCAATCTGGAATAGCCGTGAGTCAAGACTCACGGCTATTTGCCTTTGAAGCGTGAGAGGGCTGGAGTTCCTGTTCCCTTTCTGATCAAAAAGGCACCGCCCAGCCGTCACCAGGGTACGGGATTCCGGGCAGAGGATATGGGTAGCCGGGGTAAGGGAATCCGGGCAGTGGGTACGGGTACCCGGGGCTGGGAAAGATTGGGCCAAACACCAGCGGCAATTGCACGGTGGTGAAGCGCTTCTTCTGCACAACCACGCGCACGGAGGGGCTCACAATCAACGTCGCACCTCCGTCACCGCCAAGAAATGGCGTCACATAATATTTCCCTGGCTTCAAGTTCACCCGGAAGTAACCTTGATCGTTGGTGTCCAGATCCTTGACCAGCTCGAATTGTTCCGTGCTGACACGCACACGCCAGTCAAATCTCACCCCCATTTGCTCGAGCATCAGGCGGCCAACAATGCCCGATTGGCCGGAGTGCTCGTGATGCCGGCCACGTAAATCTTCGCACTCGATTTCACGGGCACCTTCGCCGGCCCGGATGGGAGTATTTGGACGCCGTTCGTAACCCCAATCCACCACGACCGGTCCAGAGCCAATGATGAGACCGTTTACAGGTTGCAAATGCGGGAGTCGCACTCGAAACCAACCGTAGTGCAAGCCGTCGCTCGCACTGAACCGCACGCCCAGGTAGCCTGCACCCAACTCTCCGAGGGAGCCGGTCCACGTGGAGACCGGCGACAAATTGTTCCCCGTTAGGGTCACTCCAAGTGAGCCGGGAGTGGCCCAGGACGCGCCACGCGGAGCATCGTCTCCAATGAGCGCTCCCCGTGATTGCACCAACGCTTCAACGTCCACCAACAACTGGTTCGTTTCCGAGCCACCAACTAGGAATGATTCCCAGCAGTGAGGTGGGATGCTGGCCGTGCATACAGGGCCACCAGAAAAAAACGTGAAGTCCGGCGTGCCATCGTTATTCATGTCGAGCGGTGTCGGGTCGTTATAGAGGGACCGGATTTCAAACGAAGGCCCGTCAATATACACAACTCCACTGCGCGGCGGTGGAGTGGGTCGTGGTGCGGGTTTGCGATTTTCGGGATGATTGGGTCCTGGACGATGCTGGTCCGCTGGCGCCAGGGTTGGAAGCGCGCAGGAAACAAGCAACGCCAGGACGAAGATTGTGACTGGGGTTTTCATATCGGTGTTTTCTGTTTAGTGTGGGTAGTTGGGATCTGAGAATTGCCCTATGGTATTGACTGCGGTTGGCAGACCGGAACCAGCGGTGAGACTCCAGACTCCACCGGAAACAGCCCACATCGGAAGCCCCACCAGCAGTGGATTGCTTCCAACTCCAAAACTCCCAATCGCCTGCGGATAGCCGCTGGCGCTGTTCCAAATGGTCAACTGAGCGGTATTGGGCGGCACTACCGATGAATCCACCGCCAGGTAAAGATTTCCCCCGGCAATCAACACCGGGATGGACGGTTTGGGCGACGTAGCCGGCGTCGTGGAATCCGATGGAGTTGTATCGGGCGGTGTTCCGACATCGGACTGTTTTTCAGGCGTCGGGACCGGCGTGTTGATGCCCGAGCGAATGAGCTTTCCGTTCTCCTGCTCTTTTCCGGGCGGCGACAAGGCCACAAAATCCACGCCGGGGATGAGGGAATGCGGCACGCCACGGCTCTCGATACCGGCCGGCGATACCCAACCCATCTCGCGGGCGAGCGCAAGCAGGAGCGCTCGCTGCAGTGCGGGTGATGGCAGCGGTGCTTCGCGAGGCGGATTCGAATCACCGGGCGCGGTCAACTGCAACAAGCGGAATTGATTGGTCCCGGGCAGCAGCGCCTGCTGCTGAGTGAGCGCTTGCGACAACAGGGCAACCTGGCTTTCCAAATCGGCGACCTGCCGACGCAAGGCAGCGGTTTCGCCGATCAAGACCAGCGTGTTTACCGGCGGACGTGCATTAGGCAAATTCGTCGCGGTTGGGTTGGGAACTGTGACCGCTTCCCCTTTGGGAGATTCCACGCCCGTTGATTCGAGTGGACGCGTCTCGGCGAGTGAAGTTGCCGGCTTCACCCGCTCACTGGACCGGCTCACCCATACCTCATAAAGCAACCACCCAACCAGACAGGCTGCTGCCGCGGCCCAACCGCTACGCAGCAAACCCGGCCAGACTGACACCGCGACAATCTTGCGGTCCGATTCTTCCGCAATTGTGGTCTTGATGCGCTCCCAAACCTGCGGTGGTGGCTCGTGTTGCGGTTGCGCCAGTGTGAGCGCCAACGTGCCGCCTTCCAATTCACGGACGAGCGCGCGCAATTCGCTGGATTGTTCCAATCGCGCTTCGAATGCGCGACGCTCGCCCTCCCCCATCCTCCCCAGCACGTAGAGCGTGGCCTCGTCTTCAAATGGTCGCGCGTCAGCCATGAAATTCCTTTAGCGTTTTACGCAGCGCCTGCAGACCCCGGCGAATTCGCGCCTTGATGGTACCCAACGGCTCGCCTTCCGCGCTCGCAATCTCCTCGTGCGTCCAGCCGCGCAAAAAAGCCAGCTGCACCGCGCGCGCTTGCGCTTCCGGAAGCCCGCGCACGGCAGTGGCACACGCCGCAGCAAGCTCATCGCGTTCGGCCTGTCGCGCACCGTTTATCTCCTCGATGGCCAGTGATGCGACTTCCTTTTCGTATTCGTCGCGGGTGGCCTTGCGTCGGCTTCTCGATCGCAACCGGTCCACCGCCAGTCCGCGCGCAATCATGATCATCCAGGCCATTGGCGCTGAGCGACTGGCATCAAATGTTTCCGCGCGCCGCCAGATTTGAATAAAAGTGTCCTGCATGACTTCCTGCGCTTCGACCTCGCTGCCGAGCATCCGCACAAGCAGCGAATAGAGCAGGCCGCCCCGATGCTGATAAAGCGCCGCCAGGGCATGCTGGTTGCCCCGGGCAATGAGGGCGAGCAGCCGCGCGTCTTCGCGCGATTCTGCCACTTGCGATCCGGTGGGTTCGGTCCAGCCCGGGAATCGCACCACTTGCTTATCAGATTGCTCCACGGCAACTCGGTTCGGGTCTGCCGCCATCATATCCGATGGCCCGGGCATTTTGGATGCAGGAAATTTGGAAGGGCTCGAATTGTTGCGGCGAAAGAGACTTAAGGAAATTGGGAGCTAGCCCGATCTCCCCGAAAACCAGACTAAATCCACGCTTTCCACCGCTCAATTGTGCCGCGCAGCATCTCCAACTCATCTGGGCGAAGGTCCACCAGCGGTGGTCGAACCGGCCCACCCACCAGGCCAATCATGTCCATCATCGCTTTCATCGCCGAGACTTCATAGCCCTTCCGTCGGGCACGCAAGGCGTACAGTGGAATGACTAGTTCGTCCATCAGCTTTGTCAATTCGGCGGAATGCCCCGCCGAGGCGAGTTCGTGCAAGCGTAGGGAAAGCTTTGGCGCCACATTGGCAATGCTCGATGTGTAGGTCCGGATGCCGATGGAATAGTAGCCAGGCACCATGTCGTCCCCTGCTCCACCAATCCAGTGCAACCGGTCGCCGACCCGCTGGCGAATCATTTGGTAGCGGCGGATGTCCGCCTGGCCATCCTTCCAGGCAATGAGATTTGGAATCTGCTGCGCGAGTTTTTCCACGAGCGCCGGAGTCGGATTGAACCAATCGCGGCTGTAAATCAACAATCCAAGATTGGTCGCCTCGGCAATTCCCCGATAGTAGGCCACCAGACCGTCGTCATCGGGACTTGGATAATAAGGCGGAAACGCCAGGATGCCGCTCGCGCCGGCAGTCGCGGCCTTTTTTGCCAGTTCCGCAGCGATGGGCGGATTAAATCCGCTGCCCGCCAGTACTGGGACGCGGCCCGCCACTTCGTCCACCGTGGTTTTTACCACGGCAAGGTGCTCTTCCGGCGACAACGAGTGAATTTCCCCCGTGCCTGCCGGCGCCACAACTGCGGCGATGGGATGCTTCAGCAACAAGCGCAAATTTTTCCGCAAGCCGTCGAGGTCCAGCGCCAAATCCTTTTTGAAAGGTGTGCAAGGAAAGGAAATGACGCCTTGAAGTTTCTTGCGAAGTTCAGTCGGTTGCATGTGGCGTTTGAATAACCGAAGCCGAAGTCCTTATCAAGTGAACAGGATTTGTATGCCTGTAGCAGCGGACGTGAGTCCGCTCAAATCTCTTTGCGATTCCAGGCGTGGCTTCGACGCTGACCCCCGGAGATGATAGCAACCAACAGGGCGCGAAAAACAATCTCGGGACTGACGGTCGGCATTGGGCGTTCGACGTTTCCGGTTCATAATTATCGAACCAAGCATGGTCGTTTGGGGTTGAATTTCCAATTGGAAATAAGGAATTGCATGGCCGCGGCGTCATCGCGCGCACCAAGCCCCATTTGCTGGTAGAGTTCATGGGCTCTTTCAATCTGCGCCATATCAATGTGAACTCCCAACCCCGGTGTGTCCGGCACCGTGACGCAGCCATTGACAATCTTGAACGGTTCCTTGGTCAACCGTTGGCCATCCTGCCAGATCCAGTGGGTATCAATTGCCGTGATCTTCCCGGGCGCAGCCGCGGCGACGTGCGTGAACATCGCCAGCGAAATATCGAAATGATTGTTCGAATGCGAACCCCAAGTCAGCCCGCCCCAATCGCGGCAAAGCTGGGCCACGCGCACCGAGCCTTGCATGGTCCAGAAATGCGGATCGGCGAGGGGTATATCAATCGCCTTAAGGCGCACCGCATCGGCAAGTTGCGGCCAGTCAGTCGCGACCATGTTCGTCGCGGTCGGCAGCCCGGTAGCGCGCTTGAATTCTGCCATGACTTCGCGCCCCGACAAACCGTTCTCTGCTCCACAAGGGTCCTCGGCATAAGCCAGGACCTTTTGTTGCCCACGGCAAAGCCCGATGGCCTCCGCGAGCGACCATGCTCCGTTTGGATCAAGCGTGATGCGCGCGTTGGGAAATCGCTTTGCGAGCGCGGTGACGGCTTCCATTTCTTGCGCGCCGGCGAGGACACCGCCCTTCAGTTTGAAATCATTGAATCCGTAACGCGCGTGCGCCGCTTCCGCAAGACGGACAATCGCATCGGTAGTCAGGGCCTCCTCGTGTCGAAGCCGCAGCCAGTCGTCTTTTGTCGCGTTGTCACTGACGTAGGGCAAATTGGTTTTCTTCCGATCCCCGACATAAAACAGATAGCCGAGCATCTCGACGGAACTACGTTGTTGCCCTTGCCCCAGCAAGGCGGCGACCGGCACTCCCAGATGCTGTCCGAGCAAATCAAGAAAAGCGGATTCAATTGCTGTGACCGCGTGGATGGTCGTGCGCAAATCAAATGTTTGTATTCCCCGTCCGCCGACATCGCGGTCGCCAAACTCCCTCTGCACCGCATTGAGCACCGCCTGGTAATTGCTGATGGGCTGCCCGACCACCAAAGGCCGTGCCTCTTCCAGCGTCTGGCGGATGCGCTCGCCGCCGGGGACTTCGCCAAGGCCCGTGTGGCCGGAGCTGTCTTTGAGAATGACAACATTCCGCGTAAAGAACGGCCCATGCGCACCGCTTAAATTCAGCAGCATGCTGTCGTGTCCCGCCACCGGCACAACCAGCATTTCCGTAATGACCGGAGCATTCGGCATGAGTCGGGGCGTAATATCGGATTGAAACAACGCAAGCAAGTGTGGAGGCAGGAACCAAGCGTTCTAGGACACCCACATTAATCTCCAGTATTGACCTCACCGCATGTTCACGCAGACGATGGCACGTCCACGACACGCTTGGAAAATCAGACTGCACACAGCGCCGCCCTCGACCGCGCCCGCCGCAAGGCTTACTGGCGGCTCCTACCCCTGCTCTTCCTCTCTTACGTCGTGGCCTATGTGGACCGCACCAATGTATCCATCGCCAAACTCACGATGGCGGTGGACATGCCGGCGTTCACCGACCGAATCATCGGTCACGGGGCCGGGCTGTTTTTTATCGGCTATTTCCTTCTCGAAATTCCCGGTTCGCTGCTGGTGGAAAAATGGAGCGCGCGAAAGCTTCTTTGCCGCATTCTGATTACCTGGGGACTCGCGGCAGCACTGACCGCGGCGGTGAAAACGCCTCTCCAGTTCTACGGCGTGCGATTTCTGCTTGGTGTCGCCGAAGCAGGGTTCTTCCCGGGAGTTATCGTTTTTCTCACGCACTGGTTTACCAGCCGCGACCGTTCCCGCGCGCTTTCATGGTTTCTCATCGGCACACCCGTTGCCCAGATTGTCAGTCCAAAGATATCGAACGCCCTGTTGAAAATTGGGACTGACGAAGTCGTCAACGGTGTCACGATGCATCATCCTGAGGTGCTGGGTCTCGAAGGGTGGCAATGGGTTTATATTTTCTGGGGCATCCCTGCGGTGGTGCTCGGCGTGGTTGTGCTCTTTCTGCTGACGGACCGTCCCTCAGAGGCGAAATGGCTTACGCTGGAAGAGCGCGAAGCGTTGGAAAAGGAGTTAGCGGATGAAAAAGCACGCCGTACCAAGGCCGGCCGGATGAAGCTCCTGGAGGCCTTGCGCCATCCAAAAGTCCTGCTGCTGGCGGCGGCGTATTTTTGCAGCACCAGTGCCAATTATGGAGTCGAATTCTTTCTGCCAAGCATTCTTAAGGACTGGTACAAGCTGGACACGAATCTAATCACGTGGCTCATCATGCTGCCTCCCACCCTCGCCTTGTTGAGCCAGCTTTTTGTGGGTTGGAATTCCGACCGTATGAAGGAACGACGTAATCACGCAACGTTCGCCATCCTCACGGCATCGCTTGCGTTGTGTTTGGCCGCAATATCGCGTGGACACCTGGCTTTCACCGTCCTGTGCTTCATGCTCGCCGCTGCCGGCATCAAAGGCTACCAACCGGCCTTCTGGTCACTGCCCAGTTTGTTCCTAACCGAAGTGGCTGCGGCAGGCTGCATTGGGCTGATAAATTCAGTCGGGAACCTCGGTGGATATTTTGGCCCCTCGATTATGGGCGAATTCAAAACCCATACTGGTTCATTTGAAGGGGCGCTCTATTGCCTTTGTGTCGCCACCGCGATTTGCGCCACAATTGTATTTCTGCTCGGCTTGGGAAAAAAGGAGAAGCGTGAGATGGGTTAAACGGGCCACAAACCAACCAATTAGGTTTCGAGTCCCGGCTTCAGCCGGTGGGCCGTCCAGAATGTCTGGCGGCTTGCAAATCCTAAACTCACTGCGCTGAGGTAAGCCTCACCGCCTGAAGGCGGGACTCCAAACCTGCTGTTGCGACTCAGGGTTTAGAGTTCAATACCAAAACCGAACGACGCGATCATGCGTATCGTAATAAGGCTTTAGCTGCTTGAACGGTATCCACGCTGCGTGGCCATCAACAAACAAATCGTTCCCACCAGCCGGCTTGCCCTTTTCGATGTGACCGGACATTGATTGGGCAGTCATACCCATGCCTGAATTTGGCGTGTTCAGGAAATCCGGCGGATCGCCGATGGATGGCGTGGCGTCCGCCGCCAACTGCAGCTCCGCGGCATTCGTTGTCCCGCCCAGTTTGCGGACGAACTGTTTTCCGCCCGCGTTAAGATACCCTTCCATCGTGTCACCGTTTGCGCCCAAACGACGACCCAGCCATGCGTAACCAATGATGCATGCCGTGCCTCCGCCGCGGTCCCAAAGCACGTCATTGTCATTCATCACGGTGGTGGACCAACCCGGACAATACAGGATCTTGCGCTTACTTCGATTGGCAGTGGTCGTCGAAGTAGTCGCGGGCGCGGCATCAACGAGCGCATTGGCCGTGTCCTTCTTGATGTCCCACAGCCACCAGCCGGCATGGTCGTGCATGGGAATGAAATCCTTGTTATCTCCGGCGTAAATCTGCGCCGCAATTCCCTGTTGCCGGATGTTGTTCATGCAATTGACGCGCATCGCCTTTTGTTTTGCCTTTGCCAACGCGGGCAGCAGCATGGCCGCGAGGATGGCGATGATGGCAATGACCACCAGTAGTTCGATCAAGGTAAAACCGGCAAACTCAGCCGGGGTCGCAAAGGTGTTTCTTCCTGGTGCGCGAATGTGCATGGCACTTCCCAGCCACTGTGCCGGGCAGGCCTGTTAAGTGCCATCGGACGTTCGTTCTAAAACGGGCCTGGAACCGACGATTTTTCTGTACTCTCACCCCTCACCCTTACCCTCTCCCCGTTGAGGGGAGAGGGAACAGCCGCAGTGCACTTGTCGTTCTTTGGACGTTCCTACGATCAACCTCATCCCTTGTGGAAGTCTTCCATTCGGCGTTCGGCGTTCGGCGTTGGGCGTTCGACGTTCGGCGTTTCAGGGTGAAGTTCCACTCATCGCAACCGATTCGCGATTCGGACGAAAGATAACCGCGCGCACCGATTTGTTCTCCGGATAGCGCGCCAGCATATCGTCCCACTTCATCAGGATCCACGGTTGGCGGTCGTTCGCGCCGTTCTTGGTGAACACTACATCGTCCGCGATATACACCGCGGCGTGAAGCGGCGTTTCATCAGCGCGCAGCAGGAAGACCAGGTCTCCGTAAGTGGGACTCGTTACCACTGAGCAATGGTTCGTTAATTCGTTGAGCCAGGCGGCCGGGTCGTGAAAGCGCTCATCGGGTGGATCCTTGAAGAAATTCATCGCCGACCAGAAGCAATCGGGCAAGGGGTCGGACGGATTCAACACCGGGTAACTATTGAGGCGCTTTTTGACAAACGGTGGAAGCAATCGCGCCACGTCAATCGTCACACCCTGAGGATCGGGGACTTTGGTAAGCGATTGTAGCAAGGGTGCGATTTCCGGCGCATCCCAGCCGCGCGTCCAATAAGCCGTCAACGCCGCTGCATCGCTGTGGGAGTTGACGCGCAAGGTCATCAGGAGCGTTGAATTACGCAGCAACGTTTTCACCAATCGCTGGCGCTCGGGCTCTGCAGCCACGTGCGGCAGGACCTCCGGCAAATCGGAGAAACAAAGCGATGCACCTCGCGTATAAGTGAGACGCTTGACCAACGCCAGCGTGGGCGCGCTCAAGCCGCTATCGCGAAACCATTCATCAAAGCCACCGGGACGAAAGGTATAGGGCCAGCATTGAAATTCGTTCAAGGGGCTGTCTGCCAACGCGGAATAGATTCGCGCACGTGCGTCTTCACCCAAAGCGAGGACCACGCTGGCGGGCGGCATGATGGCGATGCCATTGGTTTCATTGGCCCATGAATCGGGATTCAACAGTTCCGTGCGCTGACCGGCCGTGAGTTCGCAGGCATTGAGAAATTCAGTGAGGCGTTGGCGCGACCAATCCACGAAATGCCAGCGCGTTGGAGGAAAAGCCAGATTGCTAGCCGGAACGAAATCGTCCGGTGGTTCAATGGTAATGCGGGCGTATTCCAACGTGCCCCACGGACCGGGTTTCCCGGGAAGAAAAGGTCCTTGCTGACCAGCCAGCAATTTGCCGCGCCGGGCGGTACGATGCAGCGACGTCGCTTGAACTTGGAGTTCCCAAGGCCGCCAGTCGGTAAACCCCATCGTCAATAAAAGCTCAAATTCCAGCAGGCATAATAGAAGCAACAAACGGCCGGACAAACACGACAAGGCCCCGGCGGCGGCGCGCACCTGAAAACTTCCTCCCATACAACAATCGACACCGTTAAGACAAACCTGACCAGCCTCCAGCAACCGGCAGGCCGTGCAAATTGCGGGCGTTCCTGCGGGAATATCCGCTAAGGTTGTCTCGTTTTAAGCCAATGTCTCAGCAGTTCCCCCTTTTGACCAAAGATAGGGTCACCATCTGGCAACCTTACGGCTGCAATATTCCTTTCAGCGAACTCACGCTCGCCTGGTTTGCCCCGAAGCAAGTCGGCTTCCTGACCGTTTGGATATCCGCCTACGACATGAAAGTCATTTGAAGAATCTAGATTCTGATGCCCTACTCCCGCCGGAATGACTATCACATCGCCCGCCTGCACCTTCATGGTAATTCCCGCAGTATGCCCGAGTCGAAGCGTCGCGCTTCCGCGATAAACGCCGAGCACCTCGTGCGCGGTGCTGTGATAGTGAGGGAAAGGATAGACGCCATAGCGCCAGGCGGCATACCAGCCACCTTTCGGATAAAGCTCCTCGAAGATTTCTCCCGGGTCCGCTCCGTGCAACGTCACGGCCCGTTTGTAAATCAGCAACGGCAAGCGTGAATTGTTGGGAATGCCGTCGGCGGCTTCAAATCGGAAGGCGGAAATCTCAATCTCGCTCACAGCCGCTTCTCGTCGGCGTCAATGTAATCCACAAACGTCTTGAGCTCCGTGCGATGCGACAGGCCGCTTTCCTTCATGCGCATTTGAAACCGCTCCAGTGCCTTCGGGTCATCTGCCCTGGGTTTGGACAACTGGTCCTGCGCATGCGCGGCTTTTTCGCTGGCGGGCTTCTTCACATTCTTTTGCACCCAATCGCACACCTCGCCATCGGTGATGGATTTCTTCACGACTTCCACAAATTGTTCATGCGTGAGGCCGGCCGCTTTTAGCCACATCCCGTCGAAACCCTTGCCGAGGTTCGGTTGATAATCGGGGTGCAATTTGCCAGCGAGATGAAGGCGGATCTTGTCAACGTAACGCGGCAGATGCATCCAGCCATCCATCGTTTCGCGGCAGCTTCGGGGATAAATCGTTTCACTCATGCGGTGAAAGATGGCGTTTGCGGCGTGTGGTCGCAACGCAAATTCGGTTCCCAGCTACCATCAATTCATCACTCCGCGATGGTCGCCTATTGAGACAGGACAAATGACTTAAGCGCCATCAAGATCGCGACCCCGACGACAATCCAAACCAGCGTGGCGCGCCTGATACGGCGCTGGATACGCGCCCAGTCCTCAAGGTAAGCATCCGGGATTACCACGCCTTGAAGTCGGAAGGTCAGTGCGCGCGTCTTCCACCCGGAAATCATGAGCTGTGCGACGAATGCTTTGCGGTCTCTCTCAGACGGCTGCTCGCCTTTTGCTTGAAGGTCCGACACGAGTCTGTCCACCAACCTCCTCGCAGCGACCACCCACCATCGTGCGAGCCCAACAGCCGGGACGATCGCAAACAATCCGATGGAGCTCCAAATAAATATATTCTGCAACGACATGGTGGAACGAGTGCTGCGGACCGCGCGAGCTTAGGAACTTTCGTCCGGCTCTCGCTTATACTCGTCTGGTGACTGGATATAGCCCTCTTCCAGTTGGATATCCATGGCCGTTTGATGCTCAATTTCTCTCCAGTGCACAAACATCTGGCGAAGCCGGCCTGGTGGAATCTCGTTCTCGATCGCGGGACCACCCTCAAGCTTCGTGAAATCGTGAATGGTGAGAGACAGTCGCCCGGCTTCAACGCCATCCAGGACCTGCCGCAGCGAACGCTTGGTCTCTTCCCACGGACCCCGGAATATCTCAAATTCAAGCAATGGCTCTCCACCGCTTGCTCGCCGCCGAAGCTCGGCGATGCTCAGAGGCGTAAACGCTCGCAACGCCCGGATGACCTCTGCAGTCATCGTTGATGACTTAGCTTTGAAACGGATGGAGTGCATGATACGTCGAACATCGCTTACCGACCCAAGTTGTCTGAGCCAGCAGGCCAGGACCTCATCGTGAGCGTGCTATGAGATACGCCGAGCCGATGGCACAAGCCAGACCAAAGACCATGAAGAAAATACGGTCGCTCTTGTTGACGATGACCGTCCGAACTTGACCAACTGGCGTACCGGAACGCGTGTGGTCCTGAACCTGATAGTCGCGCCGAGCCCAAAGGCCGAATCCACCAATCGCTCCAAGCAGAAGCAATAACGCCAGGACCTTGTTAACACCCCTCATGCAAACTCCTCATGGCCAATCGCCGAGACGGAACACCCCTCGCGAAACTACTCGCAAGTTCCCTGCGGAACCTGCCTCAGACGGTGCGAAGAATACGACCACCCAGTCGGCCGTGCTGGGGAATCCCTGATAGCGCCAGGAGACAAAGTGCCCACTCTCCGGCAATCGCTCAATCACCTTCTCACAATCCTCCGGTAGCTTAAAGGAAGAGCGCGGCCTCAGATACGTGCTACGCATGCGCTCTGCATATTCGGCGCGAGGCTCGCCGATGGACCATCCTTCCTTTCCCATTACCTGGATCACCTGGCTCATGGTCTGACCCAAAAAGATGGACCGAACAACGCTCGGGTCCCCATGTAAGGGCAGAGTGCCGCCTGGCCAACCAACTGGATAAGGTCGGTAGTCGTGAGCTGCTTCCGCACGTGCCGCGGCTTCCTGTAACTCCTTCTGCCTTTCCGCCAAGGAAGGAAGTTTCGAAACGTGCAGCGCGGAGTGCTTGCTCCTTTCAGATTGGCACCCGAAAAGAAGCGCAGCGGTCAATACCATCACGCATGCTCTCATGGTAGTGAGCTTCCATTTTCCACGAATCACCACCGAATTGTCAAAGCCGCTCGATGTCCACAGCACCATTTGATGCATTCGAGCAGACCGGCAACCAGATAATCACGAGCGGGCATGTCGCGGGAATCCAGAAACTTCGCGAACGAACCGTGACGTTCATATTCCGTGATCACTTCTGCCTGCGTCTTGCGCAAATACTCTTCCAACCGAGGCAATGAAAAAAGCAAACAATCAGGCCCGAGTTTGCGCGGCTCGCAGTCGCAAGGCAAACCCACCGGCGCGTTGGCTGCCGTGATGCCTGCATACCCCAAAACTGCTTCGAGGTCCTCCTCGGAAAGATCCTGATGAGAAAGCTGCACGAACGGCCGCTTCGCCGGATCACCCAATTGCGTATCCGGGACGACCGATGTCAACAAGTCCGCTGCTTCCTTGCTAATTTGACCCGGCAAGTGGCCCTGACCGTATGGAATGATGGTGAACATGGGTTACGCCTCGTGCGTCCTTCGAAAATGCACCTTCTTCCTTGGAGAGTAAATGAACGTCAGAGTATCCCCTGAAATCATATATTTTGTCTTCTGCTCAAAAATGCTCCCGTCCGGCTGCTCCACCGAATAGATGACATGATCGCCTTCGGTCCGGAATGGCGACGGTTTGCTTGAGCGATCGCCAACGTGCTGCACACTCATGCCGTCGGGCCGATATTCATTTATCAAAGGATAATCACCACCGACTCCTTTCCAGAAGCCAATGATCCTTGGATCGGCCGGGCCGTTGTTAGTCGATTGGCTCATGAAACTTCAGTGAGGTCTGAAAACTCAAATATCATCATCCGGAATCTTTTTCAATAAGCAGTCGTTAACGCAGTTCAAGTAATGTCGTAACCACGAATTTCCTGTGGCGAATTCGCCGACAAGCTTCGCACCTGAACCAAGGCGCTGAGGCATTGCAACGGAAGGTTTGGAGTCCCGCCTTCAGGCGGTGGGGCATTGGCAAGCACAGCAACTTCAGAGATTTTCAAGCTGTTGGACATCGCGGACATCTTACCGGCTGAAGCCGGGACTCCAAACCTTCCGGCACGCAAAATAAAAAGTCCTGAATAGTGGCCAGACCATGAAGGATTTCCTAGCATGACGGCGCTCCGTGAAAATCAAAGCCACCATCGAACGCCTGCCGGGCGGCATGATGATTGTACCGCTGCTGGCGGGTTGCCTCATTGCCAGTATTGCTCCAAACCTGCCGAAATTTTTTGGCTCATTCACGGGCGCGCTGTTCACCGGCGCGCTGCCGATCATGGCGGTCTTTTACGTTTGCATGGGCGCGACGATTTCCGTGGAGACCACGCCATCCATCATCAAGAAAGGCGCTTCGCTGCTTGCCGCGAAAGTGTTATGCGGCATCGTCGCAGGTGTCGTGCTCGGACGCTTTCTTGGCGAAAAGCCGGTGGACAGCGGCTTCTTCGCCGGAATTTCAACCCTCGCAGTCGTGGCCGCGATCAACGACACCAATGGCGGCCTTTACATGGCGCTCATGGGCCAATACGGAAAGCCTCGTGACGTGGGCGCGTATTCCCTGATGTCGCTGGAGAGCGGACCATTTCTGACGATGTTGACGCTTGGGGCAGCCGGCTTGGCGGCGTTCCCATGGCCCACCCTCGTAGGCGGAATCCTACCGCTGGTGGTCGGCATGGTGCTGGGAAATCTCGACCGGGACTTGCGCGAATTTCTCGGACGCGCCGTGCCCGTGATGATTCCATTCTTCGCGTTTGCGTTGGGCGCCGGCATTGATTTGAAGAACGTATGGCAAAGCGGGTTGTTGGGCCTGCTGTTGGGTCTCCTTGTCGTGGTCGTGTCAGGCGTGGTTCTGGTCCTCGCTGATCGGTTGACCGGCGGCTCTGGCGTGGCTGGATTGGCTGCAGCGACCACTGCAGGAAACGCGGCCGCTGTCCCCGCGCTGGTCGCCGCAGCCAATCCGGTCTATGCCGAAGCCGCGAAGCAAGCAACTATTCTGGTGTCCGCCAGTGTTGTCGTTACGGCAATCGTCGTCCCTTTCCTTGTCGCATGGTGGTCCGCGCGACGGAGCCGTCCTGGCAGGGCAACAAGCGATTGAATGACTTTGTCAGCTCGTGCTTGCGTGGAGATTCGGCCTCTCACTTGCCGTTTGTTCGCGCCTTGTAATGGAAGTATTCGAGGGATGCGCCAATGGCAACGCCGGCGGCATAGGCTAGAAGGTCCGGTGCGTTGAAGGCGTAACCAAGCACGAGCGCACCAATCCGTGTGGACCGAATCCCATCAATCCAATTCGCGTGGTATAATTGTGAAAACTCCACGGCCCAGGCAAATCCGAGAGCAAGCAGCGCCAACCGGAGGGTGGATTGGCGATGAAAGACAAAACCAAACCCCAAAAACACCAGAAGGGCCCAAAGCAAGTCCCCACCGTATTTCGTCGCAAATGTTGGCAACGAAAGAAAAGCTGACCGCCACAACAAGCCGCCCATCATTACCAATAGAATTGCCAGGCCATACAACAGGCGATTGCGGCGGAACAAATCACCTTCCGAACGAGGATTCACAGTGTCAGAGTCAGAGTGCATGGCAGCGAGCACTACTTCGGACTGTCGGCTATGTTCTCATTTCTGCGCCGGCTCGAAACGGACAAAAAGGCAAACGGCCACGAGGTGGGCTAGAGTAAGGAGAGCAAATAGCAAGACACACGTCCAAATGTCCCAATCTCGCGACCAAAACCAAATGAAGGGAAAGGTTACGCCAGCATATGCGAGGGGAATTACCAAATCCTTTTTTGTGCTGATCTGCGACCGTCCTCGACAGTGACCACAGCGATATAATTTCGAACTGAAAATCACACGCAGCGGATTAACAGGGGCGTTGCAGTGAGGACAACCGTTCATATGCGGCTATCGTACGAATATGGGCCACTGGTTCATAATTTTCGTCCCTGCCAGGGCTGAACAAGCCCCTTCGCGCTCATCTGACCGCTCGACATGTCCCAAGGTTCAAACTCAGGCCTCAAGCGTGCAGTGCCCGTAGTAATCTTGTGACGCATCGAAAGGTACCAGGGGAATCCAACAATCCAAAACATCGAGCAGAGTATGCCCAAAACGATGGGGCTATACGAAATACCGGACTGATACCTTCGCAAGTGCAGCCTCGCGGAATCAACGCCAGCCCAGACAGAAGTTCCAACGACCATTGGAACGTAAAGATTGACGCCCGCGAACGCGCCAAGCACTCCACAGCCGACGACCAAGCCGATAGTCAACAGAATCGCAATCCATGTTTTCATAGTCGTGACAGGATCACTTTATTGCAATTTTCATTCTAGGAGGACCCGGCTTTCCCGCACAACGCTTTATCGTCCAAGAGACCTGATACGACCTCGGCCCACTCGACGTTGGGCGTTCGATGTTCGATGTTCGGCGTTTCCGTTCGTGAAAACAAAGAGTCCCTGCCTCACCTTGCGGCAAAGCAGGGACAAATTGGGGGATGGGAGTTCGCCATGCTCTCTTTCCCATGCCGACATTGGGCGCGCCCACCTAAGCGGGGCTGCCGGCTTCCCGACGCCATTCTCCACGGCAAGCGGAGTTTTCGGCCTCGTAGCAGGGCCGTCCAGTGTTTCGCAACGCTGGATTTCGAGTGAGGCTTTTCAGCTCGCTTGGGCTGGTGGTTGCGCCACCGGCCTGTGAACCAGGTCAAGACATGTCTGCGATTTTCTTCCGCGTCTTGACCGTTGGTCCTGGTCTGCCACCGCTTTTTAGCGATGCGTTTGCCAGCACCACGGGTCTCGCCTCTTCCCTCTCAGGCTGCTTTTTGCTCACAGTCCAGCGGTGTCGTTTTTAACATCGCCGGCGCTCGGAAGTTTTTCACGCGACCTGCCTAGCCTGCGTGGTCTTCCCGGTGCGAACTCTCTTTTTGTCCACCTTTCGGTGTTTTTCTTTGGCGGTTCAAATGGTTGATTGAATCCGCCAGAGTCGTCCGCCCCGTGCTGATGCACAGTAGCAACCGAATACCCTCTGGGTAACTGCGTTTCATCCAGGCTCGAAACCTGCCCGGACTACTTGAATCGATTCGGAGCGGTTTCTAATCACTCCTCATCGCCGAGTTCCTTTTTCGCGTATACTGACAGCGCGCGAACGCCGCCAGAGGAACTGGTGAATCCTGCCTCAGCCTCCGAACCTTTCGATTCGTTCTTTGAGGAGCCAAGCCAACCAGCCTGACCTGACTTTTCCCCAGTCGCCTGGGATTATCCTTGAAACCTTCAACGACTTTCTTGCGATCACCGCCGTCGGTCTCAGTTCTTTCAATGAACTGCGAACATCATACCGCGAAACGCGATTCCGACAATTGATTCTTGTCCACACGCTTGTTCACCAACGAACGAGGCCGACAGATTGTTGGCGATTCAATTCAGCCAGCAAAAACAGCGTTCGATGGCGGGAGAGTCGGAGTTATTCACCGCTGTGAACTCATTGACGATTCGCTTGTGAAGAAGTTTTGGCGAGCAAGCATCTCGTTCGATACGACCCATGGGACCTATGCGACGAATGGGAATGACCGATTCAAAATGACGGCACAAAAAAACCGCCCGTTTCCGGGCGGTTGGCAAATTACGGCCGGAATCAGGCCGCCGCTTTGGCAGGCCGTTTGGCCTTGGCGGTGGCTTTTTTCCGTTTCAGATAACGCAATCGCCGGCTGCGCTTCTGGACTTTATTGGATTGTTTGCTCATAACAGGCTTTACATCGCTATCGTGTTCCGATTTTGTGTGCTCACTATGTTCATTCGCTTGATGCGATTCAACATCTATTTGCTCGGGCTGCTGTTGCTCCTCGCGTTGACGGGCGGCTGCAAGACCAAGACACCCGAGGAGCGTAAACAGGAAAAGATGCAGTCCTGCATTCGCATCTATCGTGAAGTGTATGCCGATCCCGCCGGCAATTACGACACCGTAACCGTCTTTCGCAGCAATCCGATGCATTTTACCGTCTCAAAAATACCTGAGATCACTGAGGCGGAAGTGGAGGCGGCCAGAATCGTCGAGGATCACGGGACGTTTGCCATTCAGGTCAAATTCAAACAACGCGGCACCTGGCTGTTGGAACAGACTTCGGCAATGACGAAGGGCCACCATTTGGTCATCCTTTGCACGTTTGGCGAGAAGCTTGCCAAGAGCCGCTGGATGGCCGCGCCGTACATTACGACGCGCATTTCCGATGGAGTCCTTACCTTCACCCCGGATGCGGACCGCGCCGAAGCCGATGAAATTGTGCTCGGCCTGAATAATGTCGCCGGGCAAACCTCGCATGTCATGGGCGGGGCCGAGGCAGACGCCAAAAAGGAAAAAGAAGCGAAGGAAATGCAAAAGCAACAGGGCAAACCCCCACAATGACGGCCCGCGCTGTTTCTTGCTTCCTTCTGCTCCTGCTGGCTTCTGCGTCCCTTTCGGCGCAGCCCTTTCAACTTCCCACCGCCAATCGCGCCTTGTATGAGCCGGGCGGTGAGGAAAAATTCTTTGCCCCCACCGTCGGCAAGCCCTGGACGACCGGCTGTTTTGGTTGCGTGCGCACCGAGGGTACGCAGATGCACGAAGGGCTTGATATCCGCTCCATCCAGCGCGATAAACGTGGCGAACCCACCGATCCGGTCATGGCCACCGCCGACGGCACCGTCGCCTACATCAACGCCAAACCGTCGCTTTCAAATTATGGCAAGTACATCATCCTGCGCCACAGCGTGGACGGCGTTGAGATTTATTCGATTTACGCGCACTTGAGCGAGATCGGCGCGGGACTCAAAGCTGGGCAAACGGTGAAATCCGGCGAAGTCATCGCCACGATGGGCCGCACCGCCAACACGCGCGAAGGTATTTCCAAGGACCGCGCCCACGTCCATTTCGAGCTGAACCTGTTCATCAACGACCGCTTTCCGGCGTGGTATAAGAAAACCTTCGCCAATCAGCGGAACGATCATGGCCTTTGGAACGGTCAGAATCTTGTTGGGTTGGACCCGCGGCAGATTCTGCTGCAGGAGCAAAAGGCGGGAGCAAAGTTCAATTTGCTTCGATTCGTCCAGGGCCAGACCGAGCTTTGCCGGGTGATGGTCCGAAAAACGGATTTTCCCTGGCTCAAACGTTACGCCACGCTGGTTCGTGCAAATCCGACCGCCGATAAGGAAGGCATCGCCGGATATGAACTCGCGCTCAACTTTAATGGGGTTCCCTTCGAATTGATTCCCCGGTCCGCATCGGAAATCAAGGGCAAGGCAAAATATCAGGTTGTTTCAGTCAATGATGCCGAACAAAAGCGAAATCCCTGCCGCCACCTGCTGACCCGCCGCGGCAGCCGCTGGGAATTGAGCAATGCGGGCATGAACCTTCTCGATTTGTTGACCTATTGAGCCATTTCGAACTGGCAAAATAGCCCGGGACGAGTAGTATTCTTTTGTTCAAAAGCGCCGCACCATGAACGTTCCGCAGGCCAATCTGCGAGTCTCGCTGGACCGGCATTCCGGTGAGCGAAAATCCTGCCCGTCCGCAAACGCGTTCACGCTGATCGAACTGCTCGTGGTCATCGCCATCATTCTCATCCTTGCCGCGATGTTGCTGCCCGCACTGTCCAAATCCAAGAGCAAGGCCCTGACGGTGGCGTGTATTAACAACCTTAAACAAATCCAGATTTGCTGGCACTCGTATGCCATGGACAATTCGGACCTCCTGGCGCCAAACAATTCGGTCATTAGCATCACAACCAATGGAGGTTCGGGCGCCATCGCTGCCGGGGCGTCCTGGTGCCTCGCCGATCCCACGCCTGAAAACGTGGCGTCCGGGATGCTTTACCACTACAACCAATCAGTTGCCATCTATCATTGTCCGGCCGACAAATCCACCATGCCCGACCCGGGCGGAGGCGTCACGCCGGTCCTGCGGGCGCGCAGCTATAACATGAGCCAGTCGGTGAATGGGTATCCGGAGTACGATTCGATGCTTTTTCATTACATTCCTTATTTCAAAAAACTCACGCAGATCCAATCACCCAATATTGCAAACTGTCTGGTCTTCATTGACGAGAACGAAGCCACCTTGCTGGATGCGCAATTTGGCATGCCGACGGATTATTACGGCGGCAGCGGCACTTGGTGGGACATGCCATCAAATCGCCACAATCAAGGCGGTAATCTTTCCTTCGCAGACGGCCATGCCGAACGGTGGCGATGGGCGGTGCCAAAGGTCTCCACGGCCTGGATTCAATCGGTGTCAGCTGATGAATGGCCCGACTATCTTCGCATTCGCGCCACGATGAAGCAGAATATGAATTGAGGTTGGATAGCGGAAACACGGGACAAGATTTCAAGTGCCAGCGCAACCCTCTCACGTGTTTGTCACCGGCGCCACGGGTTATCTCGGAAAGTTTCTCATCCCCGAACTGATTCGGCGCGGTCAATCGGTTCGGGCCCTCACGCGACCTGGCTCAGAAAAGAAACTTCCCGCCGGCTGCGAAGTCGTGCTTGGCGACGCGCTCAATCAGAAAACCTTTGCGCACAAAATCGCACCCGCAGACACGTTCGTTCAACTGGTCGGAGTGCCCCATCCCAGCCCCAAAAAAGCCGCGCAATTTCGCGCGATTGACCTGGTTTCTGCCCGCGAATCAGTGGCGGCCGCGAAATCTGCCGGCATCAAGCATTTCGTGTATTTGAGCGTGGCACAGCCCGCCCCGGTCATGGGCGAATACATCGCCGTGCGCGCCGAAGGCGAAGCCATGATTCGCGCCAGCGGAATGAACGCGACCTTCATCCGGCCATTTTATGTTTTGGGCCCCGGTCATCGCTGGCCTTATCTCATTATGCCAATGTTCTGGCTCGCGGAATTGATGCCATCGAAACGCGAGTCTGCGCGCCGCTTAAAACCAGTCACGCTGGGCCAGACTATTTTGACGTTGGTTCGCGCCGTGGAGAATCCAGCACAAGGAGTGCGTATTATTGAAGCTGAGGAGATGAGAAACACGACAGAGTGATTGCGTGTCGAACGCCCTTGTTAGCCGTCAGTATTCCGAATTGCTCCACACTTCCAACACGAGCCGAACTGCCCTTCCAACATCTCACCGCAAGAAGGACAAGTCCAAGAATTCTGTGGCAACGCCGGCAGTTTGGTAACTCCATCCCGCAACTCGCAGGCCCTCACAAACTCGCTGTCCTTGATGATCCAAACCTCAGGGTAAAAGATCGCCCCGGGATAAGGGATGGTCTCGTTCTGCATTTCATACGCGATCCCGGCGTCATCAAGTGCGCTCTTGACCAGGCCGATGCCCCGAATGTCATCTGAGGAATAAAGCAGTTTCATGGTTCGATAACAGCTAACATCCTGAGTTTAACTTTCTGTTTGCGGCCTATTTTTCCACCGTGCCGAGCGCCAGAATTATGGGAATTTCACGGTCCTCATGATGCGCCGCAACGAATAAATGCTTGTCCCCAACCTCCCATAGCGCATAGCGAAAAACTCCATTGAGCGGGATGAACTTGTGGTTCGACTTTCCTTTGTGCTTTGGTGGGCCTAACTCGGCCGTCAGCGCGTCCTGGATGGTTTCGACATCGGCGGAAAACTCCACGTAGAGTTCTTCAATGCGATCGTCATCATGGGCCCGCCTCGTCATCTGGGAAATCGTGCATGCGCAACATGTCCAATTCATCCTGGGCGCTTTTGAGGAACTTCTGAGCCGTTTTGACGGCTATTTGAGGCAGGTCTTTCTTCTTCTTTTTCATAGGCTTTTCAAAGTCTGGCTAGCTTGCTGATTGCCAGGATTCAAAATCAACTCCTGAAGCGCGCATTTTCCTGATGCATCCATCCAGCTCTTCGAGCATCCACGTGACATGAATTGTCGTGGGCGTGATTAAAACCACCAGGCCATACAACGGCGGAATTGCCCGCCAATCTTCCAGTGTCATGCCTCCTCCAGCGAGCCCCATGCTGGCATCGATATGGTGTTTCGCGACGACCTCCTGAAATTCATGGAACACATGCCGCGAGAAATTGCGTGGGTCAGTTATCATGAACCCGTCGCCTAACTCATGAAACCAATCCCCAGTGTGGTAAAAGTCCGGCGCCTCGCTGGGCTTATAACCAACCTTGCCAAACCGACTGGCCACGATGCAAAGCTCATCATGGTAACGCTTCCACACGCCATAACCACTCTTTGATGCCCCGCCACGGCGTTTTGCCAGCGCCTTCTCAATTGAGGCATACTCTTCGTACCCGACGATTTGTATGGGGGTTGGCACGGTCATCGGAGGCTCGACGCACCGTTAGGCGGGCTCGGAAGTCACCTTGATGTTCGAATGTTGCTTGTTTGCATACCGCGCAATCAAAAAGAAAATAATCGCGAGCGGAAGCGGAACAAATGTTTTCAAAGCCGCGTCTCGGAAGCGCCTTGGTTCTTCATCGAAGTAGCTCTTCCCAGCCTGGATCAACCGCGACGATTCCCCATTAAACACCGTGCTGGGCGCATCAGGATTGTATATGACGCTGATTTCTGTTCCGAGTGGATATGCCCGCAAGAGATCCGCTTTATTTCGAGGCTCGCTCCCCCGGGGAAATTGTGGAAAGAGATGCTCTTCGCGTCCAGCGACGGTTCCCGTGAGATCGTAGTCAACGTTTCCCTCATAACGCGTCACGGATGCGTCTGTTACCACAAATTTTCCCTGCCGGTAGTTGGCCCGGTGCTGTCGGATGGTAAGACGCGTCCAGAATGTCATGCCGTGAATCAACGTCAGGATGACGGCAAAAAGGATGAGCACCTTACTTAGCAAATCAAGCGATTGACGGAGATTCCGCATATCAACGCTCCAAGCTCAGCTTATGGTTAAGAGACCGCTCACCACTTCCGATGGCGTTTTCCATTAACAAAAACTGATCCGTCTGCATAACCAACGCTCCCATGAATCTTGCACCGCAAGAATACCGCATTCGTATCCCCCGAACGCAAGTCCGGCGTGACAATCTCAAAACTGCTTTGCTCGGGCGTGAACGAGGCCCAATTCGCCGCCGGTTTGCGTGAACGGTCTCCCGGGCAAATATAAATCTTCGGAAGGCAAACCTCGTTGGACAGCGAAAGCAAGTCCGGCGGGGACCGGTCGCCGTAGTCAACCGCCCAACTTCGAGCCGCGAGACAAATCGCCGCCATAGTGTTTCCACAACTCCGCAACTCTGCCCACTGCTTCGCGCGCCCACGGGCAAAGAGGAAGCAAACCGCACCGACTGCCAGGACTGCAACAATGATGAGATAACGACGGCGCACGGTCAGGTGGCCCGGTCATGACATGAATTGCGGTTTAAACCACCGAACGGCCAGAAAAATGAAATGGCGATAACGAAGGAGAAGACGGACCAAAATATCCAATGGCACAGATAACCGTGCTGATGCGGTAACGCCGGGACACCGGAGAGCACGTGCGCACCCACCCAGGCGGTGGCCAGGCTCCAGAGCACCAGCGCGGCGGTAATGGCATGAGTCCGTTGCGTTCGGTGCGGCATGAACCGGCGCATTCCCGCACGCAAGGGCAACAGCAGCAGCGCCAACATGATCGGGAAAGCCATCAGCCCAGAAACGAACGCGAAAAAGAAACACGCGGCCCTGGTCGGGGCAAACTCGAATGGCGGCGCAATGATGCAGGCGACGGCATGGAGAACGGTGGCTATCAGGACAGTGACGATAAATCGTCTCATGAATATTTGACCAAACAGCGTGCGAGTCCTCACGACAGTGCACAACATGATTAGGCCACTTTGTGTTCATAACTCATAGTCACATCGGCGGCGAACTCCAAACCGGTAAGAGCAATCCCAGTGCGATGCCAAGCGCAGCGACAATCAGTAAGACCAGCCACAGCGGAATCCGCTTCTTTGCCTTTTGCACATTCGTCATTTTGGTTTGTGCCATGACTCTCGTAGCCTAACGCCCCACGCTCCGCCTATGTCAGGCGGCATTGTCATCTCCTAGAATCCTACCTTCCGACAGTTTATCAAGTCCATCTCCGGTCAACGTCAGTCGAGCGGTCATACCGCGAGAAAGCTCGTCCCACAAACGACGATACGATTCAATGGACTGAATGACCAGGCGCACCGCGTATGTCGGACCTGGGTCAACATCTACCAATTGCTTGCCATCCCACTGCTGCTTGTGACCATAAATCTTGGTGAACACGTCCCCGACTCGGATCTCTGACTCGCAAACACGTCCATCAACTAGCGCACGACCGTCCTCGAGCGTGAACTGCTCCACGGTAAACTCGATGTGGCGATTCATGGCCGGTTAACGACCGAAACTCCGTGCATGGTCAGGCTGACGGTAAATCTCTGGATCAATTTCTACCAAATGAAACTCCTCGCGAATGTAGCTGTCAACGTCCGGTGCTGGGTCATCGGGGTGGCGTCGTAGCCATGCGATACACAACTCGGGCACGCGTTCTGGCTCTGGAATACGATATACATGCGGTCCCCATGTACCGAGAAACCAACCGCTGGCTCTTTGAGCTACCCAAAAACTATTGCCTGTGTAACCGCCCTTGGAGCGGATCTTGGATGCACAAATGACGTTGCTCTCGAAGTCGCCACTGGTGAAAAGCCCGGCGTCAGAAATCTCTTTTGCAAGCAACGGATAGGTCATGGCCTAAACCAGAACAAGGCATTTAAGAACCCAAGCCCGATTTGTGTTCATCAGATTTTTTCTTTCCGATGGCTTTGGCCAACGGCTCTGCGCCGGCAATGAAGTACAGCGACAGCACGAAGAGAAATAGTGTGTATAAAGGCCAGTAGCCAACGGACTTGAGGACGCTGTATCCCACACCCTCTGCCTCTGCACCCAACATCAGGGCCACGCAATATAACAATGACACCCCTGAAGCCAGGGCAAGAATGAAACCCGCAACCAGAATGATTATTTCCAGAGGTTTCATGACTACGGCTAAATCATGGTGGCAATCTCACCTCACTGTGCCGCCAGAGCCTGATGTTGCCCTGTGCGACCAATCGCCCAGCGCTCACCAAAGCGCCCATTCGCCGATCAAACAACTCGTGCCCAGCCTGTCCCTCGGGAAAATCTGTGCCCAATGCCTCTGTCACCTTCCCATAAACCATCGCGACTTTTTCCCAATGACCGTTGCTTGTCGCGAGATAGGTAAGCACAGCATCATCAATTTGCATATCGGTAATCATGCCACCAACTGCACAAGCCTTTCTATAATCATACCGCGCCTACGGCGACGACTCCAAGCTGTCATTAATGCGCCTTCGCACCGTGCTGGCGTAACAATGTTTCGACTTCCTTATGCTTCGCTACAACTGCACACATCAAAGGTGTATTCTTATAAAGATCTCTCGCATTCACATCGGCTTTGCTTTCGATGAGCATTTTGGCGATCTCAACGGAACCGTTTGAGGCAGCAAGATGCAGCGGCGTCTTACGATCTCTTTGTTGTGCATCGACATCCGCCTTATGCTCAACAAGAAGCTTCACGGCAACCGTGTTGCCGCTTTGGGCCGCGAAGCGCAATGGCGTCCGACGATATTCAGCTCTCGCATTCACGTCTACCTTGCTTGCCAGCAGCAATTTCAGAATCTCAACGCCATTCGAGGAAGTATGTCCAACTGCAAAATGAAGCGCTGAGAATTGATGGTCCGTCTTGCCGTCATTTGCCCACTCAATTCCTGCAGCCAGGGCAGCTTTGACTTTTGGAACATCCTCGTAGGTGATAGCGTTGTAAAGCTGGCCTAAAGAACCTTGGTCGGCGTGCACCAAAGCCACGCCGATACCACCTATCATCAAAGCAAGCACCAGCAGCTTCGTGATAAAAAAATTTGCCATCTTCTTTTGCGTCGATACCCCACACGTCAAACGTGCTGAATCCCATCCGAACCGGCAGTAAATGTTGTGTGCCGACGGCTCGCCTTGTTGCCGGACTCCAAGTGCTCCCAAGCCAAGTGCAACGCCTGCCTGCCGCTCTCGAACTGACCCGCGCGGTAATGCACCTGTGCCCGCTGGGCGTGTTCCAATGCAATCGTGAACCAGTTGTGGCGCGCCTTATTTCGATTGCGTGCGAGCTTGTCTTCGATGCGCTCGACAAACTGTGCCAACTGCTTGTGGATGTCTGTGTCCGACTCACCCTCGCGCCAGTAAGAGGCAACCAGATAACAGCCCATGATGTCCTCAAGTGTGTTGTCATCGTTGAATGGCATGAGTGCGTAGTGTAGCCTAACGAAGCCAAACGCGGGTTTGGTCTGTTGCGGACCGGATTGGCCTTCGGCCTTGCATGAAGGCAATTTGTGCCGGATTTCATTGGTTGGCAACCCGAATGGAGAATCGTGTACTGACTACGAAATTCAAAGGGTGACAGAATGTGGAATTTTGGAGTGCGGTGACTTGTCACCGCTTTTACTGTTTGGCGGACTTGTCCGTCGAACAGCGCCGCGCAGAGCGGCGCGACAAAACACCTCACGCGCGCGATTTTGTAATGCTCTTCGCGCCACCACATTCGACGGCGACAAGTCGCCTGCGGAAAGCGGTGACAAGTCACCGCACTCCAAAGCTGGACGCGTCTTCATCGTCTCTCAAACAAAACATCCTGGCCGTGTCGACTCCTACGGTCATTTTGATGGAGATTTCGTGGATTCATACTCCGAATACATAATCTTGCGAAGCTGCTCGCTAATTTCCCGCCATGAGTGGCCCTTGATCTTAGCGAGATGCTCGCGCACCGTCCGCTCAATCGATTCGCGCGTGAATTCCTCAACCACCAACAACCTTTGCCGACGCGGCTCTTGCTGCACTCGGGCAATGGCGCCCCTCGTGACGGCAAGGAACTGGAAATTCTCTGCACCCGCTTCGCCGTCGGGCCCAATCCCGCAGCTAAACCAACCCGAACAATCGGAAGGGTCGGGACGTTCGGCAGCGGCAAACGCTTCCCAGGACGGGAAGTCGTTCGTCGTCAACCATCGCAGTTCAGGACGCATTCAATTCACCGATGCCCGAGGCGCGTCGGGTGAGCCGGTCTTTGGTGTAGCTCCTGAATCGGATGGTTCAGCGCCACGGTCCGCTTTGAAGTATAGCCCCCGAAGGCTTACTCGACCGTCCCGCACGAATGGCGCGGCCCCTCCGGCAAACCCGGTTCGGCAGGTCATGCCGGATTTGGGATCGCGAAATGTGAACCGGCACTGCTCCCAAAGACTGTCGTTGGCGATGAGGGCTGCGTCTTCATGATTACGCGGTGTGATTTTGTATCTCCTCCAGAACATTTCCGTAACCTCCCGATCGGAAAGCGTCGCCACGCACTTCCCGTCCAGCAAGACTTCCACTAAAAACGGCTCGTCCAGTTCCCTGCCATGACGAACCACGTGACGCCAACGTTCAATCCTGCCTGTTCCCCACCCCACCAAAAGCGAAACCGCGATTAACGTTATGGCGGTATACACGGTGTTGACATTCGAGAAGACCATCACCAAGGCCACCACCCCTGCTGAGACATACATCAAGCATTGCGCGAGCTTGCTCATAACACGTTCATTTTACTCGAACTCGCTGGCACCTGTCAGTTGAATCCCAACGGGATTCCGGCTCAAAGCCCGGGGTTGCGAGGAACGAGCTACCCCGGGTCACCGTCGCAGCAACATTCAACCGCAACGCGGTTGCGCCCATTCCCTGCGCCCGGTGCGACCTTTGCCACAACCGCGTTGCGGTTGACGATTCGTTTGACGATAACCCAAGGCAGATTCCTCGCAACCTTGGGCTGGAGGTCGCAATCCCGTTGGAATTGGGTTGCCAATGGACCGCGCCATCCAGCAAGTAACAAAAATGTCAAAATAGGCGTTGACATTATCTCCCTAGGACTATAAAGTTCCTGCATGACATTCAGAATTGAATGGACGATGAAGAAGGCCGGTTGGCGGGCGCAGCGCCCGGATGTCCCGCCGACCCCGAATATTCAACCATTAACGGAGACCAACCTTATGCACAGGACCGCAAAATCGCACGCCAGCAAAGACCGACAATTGTGGCTGGACCCGCTTGTCGCAGCCAGCCGCGCGCCGCTCAATCACGATTGAATCAAGGTGCGTCGTGCTAAATCGTGCTAAATCGTGTTATCTCGTGTTAATCGTGATTGAAAAATTTTATCCCGAATAACCCGAATAACACGATGAACCCCATTGGTGAATCGGTAGGGTACACGCCACTCTCACCCCTCACCCCGGCCCTCTCCCCGTTGAGGGGAGAGGGAGAATCATCGCCAGCCTTAATGCGGATCGACGTTGCATCTGGTTTAGGGGTTCACGGAGAGATTAAGAACAAGATTATGATTAAGAATAAGAGCCATGCGGCGATCGAGAGCCTTCTCCGTGCCTCAGCGCCTGGGTCGTTCAAACGGCGACGACTTTAGACTTTAGGCATCAGACTATAGACCCAATCGAAATGAATAAACGCGCTCACCCACCCCTCCAACTCCCGAAAGCGATGATATCGGATAGCCCCCTGTGCATTATGAGCATTCGGTTGAGCGGGTGGGCATTGTTTGATATTGAGAACACACTGCTATGAATATGCGCGCCTCACGCCGGATTGCCCTGACGTCCCTCACCATCTGTTCGCTCTTGCGCGTCGCGCATGGGCAACCTGCCGAATTTACGGCGAGCACCGGCGTCAATCTCGCGACGGTGGCCAAACCGTCCAGCTCGTTTGTGTCGGGCGACACGCGAGACACCGCGCTCAACGACGGCTCGACGCCCCGCAGTTCCCGGGGCGACCGCCGCGGCACGTACGGCAACTGGCCGCGCACGGGCACGCAATGGGTCCAATACGAATGGACCAAACCCATCAGCACCAAACAAATGGATGTCTATTGGTGGGACGACCAGCAGGGCGTGCGCCTGCCCAAGTCCTCGCAGGTCAAGTATTGGAACGGAACTGACTTTGTTCCGGTCCCAAATGCCTCCGGCCTCGGCGTCGAGGGCAATAAGTTCAATCCCACCAGCTTTGACGAAATCACCACTACCAAGCTGCGACTGGAGATTGAATCCGAGGGGCAGAATTCGACCGGCATTATCGAATGGCGCGTCTTTGATTCAGGCAAATCGCCAAACTTTCCGCCGTCGGTCGCGGCGGGCGTTGACCGCGTGGTGATCCTCGGCGGGAAAACCTACCTCACCGGCAAGGTAAAATCTCTCAAACCATCGGGTGCTGCGTCACAGGTCACCTGGACCAAACAATCCGGGCCGGGAAACGTAAAGTTTGAAGACGCCCACGCCGCCGAAACAACGGCGACTTTTGACAAACCGGGCGAATACGTCCTGTCGTTGGTGGCGGGCGAAGGCGACATGGTTTCGAGTTCCACTTTGAACGTAGATGTTGAACGGCCACCCAAGTCCGAGCGGCTGGACGTCGTCTATACGAAACGGTACTCGATTGACAGCCCCTTATGGAACGCGCGGGCGAAGTCGCTCATCGTGAGTTGGATTCCCCACTGCATTGACATGATTAATCGGACGAACCTCACGCAAGGCCAGGGTGGCATTGATAATTTCAACGAAGCGGCGAAGGCGTTGCGCGGCGAACCGCATGGCCGGCACAAGGGCTATGTGTTTGCGAACGCCTGGGTGCACCAGACCGTCGAGTCCATGTGCATCGCGCTGATGGTTGACCCCAAGGGCGACGCCGAAATCATAAAGGCGCAGGAAAAAATGAAAGAGACGCTGGAGGATTGGATTCCCAAGATTCTCGCCGCGCAGGAGCCCGACGGCTATTTGCAAACGGCGTACACCCTGGCCGACCGCAGTCGCTGGCCCGAACGCTGGTCGCCGCAGCATCGCGGGGACCACGAAGGTTACGTGGCGGGATATTTCATTGAGTCGGCAATCAATCATTACACGCTGACGGAAGGGAAGGATAAACGCCTTTACGATGCGGCGAAAAAGCTGGCGGATTGCTGGGTGGCGCACATCGGCCCGGGCAAGAAGGAGTGGTATGACGGCCATCAGGAAATGGAGCAGGCGTTGGTTCGTTTCGGGCGATTCGTCAACGACATGGAAGGCAACGGGCGCGGCACCAGTTATGTGACGCTCGCCAAGTATTTGCTCGATTGCCGGAAGGACGGCAGCGAATACGACCAGAGCCAGGTGCCCGCGGTTCAACAATATGAAGCGGTCGGTCACGCCGTGCGCGCCGTCTATGATTACTCGGGCATGGCGGACGTGGCCGCCGAAACGGGCGATGTGGATTACCAGAGCGCCGTGATGTCGCTGTGGGACAACATGGTGAACAAGAAGTATTATGTGACGGGTGGCGTGGGCAGTGGCGAGACGTCCGAGGGGTTTGGCCCGAACTATTCGTTGCGCAACAATGCCTATTGCGAATCGTGCTCCAGTTGCGGGCTGATTTTCTTCCAATACAAAATGAACATCGCCTATCACGACGCGAAGTACGCCGACCTTTACGAAGAGACCATGTACAACGCGTTGCTGGGCTCGACGGACCAGGAGGGCAAGACGTTTTATTACACGAACCCGCTCATGGGCGGCCAGCGCACCGCGTGGCATGCCTGTCCCTGTTGCGTCGGCAACATTCCACGCACGCTGCTGATGGTCCCGACATGGACGTACGTAAAGGGGAAGGACGCCATCTACGTGAACCTGTTCATTGGCAGCACCATCAACGTGGAACGCGTCGCGGGCACGGACGTGCAAATGGTGCAGAAGACCGATTACCCGTGGAGCGGCAACGTATCCATCACGGTGAATCCCAAACAGGCGAAGAAGTTCTCGGTTTATGTTCGCGTACCGAATCGCAAGACCAGCGAGTTGTATTCATCCACGCCGGAAGTCAGCGGGCTGAAGTCGCTCGCCGTGAACGGAAAGGCCGAGAAGCTGAAGATTGAAAATGGCTACGCGGTCATCACCCGCAGTTGGAAGGCGGGCGACAAGATTGATTTCGTGTTGCCGATGGAGGTTCAACGCATCAAGGCCGACGAGAGGATCGCCGCGAACCGGGGTCTGGTGGCGTTGCGCTACGGACCGCTGATTTACAATGTCGAACGCGCCGACCAACCGGACATCAATCTCGCGCTCGGGGCGGATCCGTTGTCCACTGAATGGCGCGGTGATTTGTTGCAAGGCGTGATGACCATCAAGGGCAAGTGGGCCAACGGCAGCCCCATGACGGCGATACCGAATTACGCGCGCAACAACCGGCTCGGACAGTCCTCCGCCAATGCCGACGCGTCTGATTCCAACATTGATTATTCCGGCGGAGCGAGCACGGGAACGGGCGCCTCCACAAATTCCGCTGCCGGCGGCGGACAACGCCGCAACCGATTCGGCGCCAGCAGCTCAATGGTGTGGATTAAAAATGAATGAAGATGCGGTTGCGGGAATATCGTCGACACGCAGTTCCAGAATCGAACGCCAGACCACGTTCTCACCCCTCACCCTGACCCTCTCCCCGTTGAGGGGAGAGGGAAATACCATCCGACGCGCTTTGGTTTCTAATTGCCAGTTCGCCACGCACAGTTTGGGCCACTCGACCGACATCTCCCCAATAACTAATCCGTCCAAGACCTTGACCGCAGCCATTACACAAGAACATCCAATCATCAGGACGCGAGCGACTGCTGTTCCCTCCCCCCTCAACGGCGAGAGGGCAAGGGTGAGGGGTGAGATCGCGGTCAACCCGTCGAAAGCCTTGATGACGTGAAGGGCGAAAAAGAGCTCATCTCCGCTGGCAGAAGAAAACGCCTTCCTCTTCGGACTTGGTAATCCATTGCTCTTTGACATCTAGTTCGTACTTACCCAGGAACCGGCGCACCAGTTCGGGTGTGTAGCGGTAGGAAAAGAAAAGCTGGCAGGCATCGCCGGCCTTAAAATTAAAGGTCTCGCCATCGACCTCGATCCGGCGCGCGCGCGTGAATTCAAAGCGCGCCACAATTCTCGTTGGCGCTCCCCTACCCGCTTCAATCGTGAACCGGGTTTCGCCATCGTTTCGTTCAACGCCAAGATCGAGCAGAAACGTTTCCAGCCAATCCCGCGTGAGCGGATTGTCGTATTGCGGAAGAACGCGTTGGACGCCGGCGGCATAGTCGTTGCCGGGCGCAAGGTTGGCGCTGAACAAAAGCGAGTCGCCCGGACGCACAAGGTTCGCAAGCTTCGGCAGAATCATTTCCGGTTCAAAGTTCGGAATCATGCCGAAGAAGGTGATGAGCCGCGCGGCGCCCAGCGGACTCCAGCCCTCGAACATTTCGGGCAAATCATCGGCCGTGGCGAGATCGCACACGAATGGGAAACACTGTTCGTTCGGCAGCGCCTTGAGCACGGTTTCGCGCGCGACCAGCACCATGGCCGTGCTCACGTCGCACGCGGTGTAACCGGTTTCAATTCCACGCTCACGAAGCTGGCACAGCAACCGCGCATCTTTCTGACCACCACCGCAGCCGAGCCCGATGAGATGAACGTGTCCGGCTTCAATCTGCGCGGTGGCCCCTGCGAATGCCCGGTCGTAGGTCGCAGCGCAGTCCGCGTCGTTGCGCGAGGGAGAGTGGGCCTGATGCAACGCGAGCCACTTTTGCGTCTGCCGGACGCTGTCGTAATGGAACTTGTGATTCACCCGGCGCGTGCGCAACGATTCCAACAAATCACGGCGCACCGCATCAGGAAACTGGCTGGCGTGAATCGTTACGTTGACGACGTCGGACATGCCGGACCTTCGTGGCTACGCTTTTGGCTGGGGGAAAATCTGGTAGAGCAGCAGGTAGATAATCACACCGGTCACCGAGACATACATCCACAACGGCCACGTCCAGCGGGCGATTTTGCGATGCTGGTCGAACCGCTCGCGCAACGCCCGGGTGAGCGTGATGAGAATCAACGGCACAATGGCTGCCGCCAGAATGGTGTGCGAAATCAGCAGCGCGATATAGATCGGATAAAACCACGCGGGCTCGCGGAACCGCGTCAACCCATGATAACCGAAATGATACGTAAGGTATCCCACCAGGAACAAGGCCGAGCAACTAACCGCCGACAGCATGCATTTCTTGTGGGCCGCAATGTTCTTACGACGGATGAAGATAAAGCCCAGCGTCAGGAATACTGCGGCCAGACCGTTGAACGTCGCGTTGATGGCGGGCAAGTCGGTGAAGCTCATCGTTCGCGTTCGAGTTGGCGGATGACCGAAACCATGGCTGGCTGCACATTGGTCCATTCCACGCCTTCACCGCCGGTTTCGAAGACGCCTCGCAGGCGCGCCTGCTTGTCCACCACAACGAAGATGGTGCTATGAATAAACAAGTCCTCGGCAGATTCACGTTTGCCCGGCTCCTTCTCGATGGCGGTCAGTTTGAGGCTGTCAATCGCGAGCCGCAGCACCTCGTCTTTCGAGCCCGTCAGAAAACTCCAACGTTCACCGGCTTTCACGCCAATGTGTTCGGGATATTTTCTGAGTATTTCCGGAGTGTCGTAGGTTGGGTCGGTGGTCAGGGTGACGAGTTTCGCACCGCTGCCTGGCGGAAGCGCGTTCTGCACGGCCTCCATCTGCCGCGTCATGCGCGGGCACGGGCCGGCACAGCGACTGAAGATGATGTCGGCCACCCAGACCCTGCCCCGAAAGTCGGCGAGCGTCACGCGCTGGCCAGACTGGTTGGTGAGCGTGAAATCCGAGATGCTGCCGAGGACGGGAAGTTTGACCGCGCGAGACGACTTCTCCAGCCGGGACGACACCACCGCCAGGCAGAGGATGACGATCAACAACCCAACGCCGATCCAGACGGTGCGGGAGAGACGTTCCGAAGTGTGGTCCATAAAAACTCAGCGCCGAACTCTGGTTCGGCGCCGGTCAAATTAGCGGTTCAACCTCGACTTGGCGAGTTATTCCAAAGACGTCGCCGCGCCCGCCTTGGAGGCCAGCCACTTCTCGTAAGCCTCCTGGCTTTCGACAATCAAAAACCCGCTGGTCATGGCCGAATGGCTGTTGCCGCAAAGCTGCGCACAGTTGATTTGATAACGACCTTCCTGCGTCGGCTTGAACCAAGTCGGAATTCGCATGCCGGGAATTGCGTCCTGGGTCACGCGCATGGCAATGATTTTGAAGGAGTGAATGACGTCCTTGGAACTCACGTAACAGATGACCGGCTTGTTGACCGGAACGTGAATTTCGGGCGAGGGCGCCAGGGCGACGTCATCCTTCCCGGCGGCGTCATTCGGATCGGCACCGAACAAGTTCTTCTCTTCGACAAAACGCATGTCCTGCTTGCCGAAAATCCCGTCCTTGCCCGGATAACGGGCGTTCCAATTGAATTGCTGCGCCACAATCTGGATCGAGGTCGCGTCCTTGGCTTCTTTTGGGTCAATATTCGTTACGTTCGACGCCTTGGCCCACAAGGGGATGGCGAGGAAAACCAGCAGCACCACTTCCACGAGGGCGACAATGCCTTCGATGTAATTGGAGACATGGCCGCGCACGCCATAATGATCAGCCTTGGGATTGCGTCCCGCACGGAAGCGCCACAACGCATAAACGAAATAGCCGAACCAGCCCACGAACAACACGATCATGAGCCAGTGGACCCAGATAATCAGGAGATCAACGGGCCGGCCGGTTTCCGCCGCCAACACAGGAAGTCCAAGAAGTTTTTCCATTATTCAGATTTATCAGTTGGAGTTTGGATTGAATTCGATTCGCCGGTCGTAAGTTTCGCCGATTGGCGACCGACATGGACGAAGAACATCACGATGCCACCGAGCACGCAGGTGATGACGCCGAGCAAGGTCATGATGCCCCAGTTCATGCCTTGGGCGAGCGGCGAATCCGATGCGCCGGCACACGCAGTGCAAGCCAGTGCCGGCGTCGCCGCAACCCAAAACAGGACAGCAGCCAAAATCAGTTTGGTAACGAGGGATTTCAAAGGTAACTGACGTTCTTAAGCTTCTTCAGGAAGAAGCCTTCATAAACCAGCAACGCTGCACCCGTCACCATGGAAGCGATGGCCCAAACCAAATCGCCGGTTCCACCTTCGGGCGAGCGATACTCGCGCAGCATCCACACGCCGAATCCGAACAGCATCGCGCTTGCGGCGGTAATGAAGACGACATGGAATGCTTTCAGCGACATGGTCAGTGGGTGGTGGTTAATTCGGGAAAATCGTGATAGGCGCCCAGCGTGATAAACATCAGGCCGACAAAAAAGAAGGCCGTGAACGCGAGTACGGTGTAAATCATCTGCTTCTCGGAAATGAGATGCATGAAATACAGCGCCACCAACGACGCCTTAACCGTGGCGATAACCAGGGCGAGGACAATATTCCAGTGATGGCCCAAGTCCACGTAGGAAGCCAGCACAGTGAGAATGGTGCCGACCAGCAGCGTGCCGCCAATGATGAGGTAGCCGCGAATGTGTTTCGAAACGTCAGAGTGGTCGCTCATAGTCTTCTCAAAGCAAATATAGGACGGGGAACAGGAAAATCCAGACCAGGTCAACGAAGTGCCAGAACAACCCGGCCACTTCCACGCGATTGGTGAATCGCTCCGGATCGGTAAACCACATCTTGCTACCCGGGCCAAAGAGGAAGCCGATGACAATCGCACCACCCAGAACGTGCAAGCCGTGCAACGCCGTCATCGTAAAATAGATCGCGAAATAAGTGCTGTGCGCCGGCACAAAGGCGGAGAGACGTTTGATTTGTGATACCTGAATTTCGATGGGTTTATGCTCGCCGCTGCCGTGATCGCGCGCCTTCTTCTTGCCCTCGGAGTAATGGTGCGCGTCAGGAATGAATTCAATTTTCTCCTTCCCGGCGGCCTTCACTTTCGCAAGCGTCATGAACATCGGGCTGCCTTCGAGGTGCCCGGTCAACCGATTGACACTGACCTCTTCAGTCCCGCGATGCACGGTGATGGGGTTGGTCAACCAGACTTCGTAGTGGGTGAACTTGTCGCGATATTCGAACGATTTGATGCCAAGGAACATCAGGGCGCAAACCACCGTGATGGCTTGGAAGATCTTGAACCGTCCCAATTGTTTCATCTTCAATGAAGCCCAGGCCATCACGACCGTGACCGATGAAACGATAAGGACCGCGGTGTTAAACGTGCCAATGGGAATATTGAGCAGGCCGGTGGGCCAATCGTCCGGACGCGCGCCGACCCGCAGCAGGATGTAGGAGGAAAACAGCGCTCCGAAGAGCATGACTTCCGACGCCAGGAACAGCCAGATGCCGCACTTGGCATTATAGATGCCCGTGTCCGGGCGGGGTTGAGATGTATAGGGTATTTCCATGAACTGAGTAATGTTCGCCGATCCTAAGTCTGACTTTGCGGAGTAAAATCAGCCGTCTTACCGGGCACGCTGTAATCATACGGGCCGCGATGCACCGTAGGCACCTGAGCAAAATTCCCATGGGGTGGCGGCGTAGGAGTCTGCCATTCGAGCGTGGTTGAGTCCCAGGGATTGTCGCTGTTCACCTTCTTGCCGTTCTTGATGCTGTAAAACAGATTGATGATGAAGGGGATTTGGGAGAGCCCCAAACCAACCGCACCCCAAAGAATGACTGTGTGTAAATCCATCGATTGTTTGCTCAGACCACCAATGGCCGTGGGGTTCATTGCGTGCGAATAATTCGCGCCACCATCCGCCATGCGGCGTATCATGCCCGACATGCCCTGTCCAAACATCGGCTGGAACACGACATTCATGAAAATGAACGAACCCCAGAAATGCACCCGGCCCCAGAATTCACTCATCATGTGGCCGGTCATTTTCGGGAACCAGAAATAGATTCCAGCGAACAAGGCGAATATCGTTCCCGGCGCCACCACATAGTGGAAGTGGGCGATGACGTAATATGTGTCGTGCAAGTGCAGGTCCGCCGCCGCGAAGCCCAGCGGCAATCCCGTCAAACCGCCAATGCCGAACATCGGCAGGAACGCCAGCGCAAAGAGCATCGGCGTGTTGAAACGAATGGAACCGCCCCACAGCGAAATAAAGAAGCACGTGAGAATGATGACCGACGGAATCGAGATGATCATCGTCGTCGTCTGGAAGAATGCAGAGATCTTCGTGCCCATGCCGGTGAGATACATGTGGTGTGCCCAGACGATGAAGGAAAGGAAGCCGATCGCGAGCACCGAGAACACCAGCGACTTGTAACCCCAAATGGGTTTGCGGGTATTGTTGGCAATGACTTCGCAAACGATTCCCATTGCCGGCAGAATCAGAACGTACACCTCAGGGTGACCGAGAAACCAAAACAAGTGTTGCCAAAGCAATGGACTGCCACCACCGCTGATGTCAGCCAGATTACCGCCCACCGCCAGACCCGTCGGCAAGAAGAAGCTCGTTCCGGCGACCTTGTCCATCAGCTGCATGATGCCCGCTGCTTCGAGCGGCGGAAATGCCAGCAGCAGAAGGAACGCGGTCACCAATTGCGCCCAGACGAAGAACGGCAGCCGCATCCAGGTCATGCCGGGCGCGCGCAATTGGATGATGGTAGCGATGAAATTAACTGCTCCCAGAAGCGAGGAGGTAATCAAGCAGACCATCCCAACGAGCCAGAAGGTCTGCCCATCCGTGGGAATGGCACTGGCGAGCGGTGAGTACGAGGTCCATCCCGCCTGCGCTGCGCCGCCCGGTATGAAAAAGCTGACAAACATGATAATGCCACCGAGCACATAAGCCTGATAGCTGGCCATGTTAACGCGAGGAAAAGCCATGTCGGGCGCGCCGATTTGAAGCGGCACGACATAGTTACCGAACGCCGCAAAGGCCAGCGGCACAATGGCAAGGAATACCATGATAGTTCCGTGCATTGCGCCAAAAGAGTTGTAGAGGTCGGACGACATCGCGTAACCCTTCAGGTTTCCCGCGGCATCCTTCACGGGCGACGCAACATCACCCACGGCGTTATGGAGGACCGCCCCGATGAGGGGAATTGGTTGACCTGGGTGTGCGATTTGCCAGCGCATGCAGAGCATCAGACAAAATCCGAACATCAAAAAGCACAGCGCAGTGACGCCGTACTGGATGCCGATGATCTTGTGGTCGGTGGAAAAGATGTAATGGCGCCAGAAGCCGATGTCTTCGTGGTGCGCATCGTGTGCACCCGTGTGCGACGTCGAATGAGTTGTTGCCTGCATTTGCTTTCGAGTTATTACAATTCGATTAACTGCCAATCCCGCGGCCACCCGCCAAATTTCGGCGCGTGAGTAAACGGAGCTTTTCGCTCCGTGTCAACGCCGATTCCCGCCCGGCGCTGCGCTTTCAGGCGGCTGAACCACCAATTTATTTGATCTTATCCGCCACCAATGCAATCAACAGCAGGGGCAAATAAATGATTGAGGCGAAGAATAATTTCTTCGCGCTCGGAATATCCAGCCGCTTCGCAAATCGAATGGCGCACCACAAATACGCGATGCTGAGCAAGGTCGCCGTGACGAGATATACAGGCCCGGCGAGCTTCAACAAAAAGGGACATAAACTGATGGGCAGCAGGCCAAGGGTATGGCTGACCGACTGTTGCGCCGTGCGGCTGCCGTCGGGGTCAACGTTGGGAAGCATTTGGAAACCCGCCTTCGCGTATTCGTCGCGGTAAATCCAGGCAATCGCAAAAAAGTGCGGGATTTGCCAGAACGCAAGAATGGCAAACAGCACCCACCCACCACCATCCAACTCCCCGCGCGCCGCTACCCAGCCCATCAGCGGCGGCAACGCGCCTGGAACGGCACCCACGGCGGTGTTGAGCCAGGTCAGGCGTTTCAACGGGGTGTAGATGAACAAATAGCTGACCGACGACACCGCACCGAGCACGCTCGTTAACGGATTCACCAATAGCGCAAGGTAAACCAATCCCACCAGCGAACACACCCCGCCAAATAACATGACGGTGACGGGTTGGAGGCGTCCCGATGGCAAAGGCCGGTTCGCGGTGCGGCGCATTTTGGCGTCGTGCTCGCGTTCTAAAAGCTGATTGAGCGCGGCCGCACCGCTGGCCACCAGAGCTGTGCCGAGCAAGGTGTGGAACATGAGCAAATAATTCATCCCGCCCTGCCAGCCCATGTAGAAGCCCACCAGCGTGGTGAGGAGCACCAGAAGCGTGAGCCGCGCTTTGACGAGATCGGCATAGACGGCAAACCAGCTTTTGGCGGGCGAGGCCGCGATGATATTTTGTGCTGCTGCGTTCATTACTGGGTTCAGGCGGACGCCCCTTGTACTGCTGCTGCTTCTGAGAATTCAGCGACGGGGCTCGGGGCCACCCCGGCCAAACGGCGAAAACAAATAATGGAACCAGCCATTCCTGTCACGAGCGAAAGTGCGCCGACTAGAACATGGGCGGTGGCGACATCCGCCGCCTTGTTCGACCAAATGGTCCACGCACCCAATGCAATTTGGACCAAAATCAGGCAAACCCAGACCGACGCCAATCTGCGTAAAATTGGAGAATTTAGAGTTTCCGCACCATTTTTAACGCGCCACGCAACAACGCTCACGCCCGCGAAAATCATCAAGGCCATGATACGATGCACCATCTGCAAGGTGACTTGGAAAGCCGTAATTGAGTTTGCCGCCGTCACCTCAACCCGGCGTGCATTATACGCAGCAATCGAACTGGCGTCCGTGGCGGGCCATATTTTGCCATAAGCCAGAGGGAAGTCGGGTATCGCCAACCCTGCGTGTTGATGTCGCATGGTCGCGCCCAAAATGAGCTGCAGGAAGATCAAAACCGTGGTCACCAAAAATACCCTGCCAAGCTTCCGTTGGGAAGCCGGCATCAGGGCAGGAAGATTCACCCACCAATTGCTGGTAAAAAGAGCGATCGCACAAACCAAACCGAAAAACAGTTGCGCCAGCGTTGCGTGAAAGATTCCGATCTCATCTTTGAATAACACAACGCGCAAGCCGCCAAGCACGCCCTGAAACACAACGGCGACGAAGGCCGCGATGCCCAGCCATCGCAGCCACCGACGCGATTCCGCCAGCCAAAGCCACACCATTAGAATCGTCGTCAGGAGGCCCACTCCGGACGCGACCAATCGGTGTGAATGTTCGTAGAGCACGCCTCCTTTCCAGAAATGGAACGGCAGGGCAAACATGTTGTAGCCATAGCTGGTTGGCCAGTCGGGAACGGCCATTCCCACGCCCTTGCTGGTCACAAGGCCACCCACGGCAAGCAATGCCAGAGTCGCCAGCGCCGTTAGCAGCGCGAAACGATGCAACCACACGTTGTTTTCAGATCGAACCATTCAGAAAAAAAGAAAACCGCTGCGACATTTCCCCTGTCGCAGCGGCCCGAAAAACCGTTACGAGAATTATTTCGCGTCGAGCGCAAAATCCACGGTCGCACCGTCCGCCTTCACTTCGATTTCCTTGTCCACTCCCGTGGGAGCGGCTTTGCGATGCATGGCGGTAATCGTGTACTTGCCCGGGGGCACATCCTTGATCGTGAAGGAGCCATCCTTGCCGGTCACCGCGAAATAAGGATGATCCACGACCGTCACGTAGGCGAACATCCACGGGTGAACGTCGCATTTGAAACGAAGGAAGTTCTCCGCCTTGGCGAACTGGAAGGTCAGGTCGGCTGCACCGGGAGCTTGAGCCTTATTTTCTTCGGTGTTGCCCGTCACGGTCGGCGTCGGGTGCACGTTGTGCGGCACGGGGTCTGAAGTCTTCACCTGGATTTTCTGGCCAGTCTGCGCAGCGGCAACATACGGCAGGTACTCGCAACCCTTTTGATCCACCATTAGCGGCGCAGCGGCCGCACCCGTGGACTTACCAGTAACACCCTTCAGCATGACCACCGTATCAGCCAGTTCGCCACCCGCGCCAACTACATAAAAGCGCGTCTTCACTGGTTCAGTGTGCATTTTACCGCAATTAGCATCTTCTCTGATCTGCGGAATTTCCTTTTCGGGGGGCGGCGTGCCCTTGACCGTGACCTTGCCGGTGATATTTCCCGCCGTGGCAATCTGCGCGGCAGCGGCAAAACCGGCAACAACAGACAATAATTGGTTTGATTTCATAGTTTTATTCCCGTCAAAAGTAACGAGCAAGCCTATCAATCCCGCTAATTGTAGGCAAGACTTCGCATAAAGATTTATTTACTCTCATTAACGATTTGACTGTCGCTTATCTGCCTTATTCAACTCGTTGCGGCCCAAGGCCCCCATAACTCGTCCCATCTCCAGAGCAGTTTGGGCCGCTTCCGTGCCCCGATTGTGTTTCCTGCCCAAACAGCGGACGCGGGCGTGCTTTATCTTGTCGAACACGAAGACCCCGTGAATCACCGGGATTCTTTGCTGCACTTGAATCTGCGTCAGGGCGTGGGTCACCCCCCACCCGATGTGTTGCGCATGGCTGGTCTGGCCCTGGAAAATAACTCCGAGACAAATTATTGCCGCATATCGTTTTCCGCGCGTTGGGACTGCCAGTTTTGACGCCACCGCCGGAATTTCAAACGCGCCTGGCACACGGACAATGCGCACATGGGCGCCGGCCTGCAGCAATTCTTCCCGCGCTGCATGCACCATCGCATCCACATACTCCCCATTGTAGCGGGAGGCGACGATGGCAAACAACCCACTTGCGCGCTGCGCCTTTTTTTTGACTGTCTTTAGCATTGGAGCTTGGAGCTTGGTTGTTCGAGCCTTACAAAAGATGTCCCATCTTCTTCTCTTTGGTTTTGAGATATTTTGCGTTGTGCGGGTTCGGCTTCACCTTGATTGGAACTTGCTCGACGATTTCGAGTCCGTACCCCTCCAAACCCACAACCTTCCGCGGGTTGTTCGTCAGCAACCGAATGGTCTTCAGCCCAAGGTCAACCAGGATTTGTGCACCCAATCCGTATTCACGCAGGTCCATTTCGAAGCCGAGCTTTTTGTTCGCTTCAACCGTATCGTATCCCTGCTCCTGCAATTTGTAAGCCCGGATCTTGGGCGCCAAACCGATCCCCCGCCCTTCCTGTCGCATATACACGATGACACCGCGCCCAGCCTCGCTCACCTGCCGCATCGCTTGATGCAATTGAGGCCCGCAATCGCATCGGCGTGAACCAAACACATCACCCGTAAGGCATTCGCTGTGAACCCGAACCAGTACCCTCGGCTTGCCTGCTACGTCGCCGTGTACCAACGCGAGATGATGTTGGCCGTCGAGCTTTGAACGGTACAAATACAAGTCGAATTCACCATAATCGGTCGGCATCCTTACTACCTCAACACGTTCAACGAGTTTCTCACGCGTGCGGCGGTGCTCAATGAGGTCCGCCATGGTGCAAATCTTAACCCGATGCCGCTTGGCGAATTTCAGCAACTCCGGCAATCGTGCCATTGAGCCGTCATCGCTCATGATTTCGCAAATCACCCCAATGGGCCGGCAGCCCGCGAGCACTGTCAAATCAACGGCTGCCTCCGTATGGCCCGCACGCTGCAGAACCCCGCCGGGCCGCGCACGCAAAGGAAACACGTGACCGGGCTGCACCAGGTCATCCGGCACTGCCGTAGGATCCGCCATGATTTTGATGGTGGCCGCGCGATCGGCGGCACTGATGCCCGTGGTAATACCGTGCGCCGCGTCCACGCTCACCTGGAAATCCGTTTTGAAGACCTCGCGGTTTTGTTTGACCATGCGCTCGACACCGAGCTGTTGTAATCGCTCATTAGTCGTCGGCACACAAATCAAACCGCGCCCGTGCTTCGCCATGAAGTTGATGGCCGTGGGTGTGACGTGTTGCGCCGCCATGATGAGGTCGCCCTCGTTTTCACGATCTGCGTCATCCACCACGATGACCATTTTTCCCCGACGGATGTCGGCAATTACCGATTCGATTGAGTCAAACTTGCTGCGCATTGCTATTTGGCCGTCGTGTGATTGTCCGCTGGGACCGCGTCATAAACACGAACGTAATCAATGATGAAGTAGTCCGGAAGCGCCGCCTTCTTGATGTCCCCTGCCCAATCACCCACCTCGTTGGTCAATTTGGCATATTCGGGTTTCTGGGAAATCCCGCCCGTGGAACTGCGCCAAAGCTCTTCGCCATCCAGATAGAAAACATATTCGTTCGTGCTCCATTGTAGCGCGAAGTCGTGGAACCCCTTCGTAATTGCCGGACGCGAGAATTCCTTCCCGGCGTGTTTATGGCCACGACCATAGCCGTCCCAATGGAGGTTGATGGCGAATTTCCCGTCGCGCCATGGAAATTCTGCCACGTCAATTTCTGTCCCGTCGCGGCCTTCGTCACCCACTTGATGCACGCTGTCCGACATCAACCAGAAGGCCGACCAATGCCCCTGCTCCTTCGGCAACTGGCACCGGGCCACCCAATAACCGAAGGTATGCTCAAACCGCCCCTTGGTCCTCACGGCCCCGCTCGCAAAGCGCTCGCCATCCTTTCTCGTGCGCAGAACCAGATTCCCGTGACCGTCGAGATATGATTCTTCCTTCACCCACCAGCCATCGCGGCGCTTCCAATCGCCCATCACGTCCCATTTATTGGTGTCGATCTGCGCCCCATCAAATTCATCCTGCCAAACGAGTTTCCATTGCTGCTGCTTTGGTAGCGGCGGCAGCCAATTCACAACTGACTGATTCGTCGAGCCCGCTTGGAGCGCAAGCGCAACCCCAAATGACAGCATCGTGATCGCAACGCTTCTCATTTTGATTTCCCCTTCGCGCCCTTCAAAGCTGCCTCGTACACTTCCTTAAGCGGAACTTTTGCCTGCGCCGCGAGTTTTTTGCAGGACTCATATTCCGGAGCTGCCTGAATAACTTCGCCATTTAATGTTCCGAGCTTCACCTTCACATCGCCGATTTTCGTTTTTACCGTCACGATTTCCCGGCGCAACTTTCGTCGTTCAGCCAGCGTACGTCGCACGCCAAACGCCGTCGTTTCCCGCAGCATCATTTCACCAAACTTGTCGGCATCAGACTCGGCACATAGGACGGTGAGCAGCACACCAGGCCGGTTCTTTTTCATTTGAATCGGCGTGTGAAAGACATCCAACGCGCCCGCCTGAAGCGCTTGCTCGACGAAGCTACCGAGAAGCTCAGCATTGATGTCGTCGAGATTTGTTTCCAAAACTGCAACCCGGTCCGTCTCCCAGTCCAACGCACTTACCGCATTCGATGTTCGATGTTCGATGTTCGATGTTCGATGTTTCTCTTCTTTACCCAACACCGCCCGCAACACATTAGGCCGCGTATGATTATCGCGGGTGCCGAGCCCAAATCCAATTTTCTCCGCCACCATCCCGCTCATTGGGCCAAAGCTCTCGGCAAACTCCGCGAGCAAGGCCGCCCCCGTCGGGGTGACCAATTCATGCGGCTCATCGCTTTGCGTCACTCCCACGCCGCGCGCACCCAGGATTGCCAGTGTAGCCGGAGCAGGAATGGGAAAACGTCCGTGCGCACAATTTACCCAACCGACACCTTCTTGCACAGAGGCTGCCAGCACACGTGGTTTCCCCAACATTTCAAGCCCGATACACACACCCACAATATCCACAATCGAATCCACCGCGCCGACTTCATGGAAATGAACCTCCTCGGGCGGCATCCCATGGATTTTTCCTTCCGCTTCGGCAATGCGTTGAAACACCGCCAACGACTTCTCCTTCACCCATGTCGAGAGCTTGCTTTTGCCGATAAGAGTTTTGATTTCTGAAAAGTTCCGGCTGTCATCGTGATGATGCTCATGGCTGTGCGTGTGTTTGTGGCCATGTTCATCGTGATGGGTGTGCTCATGAGAGTGAGCATGCCCATGTTCGTGGTCGTGATGCTCGTGGTTGTGATCATGCCCGTGCTCATGTTCTCCATGATCGTGATGATGATGGTCACGGTCATGCTCATGCGCCAGGTGCACGTCAAACTTCACGCCTTCGATGCCGGCCTTCTGTTTGCGCGCCACGTGCAGGTGATAGCCATCGAGTTTAAGCTTTTTCAGCTCGCCTTCCAGCTTGCGCGCATCCACCCCCAGGTCAATCAACGCGCCAATGAACATATCGCCGCTGATGCCACTGAAAATGTCGAGGTAAAGGGTTTTCATCTCAAGTGGGATTAGGATTAAGAACCGTGGGCCAGGGCATTAATCTGACTGGCGGCGTAACCGGCACCAAATCCGTTATCAATGTTCACGACCGTCACGCCGCTGCCGCAACTATTCAACATCCCCAGCAGTGCCGCAACTCCCCCAAAACTGGCGCCATAACCAACACTCGTGGGGACAGCAATGACCGGCTTGCTCACCAACCCGGCCACAACACTTGGCAGTGCGCCTTCCATGCCGGCCACAACGACCAGTACATTCGCACGCTGAATCATTTCAAGCCGCGAAAGAATCCGGTGCAATCCCGCAACGCCCACATCGGCGATGCGTTCGATGCGATTGCCCATGATGTCCGCGGTCACTGCCGCCTCTTCGGCGACCGGCAAATCGCTGGTGCCGGCGCATATCACCGCAATGAATCCGGGGCGTTTCGCCAAAGGTTTTTTGTCAATGGTAACGCAGCGGGCCAGCTCATGGTGGATGGCATGTTTGAACTTTTTTCGCAACGCCTTGGCATGTTCCGGAGTCAATCGTGTAGCAAGGACGCGTTGCTCCTTCGCGACCAATTGCGCTGCTATCTTCACCACCTGCCCGGGAGTTTTGCCCGCGCCAAATATCACTTCCGGGAATCCTTTGCGGAGCGCGCGATGCGTGTCCACCTGTGCAAAGCCAAGGTCGGCAATCGGTGCCGCCTGAAAGGCACGCAGCACGTGCTCACGGCGCTCCTTACCGGCGCGAAATCGTTCCAGCAGTGTGATGGCTTCGGCAGTTGTCACTTTCGCATGATGACGTGGCAAGGCGGGTGGGTCACGAAAAAGTTGCTGGGCTCAAGCGCGACGAAACTCCTCCACACTGCGCACAAAATCATCGGGCACACCAAAGTCGAAGCGTTTCGCGTCCAACATTTCCAGCGCGAGGTATCCCTCACGCTGACGTTGAATCTCCTGGGCGCGGGTAAGTTGAAATTCGCCGTTGTCGCGCACCTCATCACGGATCATCTGTCCGAGGACGTCGTAAATCGAGGGTGCGAGCAGATGCATCCCGAACCAGCCCAGCCATGTTTCCGTGGGCAATCCGTCCACCTGCAATTTCTCACGCGCCACAGCCGCAACGGGTTTTTCGATAATCAATGAAACATCAATGAGTCGGGCATTCTCGGTTCGGCGTTCGCCAGCGATGGTTCCATATCCTTTCAGCTCGTCGGCGCGAATACGATTCACCGCCGAGACGCTCTTGCCGGCTGAGACGCCCGCCATTTGGGCCAGTTCGCGATAGGGTGAAATGCTCTTGCCGCGAAACAGATGATCACCCAGCGACAGCAAAACCATTTCGCCGCCGGCAAACTGCTTCGTCTGATAAACCGCGTGCCCGTAACCTTCCTGCTCGCGCTGCACGGTAAAACTCACTCGCTCTGAAAAGTGCTTCATCTGTTCGGCCTCGCGATGCAGGGAGGGATATTTCTCCAGGCGCTTGAGATACGCTGCATCCGGACCGCGCAGATAGCCGCGCACCATTTCATCCTCGCCCGGTTGGACAATGATGCAGATCTGCTCGATGCCAGCGGCGTCCAGCTCAATCAGGTGATAGTGGAATAACGCCCGCGCAATTCCATCCGTCCCCACGACGGGAAATAGTTCCTTTTTTACCGCGTGCGACGCGGGAAAGTGGCGGGTGCCAAGACCGGCAATGGGAATGACCGCTTTGCGAACGCGCGACATAATTCACCCTCAAACATCAAATCGTTGCCATCCGCTGGCCCCGAAGGCATAGCGCCGCGCGCCGAATTCCACCGCACCGGGCGACGTACCTTCGAAAATATCCGGCATGATGCCGATGCGCCGCGAGTATTCGGTCGCAATCTCCGGAATGTGTTTCGCCAGCGCCTCAGTCTTGCCAAATACCGCGACCGTTCCGCCGGTGCCGCCACCGGTGATTTTTGCACCATATAGTCCCGATTTCGAGCCGCGTTGACGGACGGCGTCCACGAGAAAATCCACCTCCTCCGTGGAGAGGTTACAATTGTTGCGATAGCTATCGTGCGCGCCATACATACGTTCGCCCGCGGTAATCAATGCCTTCTCATCCCCGCTCTTGGCGGCCCGTAACGCGTCCATGAATTCCAGTACGCGTTCGTTTTCCTCCACCGGATGACGCGTCGGTCCGGCCACGCGATACGTGGCATCAGGCTGAATCTTTGTTACCGGATCATCGTGCGTCTTATGTCGCGAGAGAAATTCTGAACCAACCAACTCGTCTGGAAGTGCCGATGCGTATTCCGCCCGAAATTGTTCAACGGAAAGTTCAGTAAGATAGTTCAGGGAACTCTTTCCCGTTTTGGCGCGAAGGTCATTGATGATTTTCTTGCCCATAAACGCCCCAATGCGCGTGTCGCTATATGGACTACCCGCAACACTGTGGCGAACCATCGAATTAATCCCCACAAAGCTTGTGCCCGGTGGAATTTCGACTTCACCCTTCACTTCTCCCGGACGGCAAAGGATGTGCGTGAGACAGCCCTGCCGTCCGCTCGTGATGGCCGTTTGATCCATGATGCCGCACGGCGCACCGACCACATGATTTTCGGCCATCTGACCAAGCCGGGCGATTCGTGAAGGCGAAAGTTTCAAGCCCAGATATGCATTAAGACAACTCAACGTGCCAATCTCCACCGCCGCCGAACTGCCGATGCCCACGTTCATCGGCACGGCGCTCAAGAGCAGCAGATTAAATCCGTAGGGCAGTTTCACCGGCTCTTCTTTCAACAAGGTAAAAATGCTGCCCACAATGTAGGCGGCCCAATTTGCCAGAGGGTTGGCCTGGCAAAGCGAACGGATCTCCCCGTATCCACCAAGACCCTCGCCGGATTTGAAATAATCCAGCGGCATTCGCGTCTCGACCGGCAGTGCCTTAAGACCCGCGTGCATCGTGCGGATGCGCAAGGTGCGATCCGTCCGCGCCTGCAACCCCATCAACACCCCGCGTCCCAACACAGCCTCGCAGACGTTCGCTCCGGAATAATCGGCGATACCGCCCATCACGTCGAGGCGCGCCGGCACTCGTGTTGCCCAGACCTCACCGGCGGCAAAGAAACTCGCCAGGCCTGAGGCGTCGCTGTTGGGCTTGGTCAAAAGCCGTTCGAGTTCGGACAGTTCATAAGGCAAATCGTTTCCCATAGAGCTTCAATGTTTGTGATGATGCCGGAACAAGCGCTCACGATTTTGAAACAGATACCAGACGATGAGGATATTCAGCGCCAGAATAATAAACAGGGCCCCGGAGAATTTCTTGATCAACTCGTGAATCTCAATCGGGATGAAGAACGCGGATTCACCAATCGCCAACCAGCCGGCCCAGCCCACGCGAAAAATTAATCCCACGCCTTCCACCAGCGAAAAGAGGCTGTAAATAAAGGTACCCGCCGCGGCCCAAAGCACCTTGACCTCGGTCAGCTTTCCGATTTTGACCGCCGCATCCACCCAGAATTTTCGTTCGGGATTCAGGTGCAGAAACTCGAGCAGGTCCTGGAACGCCTTGGGCAGGTCATTGTCCGAGAGCGAGTACGCCGCGATGGCCAGCGCCAGAAAACTCAGCCCCTTCAGCAATTTGATGCCGATGATGGCGTAGAGCGTTGGTGCGCGTTTTTTGACGAATGTCGTTTCGTTCCCCATCACGATTTCCCTGTGCGCATCAATTCCGCCGGCTCGACCGAGCCGGTCTCGTCCTCGGCGAACTTGCTTCGCGACGCTTCCACCTTGATATAATGCAGCACCACCGGCGCGAGGATCATGCCCGGAATTCCCATGAGCTTTTCTCCCAAGACAATGCCAATGAGCGTGAGCCACATCGGAGTGTGGATGCGGTCGCCGATGATTTTGCTGTTCAAAAAATATTCCAGCTTGTGAATCACCACGAGAAAAATCAGGGCAAAGAGCGCAATCCTCGGACCCGTCTCAGGAATGGTAAAGGCCACGCCAATGATCAACGTGTTGCTCATGATGTTGCCGATGATCGGCAACAATCCGCAAAGAAAAGTGAGCACCACAATTATGGTTTTGAAAGGATAGCCGGTCCAAAGCAGGAAGATGGCGGTGAGTCCGGTGTTGATTATCGAGATGGTGATTTGCGCCCCAATGACGCGCGAGAAACTTTGGAAGAACGTGTAAAAGCGAACTTGTAGTTCGCGGACAATGGTCGCGTAAAAACTGTCATGCGAAGTTTGCGGATCGTTTTCGGAACCCCATTTCGCATTGAGGAACATGCTCGCCGCGACCACCAGGCCGATGATCAACTGCGCGATTTCAAAGACCGCCGTCCGAAAATAGCGACCGAGGTTCGCCACCTGGTCCTTGAATTCACTTACCGCCATCACCTTGAGACTCGCGTAATCAGTGAACGGCAATTCAACGTTCTTCTGCTCGGCAAAATCCACCACGGCCGGGATGGTGTTTTCGGCGATCCGTGGCAGGGCAACATAGGCGCGCTTGGAAAAGTAAATCAACCCAACCGTCACGGACGTAACCGCAATGAGGTAAAGCGAGATGCCCAAAATCTTGCTCCTGCCCATGCTGAACTTCAGCAATGCGAAATAGCCGAACAGACTCGTGAGCACCAGCACGCCCAGGTGCAGCCAGCCGATAAGGACCAGCGACACCGCCATGATGACGTAGGAAATGCGGGTGGATTTGCTCATTCGCTTTTTTAGTCCTGAGTCCTGAGTCCTGACTCGAAACGCCTCGAATTGCCCGCCCGCTGACGGCAATTCTCCCTCTCCCATCGGATGGGAGAGGGCCGGGGTGAGGGTCTTTGATTCATAGTGGCAACTGGGCGAAATCCTGGGTCATCGAATTTTTTGCAACAACATCGCCAATAACTCGGCAATCTTGATGCGGTCCTGTTTCCCATCGTCCCGATACCGCAGGGTGACCGTGTCTTTCAGCTCTTCACCTTTTTCGCCCAGCGTATCGAAATCAATTGTGACGCAGAACGGCGTGCCGGCTTCATCCTGTCGCCGATAACGCCGGCCAATCGCGCCGCCGTCATCGTAAAAAACATTCATGTGCGGGCGCAACAGGTCGCGCACTTCCAACGCCTTGTTCACGAGGTCCGGCTTGTTCTTGAGCAACGGCATCACGCCCACTTTGACCGGCGCAATGCGCGGATGAAATTTCATCACCACCCGTGTTTCCATTTTGCCCTTTTCGTCGGGCATCTGGTCTTCGTAATAGGCGTTGCAAATCAAGGCGAGGATGAGACGGTCCACGCCCGCAGATGGTTCAATGACGTGCGGAATGTATTGGCCTTTGGCCAGGCCATCGGCGTCTTCCTTCGCATCCTTCTCCGCCTTGGCCTGTTCAACACCCGTCTTCGTCAGGTATTTTAAGCGGGCTTCGTAATAACGCTTTGACAGCTCGGCTTTCTTGGCGTCATCCAATTTCCCCCAGGCGACGCGCAGTTCATCATCGAACACACCCATTGGCTTGCCCGAGAAACGTTCGTGCTGACTCAAATCAAAATCGCTGCGTGCGGCAATGCCTTCGAGTTCCTCGCCCATCAATTCACCCTTCTCATCTCGTTTGCTGAATGGGAATTTGAACAAAATATCCACGGTCGCACGGGCGTAATGCGCCAGTTCATCCGGCTTCTGCCAATATTCGACAAGCGTCGTGCGCGGCAGACCGATGCCTTCGTAGAATTTAATGCGCTCCTCGACCCAATACTTATGCCATGCCTCCCAACCCCAATTCGGTTGTGAGAGATCAGAGGCCTTGGTAACGCCTCCCGAGATCGCTTCTACAGCTTCGTCCGGTTTGATGAAGAATTCCAACTCCATCTGTTCAAACTCGCGCGAGCGGAAGGTGTAATTGCGCGGGGTGACTTCATTACGAAATGCCTTACCGATTTGCGCAATGCCGAAGGGAACTTTCACCCGCGACGAATCGAGCACGTTTTTGAACTGCGCGAAAATCGCCTGCGCCGTTTCCGGACGGAGATAAGCGACGTTATCCTCGCTCTCGACCGGTCCCACGTAGGTTTTGAACATCAAGTTAAATGGACGCGCGGCACTAAGTTTCACCCTGCTTTCGGGATGATAGTCGACGGAGTTTTCGATTTTTTCCGTCTTTTCATCCAAAAGCTTTGGATTCTTGATGCCCCGCTGAGAATAGAACTCCACAGCCACTTTCTTTGCCGACTCAGGTGGCTTTCCAGCAGGAAGAAGGTACGAGAATGATTCGGAACTAGTCGCCGAGCCGTCCTCAGCACCGGAATACGTATAAGCGACCCCGCTTTGCTCCTCCACTTGATCGGCACGGACTCTTTTCCTTGTCAGCGGACACTCGCGCATCATGTCGGCAAACGTCTCTACATGGCCTGACGCCTTCCAAATCTCGGGGGACATGATAATGGTTGCTTCGAGGCCAACGACGTCGTCGCGCTGACGGGTCATGGTGTTCCACCAGAGTTCCTTGACGTTACGCTTGAGTTCGGCGCCGAGCGGACCGTAATCCCAGAAGCCGTTGATGCCCCCGTAGATTTCGGAGGACTGGTAAATAAACCCGCGCCGCTTGCACAGCGACACGATTTTTTCCATTAACGGATTCTCTTTGGGCTCAGCCATAAAGACAGTCAGTGTTCGGGATGGCGAAACCGATGTAAAGTCGAACTGAACTGTAGCAGCCGACGTGAGTCGGCTCTAACTGTTCTTCGGAATTCAGATGGAGCGGACTTACGTCCGCTGCTACAAGTACGGCAGTTGCTGCGCCCGGGACGGGCGCACTCCGGTTCATCGTGTTATTCGGGTTATTCGGGATAAAATTTTTCAATCACGATTAACACGAGATAACACGATTTAGCACGATTTAGCACGACGTATCCTGATTCCATATTGGTATCGGGCGCGTTGCTCGCTCCTGGCTGTGGCAAACCGCGGTCTTACTGCGGCAACAATTCCCGGACTCCGCAGGCACGCGATTCGGCAATCCCACCCATGAGGTTGAGCTTCGTTGATCGTTGGACAGGCAGGGCGGCGCCGCGCCCTGGCGGCCCGCCGTCTTCGTCTGCCATTCATTCATGAATGTCATGCGTGCACCATATTGTCTTTTTAGGACCTTGTCAAGTCCCATATAGACGATTAAATTTGCCATTCAGTCGCCCCTTTGGAACCCGCTCGCCGCAAAGGCTTTGCACCCTCAACCGGGGGAGAATTGCCCGACAAAGTCGCGCATTAAACCCCTGAATCGACGCGCGACGACCACGCTGGGGTTTGGAGTCCCGCCTTCAGGCGGTGGGGCTGAACGACCTCGATAACTTCAACGCCCTTGAAGGAAGGGATGCCCCACCGGCTGAAGCCGGGACTCCAAACCTCCGAACGGCTCATGGGGCGGGAATCCATTCGGGACTGCAGACTCAGGACTCAGGACCCAAGACTCGGAGACTCAGGACTGACCAAAGACGGGACAGTTATTGACTCGCCCTTTAGCGTTGTGGCACAAGTGTTGCATTCAGCAGGGCGTTTGACCCGAATTGAAATCTCGTATTCCCGACTACAATGAACTGGTACTACGTTGAAGCTGGACAACAAGCAGGACCGGTCGATGAAGCCCAACTGGCCGAATTGTTCCGTTCAGGCCGCATCCAAAACGACACACTGGTCTGGCGCGATGGAATGGCGAATTGGGAGCCTTACAGCACGACGATAAGTCCCCCAACGGCCACGCAAGCGGCCCCACCGCTCGCCACCCCCGCCCCACCCGTCGCCGCACCCCTCGGCGGAGAAGTCACCAGCGAAGCCGTCTGCATCGAATGTGGACGCATTTTCAATATTGATGACATGATCAAGCACGGGTCGGGTCATGTGTGCGCGAGCTGCAAACCCATCTTCATGCAGAAACTGCATGAAGGCGCGACCATTAACACCGGTGAAGTCCGCTATGCCGGATTCTGGATCCGGTTTGGCGCCAAGTTCATTGATTCATTGATTTTACGATTTATCGGCTTGCCGGTAAGCCTTGCCATCAATCTGGCGGCGCCGACCAATTCACAACCGGCGACGGCCATAATTGTTTCGTTGGTCGGCCTCGCGGTTCTTCTTTTCCTGATCATCGGTTATGAAGTGTTCTTCCTCGTCAAATACGGCGCCACCCCCGGCAAGATGGCCTGCAAGATCAAGGTGATTTCCGCCGATGGGGGGCCTGTTTCCGTTGGCAAGGCGTTTGGCCGTTTCTTTTCCGAAATCCTGAGCCGCCTTACCTGCTTCATTGGATACATCATCGCGGCCTTTGACGACGAGAAGCGCGCGTTGCACGACCGCATTTGCGCCACGCGCGTGGTCTATAAGTAATGAGCGCGGTTGCAATCCAATGCCCCAAATGCAACGCAGTTCTCGTTGACGGCGTCTTCAATCTTACTGACCTGGCGCCCTGCCCCAATTGCGCCGCACCCTTGCAGGTTGAAGTTTTTCCCGCCCTCTTTCGGCGCCTGGCTCCCGGCCAGGCGGGCGAGCGAATCATGATCGAAGGCGAGGCAAGTTGCTTTTATCATCCCCAAAAGAAGGCCGTCATTCCCTGCGAAATCTGCGGACGCTTTCTGTGCGCCTTGTGCGATTGCGATTTCAAGGGCCAGCATCTTTGCCCGGCCTGCCTGGAATCCGGCAAGAAGAAGCAGACCATCGCCGGCCTGGAAGATGTGCGGGTGCTTTATCAGCGGCAGGCGCTCCTGCTGGGGTTCCTGCCGCTGCTCATCACCGGGATTGCCGCCATCTACATGTCCTTGCGATACTGGAAGACGCCCGACAGCCTGGTTTCTCCCAAGCGCTGGGCAATGCCCGTGGCGCTGACCCTTGGAATTCTGCAATTGCTCGGGTACGCCACTCTCTTCATCCTCATCGCATACAGCAAATAGCATGGCCGCCAATCCGAACCAACCTTACCGCCGATTGCCGGGCACGGGCTATCGCCGCATGGTGCCGGGTTGGGCGATGATACTGCTTTTCTTTGTCATCGGCATTTTCGTCTTTATCCTCCGCGGCAAACGCGTCCAGCTTTGGCTGGGGGACGACCACCTGTTATTGGTGGAATGGGACGGCACACGCGAGAATTACAAACGGTTTCGTTACCAGGACATCCAGGCCGTGATCATTCGGAAGACCATTGAAGCCACGACGGTAAATTCGATTCTTGGCGGACTGGTTATTATGTTTACTGCTTTCGCCATTATTGTTGGCGGCGGTGGGGCGATTTTTCTGGGAATCCTGGCCGGAGCATTTGCGTTGTTTCTCGCAGGAAACTTCCTGGCGGGTCCAATGTGCGTAACCCACATCCGCACCGCCGTCCAAACCGATGAGATGCCGTCGTTATGCCGGTTGCGAAACGCGCGCAAGGCGCTTGCCGAACTGCGTCCACTTATTGCTGCCGCGCAAGGTGAGTTGCCGGCCGGGGACATTCCCGCGCGCATTCAGGAATTGCTCACGCCGCGTTCCCAATTCATCGTGGATGACCCAAACGCGCCGCCACGAATCATCTCGTGAGCCGGCGCAGGCGCTGAACCATGCAAATCCTGGCCCACCAGCGTTGCTTCAATCACTACCAACGTGAAGCCGTTGCCCGCTGCCCGCAGTGCAAACAATATTACTGCCGCGAATGCATCACCGAGCATGAAGACCGCGTAATCTGCGCCGCCTGCCTGGCCAAACTCGCCCGCAAGCCCTTGTTGAGTCGCCGTACATTTGCCGGCATCTTCCATGTGGGCGAATGCGCCCTGGGTATCATGGCGGCGTGGTTTTTCTTTTATCTCATCGGCGAAAGCCTGCTCAAGCTGCCTTCCTCGTTCCACGAGGGAACGCTTTGGAAGGCAGACTGGTTGGACCAGAAATGAAACGCGCCAATCGCCGCCTGCATGGCAAGGGGGGAATCGAGTTGCTCGAGGAGGCCACCCATTGCCTGAGGACCGCGCCCGCGGGGGCGCTGGCAATCTATTACCTTGGCAGCGTGCCGTTTGTCCTGGGTCTGCTCTATTATTGGGCCGACATGAGTCGTAATCCGTTCGCCTATCAACATCTCGCCAGCGGTGCATTGGCGATGACGCTTTTGTATCTCTGGATGAAATACTGGCACGTCGTCTTTGCACGTAAGTTGCGGGAGGCGATTTCCGGTGAGCCGCCAGCCCCCTGGAACTTCACTCGTTGCCGCCGCACCCTTATCGCACAAGCCGTCCTGCAACCGGCGGGGTTGTTTCTCATCCCGCTGGCAATGATCCTCACCTTTCCGTTTGCCTGGGTGTATGGCTTTTTTCAAAACGTCACTGCGCTGGACGACGGCGAAGCTACCCAACTCCGCGTCCTGTTCACCAAGGCCCGGCAGCAGGCGACCGTGTGGACGGGACAAAATCACGTTGCGTTGTTTGTGCTCAGCGTCTTTGGCTTCTGTGTGTTTATCAGCTGGGGACTGGTTTGCTATCTTCTGCCGTCGCTCGGCAAATCCCTCCTCGGCATTGAATCCATGTTCACGCGCAGCGGGACCAGCCTGTTGAACACCACCTTCTTTGCGGCGATTTTTGGGCTGACGTATTTGTCCGTGGATCCCATCGTGAAAGCGCTTTATGTCCTGCGCTGTTTTTACGGTGAGTCGGTGAAATCCGGTGAAGACCTAAAGGCGGAACTAAAAGCGTTTTCGTTTGGACCAGTGACCGCCGGTCTGGTGCTGGCGTATTGCCTGGGGGCGACGTCCATCAAGGCCGCCGACCCTGTACCCCCGCCTTCAGTCAGTCCGGTGGCGACGGAATCGAGCGTCTCACCGCCAGCACTCGACAAGGCCATCAGCGAAGTGATTCAGCAAAACAAATATACCTGGCGTTTGCCGCGCGAAAAAGTCGTTGTGCCCTCGAACGCCGAGACTGGAGTCATCGGCCGATTCTTTGAGCGCATAGCAAAAATGCTAAAGGACACCCTGCGTTCCTTCGTGGAATGGCTGGGCAACTGGCTGGAAAAAATGTTCCGGCGAACCCGACCGCCGAACGTCACAGGAGTTGACTGGAGATTTCTCATGAAAATGTTCCTGTGCGTGCTGGCTCTGGCCGTGGGGGTGGCGTTGTTCTTTCTGCTTTACCGCATTGTCCGGAACAAACGCCTCAAACCGAGTGTTATCCACAGTGAGGCTATTCAACCCACACCCGACTTGACGGATGAAAATGTGGGCGCCGATCAATTGCCCGAGGACGGCTGGACGAGGCTGGCGCGCGAGCTTCTCGAACGTGGCGAATTACGCCTGGCCCTGCGGGCCTTTTACCTTGCCAGTCTGGCGCACCTGGCGGAGCGCAATCTCATCAGCCTGGCCAAGTTCAAATCCAACCGTGATTACGAGCGTGAGTTGCAACGACGCGGCCATTCATTTCCCAATTTGCTGTCGGTATTTGGGGAAAACATTTCCGTGTTTGACCGGATCTGGTACGGGATGCACGAAGTCACGCGCGACCTTGTCCAACAATTCGCCGCCAACGTGGATAAAATCAAAGGCGCGGCATGAAAAGATACCTGCCCGTAATCTTGCTCGTCGCCTGCGCTGCAGCGTTCGTGCTGGGCGTAGTGCAATTGTTCAAGCTCCGCTTCGAAAGCGGCGATGTCTTTCCCGAATACTCCTCGTTGCGCGCCGACCCGCTGGGCACCATGGCCTTCTACGAAAGCCTCGACCAACTTCCGGGAATTTCCGTCCGGCGCGACCATAGTTCCGCCAATCGGTTGCCGGCCGGCAAAAACACGAGCTATCTGCACCTGGCAGCACGCACCTACGAGTGGGAAGAGATTTCCGAGGAAACCTGGAAGGAGATAGATTCCTTCGTCCACAGTGGCGGCCGTCTCGCGATCACCTTCTTTCCTGAAAAAGGTCAGGACACGTGGTCGTATTCCATTCCGGTAACGACGACCAATACCGCTACCGGCACCAACGCACCGGGTGCCAAAGGTATCACGACCAAGCGCGGCAACCTCAGGAAAAAGCTGAAGGAGCAGGATGGGGGCGTTCAAGGCGTCTCGGTCGCGGAACGTTGGGGTGTTTCATTTGGCCACGCCAAACTCAACTTGGAGGACGATTCCTATCAAGCCGCCACTGTCACAAACGCCACGCACCTCGCGCTCCCGCGGACGTTGGACTGGCACAGCGCCGCGGTCTTCACCAACCTGCATGAATCCTGGCAGCCGATTTACATGCGCGGCAATGATGCCGTTGTCATCGAGCGTAAATTCGGCGCAGGCGCAGTGGTGATGGCCACCGATTCCTACTTTCTCAGCAATGAGGCGATGCGCAAGGACCGCCATGCCGAATTGCTTGCCTGGCTCGTCGGTGCAAGTCAGCACGTGGTATTTGATGAGGCGCATTTAGGCATTGTGGACACCGGCGGCGTGGCATCACTCATTCGCCAATATCGGCTGCACGGGGTGGCGTTGGGCCTGCTCGTGCTGGCCGGATTATTCATCTGGAAAAACTCCGTGAGCCTCGTGCCCGTCCACACCTATCGCGAGCAAGAGACACATGTTGCCGGGAAGGATGCAGCGGCCGGATTCGTCAACCTGCTCCGTCGCAATATCGCACCACGCGACCTCCTCGGCATTTGTTTCGATGAATGGACCAAAACCATGATGCAAGGCCGCCATTATACATTATCGGGAGTTGACCAGGCGCAAACGATTATGGAGGCCGAGAACGCCCGCCAACAGCGCGACCCCGTCACGGCTTATCTAGCCATCGCCAAAGCTCTCAACAGTTCAACCCGGAACCCGAAACTCGAAACTCGGAACGCAAAAGAATGAATACTGAGCGATTGAAAGAGGTCCTCACGCAGGCCCGCCACGAAACCGGCAAGATCATCATCGGGCAACACGACGTCGTCGAGAAGGCGCTGATCGCCATCTTCACCGGTAACCACGCGCTTATCGAGGGCGTGCCCGGCGTGGCCAAGACGTTGCTGGTCCGCACGCTGGCGCACGTGCTCGGTTGTGAATTCGCGCGCATCCAGTTCACTCCGGACCTCATGCCCGCCGACATCACCGGCACTAACGTCTTTAATATGCAGCGCAATGAGTTTTCGCTCATCCGCGGCCCCATCTTTACTTCCTTCCTGCTGGCGGATGAAATCAACCGCGCGCCCGCCAAGACCCAATCCGCCCTCTTGCAAGCCATGCAGGAGCGCGCGGTGACGATTGACCGCGACACGCATCTGCTTTCACCGAGCTTCACTGTGTTCGCCACGCAAAATCCGATTGAATACGAAGGCACGTATCCGCTGCCGGAAGCCCAGAAAGACCGCTTCATGCTCAAAATCACGATGAAATCCCCAGAGCGCGCAGACGAACTGGCGCTTGCCCAGCGCACGATGACGAAGGAAGCGCCCGAAGCGATGCTTTCCACCGGTGCAGTCCAGGCCGTGGTAAAAACCGAAGACCTCGTCGAGCTGCGGGAACAATTGGGACTGATTACCATGCGCGACGAACTCACCGGTTATCTGGTGGATGTCGTTCGCGCTACGCGGCAGCATGAAAGTGTCCTGGTTGGGGCGGGCCCGCGCGCCACGCAATCCCTCATCATGGCCTCGCGCGCCTACGCCGCCATTTCCGGTCGCGACTTCGTCACGCCGGATGATATCAAAGCGATGGCCGTGCCAGTGCTGGAACATCGCCTGATTCTTCGGCCGGAGTTTGAGATTGAAGGGCTCAGCGTGTCCGAGGTCATTCAACAAATCCTCCAACAAATCGCCGTGCCGAGATGATTGTCCCGCGAAACAGATTGCTGCTTTGGTTTGCAGTGATAGTACTGCCTTTTTCGATTTTGGGCGCAATCGAACCAATCGCGGCCATCATTTCCATCGTATTCATCGGCACGCTCCTCGTACTGATAATTGGAGACGCCTTCGGCGCGCGGGCCAGTTTGCGGGGAATCAGCGTGGTGCTGCCGGCAATTTCCCGCATGTCGAAGGACCGTGGCGCGAAGCTCGAATTACGCATCTCCAACGAATCGCAGCAGCCGCGCAAATTGCGAGTCGCGCTAGGCATGCCCCGCGAAATTCAATCTCCACTGGAGGACGTCGAGGTGGCCCTGCCGGCCGACAGCGAATGGTCGCGGCTTTCCTGGGAATGCCTCCCATTCAAGCGCGGCAGGTTCAAGATCGACGCCGCCTATCTTGAAGCGAGTTCCTTTCCAGCACATTGGGATCCTAAGCTTAGAATTCCACGTGGACAAGTTGTCGCG
>JADMIO011346884.1_pt1 | contig 102446 bp, 110 predicted proteins | sample 8958161 | NCBI WGS metagenome assembly JADMIO01 (sample SAMN16585339, study PRJNA669376) | soil metagenome | isolation source: Crop rotation soil | place: USA: Cullars Rotation, Alabama | collected 2011 | reverse complement strand
CCGCGACAACTTGTCCACGTGGAATTCTAAGCTTAGGATCCCAATGTGCTGGAAAGCAAATGTCTCCTCGGGAGTGCGGGGTCAGAATAATCTCTTCAGCAGTTTTTCGTTCTCTTGAAATAGGGTAACACGCACGGGAATCTTCTCAGCCGCTCCACGTCCATGGGCGAGCAGCACTATAGACCCGCGAGTTGCAGGAACAATCTCAAGAATTATTTCTAATAACGTTTGGCTTCAAAACGGATATCATCTACGCCAAGCTTACAGGCTAGGATTTAAAGCAAAGTATTCTTGAGAATGCGGTCGCCGGTAAACGAGGCGCGGGACGTTTTCTGCAGTTTGCCGGGATAAGGTTCTTGTTTGACCGACACCGCCTTCCCGGAGATCGGGTCTTTGCCATCGAGGTGGAAAAGGGAGCGAAGTGGGTAGCGTTTAATAACAATGAAACCTACTCGGTCGCAGCGCCCAAGTTTTTATACGACTGTAATGATGGCTACAAGTTCAAAGACAAGGTTAAATTTGTACTGCCGCCTGGTCCCGATGTGAGAACTCTCGTTTACAACGCTCTACAGAGCGCAAAAGCAAAGCTTGACGGCAAGAAAACAAACCCTTCTACTTTCGATCGTAAGATCGGCGCTGTCGAATTGCCTGAGTACACTAAGGCTGTTGTGCCTAAACTCGGTCCTTGGGCAAACCCGTCGGCCAATAATTTCTGTCCTAAGTAGGCTTGACTCAGAATGAACCGCAAAGCCATCAATTTTCAGCAGAAGTTTTCTCTTTTTACCGAGCAATGGTCGCCGAAGGTTGTCGCTGAGATGAACGACTATCAATTCAAAGTCGTACGAATCGAAGGCGACTTCATCTGGCATGACCACCAGGACACCGACGAGACGTTCATCGTTCTGGAAGGTAAGCTTCGCATCGACTTCAGAGACGGCTCCGTGAGTCTCTCCGCCGGCGAGATGTTTGTAGTGCCGAAGGGAGTTGAGCACAAGCCGTTTGCCGAGGGTGAGGTGAAACTCCTGCTCATCGAACCCCGAGGTGTCACTAACACTGGACACGAAATCAGTGAACGAACCGCTCAGAACGATGTTTGGATTTAGCGCTCGGCAATTCGTGATTTCCAATAACCAGGCGCACGACTGAAGTGCATAACGGCCACGATCTCATCTGCCGAGCGAGTCTCGGACTTCTCGCAGCGCTTCTTCACCCGGGACAGTAGTAACAGTTCCTGAACGAACTTCATCTCGCCGTCGTTTCGTCTCGGCGGGCCACAGTTGCTCAATTCGTCCAAATTCCTCTCCGTCCAGACTCTCGACAAGAAGATCCGCGAGTTGCGCACGAGATTCAGGAAGAGCCATTGCCTGCTCGGCTACTTGCTCTAAAGTTTTTGCTAATCTTGCCATAATGTCACCTAGACCGAAGTTTATCATCGAAGCAACGTTGCTCTTGAAATTTGACAATCACTACCCTCTGCCATATCTTCCGCGCGAAATACGAAAGGAACGGGCGCATGGATCCTCTTCTCACACCCTTATTGATGGTTGTTCTCGGCAACCTGGCCCACGACCTGATCACAGATGCGTGCAAAGACTACCTGAAGGATAAGCTGAAGTCGGTTTTTGGATGGTTGGAGAAGTTAGGCGAAGGCGATAAGGTCGAGCACGCTTATCGCGATGCGATGGAGCAGGCTTTTGGCGCATGTCTGGAGATGTTGCTGTCTAACATCAAAAGCAACGGCTACAGCGATGAAGAGCTAAAGGAATACCGGCCCTCACTAAAATCATTCATCAAAGACAAAGTAGTCGCCGAAGAATTGCTGAATGCTATTCGTGAGCCTGACCGAACCGATGTGCCCTCGGCGGATGTGCTGCGTGCAAGATGGAAAGCAATAGGCGGGCTGGACTTACCTAACGATAACATCTGGAACACTGTCGTTTTTGCGTTTCGCCGGCAGGCTAAAAAGCGTCTCATTTTGTCTGATCCACTCCGTGAAATCCTCAACGCCCAGAACATCCAGCAGTTGAAGGAGCTAATCGAGCGTCAGGGTGGCGTGAAAGTCCAGGTACGCCGAGACAAGTATTCACAGCGAATGCGCATCAAGTTCTCACCCGTTGATCTGGCCAACCTCATGCCCGCTTACGCGGACGATCCGGGACAGATGGTGATTCGAGATGTATTCGTGGCCCAGCATGTGCGCGAAAACCCGCCGCCCGTCGAGATCCCAAAAGACCTGGCCGAGCGCCTCAACAAAGGCGCAAAGCAGGAGGGCAATGATGAGGACGTTGACGAGCAACAACTGGAGAAGCTACGTCTCACTTACGTCAACCAATCGCCTCGACCGGTCCTGGAGGTGATCGCCCTGCCGCCGTATCGACTCATGGTGCTAACGGGTGATCCGGGGTCTGGCAAATCGACGTTGATGCGCTATTTGCTGACCGGTATTATCGAGCCGCCCATTGACCCCAAGTCCGGTCAGCCTCTGCCATGGACAGATCCGTTCAAAGATGCCTTTTCGCTCTTAATCGAACTGCGTGATTTCTATTTTCTGCGGCAGCGCGGTGAATGCGATACCTTTCTGGAATATGTCGCTTACATGGGCAAGACTGATCAGTGGTTCCTTGATGATCACGCGGTCCATGATTATCTTGAAAATGGCCCATCGCTGGTTATGTTCGACGGTTTGGATGAGATCTTCGACGCCGGCGACCGCGAGCGAGTCATGCATGAGATCGCTGGTTTCGCCCAGCGTTATACGCGAGCCAAGATCATCATCACCTCTCGGCCAGTCGGCTACAAAGAGCAGGTTCTACGCGACGCTGGGTTCGCACATTTTGGGATTCAGGACCTCGACGATGATCAGATCGAAGCCTTCATCCAGGGCTGGTTTGCCCTGACCTTTCCGCAGCAGCCTCAACAGGCCGCTCAACGCATAGAACGCGTGTGCGGCAGTGTGCGGAAGTCTCGCCCAATCCGGCTCCTGGCTGGCAATCCCTTGTTGTTGACGATCATGGTCCTTTTAGCGCGTGAGGAGGAGCTGCCTCGTGAGCGCGCGAAGTTCTACGAAAAAGCAGTGGAGGTCCTTTGTCATCACTGGGACGCCAACCGCAACCTTGATTTGCCACAAGATCGTTATTTGAACGCTGATGACAAAAAAGCCCTGTTGCGGCGAATCGCTATGCAGATGCAGGCGGGCTCGGTTGGCCTCAAGGGAAACGTTATTCAAGAGGACGATCTGTTGCACGAGATCCAAAGTTTTCTGATTGATGAGCAGTGGCAGCCTAATGCGGCTGAAGCAAAGAAGGCGGCTCGTCGCATGATTCAGCAGCTTCGCGAGCGAAACTACATTCTGTGCCTGCGTGGTCCCTCACTCTACGGCTTCGTCCATCGCACCTTCCTCGAATATCTGACTGCCGCCGAGTACGTTCGTCGTTTTGATCGACAGCCGCAGCAAATGACAATCGATGATCTGGTTGAATTATTTGACAAACACTGCCGCGATGACGAATGGCGCGAAGTTCTGCGGCTAATCTGCGGCCAGATTGACGGGCAGTTTGTGAGTAGCATTATTGAGTACTTGGCTAAGCGGATAGACTTGCAGAAATTGGACCATCGAACTCCGCCTGTGGAATTGACAATGGCCATTTGGTGTTTGAGTGAAATTCGAAACGTTGCGAAATTAGATCAGACCGGGAACGTTTTACTCGCAGCCGTGGTTTCCCTCTTTCGAGCACGCCGCGTAGATCTTTCCGATTCCTTTTTTCAAGAAATGCTTGACTCCATCGGGGCACTAAATGTCCCGTGGCCGGGTCAACGTGATATTCCTTATAAAAGTAAATTGCCATCAAGGGAATATTGGCATCATGTTTTTTGGCCGAAGATTATTACTGCAGTATTGAAGGACAGATTCGTGACTAGCGAATTGGTGCTGTCTGAACAATGGGCTGTTCGGTGGGGAGCTATCGAAGCGCTAGTAGAAAATTGGACCGATGCCGACACTCGCAGACTATTGATGGAACGAGCTGTCCACGATGCAAATTCCAAACCTCGCAGCATTGCGCTTCAGAAGTTGGCGGACCACTGGCCCGACGAGTCGACCCGGATCCTGTTGATGGAACGTGCTGTCCAAGATCAGAGCGATGACGCGCGTCGCACCGCGCTTGAAAGATTGGCGGACCAATGGCCAGATGAGACTACCCGGGTGCTCTTGATGGAACGCGTTCTGCAAGACAAGGCTAACGGTCCTCGCCGTGGAGCGCTTGTAAAATTGGTGGATAATTGGCCCGAAGAAAGCACGCATACACTGTTGATCAAACAGGCCGTCCGGGATGCGGATGGTGAGTTCCGACGCGTAGCGCTACAGAAGCTCGCAGAGAAGTGGACGAACGAAACTACGCGGGCATTGATTACGAAGCGCGCTGTCGAAGACCCCGATTACACTGTGCGAAGAGCCGTGCTTGAGACTCTGGCGGAGAAGTGGCCAGATGAGTTGACACGGACCTTGCTGATGGAACGGGCCATCCAGGACTCCGAAGGCTACGTGCGCAGCACTGTCTTACAAACGCTAGCAGAGAAGTGGTCGAATGAAGCAACACGGACTCTGCTGATAGACCGGGCCGTCCAGGAGGACAGTTTCGGCTCGCGGAGCGCCGCCCTCGAAACATTAGCGAAGAAGTGGCCGGACGCGGTCACGCGCGCACTACTTATGGAACGCGCCGTTCAAGATACTGACATGTATCTGCGCACCAGTGCACTAAGGATGCTGGTGGAGAACTGGCCTGACAACGCAACGCGCACCTTGCTGACAACATCCGCCGTCGATGATGAGGATTATGCTCCCCGCACCGTAGCGCTACAGAGACTCGCGGATCAGTGGCCAGACGAATCTACGCGCATCTTGTTAACAACACGTGCGCTGCAAGATACGGAAAGCTCCCCGCGTACCACTTCGCTCTATAAGTTAGCGGAGAAGTGGCCGGACGAAACTACTCGGCAACTGCTTAGCGAACGTGCCGTCCAGGACACCGATATCGACGTACGCAGCACCGCTCTTCAAACGCTGGCCGACCACTGGCCGGACACGATCACTTCTGAATTGCTTGTTAGCCAAGCGAGGATTAATGGTTTTGCTGCTTCGCAAGTGGCGGGCCGGCATTCCAAGTTTGGACAAATTGTGTTTACGAAAGAACTTGACGGGGTGGCGCCCTATCTCGATCCGAGAGAAGCCGTATCTAGTGATCATATCCAGCGAGCTGCGATAGCTACCGAAGTGTTGCCCGAAGAAATCGATAACATGGTAGGCTCTCTCTCGACTCATTTAGGTTGGGATATTTTGAAGGGCTCGGCTGCGTAAGTATTAGAAGTTTACGGTCCGAAGCTTTGAGATTGATCCAGTCGTTGCAACGAATGTATATCGGGAAGCGATTCGTTCGTATTCGCAACGAGGCAATAAAACCTGCAAGGAGCAAGACATGAGAGAAATCGGGATTCTGGTAAGCGCCGTCCTCATTTTGTCTATGAGCACACACGCGTTTGCCCAGGACAGCACGCACACGCCGACAACTTCGTCTCGGGGTGAGCGGCCAAAAACAGAGGTGGACCACCAGATCGAAGAAGCAAAAAAGCATGGCGATATGGTGCTCGTGAGGTGCCTTGAAAATTGCGACGATAAGGAAAAAATCGAAGGAGACGTTGAAGCCGGTCGCGCACTCGAGTTGCCCAGACCGGATTATCCCACAATTGCAAGGAGAGCACATGCCGCTGGCCAGGTATTGGTCCAGGTACTCATTGATGAGGAGGGGAAAGTGGTCGCTGCGGCGGCTGTGAGTGGACATCCATTGTTGTTTGGCGTTTCAGTAGCAGCCGCGAAACAAGCTCGATTTTCACCCACCAAATTTAAGGGTGATCCGGTGAAGGTAACCGGTGTGATCACCTATAACTTCGTCCCTCAATAACGAGACGCGCGATCGTCGCGCCGAGGCCGCCGGCTTCGGGTGGTGCGTCGGTCCAGTCGAGGACGAACGACGTGCGCGCGAGGATTGAGCGGACCATCTCGCGTTGCACGCCGATGCCTTTGCCGTGAATTATCCTCACCGCTTTGAATCCCTTTTCGTGTGCGAGTCGCAGATACTCTTCGACAACTACTTTCACGTCGCGCGGCGGGATTGTGTGCAGGTCGAAGACGTCGGTGATCTCGATCTCTACCGGCTCGGGAAACGGATTATCTGGATCCACATCGCTCATAAGTCGATTTGACACCCTCTCGACCGGCTTGTAAACTCGCGCGTTTCAAATCCTACATTTAAATCAAAGGAATTAAGCAAATGGGTGCGCGAAAGAAGATTACGGTTGTAGGCGCAGGTAATGTCGGCGCGACTGCCGCACATTGGCTGGCGTCGAAGGAGCTCGGCGACGTCGTGCTCGTGGATATCGTCGAAGGAGTGCCGCAGGGCAAGGCATTGGACCTGGCAGAAGCCGCACCCGTCGAAGGGTTCGACGTACGCATGATCGGTTCAAACACATACGACGAAACTGACAACTCAGATGTTGTGATCATCACCGCCGGTCTCGCCCGCAAGCCGGGCATGAGCCGCGACGATCTGCTCAAGACGAACGCCGACATCGTTTCGAAAGTCGTGGATGAAGTCGTCAGGCGCTCGCCGAATTCGATTCTAATCGTCGTTTCGAATCCGCTCGACGCGATGTGCCAGGTGGCGTTGAAGCGATCGGGATTTCCGAAGCATCGCGTGATCGGAATGGCCGGCGTGCTCGACTCCGCTCGCATGCGTTGCTTCCTCGCCGAGGCGCTGGATGTTTCGGTGGAGAGTGTGACAGCGTTTGTGCTCGGTGGACATGGCGACACGATGGTGCCCTTGCCGCGCTTCTGTACGTGCGCGGGCATTCCGATCACGGAGCTGCTGCCGAAGGACCAGATCGATGCGATCGTGAAGCGAACCGCAGGTGGTGGTGCGGAGATCGTGGCGTTGTTGAAGACGGGATCGGCGTACTACGCGCCGTCGGCGGCGGCGGTCGAGATGACTGAGTCGATCTTAAAGGACAAGAAGAAGATTCTTCCGTGCGCGGCGTATCTCGAGGGTGAGTATGGGATCAACGGGCTTTACGTTGGCGTGCCGTGCAAGCTCGGAGCGCGCGGGTTGGAGCAGATCATCGAGATCAACTTGACGGCGGAAGAGCGGATTGCGTTGCAGAAGAGTGCGTCAGCGGTGCAGGAACTGATTGACGTGATCGGCATCTAGGATAGTTGTAGACAGGATTACAGGATTTGCAGGATTATCATGATAATTCTGCAAATCCTGTAATCTTGTAAAAAGCTACCTCAACCTTTGAGCCAGCCTAGTAAGCCGTGGATCACCGTCTCACGGTTCTCTTCGTAAATCGCTCTCGTCAACGGAATATTCATCGGGCAGGCTTTCACGCAGTTTTGCGCGTTGCCGCAGTTCGTGATTCCATCTTCGCCCATGATCCCTTCGAGTCGCTCGGTGCGGTTCATCGCGCCACTCGGGTGCATGTTGAATAGACGTACCTGCGCGATTGCCTGTGGTCCGATGTAGTTGTTGCCCTCATACTGCGGACACGCCTCAAGACAACACCCGCAAGTCATGCAACGCGAGTAAGCATAACGCTCCTGCACGTCGTCCTGGTCCATTCGCGGTCCCGGCCCGAGATCGTGAGTTCCATCGAGCTCAACCCACGCATGCACACGACGCAGGTGATCGAACATCTGCGAACGATCGACAACCAGATCGCGAACGTTCGGAAACTTCGACATCGGCTCCAGCTTGATCGGCTGCTCGAGATTATCGATTAAAGCAGAACACGACTGTCGCACACGCCCGTTAATCACCATCGTGCAAATGCCGCACACCTGCTCCAGACAGTTCATCTGCCAGACTGGCGGCGTCGTGCGCTCACCGGCTTTGGTCACTGGGTTCTTCTGAATCTCCATCAGGCACGAGATGATGTTGAGATTCGGGCGATACGGAATCTCAAACTGCTCCCAGTACTGCGGTGAATCGGGATTGGCGCGCCGCCGAATGTGGATCTCAACGGTTTTGGGTGACGGTTTTGCTGACATTTAATTTTTCTTCGCCTTGCTGTAGTCGCGTTTGCGCGGCTTTATCAAAGAGATGTCGACCGGCTCGTACGAGAACACCGGACCTTCGCCGGAATACTCCGCGATCGTCGTCTTCAGGAAATTCTCATCGTCACGGTCCGGAAACTCGGGTTTGTAGTGCGCGCCACGCGACTCGTTTCGATTCAACGCGCCAAGCGTGATCACGCGCGCCAGCTCGAGCATGTTGGCGAGATGGCGCGCGTGCGGCAGCGCCATCGTGGCCCATAGATTCGAATCGTTGATCGAGATGTGCTTGTAACGGTCCATCAGCTCCAGCAACTTGTTATCAGTCGCTTTGAGCTTGTCGTTGTAACGAACAACCGTGACGTTGTCCGTCATCCACTTGCCCATCTCCTGGTGCAGCACGTACTGGTTCTCAGTACCACTCTGCTTGATCAACTTGTCGTTGATCTCCTGCTGCATCTTCAATTCCTGATCGTAGATACGCGAGCCATCCGCGCCGTTGCGCTCCACATTCTTCGCATACTCGATCGCCGCGGGCGCCGCGACAAACCCGCCGAACACGCAACTGACGAGCGAATTAGCGCCGAGACGATTCGCACCGTGAATCGAGTAATCACATTCACCAGCCGCGAGCAGTCCGGGAATGTTCGTGCGCTGGTTGTAATCAACCCAGAGCCCGCCCATCGAATAGTGAACGCCCGGAAAGATTCGCATCGGCACGTGACGCGGATCGTCGCCGACGAACATCTCGTAAATCTCGAGAATGGCGCCGAGTTTTCGATCGAGAGTTTCGGCGGGAATGTGCGTCAGGTCGAGATAAACCTGGTTCTGACCCCCGACGCCCTTGCCCTCGATGCACACCTGAAAAATCTCGCGGGTGGCGATGTCGCGCGGTACGAGATTGCCGTAAGCCGGATACTTTTCTTCGAGGAAATACCAGCGCTCATTCTCGGGAATCGAAGACGGTGGACGAACGTCGCCTTCCTTTTTCGGCACCCAAACGCGCCCGCCTTCGCCGCGCGCCGACTCCGACATTAATCGCAACTTGTCTTCGCCCGGAATCGACGTCGGATGGACCTGGATAAACTCGCCATTCGCGTATCTCGCGCCCTGCTGGTAACTCGCCGAGACCGCGCTGCCGGTACACACCATCGAATTCGTCGACTTGCCGAAGATGAGACCCGGACCACCTGTCGCCATGATCACTGCGTCAGCAGGAAACGCTTTCAGCTCGAGCGTCTGCAAGTCCATCGCAATCAGCCCGCGACAGACCTGATGATCGTCGAGCACGAGCGACATCATTTCCCAATGCTCAAACTTCCGGACTTTCCCGTTTACTTCGTAACGACGGACCTGCTCGTCGAGCGCATAGAGCAGTTGCTGACCGGTCGAAGCTCCAGCGAATGCAGTGCGGTGATGTTTAGTGCCACCGAAGCGACGAAAGTCGAGCATTCCCTCAGGCGTACGTGAGAAGGGAACACCCATGCGATCGAACAGGTAAATGATCGCCGGCGCCATCTCGCACATCGCTTTCGCGGGTGGCTGGTTCGTCAAAAAGTCGCCGCCGTAAACAGTGTCGTCGAAATGTTCCCACGTCGAATCGCCTTCGCCTTTAGTGTTGACGGCGCCGTTGATGCCGCCTTGCGCGCACACCGAATGCGAGCGCTTCACGGGCACGACGGAAAACAGATCGACAGCATGGCCGGCCTCCGCGATTTTCATGGCCGCCGCGAGGCCCGCCAGCCCACCTCCGACAATCGCGATTTTCAATCCGTTACTGGCCATTAATAAATAATTCCTCCTAACAGTCCGCCGGGACGGATGAATGCGACCGCGGCGTTGATGCCGACGAGCAGCAGCACCACGCCAAACGCGATGCACGCATAACCAGTCAAACGCTGTGCGCGTTCACCAATCGTGATGCCCCAATCTACGAGAAACAACCAGATGCCGTTGGCGAGATGCCAGACGGTCGCGGTGATGCCGATCATGTAAACGATCAAGATCGGAACCATGCGAAACTCACGCGCGACGATTTCGAACGCCTTATCTGCATGATGCGCAACGGACTCTGTATTCAGTCCGGGTATCAGCCCGAAACGGAAGTTGAGCACGTGAAAAGTGATAAAAAAGAAGAGAATGATCCCGGTGATTCGCTGGATCAGGTAAAACCAGTTGCGCGAATACGGGTACGCGAGGTTGTTTGGCCGCGCTTCCATCGTGATCACCAGACCGTACACCGCGTGATAGATCAGCGGAATGAAGATGCCGCCAATCTCGACGAACAGGATGTAGGGGATCGACTGCAGATCGACCACGGACTTGTTAAAGTCGCCCGGACCCGTCAATGCCTTTGAATTGGTGTAAAAGTGTTCTAAAAGGAAAAGTCCGAGTGGAACGATACCGGAAAGCTGGTGCAGCTTGCGCAAGACGAAGGTCCTGCTCAAACGAATAGCCAAGAATTCACTCCTTTGCCGAGAGCACGATGGGGCAGGTTGATTGGGTCTGAATAAAGCAAATTGAATTATATTGGGAAGTGCAGGAAATGCAAAACCACGTTCAGAGTTCAAGCGGCTTTGCCCGAAAAGTGTTTTGAATCACGCTTCGGGTCTTCTCTGCGCTCTCTGCGTATCTCTGTGTCCTCTGCGTTAAAGTTAGCCCTGGGAAACATTTAACGCAGAGGACACAGAGATACGCAGAGAGCACAGAGAAGAGTCCAACACAGCAATACACGCTCTTTACGTACTTTCGGGCAAGGCCAGTTCAAGCTTTAGCTTGTTGTTTGCCAAGAGCAGCCTAAAGGCTGAACTGCTGAACTCTAAACTTCGAACCTATGTCGAACCTTATCAAAGAGACGCTGGGGACCATCGCGGGGATGATCAGGAAGCGAGAGGTGTCGCCGGTCGAGGTTGTCGAGGCGCATCTGCAGAGGATCGCAGAATTGAATCCGGAGCTGAATGCGATCGTCACGCTTGCTCCTGACGCCATCGAACGCGCGCGCAAAGCGGAAATCGCGGTGATGCGAGGAGCGGGAAGTGGTTTGTTGCAGGGCGTGCCTGTGACGATCAAAGACACGATCGAGACTGCGGGCTTGCGCACGACGAGTGGATCGAAGATGCGCATGGATTACGTTCCGCAAACTGACGCGCCTGCAGTCGCGCGACTGAAAGCTGCCGGTGCAATCGTCCTTGGGAAAAGTAACGCCGCCGAGATGGCGATGGACTACACGGCTGACAATCCAGTGTTTGGACGCACGAATCATCCCTTAAATCACGATCTAACGCCGGGCGGATCGAGTGGTGGCGAAGCGGTAGCGATAGCGACGTGTATGTCGCCGGGCGGACTCGGAAGCGATCTTGCCGGATCGGTGCGAATCCCGGCGCACTTCTGTGGTGTCTGTGGTTTGAAGCCGACGACCGGGCGCGTTCCGGGTGAGCTGCAGTTTCCGCCGAGCATTGGGCCATACTCGCTCGGCGCTGTGATTGGTCCACTGGCGCGCACGGCCGCTGATTTACGACTACTGTTTGCCGCCCTCAGTAAAGATCCGTTTGAAAGAAGATCGCACGACCTTCGTGGCGTTCGGGCCGTGTGGTACACGGATGACGGAGTCGCGCCTGTAACTGACGAGACCGCTCGTGCAGTTGCGGCGGCGGCGCGGGCGTTGAGCGATGCCGGTTTGAGAGTTGAGGAGCAGAGACCGCCGCATGTCGAGCGTGGCAACGAGCTCTGGTTGAAAGTGTTTTCGCGCGCGTCTGTCGTACAGCTCCGCGGATTGTATAAAGGACGTGAGAACGAGGGCGGATCGTTCGTGAACTGGCGGCTCGGCACGGCAGACCACCCGCCTGCGCCACCGTTGGATGAATACATCGCGTACTGGATGGAGCGCGATCTTCTACGTGAAGAGTTGGTCCAGTGGATGGAGACGACGCCCATCATCATCGCGCCAGTCGGCGCCACGCCGGCTTATCCACACGACACGCTGAAAGTCACAGTCGGCGATACGACTATGGGTACGTTCAAAGCGTTCAGCTACGCGCAAACGTTCAGTGTCTTCAACCTGCCTGTCGTGACGATTCCAGCAGGGAAATCGAATGATGGGCTGCCAATCGGCGTGCAGATTGCGGGCCTGCCGTTCGCGGAAGAGATGATTCTGGCCGCCGCGGAGATCGTGGAAGCAGCTTTATCCACAGATTACACAGATTCCGATCTATAATCTGCGGCAATCTGTGAAATCTGTGGACGGGAGTCTTGACTAATGGAACCAGTAGCAGGCCTTCTGGCCTTCATGTTTTTCGGGTTCATCGCGATTGTTTTGCTGGTGATTGGCGTTAAAACGATCAGAATCGTGCCGCAGGCCACCGTCATGCTGGTTGAGCGTCTCGGTAGGTTTCATCAGGTCGCAAACAGCGGGCTAAACATTCTGTGGCCCTTCATCGACAAGCCGCGCGCGGTCTACTGGACGAATACGCGGCCAGGCCTGACATCTATAGACTTACGCGAGCAATATATCGATCTTCCGCCGCAGCCGGTCATCACTCGCGATAACGTCACGATTCATGTTGATTCAGTCGTGTACTGGCAGATCACCGATGCGGTAAAAGCCGTCTACGAAATGAACGATCTGGTTGGCGGTATCGTGCAGTTGACGATTACGGGCATGCGCGCGGTTATGGGCGACATGGACCTCGATCACACACTGTCACAGCGCGATCAAATCAATTCCAAACTACGCATAATCCTCGACGAGGCGACTGACAAGTGGGGCGTGAAGGTTACGCGCGTCGACGTGAAGAACATCAATCCGCCGGAAGACGTGCGCATCACGATGGAGAAGCAGATGACTGCGGAACGAAACCGGCGCGCGCTCGTGTTACAGGCCGAGGGTGACCGGCAAGCGGCGATCACGCGGGCGGAAGGCGAGAAGCAGGCTGCGGTGACACGTGCAGAAGGTGAAAAGCAGTCAGCGATACTCGCGGCTGAAGGTGCGGCGCAGGCGCGTTTGCGTAACGCTGAAGCTGAGTCGGAAGCGTTGATGCGGATCGCTCAATCGATTCCCGGCGGCGATCCTGGTCACTATCTGATCACGATGCGTTACATCGAGAGCCTCCGCGACATGACGCGCAGTAATAACTCGAAAGTGATCTTTATGCCGGTTGAGGCTTCGTCGATGCTTTCCAGTGTGGGCGCAATCAAAGAAGTTTTTTCGCAGAGCGGTGAGAAGGACGATCAGTCGCCACCGCCACCACCACGGCCCCGTGAACTCCCGCGGTAGATCCGCGTTTTTATCCGCGAAAATCCGCGGCAGAAATGACGGTATATTTCGAGCCCTTAGGACTGAGCTCGCTACGAAAGACGACGAGCTCTTTCAACTCTACTTCGATCGTTTCGAACTGCATTTGCAAATGAGTATCGGCAAGATCGCGCGCGCCTTCCGGTTTGCGGAGACGCGCGATCGTTAAGTGCGGACGATACGCGCGATTCTCTTTTTCAAAACCCTCCGCCGCGCATTCGTTCTCAAACGCCTCCTGTAAAGCACTCAACTGGCCTGACGGATCGCTGACACCAATCCAAAGCACCTGCGGTCGACTCGCTCTCGGAAACACACCCGTCCCACCAACACCGATCTGAAAGATCGAGAACTGATTCATCACGCGCTCCGCCGCTGCAGAGATTTTCTCGATCCGCTTCACCTCGACATTCCCAAAGAACTTCAGCGTGAGATGAATATTCTCGACACGACTCCAACTCGCCGCCGCATCCGGAACTTCTTTCCGCAACCTCAAAACATGATTCGCGAGCCGCGTCCGCACCACATCGGGCAGTTCAACCGCGCAGAACACGCGCCACTCACTTCTTTGGCTCAAGGACGAGCGTCTCCTTCGTGGCTTTTGCAACCGCTTCGGCTGTGAACGGAAACTCGCGTGGCGTCACCGCGCGCCAGTCAGCAAGTTGATCGCTCCAATGCGGACTCTTCGGCAATCCAGATTCACCGAGCGCGATCCCGTGCTGTGTCTTGTCCCAATCACTCGGATCCGCGATCAAACGCATCGACACAGCCGCTCCGACATTTACCGTCGCGCCGAGGAAGCCCCCCGTCCCGTTTTGTGGAAACGGCGGAACCGTGAACTGTCCGCCTATCAAAGGCGCGCCACTCAGCGGATGTTGAAAACGTACTCTCGCGAAGCCGCCCCAGGTCCACTTGCTCTCGTCCGCGCCCAGATTTTTAGTGAGCATGGCAACCGCTTCGTCGTAACTCGCGCGCATCAAGTCGCCGTAACTCGCATATTCTTTGGGCAGCCAAGAGGCCGGCTGCTCCTTGATTACACGATCGAGAGTCGTATCGAAGTTGTTCCACTGATAGTTTTGCACGAGCTCCTGGCCCAACACCCCGGTGAGAATCCTCGAGCGAAAGGCGATACGCACGTAAGCCAGGAGCGGCACTATTGCGGATTCGGCGCTCATCCTTCCGTCCCACTTTTCGAATGCATCGAGATGCGCCTTTAGCTTCTCGTCTGCCGGCGTCAGCTTCGGCCGCAGCAACTTGACTGCCTCTTTAGCAAACGACACGCCCGCGACCGTATAAACGTCTCCAAGTATGCGACGGAAATCTTCGGCGGAGAGCTTGGGCTTTTCACTAAGGAGATCGAGTATGCGGCGCGCGCGATACGGCTGCGCCCACGAGTGCGTGAGAAAGTATGGATAGTCAGTGCCGACTATTCGCTGATTGGCCGTGACGATGATTCCCGAAGGCGGATCGTAGACCGTTGGCAGCTTTGACACTGGAATGTAACTGGTCCACTCACCCGCGTCAGTCGCTCCGTCGTACGGCACGCTCCCGTCGCCCGATTTCCTGATCGGCACCACACCCGCAGCGTGATAACCGATGTGGCCATCAACGTCAGCGTAAACGATGTTCTGCGTCGGCGCGGTAAACGATTCGAGTGCGGTATTGAACTCTTTCCAGTTCCGCGCGCGATTGATGACGAAAGTAGCCTCGGGGTTATTCTTCGCCGGATCGAGCGCCGTCCAGCGCAGCGCGTAACGCTTGCCGTCGCCTTCGAAGATGATTGGACCGTGTCGTGTCACGGTCACGTCGTACGTCACAGTGTCGACTTCAGAGCTCCCGAAAGCTTTTCTGACCTTGATCTGTTCGTGACGAATAACCGCGTCCTGCCAGCCGCTCGGCGTTTGGTATTGCTTCGGATTGTCGGGATTAAACTTCTCAATGTACACGTCCTGAACATCCGGACCGACATTCGTGAATCCCCACGCGATCCGATCGTTGTGACCGATGATGACGCCCGGCAAACCCGCCGTAGCCACACCGGCGACGCGCACACCGGGCGCGCTCAGGTGCACCATGTGCCAGATGGAAGGCGCAGTCGGGCGCAGGTGTGGATCGTTTGAGAGCAGTGGTTTGCCGGTGACAGTGTGGCTACCGCTCACGACCCAGTTGTTACTCGCAGCAAGTGCATCAGTGCCAAAGCCGATTCGATCGAGCGCCGCGGACGCGATCTCCTGGTTGTAAGCGAGTCGCGCGAGCGCCTCAGTTGAAACCGGCCCGGCTTTTACTTGCGCTGTTTTGCTTTTCGACTGCGGAGTGTCTTTACCGACGACCAGCACGTCGAGCGGCGAGATCTCGGGCAACAACTCGGCGCGCTTATCAGCGGGCAAAACAGAGAGCGCCTGGCGCATGATGTCGAGGCGCCACGTGTCAGAGAGTGCTTCGGCGAATATTTTGACTACGATGCATGTGTCGGCCGGCGTCCACGCGCGAAAGCCGTAATTTAGGATCTGAAACTCCGGCGGCATCGACTTCGGATCGAGCGAAGCTGCGTACGCGTTCACGCCGCGCGCATACGCTTCCAACATCGCGCGTGTGCGCGGAGGAGCGCCGGCTGCTTCCGCCTCAGCCTCCTGCGCGAAACCGTAAGTGCGATGCAGTTTGTCCTGGTCGAGGGCCACGTTGTTTGGTCCGGCGCCGAGTATCTCCGCCAGTTCGCCGCGCGCGGTGCGACGAAAGAAATCCATCTGCCAGAGCCGATCCTGTGCAGTGGCGTAACCCTGTCCGAAGTAGAGATCCTCGTCGTTCTGTGCTTCGACGTAAGGGATGCCACGCTCGTCGCGGCGGATCGTGACACGGTCCTTGATGCCCTGAAGCTGAACTGCCGCCTGTTGGCTTGATGTTGAATGTGAGAAGCTGAATAGACAAACAACGGCTACAAAGAGGACAGCGAAACGTCGCATAGATAGTTTCCTTTCGGCGCGCAAGAATACGAGATCTGTATGTCAGGATTACAGGATTTGCAAGATTAGCAGGATTTCTCATGTAAATCTTGTGAATCCTTTAATCCTGTCTTAGAATCCCTCGTCGATGAGGCGTCTCCTTTTCATTGTTGCTCTGCTGATCTCCGGCTCTGCCACTGCTCCCGCGCAGCAGCGCCCTCTCATTACCGAAGACGTCGACATCATCCCACCGGGCACGATCCGCATCGAAGCAGGCATCGATTTCATGCAAGGCGCGAAGTACACCGTCTCAGGCATCAGGGGCGACCTGACGCGCGGCGGTGTTATCGGCATCAGTTTTGGCATGGGACCAAACGTCGAGTTTCAGATCGAAGGCGTCGCGCAAAATCACGTAGCCATCAACTCTCGCGGTCCTTCGGCAATCCCGCTGGATCTTCTTCCCGGCGCTAACTCGACCAACGACACCGGCGACTTCACGCTCGCCGCCAAATTCAAACTCCGCAACGAAACGCGTCGCGGCCCGTCGCTGGGATTTCGTTTTGGCGTGGAGCTTCCGAACTCAAACGAGGCGCGCGGCATTGGATTGAATGCAACGAATGCGTTCGGATCGATCCTCGTCGGCAAGAAGTTCGGACATGACGGGCGCTTCAATACGTTCGGCAATATCGGCATCGCGATTCTGACTGCACCGACCGAGTTGTTTACTCAGAACGACGTGCTGACTTACGGCGTCGCCGGAATTTTCCACATCAACAAACAGTTCGCGATCGCCGGCGAGGTTAATGGACGCGCCAACACACGCCCGGGCAACGGCCCACTCGGCACCGAGTCGATGGGTGAAGCGCGGCTCGGAATGCAGATCCGTGCGTCGGGGTTACGGTTCGACTTCGCGGGTATCAAAGGTCTCACCAGCTTCAGTCCAAACTCCGGCTTCACGGTCGGTGTTACTTACGACACGCCTAATATCTTTGCCCCGGTAAAATAGAACCCGAAATTGGAAGTTTATCTCTGCGGCTCTCTGCGTATCTCTGCGCTCTCTGCGTTGAAATTGCCTTTAACGCAGAGATACGCAGAGATACGCAGAGATACGCAGAGAAAATCTCGGACTAACGCGGATTTCTGTTTCGAGGGGCATCTATGCTTTCATAACCGCCGCATGTATGACTGGTTAGCCGCGATTGCCCGGTGGTTGGAAGCAAACGTTATTGGTTTGCCGGTTTATTTCGCGGCGCCGGCGATGATCATTATCGGCGCGCTCGATTCATCGCTTTTGTCGCTTCCCGAAATCAACGATTACCTCGTTGTTGGACGCTGTTTTAAGCATCCGAATGCGGTGTTCTATTTTCCACTCTTTGCCGCGGCCGGGAGCGTGGTCGGTTGCGCTCTGCTGTATACAGTCGTTCGACGCGGCGGGCAGGCGGTGTTGCGTAAGCGTTTTCCACTGCAAAGCATCCAGCGAGTCGAGCGCGCCTACGAGCGCTTTGGGTTTTTCGCGATCGCGATTCCCGCGATTCTTCCGCCGCCGTTGCCGTTCAAGATCTTCGTCGCGACTGCGGGCGCGCTGGAGTATCCGCGTTGGAAGTTTTTGCTGACGGTGATGATTGCGCGTTCGCTGCGTTACTACGTCGAAGGCATACTCGCCGTTTACTATGGGCGTCGCGTGCTGTTGTTTATGAAAGACAACGGGCTCGTGATTGTCAGTATTGTCGGTACGTTGGTGTTGATTGGATTGGTTATTTATTTCGTCATTCGGCAACGCCGCAGCGGGCGTGCCCCTGTGGAGGCTGCGGCTGACGAAGTTTCAGAGTGAAAGGATTCCCCTAATTGAGATTTGGTCTTCATCCCGTAAAGTGGCTCACACGCCTTTCTGAATACCTGATCACATACGGCGCGTTCGGTCTGTTCATGCTGGCGCTGCTCGACTCGACGTTCGTGCCGTTGCCGAGCAGCGCGGACGCGTTGATGTTGTTGTTGTCGACGACGAATCCGAGCTGGATGTTGCTTTACGCGTTCATGGCGACGGCCGGATCGGCGCTCGGTTGTTTGATCCTCTACCTGATTTCACGACGCGCGGGTGCACGCGCGCTCAACCGGTTTTCTGAAAGGAAGCAAGCGAAGGTCAAAGCCTGGATCGAGCGCTACGACATGTTCGCGGTGTTGGCCGCAACGTGGATGCCGCCGCCGTTTCCGTTCAAGATATTTGTTGTTAGCGCGGGTGTCTTCAGGTTTAGCCTCCTGCGGTTCATGCTGGCGATCATCGTGGGACGTGGTTTTAGATTTTTGCTCGAGGGTTATTTCGCGGTGCGATATGGAGCACAGGCGAAAGAGATCATCGCGAAGTACTATCCGTGGATCGGACTGGGATTGGTCGTCGCGATTATCGCTTTTGTGTTGTTGAGGCAGAAATTTAAGAGACCGGAGATCGTGACTGATTATCAGTGAAGATCCGTGGCTAATTCGGGGAACTGAAACCTTCTCGCGGCGCCGAGGTCTTTGATCCCGTGAGTTTCTTCCAGCTCGGTTAGCAGGAGAATGAAGATTTCAGCAGTGGCGAGTGCGTCGCTGCCGGCACGATGACGGCTCGCGATTGGAATCGAGAAGTGACTCGCGATCGTCTCGAGCCGGTGATTTGAGAGGTCAGGCATGGCGCGTCGCGAAAGTCTGACCGTGCAGAGATGCGGGTTGACCATGCGATGCCCAGGATAAACGCGCGAGATCTCGTGATTGAGAAAACTCGTGTCGAAGGGCGCGTTATGGGCCACTAAGACCGCTTCGCTCACGAAGTCGAGCCACTTCGGCGCGACATCCGCAAACACCGGCGCGCCCTTGACCATCTCGTTTGAAATACCCGTGAGGGTCGCGACAAAACGCGGAATCGGGATCTCGGGATTTACGAGTGTCACAAACTTATCGAGGATTTTTCCGCCGCGAATGCGATAAGCGCCGAGCTCGATGAGTCGATTCGGCGGTGTTTTTGCGCCAGTGGCTTCGACGTCGACCACCACGAAGTCGAGTTCCTTTAGCAGTCGCAGATGGCTGTCATCTTCGAGTAGCTCGACGGTATTGTTCTCGATGATCTTGAAGCGTCGATCGTTTCTGATTAGGTCTGCGACGAGTAGTCCTGCGAGCTCGTCGTCGATGTGAGAGAGTTTGAAGACCGCGTCGACGATCTCCGATGCAGCGGCGCGTCCGCCCGAACAAGTTAAGAGGTCGATTGTGTCCTGGACGAGTGTAGAATCAGAAACTAAATTCGAATAGGGCGGCATTCGCTCAGGATTGTAGCACGCACATACTCCGCGAGGTAAGAACTTGAACGCTGAACAAGTCATCGATCAATTCAGAGCGACCGGCGCGTTGCTGGAGGGCCACTTTCAACTTTCCAGCGGCTTGCATAGCACGGTCTATTTGCAGTGTGCGCTCGTGCTTCAGTTTCCCGAGCGCGCTGAAGCGTTCGGGCGTGCGATTGCCGAGATGTTTCAGGGGCAGGGAATTCAACTGGTCGCGTCGCCTGCGATTGGCGGGATCGTGATTGGACACGAGGTGGCGCGCGCGTTGGGAGCGAGGTTTATTTGGACCGAGCGCGACGCGGGCCAGATGACACTGCGCCGTGGTTTCACGATCGTGCCCGGTGAGAAGACTTTGATTGTTGAGGATGTGATCACAACTGGTGGATCAACTCGCGAGACGATTGATGCGGTTCGCAAGGCGGGCGCAGATGTTGTGGGCGCGGCTTCGATCATCGATCGTTCCGGTGGCGCTGCGGATGTAGGCGTTCCGCTCTCGTCGCTTGCGTCATTGCGAGTGTTGTCGGTCGAGTCTTCCGTGTGTGACGCGTGCAAACTCGGCGAGCCGGTCGTGAAGCCCGGCAGCCGCACGCAGAAAGTGTAGCCACAAAAAAGCACAAAAGGCACATAAGTCTCTTTCTCTTTCTGTTTTGTGCTTTTGTGCCTTTTTGTGGCTGGACAATGTATGAATTATAGATTGCTTCTTCAGTATGATGGGACTGATTTCCACGGCTGGCAGATTCAAGAAGGTCGCAGAACTGTTCAGGGTGAGTTGACGCACGCGTTGTCGATCATTGAGGGCCGGAGTGTCAATGTTCATGGATCGGGCCGTACAGATGCGGGTGTTCACGCTGAAGGGCAAGTCGCGAGTGTTGAGATTCAACGCGAGATCACGGCCGTAAAGCTGCGGGCTGCGATCAATGGCAACATCGGGAGAGACGTGCGCGTGTTGTCGTGTGAAGTTGTGAGTGACGATTTTCACGCGCGCTATTCGGCACTCGAGAAGACCTACATTTACCGGATCGTGAATGGTCCCGTTATCTCGCCGTTTTGGTGGCGCTATGCGTACCATGACGCGCGCGAGCTCGATCTCGAGCGTATGAAAGACGTAGGCGAGTTGTTTTGTGGCGAGCATGATTGGACCGCGTTCTCGGCGGCGCAGTCAGATGTTGAAGATCGTGTTCGGACTGTAACGCGCGTTGAGATTAGTGAGCGCCCTGAGTCGTTGATCGAGATTCGTGTCAGCGCGAGCGGATTTTTGCGTTACATGGTACGAGCGATGGCGGGGACGCTGATGGCAGTCGGGCGTGGCGAGCTGGATCGTGATGCGATTGCCGAGGCGCTCCAGACCGGTGTTCGTCCAAAAGCGGCCGTCACGGCTCCCGCGTGTGGGCTCACGTTGCTTTCGGTGCGCTATGAATAATTTCTCACGCAGCGGCGCAACGGCGCAGCGGATTTCTTTGCGCCGCTGCGCCGCTGCGTGAGACACTTCTTTCAATTTCATGCTTTCTGACTTCGCCGGAATAATCCAAAAAGGAACGCGGGAAGAGTCGCTGCTCGCTGCGGTGGCCTGGGATCGTCTGCCGCGTCACGTCGCGATCATCATGGACGGCAACGGTCGTTGGGCCGCACAGCGCGGCCAACCACGCATCGCCGGTCACAAAGCCGGCGTTGAAGCCGTGCGCGCCGCCGTGGACACCGGCGCGCGGATGGGTCTCGGCGCGTTGACCTTGTACGCGTTCTCGACAGAAAACTGGAAGCGACCACGTTACGAAGTTGACGCGTTGATGCGCATGCTGCGTCGCTACATTCGACTCGAGCTCGAGGAGATCGATCGGCAGAACATCAGGTTCCAGACCATCGGACGTATCGGTGCGCTCGCTGAAAACGTTCGCAAAGAAATCCAACGCGCCACCGAACAGACTGCCAGAAACAAGGGCATGATCTTGTCTGTGGCGTTGAACTACGGTGGACGCGCAGAGATTGTCGACGCCACGCGCGCGGCAGTCAGACGATTGCTGGACGAAGGCAGCCGCCCCGATCAGTTAACCGAAGAACGCATCGCAAACGAGCTCTACACACGCAATCTTCCCGAGCTCGATCTACTCGTGCGCACGAGCGGCGAGCTGCGAATCTCAAATTTCCTGCTTTGGCAAAGCGCTTACAGCGAGATCTACGTCACCGAAACCCTCTGGCCCGACTTCCGCCGCGTCCACCTGCTCGAAGCCATCGTCGATTATCAGCGCCGCGACCGCAGGTTTGGAGGATTGAAGTTAGTGGTCAGCAAAACATAACTGAATGAAACGAATCCTAACCGCGGTCGTCGTCTTACCTTTCCTGATCGCTTCAATTCTTATTGCTTCTTTGTGGTGGGTGTTTGTGTTGCTGGCGGCGGCGGCGATGGTGCTCGCGCTGTGGGAGTTTTACCTGCTCGCGAAGAAACTCAAGCTACAGCCTGAGGTCGGAGCGGGCTATCTTGCCGGAGCCGCGCTGATCACGATTCCGCTACAGAATGATCCGGCGAACGTGCTCCTCGTGCTGTTCGTGATCCTTGCAGTGACGATCGGAACGCTGATCGCCGTAACACTGCGTGGCGCGCCGTTTGAAAAAATGATCGCGTCAGTTGGATCGACGCTGCTTGGCGTGTTGTATATCCCACTGCTCGGTAGTCACCTCGTCGCACTGCGCAGCGGTTTTCCGCAACCACTCTCGGCGCACCTCCTGTCATTCTTCTTTCTCGTCCTGATGGGTTCAGACGCAGGCGCTTATTACACCGGCCGCGCTATCGGCAAACGCAAACTCGCGCCATCGATCAGTCCCGGCAAGACCTGGGAAGGAGCAGCCGGCGGCATCGTCGCGGCACTCGCCATGGCTGCACTCGCACACTTCTGGTTCTTTCGAGAGCTCCCACTCAAATACATGCTTCCCCTCGCCGCGATCATGGCTTTACTCGGAATCCTCGGCGATCTCGCGGAAAGCGCACTCAAACGCGGCGCGGGCGCAAAAGACGCCGCCAACATACTTCCCGGTCATGGCGGCATACTCGATCGCCTCGATAGCTTGCTCTTCAATGCGCCACTCATCTACTATTTTGCACGCTTCTACTTCCAAAGCTGACGCTACAGTACCGAGCGCGGTAGCGCCGGGTGCGGCTCGAGCTGATGACCACAAAAAAAATCCTTCTCATTATTGGTGGAGTGGTCCTCGTGCTTGGTTTTATCGTCGTCTGTTTTGTGGGAGCGATTGTCGGGTTCGGCCTGTACTCGCTAAACAAAAGCGAAGCGGCGTCGCGCGCGCGCGATTATCTGCGCAGTAACGAGAAGCTACAGGCGGACATCGGTCCGGTAAAAGACTTTGGTAATATCGTCACCGGCAGTATCGCTCTTCAGAATGGTGATTCGGGCTCAGCCATCTTGTATCTGAAAGTGATTGGTGAACGGCAGACTGTTAACGCGAACGTCGAACTATTACTGCGTAACAGGGAATGGAGCGTTATTCGAGCGAACTACGTTAATTCGTCAGGCTTGACTGTCAATCTACTCGACCCCTACGACACGAAACTAATAATCCCCCGCTTGGTTGCATGATTGAGTCATTAACGAACACCACCGGAGTTGCGATCCTTGGTTCAACCGGATCCATCGGTTGCAATAGTCTCCGCGTTATCGAGTCGTTGACGGGCAGACACATGCGCGTCGTCGCGCTTGCGGCGGGAACAAACGTCGAGCGTCTCGCCGATCAGATCGCGACGCACTTGCCCGAAGTAGTTTCAGTCGACAACGAAACTGCCGCGCACGATCTGCGCGCGATGCTCTTCGCACGCGACGTGGACCTGCCACGCATCGTCATCGGCGAGGCAGGACTGATCGAAGTCGCCACACACGCACAAGCTGACTGCGTAATCTCAGCCACAGTCGGCGCCATCGGTTTTGTGCCCACACTAAAAGCGCTCGAGCTCGGCAAACGCGTCGCGCTCGCTAACAAAGAAACGCTCGTGATGGCGGGCGAGCTGATGACTGAAGCCGCGCGGAAGTCAGGAGCAGAATTGTTGCCGGTCGATTCCGAGCACAATGCTTTGCACCAGTGTTTGCGAGGCGAGCGACGAGAAGAAGTGCGACGCATCATCCTGACTGCCTCTGGTGGACCATTTCGTACTAAGAATAAGACCGAGATCGAACACGCGACTGTAGCAGAAGCGATGCAGCACCCGACCTGGAACATGGGCGCGAAGATCACGATCGACTCGGCCACCCTGATGAACAAAGGCTTGGAAGTGATCGAAGCACGCTGGTTATTTAACTTTGGCCCCGGCGAAATAGATATCGTCGTGCATCCGGAATCAGTGGTGCACTCGATGATCGAGATGATCGACGGCTCTGTAATCGCGCAGATGGGCGTCACTGATATGCGTCACGCGATTCAGTACGCGCTCACGTATCCCGAGCGTCATTCATGCCAACTCCCGCCATTGGATCTTACTGCAGTTTCCGGACTTCACTTCGAAGCGCCGGATCTGGAGCGTTTTCCGTGCATCAAGCTCGCTTACCGTGCGCTAACTGAAGGCGGGACGCTGCCCGCAGCCATGAACGCCGCAAACGAAGAAGCCGTCAGCGCGTTTCTGAACGAGCGAATTCGTTTGACTGAAATTCCCCACGTTATCGAAGCCGTGATGAACGAACACGTGAATCAGCCTGCAAAAGACATCGAAACCATTCTCGATGCAGATCACCACGCCCGTCACGCCGCCCTCGCCACAATTGAAGAAATCATTAGCCACAAAGAAGCACAAAATGCACAAATGCTTTCATGAAATTTCTTTCTGTGCCTTTTGCGCCTTTTTGTGGCAAACTCGTTTTCGTTGCAACCCGGCTCGAAATGGTCGAGTCTAACTGTGGTTATTTGACGAAAAGATTAACGAGAAGGCCCTGAATGAGTTATCTAATTATCCCGCTGGGATTTATCTTTGTCCTCGGCACCGCTGTTGTCCTTCACGAATTCGGCCATTTCATCGTTGCCAAACTCTTTAAAATCCGTGTGGAAACGTTTTCCGTCGGGTTTGGCCCGCGATTGTTCGGCAAGAAGTGGGGACATACGGACTACCGCGTCTCAGCGATTCCTCTTGGCGGATATGTGAAGCTCGGCGGCGACGACTCAAACGCGCCTCTCGAAGGTGAAAGCGCGCAGGACATTCCTCCGAAGGAGATGTACAACCTGCGGCCCAGATGGCAGCGGATCATGGTTGCACTCGCCGGCCCGATCATGAACATCCTTACTGCCATGGCGATCCCGTTTGTGGGTGCGTTCATGTACGGCGTTCCGGCAACACCATCGCCGGTTGTTTATTACGTTCAAAAAGATGGCGCTGCATTTCAAGCCGGTCTCCAACCCGGAGATCGCATCATCTCATTCAACGGCACAGAGAACCCGAGCTGGGACATTGTCAATGGCGACGCGCTGCTTTCGCCCGGTCGTCCTTTGCCGGTCGTGGTGAATCGAAACGGTCAGGAAGTCTCGCTGACAATCACGCCGACTACGCACATGGAGAACGGCGAAGCCGCGGGTACTCTGGATTTCATTCCCGATTACGGTGGGCTGCCCGTTGTCGTCGTACAGGTGAATCCAGGCTCACCTGCCGAAGCCGTCGGCCTGAAAGAGAACGATCGCTTTATCAATATCGATGGCCAGGACGTCAGAAGCTCCGCGCAGGTGACGGAGTACGTGAGAAATCACCCCACCGAACGGATTGCGATGACGGTTCAGCGCGACGGCCAGACGATACAACTGACCACTGACGACAAGCGCATCGACGGCAGGCTGGGATTCGTCGTCATGGAGAGATATCCACTCCACGCGGCCAATGTCGGCTCGGCGACAAAATACGCCTACGATCAGAACATTCAGATCCTGCGCTTGACGGGCAAGGCGCTCGGACAAGTCTTTACTGGTCAACGTTCGGTCCGTAACACGCTGTCAGGCCCGATCGGCATTTACCAGGCGACACAAAAATCGATTGAGAAGCTCGGCTGGGACGGCGTTTTCGGCATGCTCGGTTTTCTCAGTCTAAACCTCGGTATTTTCAACCTGCTGCCGATTCCAGTGCTCGACGGCGGCGCAATCTTCCTGATGCTGATCGAGGGGCTGCTCGCCCTCATCGGTTTATCGATCTCTTCCGCGGTGCGCGATCGTATTCAGCAGGTAGGATTCGTGATGGTGCTGCTGCTGATGGTTTTCGTGATCAGCAACGACCTGCTGAAGACGTTTAGTAACAGGCAAGAGGACAAGCCGCCGCCGGCTGCCTCTGCGCCGGCAAAATAGCTCATGCGCAAAACGCGACCAGTTCAAGTCAAGCATATTCAAATCGGTGGTGGCGCTCCCGTAGTGATTCAGTCGATGACTAAGACTGACACTTCGGATGTAGACGCCACTGTCGCGCAGATCAACGAGATGGTCCGCGCGGGTTGTGAGATCGTCCGCCTTGCCGTTCCAGACAACGACGCCGCGATTGCGTTGAAAGAGATCCGGAAACGAGTGCCCGACGTTCCGATCGTCGCCGACATACATTTCCACTACAAACTCGCCTTGCTGGCCCTCGAAGCGGGCATCGACAAGCTGCGGCTCAACCCCGGCAACATCGGCGCACACGAGCGTGTGCGTGAAGTGGTGCGTGCTGCGCAGGCGCAGAAAGTGCCGATCCGGATTGGTGTGAATGGCGGCTCGCTCGAAAAAGATCTGTTGAAGAAGTATGGGACGGCGACGCCGGAGGCGATGGTCGAGTCAGCGATGCGGCACATTCAGATCCTCGAAGATCTCGACTTCACTGACATCATCGTCTCGCTGAAAGCTTCGGACGTGCATCGCACCGTCGCTGCTTATCGACTGCTGGCTGAGAAGGTTGACTATCCGTTTCATCTCGGTGTCACAGAAGCTGGGACTTCATTCAGCGGCACTGTGAAATCGTCTATCGGGCTTGGAATTCTGCTGCACGAAGGGATTGGCGACACGATTCGGGTTTCGCTCGCTGCGGAGCCGCAGGAAGAAGTTCGTGTAGCGTGGGAGATCGTGAAGTCGCTTGGGTTACGGACGCGTGGCGTGACGGTGGTTGCGTGTCCGACGTGTGGGCGGCTGGATGTTGATAACTTCGTCGGGATTGTTGAAGAGATCGAGCGCCGGCTCGCTCATATTGAAGAGCCGCTGCACCTTTCGATCATGGGTTGTGCGGTGAATGGCCCAGGTGAAGCGCACGACTCGCAGCTCGGGATCACGTTTGGACGTGGTGTCGGGATGATCTTCAAAGATGGCGTGCCGATGCGGAAGGTCGCCGGGGAGAATATTGTCGAGGCGTTCGTGATGGAGACTGAGAAGCTGCTTTCCGAGATTAAAACCAGCCACGGATAACACGGATTTTTAACGGACCTTCGGCCTCTTGCCCGCCGCGACGTCTCCAGCCATTACTAAAAACAGCGAGTCAGTCGTGATTTTGCGATTGACGTTGACGATCAGTTGCTCGCGTAAATCTTCAATCTGCAAGATCCAATCACCCGCACGGCTCGAATCGAGCTTCTGAGATACTTCTTTCAACTCCGCTGACAAATCTTCATTGACGATTCGAGATGTGTCGACGCCGAGTGACAGCATCCACGCATCGCGAATCAACGTCTCGAGCACGTCCAATCGCTCTTCAAACTCTTCTTTGTACTGCGCTTCGTTGAGCTGCTCCGCCGACCGCAGCAGTTGCGCACGATCGTCGCTCAGCACGAGCGCGTTGAGCACTTTCAGCATCGCTTTCCGCTGCGATGTGAACGTGACGAGATCGCCGGAAAGCGCACGGCCCATACTGCCGGCTGCCGCACGCGCGCGCAAACGCGCAGTCTTCGCATCGACAAGCTTGTTCTTCGTCAGGTGAGTCTCGATCTCATCCGGCGTCAACGGCGAGAAACGAATCATCTGACAACGCGAAAGTATCGTCGGCAGAAGCATCGCCGGACGCGCTGTGATCAAGATCAAATGCGAGGTCTTCGGCGGCTCTTCGAGCACTTTCAAAAGCGCATTTGCGGAAGCATCATTGAGCTTGTCGGCTTCATCGATCAAAAACACGCGCGCCTTGCCTTCGAACGGCCGAAAGTTCGCTTCCTTTTCGATCTGGCGCATCTGCTCGACACGCAGCACGCGCTTCGGCGCAACAACGAGCCCGACGTCCGGATAGTCCGTCCAGATGATCTGCGTCCACTCGTCTGCGTCATCACGCGTCGGGTAGTTGAGCTTCTTAATCCGAACACACGACGAACAGACACCACATGCTTCCCCGTCTTTCGGTGTGCGACAGTTCAAAGCGCGAGCAATTTCGAGCGCAAAGAGCTTCTTGCCGATACCTTCTTCGCCCGTGAACAACATCGCGCCGGGAAGCCGATCCGAGACCAGCATCCGCTTCAGTATACTTTTGACTCTGGCGTTTCCTGTCAGCTCGTCAAACATAATTCAAAACCGAGTTCAGAGTTCAAGCCGCTTTGCCCGAAAAGTGTTTTGCATCACGCTTCGGGCCTTCTCTCTGCGCTCTCTGTGTCCTCTGCGTTAAATATTTCCCAGGGCTAAGTTTAACGCAGAGGACACAGAGATACGCAGAGAGCGCAGAGAAGTTCAAGCTTTAGCTTGCAGCGTCCGGTTCGCGCCTGACAAGCTAAAGCTTGAACTCTAAACTCATCGCCATGTGACCCCTGCTTTGCAGATAAGGAATGATGATCTCTCGCAAACGTTCCTGCGTTCGTTCGACTGGACCACTCGTGTCAATCAACTTCACGCGCTCCGGCTCCGCGAGCGCGATCTGCAAGTAAGCATCGCGCACGCGCGCGTGAAAGTCGGCGTGCTCGATGTCTAAACGATCGCGCGTGATCCGCGTCGCACTTTTCCCGGTCGAACGGCGCGCAGTGCGGTTTGTCGATTCGTCGATCGTGAGATCGAAAAGCAGCGTGAGGTCTGGTTTCAGACCCTCTGTCGCTAACTGAACGATCTGCGAGATCAACTCGGGCGAGAAACCTCTTCCCGCGCCCTGGTACGCGACTGTCGCGTCGGCGTAACGATCCGAGATCACGAGTCGGCCGGCGTCGAGCGCCGGACGCACGAGGCGCCGCACGTGCTGCGCGCGGTCCGCCGCAAACACCAAAAGCTCAGTCAACGGATCGACTTCCTCCGCTGCGTCGAGCAATGCGGCCCGCAAGCGCAGTCCGAGCGTCGTACCGCCGGGTTCGCGCGTCAGTAGCGCCTCACAGCCATTGGCCTTCAGGAAATTGCCCAGTAAACGCAACTGAGTCGACTTCCCACTGCCGTCGATGCCTTCAAAAGTTATGAAAGTTCCAGGCACACGTATCCTTTACCAGTGAAATGCTCGCGAGAGTTTAATCGAATGTCACGCCTCAGGCGAGTTGGCGTCGTGCCGGGCTTCGCGCGGGTTTGTTTCCGCGGACGGTTGCGAATGCAAGTCGCCCGTCGGGCGCCGTGTCTGTGAGATCGTCGAGATGGCGTGTTTGAAAATCAGTTGTTCCTGTGACCCTGATTCGAGTAGGACCGAAAACTTGTCGAAACTCCGGATACGGCCCGTTAGCTTAGCGCCGTTCGTCAGGTAAATGATCACAGAAGCTTTTTCACGGCGGACCGTGTTGAGAAAAGCGTCCTGGATATTTTGTGGTGCCTGTTTACCGTCTGACATGCTGAAAACCTGGGGGTGGAATTTGTAGATCGCGCGGTTGCAACGAGATTACAACACGGATCTTTACCTGACAAGAGATAGCTGGAGATGTGAGAGAAAGATGATTATTTGGACCGCGCGCCGGCGAAAATCGATTCCAATACCGAACGCAAAATGCGGTTTTCCTCACCAAAACCGTCAAACCACTCGACATCAGCTTCATGGCGAAACCATGTCAATTGGCGTTTGGCGTAGTGGCGCACGTCCAGTTTGGTCTGTTCCACCGCGCTCTCGAGGTCTCGCGAGCCCTTCAGATACTCGACCACGCGCCGGTAGCCGTGTGCGCCCAGGGCGTTTGAATCGGGCGAGAAACCACGGTCCAGCAACTGGCGCACTTCCTCAACCAAACCGGCGCGAAAATGCGCTTCGGTGCGTTCGTTGATGCGCTGATAAAGCTCTTCACGTGGCGGATTGAGCGCCAAAATACGCAGGCGGTGCGAGCTTTCGTGTGGCTCCGGACGCTCGGGCTGCTGGTCCACGATTGATCGCCCCGTCTGCACGTAGACCTCGATCGCACGTTGCACGCGCGGCCAGTCACGCGGGTAAAGCTGTCCGGCGGCAAGTGGATCGATACGGCGGAGAAGCTTGTGCAGGTGTTCCGGGCCATGTCTTTCGCGGCTCTGGTTGAGACGGCGGCGCAGTGATTCGTCGGTTGGTGGACTGACGAAGAGTGGTTGTCGGAGGGCGCGGAGGTAAAAACCAGTGCCACCGACCAGCAATGGGACGCGCCCACGACTTTCGATTTCCTCGATTGTCTTTGTGGCCTCGCGGGCCCATTCGACGGCGGTGTAGTTGATGTTGGGAGAGACGAAGTCGATAAGGTGATGTGGGACGCCTTTGCGCTCGTCGAGAGGGACCCTGGCGGTAGCGATTTCGATCTCTTTGTAGACCTGGACCGAATCACAGTTGATTATCTCGCCGTTGATTTCGAGGGCGACCTCGATGCCGAGCGTGCTTTTGCCCGAGGCGGTTGGACCGACGATGGCAAACATGCGAATGAGTATAACCAGCCAGAGCAGAATGAGCAGTATGAGGCCAGCGAGTAGTTGATTACGTGTGAGGTGCATGAGGATTGAAAATCTCTGTTGGACACAGTCAGTACCACCTGCGGTAGCGGGTGGGTGCGTAGCCAACTGGCGCGACTAATAGCTGCGCACCCACCCGCTACCGCAGGTGGTACTGACTCTGTCCAACAGTCTAATACATTCTCGTCAGCTCGATACCGGAATAATAAGTTTTTAGTATTTGCTCGGCGGACCAGCCCTGCCGCGCGAGTCCGTACGCACCGACCTGGCACATGCCGACGCCGTGGCCCCAACCACGACCAATAAATACAAACTCATTCACGTGTCCATTATCATCAAACTCGCGGTCGATCACGAACAACTGTTCGCGCAATCCCAGCGCCGAGCGAATGCGACCGCCACGCACATGCGCCGTGCCGCTCGTCCCGACAATCTCGAGATCTGTCACGCGATGTGACGCGCCACGCGACGCCACCCGCAAATCCACAATTGCTCCGATGCCTCGCGCCGCACGCGCCAAACGCGCCTGCACCTGCGCGACGCTCAATCCTTTGGTCCAGTTGGCAAACGGCGAGAAACGATCCGCGGCCGCACCGTTTGTCGCGGGCCGGACCTCGAGAAAATCGATCTGCCCGTTCGGTGCGAGATGATACGTGACCGGCTCACCCCCGACGAGCGCTACAGACGACACCGCATACGCACGCTCGCCGAGATATCGAAACAGAAACGCATCAGGATTGACTCTGATCGGCTGGTCCTTGCCTTTGGTGGAGCGAAGAATCAGTTGACCATCACTCGCCGGACGTGCGTTCGCTTTTTGCAGTTGCAGAAGGTTTCGCGCTTCAAGAAGGCGCGAGATCGCGTGCAGCACGCGCGCGCGCGACAACGATGTACGCGGTCGTAGCGTAGCGTCTGGATAGACCGAAAGATGGCCGTCGCGCAGCAGCATTGCGAGGTCTGCACGATTGGCTGCAGGCACTTCCTGCGCGTCTTTCACGGCCAGCAGATAATCGGCGTCAGCGTCATTCAGCAGCGTCCCCGCGCGACTCTCACCAAACACAGCGAGGGCCAGCGCGGTCGCAAAAGCAGGTGGGCGATTCACGTCTTCACCCGTCGCCGGCGCCATTTGCCGAGCGACGCGGGCCACATTCGCAAGCCAGTTTCGCACTTCTGACACAGTCGCATCCGCTGACAACCATGCATCTGAAACACGCTCGCGCAGCGTGCCGAAGTTCTGCGTCAGTAAAAGACTGACATCGCGCGCGAGCACGACATTCGAATCGTCCTGCAAGTCTGCGGGCTCGCGCGACGTCTTGATCACGAACCGATCGAACGACTCTCCCGCACACTCATGCGCGCGCAAGTAGGGAACCGCTTCATTGAAGATCTTTTCCGCGTCTTCCGTGCGGCCGCCGCACGTCGAGGTGTAGAGCGCGTTGATTGGCTCGCCGTTATAAGTCGCGATGATGCCGCGCGTTTCGTCGACAGCGCGTGTCGAGAGTGGGTTTTCAGAAGTGAGTCCACGATAGACTTGCGAACGCGTTGTCGGCAGGATATCGAACCCCTGCGACATGAATTGTCCGCGATTCTTGAGCGCGTACGTGCGCGCCGCGATCGCCTGGGCTTTTTGGGCTTCGATCGCCGGATAACCGCCAGGCGAAAGCTCATTGGCAACAACGCCGCGAACGTAGTCTTCAAGTCCCAGCTCGTTTACGACAGTGAGTGTGCCGCGCAGGTTTGTGAACACTTCGATCCGTCCGCGGTACGGTCGCTCGTTGTAACGCACTGGCGCGTTCTGCTCGTCGTCGGATGCAAACGAGACTGGCGCACTTGAGCTGAACATCTTTCCCGCACCAGACGAAGCGACGACTTCACGCGACGGCAATGCTGATCGCGAAGTGAGACGCACCGGGCTGCTGTTGCTTGCCGCGGGTTGGCTTTGCGCGACGCTTTCCTTTCCCTCAATCGTCGCGTCTATGCCTGCTGTTTCGAGTCGCGCGCGAAACTCTTCCGCTTCTTCACGCGAGAGCTTGCCGCCCACAAACATTCCCCACGTTTTAGTTTCAGTGTCGTAAACGGCGTGCGCGTCTTCACCCGTGATCTTCTGGATGTCTTTCTCGTTCTCTTCCGCTTCTTCACGCGATGCTGCGCCGCCGACCAGCACCCGAAATCCACCATCCGCAGTCGCAGCGGGAAGTGGAGACAACAGTCTTGGATCGACACGAACACGCGCAGTATCGAGGGCCACTAAACTCGTGCCGCCGCCACTCGCGTTCATCAGGTGGCCGGTCGTTGAAATAACGGCGGAACGTGCGTCAGTATTCAGCGCGACGCGGATCTTCGGTTCAGGACCAGTCGCTGTCGCGAGTACTGGCGTGGGAATGATCGGAGTCGCGGCAGACGGCGGTGTCCAAACCGGTTGCGTCCGGCGTGGTCGACTAGCTTCAGGAGTTTGTTGTTGACCGAATGCGATGGGGAGAAAAAATGCCTGAGCCAACAGCAAAGCAATGGCTTTCCGCATGAGCATCGCCCGCATACTACTACAAAAAAGAGCCTGTGGTTACACGGATTCTCTGCGGCGCTCTGCGTACCTCTGCGGTCTCTGCGTTGAAATAGGCCCGTTAACGCAGAGAGCGCAGAGGGCCGCAGAGGCCCAATTTCTATTCCCACAAAGCTCGACTCTGTGGTATAGACGTGCAACCCCCATAGGCTGAAAATTAAGGGTTTGCATGAGGAAATGTACTTCCCGAGGTATTCCGTTTCTCGCGACCGCTGCTCTTATCACGGCGTTGCTGGCCGTGAGTTGTCTGCCTAAGCCGCCGGCCGACAGCGGCGACATCACGATCACGCTCTACGGTTTTTCGATCATGAAAGAATCGCTCGAGAAGGCGATCTTTCCGGGCTTCACCGCGAAATGGAAACAGCAACACGGGCAGACGGTGCAGTTTCAGTCATCGTTCGCCGGTTCTGAGACCGTGACCAACCAGATCTTGCGCGGCGCTCCCGCGGAGATCGCGATTCTCTCGATCGAGCGCGACGTGCAGCGACTGCAAAAAGACGGTTTTGTGACTGCTGATTGGCATTCTTTGCCCGGAAAGGGAATCGTCAACAAGACGCCTTTCGTGATCATCGTGCGCCAGGGCAATCCGAAAGGGATTCAAGATTTTCCAGATTTGGCTAAACCGGGAATCAGGTTGATCCATCCCGATCCGATCAGTTCGGGCGGCGCGCAGTGGTCAATACTCGCGATTTACGGATCGGAGTTGATGAAATCAGCAACAAAGCCTGAAGACGCTGATAGACCAAAGGCGCTGCAGACACTGCGCGCGGTTTGGAAGAACGTGATCTCAACGCCCGGGTCGGCGCGCGAAGCACGAACGACTTTCGAGCTCGGCAACGGCGACGCGCTCATAACTTACGAGCTGGAAGCGTTGTTGATGAAAGAAGCGAAGGCCCCTGTGGAAGTTGTTGTGCCGCAGTCGACCATCTTCAGCGAACATCCGGCGGTTGTGATCGACAAGAACATCACGGCGGCGAAGCGCGCGATAGTTGATGCGTTCATGCAGTACTTGTGGAGTGATGAAGCGCAGCAGGCGTTCGTCCAATTTCATTTCTATTCGAGCACGAATGATGCATTCAATCAGGCGAACAAGGACTTTGGGCATATCGAGATGCCGTTCACGATCGAATATTTTCATGGCTGGGACAAAGCGTATCCCGAGGTGATCGAAGGGATCTTTCGCGACCAGGTTCAGAGGAAATGAACCACGGATAACACGGATTTAAAGCACGGATTTATCCGTTCTCATCCGCGTTTTTCATCCGTTCGATCCGTGGTTACGGTTTTACATGAGTTCCATAGCTCCAGCGATGAGGCATGTGCGTGGCTTCGATGTGGCGCGGCCGCTCAGTATTGGCATGCTCGTGTTCATGATGTTGCCTCTCGTGTTCCTGCCGCTCGCTTCGATCTTTATCTTCGGCACGAGTAACGGTCTCGATAAATTCTGGGCCGCGCTGACCGCTCCCGAAGCGATATTCGCACTCAAACTATCGATGGCGACGAGCTTCTGGGCCACCGTCTTCAACGTCATCTTCGGTCTCTTCGCTGCGTACGTGTTATCGCGTTACAACTTCCTGGGACGTAACGCGCTCATCGTCACGATCTCGCTTCCCACCGCGATCCCAACCGCCGTCGCCGGCTTTGCACTACTGCTGCTTTGGGGACCGTACGGCACGCTCGGTCGTCTGCTCGCGCCGCATGGTTTTCAAATCATGTTCACTGCGGGCGCCATCATTCTCGCGAACATCTTCGTGACGTTCCCGCTCGCGTTCGGCGTCATCAAGCCCGTGTTCGACACGATGAGTCACTCGCTTGAAGAAGCGTCGGCGACGATCGGGGCCACGCGCTGGCAAACGTTCTGGCACGTCACGCTGCCGTCTCTGCGCGGCGCGATTGTTTCCGGCGCACTGCTGACGTTCGCGCGCGCGGTTGGTGAGTTTGGCTCGACGATCCTCGTGTCAGGAAATCTTGCGGGACGAACACAGACAGCGCCGCTGTACATCTTCGCAAAGTTCAACGAGGGCCAGATCGAAGCAGCAAATGCGATTGCGATCGTGCTCGCGTTGTTTTCGTTTCTGATTTTCAGCGTGCTGTTCTTCGCGCGCGACTGGCTGGATGTCGACTGAGATGGCGAAAGCGAAGGAGACATTGATCCCGAGACTAGAGGAGCCGGCGTCAAGTGCGCCGACCTCGAGCGCTGCGGCCAGCGTGGTCGGGATCAGCAAACGCTTCGGCAAGGTCGGTGTCCTGGAAAACATCAGCTTCGACGTCGGTGAAGGTGAAGTACTCGTGTTGCTCGGCGCGTCAGGCAGCGGCAAGACCACGATCCTGCGCATCATTGCCGGTTTGGAAATGCCGTACACGGGCAAAGTGATTCTGCACGGTAAAGACGTCACCGAGTTGCCGGCGCGTGAAAGAGGCGTTGGCGTTATCTTCCAATCGTACGCGCTCTTTCCAAAGATGACCGTTGAGAAGAACATCGGTTACGGTCTTCGCATTCGCAAGCGCAAACGGAAAGAGATTAAGGAAACTGTTAACGAGTTGTTGTCACTCGTCCAACTCGAAGAGCACCGCAAGAAGTATCCTTCGCAGCTCTCGGGCGGACAGCAACAGCGCGTCGCAATCGCGCGCACGCTTGCTTACAAGCCGGAAGTTTTATTGTTTGATGAACCGTTCGGCGCACTCGACACACAGACTCGTGTTCACCTGCGTCGCGAGATACGTGCGCTTCTGAAAAAGGTGAACGTGCCGTCGATCTTCATCACGCACGATCAGGAAGAAGCACTCGAGCTCGGCGATCGCGTCGCAGTGCTCAACGTGGGCCATATCGAACAGATCGGAACGCCGTTCGAGATCTATAATTATCCGGCAACGGAGTATGTGGCGACATTCCTCGGCGCAGCGAATGTTCTCGACGCAGTTGTACGAGAGGATTTTATCGAAGTGGGTTCGGCTCAAATTCCCGCGCCGGCGTTGGACAAGACGAAGTTCAAGCCGGGCGATTGCGTGAGGATCGTCTTTCGGCCTGAAGACGTGTCGTTGCATCGTGGAGATTTCGTGTGGTCTACGCATCCGCGCCTCGCGAACGCGGTGATCGAAGAGATTGCTTTCGTCGGCGCTTATGAGCGCGTGCGCTTGCAAATGCAAGCCGGACCGGAAGAGTGCAAAACAGAAGAGACCCCTTTCTACCTGACTACTGAGACCCCCGACCGGCGGCCTGCCAAATCGATCATTGCCACGCGGCCAAAGCCCGAAGCGAGTGCTACGCGCATGCACGTCGGTGAGCGCGTGGTAGTCGCTTTAAGTTCATTCACAGTCTTGCCGCCGCAAGGCCCAAAGGGTGGAAATTGAGGCGGAGCGCGTGGTTGTGCTTGCTGCTGTTTGTGCTGCCGGGCCTCGCGTCAGCGCAGACTATCGATCATACTGACAACCAGTCATGGAATGACGTTCAAGTCGCCGTTCCGCTCACGAAGGACATTGACTTCAACATGCTCGGCACGCTTCGACTCGGGCGTGATTTCAACCGGCCGGTTGATGAGCGTATCGGCGCCGGATTCACGTTCAGATTCGGACAGCACCTGCAGATCGCGCCGAACTATCAATACATCGCGACGCAGCCGGTTCGTAACCGGCAACTGTGGGAGAGTCGTCTGTCGCTGCCGGTGACGCTGCGGTTTAATGTCCAGAAGTTTCGGGTCAGTGATCGCAATATGTTTGAGCGGCGGATTCGAAATCCCGGGATCTCGTCGACGCGATATCGTAATAGGTTTCTGGTCGAGCATCCCGTTGGACCATCAAAGTGGGGTCTGTCGTTGTTTATTGGGGATGAAGTTTTCTACGACTGGAGCATCAATCGCTGGGTGCGTAATCGATTTGCCACCGGCGCGACCAAGATATTCAACAAGCACTTCACACAGGACTTTTATTACCTGCGGCAGAACGACGGCGTGAGTATTCCAGGCGATCTGAATGTGATCGGAACTATTCTGAGGATCAAATTATAGATCTCACGCGACGACGCAACGACGCAGCGCCGCTGCGTGAGAAATCCTAATTGAGCGCCTTCGATGCCAACGTATTAAACTTGCGCCTCACCGCGTTGATATTCGCAAACGGCAGCGCGCGCGCATGTGTTCGGTTAGTCAGCAGTATGAACACACGCCGCCGGCTCGGATCGATCCACACACACGTCCCTGTAAATCCGTTGTGACCGAAGCTGTCAGGCGGCAGATCCGCTCCGCCCGTTGAATCCTTCGTCGCCGCCAGTTGCCAACCGATCGAGCGCGCCTCTTCCAATCCCTGCGTCATGTTTTCCCGGAACAGCCGACATGTCTCCGGCGCGAGCAGCGTCGTCGACTCACTCAAAAACTGCTGCGCGATCAGAAACGTTTCGCGCGCTGTCGAGAACAATCCCGCATGTCCCGCCGCACCGCCTAAAAAATAAGCATTACCATCGTGTACTTCACCCCAGATCAGCCGCTGCCGCGAATTCGCATACTCACCCGCGCCCATTTGTTTACTCATGTCGCGCTCGTATGTGTTTCCGTTTTCGCACGCCGCAATCCCGGTCTGCAACGCGATTTCCGGATTGAAGAACGTCTGCTGCAGCTTCAGCGGCTCGAAGATCTCATGCTTCGCCATGTCCGCGAGACGCTGATGCATCATGCGCTCCAACAAAATTCCAAGCGCGATGAATCCGAGATCGCTGTAGACGACACGCGTGCCCGGCTTGTACTCGAGATTGAGACTCGCAATCGCCCCCGCCGCGCGATCAGGCTGTTCCTCAGTGAGCACATACAGCGGCCGCCACGCGGGCAGACCCGACGTGTGCGTCAGCAGCTCACGGACGGTGATCATTTGCTTGTCAGTGCGCTCAAACTCAGGCAGGTAATGAGAAACGGAGCTGTCGAGTGTCAACTCGCCGAGCTCGATGCGGCGCGCGCACAGCAACGAGGTGACTAACGGCTTCGTAAGCGACGCGAGATCGTAGATCGTGTCGATCTTGTTTGCGACGCGATACGGCTCGACTACGGAATTGCCCAGCGCGTCCTCGTAAATGATCTGATCACGTTCGCCTACGAGATAAACAGCGGACGGAAACTCACCCGCCTCGATGTGGTGTTGCAGCAGCGCCGAAAGTTTCTCATTTCGAATCGGCATTTCAAATCCGTGTTATCTGTGGTTTCACTCCCGGATGTTCTGCGTGCTCACGGATTCTCTCGAGCGTTCGCAACGCGAGGCTCAACGCATTTCTTCCCTCGATTCCCGACACAGCGGGCGGCGCGCCATCACGCGCGGACTCCAGAAACGAAACAATCTCCGCACGCAACGGCTCAACGTCGACGATGTCGAGTTTCTTGACGTGAACGCCTGGCCACGCGCCGCTCGCCGCCGGTGGCTCGAGACTGCTGATGTCCGCGCGCTTTGTCGTGTAATCGATCGCGATGTAATCGTGCGGCTGGAAAAAACGCATCTTCCGAATCTTCTCCGTGCCGACGCGCGAGGCCGTGATATTCGCCACCGCTCCCGACGAGAACTCGAGCCGCGCATTCGCCGCATCGACCTTCGGCGTAAGGATCGCGATGCCCACCGCATGAATGTTCGTGACTTCAACGTCCTCGCCGACGAGCCACTGCACGATATCGAGATCGTGGATCATCAAGTCGAGCACGACGTCGATGTCGAGCGAGCGCGCGGTGAACTGCCCGACGCGATGAATCTCGAAATAGACAGGTTTGCGCACGTGCGGCCGCAACGCCACCATCGCCGGGTTGAAGCGTTCGAGATGTCCGACCTGAAGAATCGCGTTACCGCGTCTGGCGGCTTCGATCATTTGATCGGCTTCGTCGAGTGTGCGTGAGATCGGTTTTTCAACGAGCACGTGAATGCCGGCTTCGAGCAGGCCACACGCGATCTCGCAGTGCGCTTCAGTTGGAACAGCGACACTCGCGGCGTCGATGCGTCCGATCAGCTCGCGCCAGTTTGTGGTCCAGTCAGTTTCGCGTTCGGTGCTGATGGCGCGTGCTGTTTGTTCGTTCAGATCGCAAACGGCGACGAATTGCGACGCGCCTTCCGATGCGAGATCTGCGTGGATGCGGGCGTGTTGTCGCCCAAGACTGCCAACTCCGATGACTGCTGTGCGTAGCATTATGTGTTAAAACCTTCAGACAGGTGATCCTGTAAACGACTAACTCGGAGCCCGAATATACTTGCATCCTTCAACGCTTGCCAAGCGAGTCTACATTCTCCTTTTCGCCATCATCATCGCCTTTTATCTTTACGGCCTCGGCAAGCTGCCGCTGCTCGGTCCGGATGAGCCGCGCTACGCCGAGGTGGCGCGCGAGATGTTTCTAACCGGCGATGTGATCACGCCCACACTCGGACATCACACGTGGTTTGAAAAGCCCGCGCTGCTTTACTGGATGATCGCCGGTTCGTTCAAGGTCTTTGGTGTGAATGAGTGGGCGGCGCGCTTTGGTCCGGCGCTTTGTGGACTGCTGACGATCGCGGCCCTGTGGTTTGTCGGGCGCGAGATAGATCGCGAGGAGCCGCGCGGTTTTGCGTTTTGGAGTGTCGTGGTGAGTGGCAGTTGTCTCGGTCTGATCGTGTTCTCACGCGCGACGGGTTTTGACGTTGTGATCACGATGACGACGACGTGGGCGCTCGCGTTTTTTCTTCTGCACGAGTTGCGAAACAAGCGATCGTTTCTGGCGGGGTTCTACGCCTTCGTCGGCTTGTCGTTGCTCGCGAAGGGGCTCGTGGGGATCGTGATCCCGTTTGGCGTCGTTGGTTTGTTTTACGTTTTAAGACGCGCGTGGCCGTCACGATCAGTGCTCGCGAGTGTGATCTGGGGATTGCCACTCGCCGTCGCAGTCTCTGCGGTTTGGTATGGGCCAGTCATCGCACGACATGGCTGGACGTTTATAGACGAGTTTTTTGTGCAGCATCACTTTGCGCGGTACGTGTCGAACAAGTATCACCATCCGCAGCCGATCTATTTCTATCCGGTAATCATTCTGATGCTCGCGCTGCCGTGGACGCCGTATCTCATCGCTGCGCTAGCGAAAGTGCGAAGCTGGAAGTGGCGCGGTGATGATGGCATGAGCATCGTTCGAGTTTTCTCCCTCGCGTGGCTGTTGCTGCCCTTCGTGTTCTTCTCGTTTTCCGGATCGAAGCTGCCGGGTTACGTGTTGCCTGTGATACCGGCTATCACGTTGCTCGTGAGCGATCGGTTGACGCGGATCTTCAATCCGAGATGGCCACTGATCATTGCCGGTGCGACGGTTGTTTTAGTGGTGATACTTTTGAACTTCGGTGCGGCGAGATATGCGAATCGCGAGTCGGTGCGCGATCTGCTGTTGACGGCGGACGCGCGCGGCTATGCGGGCGCGCCGGTGATCGCGCGGCGAACTGATGATCGATCAGCAGAGTTTTATGCCTACGGGCGTGTTGTGTACGGGCCGGATGGTGAGCCGGTGACGTTCGATGAGATCACTGTCGATGAGGCGCGTGAGCTTGGCGGCAAATTCGTGGTGATGATACCGGTGGAGTACGTGGCGAATGTTCAAGGGGTATCGACGATTGAGGTTATTGGGGACAATGGAAAGACGGCGGTGTTAGGTTGGAAGCCCTAGTTAGACAGGATGACAGGATTTACAGAATTAACAAGATAGATATCCTGTCAATTCTGTAAATCCTGTAATCCTGTCTAACTAACCTACCTACCGCAGGTTTCGCGCAAAGAACTCGATGACGACCCTGTCGTACGTCTCACCCTGCTCGCCCGTGACTGACGGCAACCCAAAGCCACTCAACGGCAGATCCGTTCGCACGTCGACGCTTCCTGCGTTCGGAAAGCACTTCTGCAACGACGCCGTTGCATCACGCAGCGCCCCGGCGTCACTCCCGGAAAGCAGCATGACTTTCTGATCACGAATCGCACCCGCAAACTCACACGCACTCGTGGCGTCATAACCGCCAAGCATGTAAGCCTTCATAGCCACGCGCGAAGAGGTTTGGACCAATCCATTATCCAACCCGACACAGCTCGACACCGCCGTGCTGAGCAGTTCGTTCGGCGACGCCACCACCGAGTCGAGCACGAGCACCTTAACGAGTGGCTCATTGCGCGCCGCCTTCAGCGCACTGTACGCCCCCAACTCAACCCCATAAACCCCGACACTTTCACCAACGAGCGTCTTCTGGCCTTCCGTTTTCAGACCGCGCAAATACTGGATCGCGCCCCGCAAATCGTCTCCTTCACGAACGCCGAGGGTGCTCGATCTGACCAGCGGGTTCTCACCGTGCCCGCGCAGGTCGGGCCAAAGGATCGTGAAGTTTGACGTCTCGTTAATCTTGACGCCGAGATTGAACAGCCACGAACGATCGCCGCCGTATCGATGCAGCAACACGACCGCCGGCGAGCCCTCACCGCCTTTCAATAGCCAGCCGCGCGCGTTTCGACCATCGGCGCTGGTCCATGTCTCGTCAGTGACCTTGATTGCACGTCCACTGATTCTCGAAAATGATTCCGGGGTGACGACGTAAGGACGCTTCGTGGGACGTGTAACGCAGTAGACGACAAAAGAAAGCGCGCCCACGACAGCCAGCACGATCACCAGTGCTATTGGCAGCAAAGACTTGACGAGTCTTTTACCAATTCTTCGTCGGGGCGGCATCAGTGTGAGTGTCCTCGGATCGCTTCCATATAGTCTGACGGCGTGTTGATGTTAACAAAAAAACTTTCCGCCTGATCGAGATTCGTTAGCTCATCGAATTGAACCCAGCGTGTGTTGACCGCGTCGAGCAAGTCCAGAGGCCTTCTGCGTCCCGCTTCGATCAGCTCGGTAGCGCGTTGCAGGCACGGGTCAACACGATAAAGCGCGGCCAGCGGCTGCGGCCGTCCGTCCTGCTGAATCGGAACGACAGCGTCATGGTCCAAACAGAAGGAAGCCAGAAACGAAAACAGCTCCGCGGTTACAAACGGCAGATCGCAAGCAACGACGATGGCCCAATCGCTTTTGCACGCGGCGAGCGCAGCATGAATACCACCGAGCGCGCCCCACTGCGGATAGACATCCGCGACCCGTGGGAAATTGGAACCCTGCCCGCCGACGAGCGTTACCGAGCTACCGACACGTGACAGAGTTTCTGCAATGCGCTCGGTAAACGTTTGGCGTTCAATCAGCAACTGAGACTTATCGGTTCCCATTCTTCTGGATGCGCCGCCGGCGAGGATAAAGGCTTCCATATCGGACGGGATTATCCAGTAAATCTTGAGAATCCTGAAATCCTGTACGAAAATGCTGAAATCCTGTAACTTGGCAGCGGAGGTTTTTAATGATCAGGTTTACCCGCTTTCTCCTTCTTAGTGCGATTTTGATTGCTGCCCTCTGTGCATTAAAGCCGAGCTTTGCCAATGCTCAACTGGCTTCACCGAAATCCCCTGAACTGTTTCCACTCGAAGACCTTCGCCCAGGCATGAAGGGAACTGCGCGGACCGTGTTCGCCGGTTCTGACACGCAGGAATTTGGTGTCGAGGTTCTCGGCGTGTTGCCGGGATTTCCTGGTCCACGACAGTCGGCCATCATCGCCAGACTGAGCGGCTCGAATGTGGAAAAGACAGGCGTGTTTGCGGGTATGTCCGGCTCGCCGGTTTACATCGACGGCAAGATCGTCGGCGCCATCGCGTTCAGTTTTCCTTTTTCGAAAGAGCCGATTGCGGGTATCACGCCGATCAAGCAGATGATCGACCTCTTCAATAAGGGCTCAGAAAATCTCAAAGGAAAAGAGCCGCGCGTCGTCTCGTTTTCACAGCTCGCGGGAACTGATTGGAAGCCAAACCTGCCGAAGCCGGCAGTCGGATCAGTTTCGCTCCTGGCGCCGGTTTCTGCCGGCTCCCCGCTGATGCCGTTGCTGGGTCAGCAAATGACGCCGATTGCGACGCCGCTCGTATTCAGCGGAATCAGCCAGGAATCACTCTCGGCATTCGCGCCGCAGCTTGTCGCGGGGGGACTGTTGCCGGTTTCAGGTGTCGGCGGCTCTGCTACGATTACTCCACTTACCGAATTCAACGGCAACACGTTTCCGCCGGGAAGCTCGATCAGCGTGCAGCTCGTGCGCGGCGATTATTCGCTTGCTGCCGCAGGCACGGTGACGTTGCGTGACGGCGATCGTATTTACGCTTTTGGCCACCCGTTTTTGAGTCTCGGCGCTTCGGACATGCCGATGTCGGAAGCCTCGGTCGTGACCGTCATCTCGAACATGAACAACTCGTTCAAGCTCGCGGTGCCGGGCCGGATGGTTGGTTCGATTTCGCAGGATCGAGCGTCAGGAATCTTTGGTTTGCTGGGTCAGGCGCCGAAGATGATTCCGGTTAAGGTCAATCTCCACACGAGCCGCGATCGCACCGAAACCTATTCTTATGAGATTGCGAACGATTCGTTCCTGACGCCGCTGCTTTTGAACATCACGCTCTTCAACACCATAACTTCGAGTGAGCGCGCGCTGGGCGACTCCACGATCAGCGTGAAGGGCGAGATCAAAGTGAAAGGCCAGGAAACGATTCAGGTTGACCGCCGCTTCTCGGCCGCTAATGCCGCCATCACGGCCGCGGGCTCAATCGCCGCGCCGGTCAGTTCTTTGTTGACGAGTGGATTTGACGACGTTCAGCTCGACGGCATCACGCTCGATATCGCTTCGACCGAGACGAAATACGCAGGCACGCTCGAGCGCATCACGCTTGACCGTACCGAAGTTCGGCGTGGGGAGAAGATCGAGGTTCAGGCTTACGTCCGGACCGAATCCGGCAAACAGTTTGTGCAGCGCATTCCGATTCAGATACCGGAGGATGCGGCGCTGGGACAGTTGCTCGTGTTTGTCGGTGACGGTGGCGCGTTGCAGGAAGGATCGTCGGCGAAGGCCTTTGTCCCGCAGGATCTCAGCCAGTTAGTTAAAGCGATTAATACCGTTAAGAAGAGTGATCGGCTTTATGTGAAGCTGTTTCGAATCACGAACGGTGCGGTGATCGGGACGAGCGAACTGCCGAGTCTGCCGCCGTCGGTGGTGGCGACCTTGAACAGCGATCGGACTTCGGGTGGTTATACGCCGACGGTGTTGTCGCCCGTCTGGGAGACTGAATTACCACCAGCAGAGTTCGTGGTCGCCGGACAACAACTCATCGCTATCGACGTCGTGAAGTAAATTAACCACGGATCTGACGGATTTAAATGCAGATCAGCGCTGATCAGCATTTAAAATCCGTAAGATCCGTGGCTAGGTTTTAGCCTAGCTTCGCAAGCGCATTGATTCTTTCTCTAAGCGCTCCCGCCAATAGATCGACTTCCTCAGCCGAATAGTTCGCCGACCGGAACGCATCCTTAATCTGATCGTCACTCAGACGCTTCATCAGATTAGCTAACCAGCGCGCGTCCGCGACCGTGAGCCCATCGAAGAGCTTCTGGTTCTTGCCGCTGTAACTGAAATCGATCACGTCGCCGTTTACCTTCTTGATGAACTCGGCTTTCACGTAATCAGGAACATCGTTACGGCTGCGCGAAAGGAACCCGCCAGTCTTTCCAAACGTCGCGCCCAGATCGCTGATGATGTAGCGCAACTCGCCCTCCCCGGTGGTGTCGCCGCGCATTGCGAGGATCTCGTTGTTGTCGTCCTTCATATCCCAGTTGTTGAGCATCACCATCAGGATCTTCAGACCGCGAAACTGAGGAGTGGTTTGGAACGGATTGTTCTCCCACATCCAGTTTCCCCTGCGCTTCACGTCTGCCGGCCTGGCTTCGAGTCGAACGTTGTCGAACTCACCTTTGCCTTCGATTTTCAGGTGCGGAATCAGGTAGGCGATTTCAGTTTCATAACCGAGCGCCCACAACAAACGGTTCGCAGCGGTATCGGTTTGGGCTTCCTTACCGATCTTTGCGATCCACTCGTTGCCTTTGGCGTCCTTGACGCGGTACTTCTTCGAGTAGCCGCCGGTTTTGTCTTCAATGTAAGTGATGGTGCTGATGTCGGGCTTCATCTCTTCGCCGCCTGCGCCGAGGATCAGGTTGCGGGTCTCGAGATCGGTTGGGTCTTTCCACATTACCGGCTTGCCGGTGAGTTCTTTCTTTTCCTTTTTGTCCTTCTTCTCCTTGTCCTGAGCGTTGGCGGCAACGGGCAGCGCCAGCATCAGGACTAGTAAACAGACAGACCAATATCGCGATTTAGTACGGAACATGCTAATTGTCTCTCCCGCGTGTAGTTTTCTGGTACAAAAGCTCTGGGGTCGGGGGATTATAGAGCAAATATTTAGCCGCGGCTTATCTTATGGGTTTGGAGGGGTAGCGCCCTGTGGAACGATCCAGAGCTCCACGCGTAGGCCGTCTTTCTTCCGGCCTTCTATCGTCTTAATGCGGCTCTGATCGATGCCGCGCGAGTGAACGAGATATTCGATCACACGACCGAAGTGATCCTGGACATCGGCGCGTTTACTCGTGCGCCCCGGATAGACGATCACGTAGCCTGTTGCGGTTGGATCGTTTTGAAGTGCGATGGCGAAGTTATCGAGCCGCGCCTTCTCGTCGTTACGAGATATATCACCAAACTCGTCAAACTGGAGGCCGATCGCTTCTGGCACTGGGATATTGACTGCACAGTCAGCCGCACATTCGAGCGTGTAGCCACCCATCGATAGCGACGCGCGGACAGTCTGCCCAGCCAGTCCCTTAGTATCAACCTTGATCGTGTCTGTTCCCTGGCCTGCGATGATCGTGCCGGCGGAGACGGTCCAGTTGTAAACAGGAGTGATGTTTGCTGGCACACCGCCGGTATAGCGAGACGTAAATGTCAGTGGTTGATCGACCACGACGTTCGTCGGGCAGGAAATCTCGATGGCCGGACAAACGGGCCTAGCTTCCGCACATGGATTCACGAGCACGGTGACTGACGAGAACGCCTGGCACGTTCCTTCAACGCCGGCGCTCACGATGTCGAGCGATGCTTTGTGATATCCGGGTTTCAGTCCCGCGAGGTTCCAGGTCACGATCGGACCTTCACCGCTAATCACACCATCTTCCGTGGTCCACTTGTATTTGATCGGGTTACCGTTCGGCGAAACTGCTTTTGCGGTCAGTTGCACTCGAGGAGCGCCGCTGTTATCGCAGGCGCGCACAATGTTCGCATCGGAAGTTAAGCTGAGCGTAAGCGGAGCGTTGGTCGCCGAGATGGTCTGCGGTTTCTGGGCAAAAACGTGGGCTGCGGATAACGACACGACCAGGGCAATTGGCGTAGCGTATCTTTTCAGCCGGGAGTAGTGATATCTAAACATTTGCACTCCTTGATTACCTTTTGTTAGGAGAAATTCGCAATTCGTTGGAATTTCCACCCCGTTGTTTGACTACCTACCCGTATTGGCGTTAGATAAGTCACTGCTTTCCCCAACCTACATGCTTTCAGCAGAGGCGAGTTTTCTACAGGTGAGATCGATTCTCATAATCTGCGCCGTGTGGCTGACGGTTTTCGCCACCGGTTGCAAGCGCAGCGGTCAGCAAAGCACGAATAATAGTGCCGGATCGTCACAGGTGTCCAATAATTTGCCTGAGGACCAGACGCGTGCTCGCGCGGAGCTCGACAAGGGCAAGGAGCTCTACCGCAACGATCAGGACGCTGAGGCGGTTTTGGCGCTCCAGGAAGCGGTGCGGCTCGATCCGGACCTCGCCGAGGCCCATTTCCGCCTCGCGCTCGGGTATGAGTCACTCGGGAAACGCGAAGAGGCCGAATCGGAGTACAAGAAGGCAGTCGGGGCTTACAAGAAATACTTCGAGGAACATGAAGACGACGCCGAGGCCCACTATGCGCTCGGGCAGGTTTATGCGAACCTTGGGCAATTCAGCGAGGCGATTCGCGAGTATCGGGCGGCGACGAAGCTGAAAGAGGACGACCCGGACATGTTCTACGATCTGGGAGTTGCTTATACGAAGCTGGCGCAGTATGACGCTGCCGCCGCGGCGTTTTCGAAGTCGCTGGAGATCGATCCCGAATACTATCGTGCGCAGGACGGGTTGGATGAGGCAAAAGAAGGCATCAAGCGCATCCGTACCGGGCGTAAGCACAATGAAGACTTACTGAAAAAGCAGAAGGGAGAGGAGTTGAAGAAGGCTGGGGTTTTGGCCTCGCCGACTCCGAAAGGATTTTAAATGGCTACCTACACACCACCACCATACTTCCCGCAGAGTTCACTCGCGCCACCGGATAAGAGCAGGTACAGGAAGTTTAAGTTGTTGATGACGTTGTTGGCGCTGGTGATTCTCGTGGTTCTTGGGGCTGTTGGGTTTGGCGTGTGGTACTTGATTCGATCGGTGGTTTAGACAGGATTTCAGAATTATCATGTAAATCCGGAAAATCCGGTCTAACTGCGCTTGACACAGGGCGCGCTCATCTTTATAGTCTCCCGTTTCGGGCCAGGGTGTCTGAAGCAAACAAACGCAACGTCCGGTTGGTTCTGTAGGTGTGGAGGCGTTGCTCGACCAGTATTAACGGTCGGTTGACAATTATTGTGGCGTAAACGGTAGCGTTCCCACGCTTACTCGCGCGGAGGAAATTTCTCGCCCTTATGCGACGCCACAGAAAAGTTTCGGCTTGAGGGAAGCCACGATCCACGCCCGCCGCTGAAAAAGCGAAAATCAGAACGTCCCTATTAACTTAATTCTTTAACAGGGCAGCCGCCTGCGCTGACTGCCGGACAAGTTCCGGAAAGAGGTAGGCAGGGGGCCTTTTGCGCGCGTAACGCGCTCGCATTAACGAGGAAAACAGTGCCGACGATTAATCAGCTTGTTCGCAAAGGCCGCCAGCAGGTGAAGTACAAAACGGCCAGTCCCGCGCTCCAGAGCTCCCCGCAGAAGCGCGGTGTCTGTACCCGTGTTTACACGCAAACGCCGAAGAAGCCGAACTCAGCGCTCCGCAAAGTCGCTCGCGTGCGCCTGACCAACGGCATCGAGGTGACGACTTACATTCCCGGCGTCGGCCACAACTTGCAGGAGCACTCGATTGTCCTGATTAGAGGCGGCCGCGTGAAGGACCTTCCCGGCGTCCGCTATCACGTGATTCGCGGCACGCTCGACTCGGTCGGCGTTGCCGATCGCAAACAGGGACGCTCGAAGTATGGAGCGAAACGTCCGAAAGCCAGCGCTAAATAACAACAGAACCGAGCGCGGTAGCGCCGGGTAAAACGAGAACGATATGCCAAGACGACGAGTAGCCGAACGACGCGAAGTACTTCCCGATCCTGTCTACAGCAGCCCTCTGGTGACGAAGTTCATCAGCGGCGTCATGTGGGAAGGCAAAAAGAGTGTGGCCGAGAGCATTTTCTACAATGCGATGCGGCAGATCGGCGACAAGACGGGTGAAGAGCCTTTGAAGGTTTTCAAGCGGGCTATCGATAACGTGAAGCCCACGGTCGAAGTGAAGTCGAGACGCGTCGGCGGTTCGACGTACCAGGTGCCGATCGAAGTACACCAGGAAAGACGCGGCGCCCTCGCGATTCGCTGGATCGTCTCGTATGCCCGCGGCCGCGGTGAAAAGACGATGACCGATCGTCTGGCGGCTGAGATTCTCGACGCGGCGAACAACCGCGGCAATGCGGTGAAGAAGAAGGAAGACACGCATCGCATGGCGGACGCTAACAAAGCATTCGCGCATTACAAGTGGTAAAGAGGTATAGGCTCTATTCGATCAATAGGGCCTATTCAAAAACATGGCTAAGCACGATTTAAACAAGTTCAGGAATATCGGCATCATGGCCCACATCGATGCCGGTAAGACCACCACCACCGAACGTATCCTTTATTACACCGGCATCACGCACAAGATCGGCGAGGTGCACGAGGGTACGGCGACGATGGACTGGATGGAGCAGGAGCAGGAGCGCGGTATCACCATCACCAGCGCTGCAACCACCTGTTTCTGGGAAAGAAACGGCGTCGATCATCGCATCAACATCATCGACACTCCGGGCCACGTTGACTTCACAATGGAAGTCGAGCGTTCGCTGCGCGTGCTCGACGGCGCTGTCGCCGTGTTCGACGGTGTCGCAGGTGTCGAGCCGCAGTCAGAGACTGTCTGGCGCCAGGCTGACAAGTACGGCGTCCCGCGCATTTGCTTCATCAATAAACTCGATCGCGCAGGCGCTTCGTTCGATCGTTCATTCGAGTCGATCATTACCCGTCTCGGCGCAAATCCAGTCGCACTTCAGATTCCGATCGGCCTTGAGGACCAGCTCAAAGGCGTCGTCGATCTGATCGCGATGAAGGGCTTGCTCTGGAAAGACGAGAGTAAAGGCGCTGAATACGAAGTCACTGACATTCCGGAAGATCTGAAAGAAGCCGCCGCCGCTGCGCGCGAAAAGCTGATCGAGGCTGTCGCGAGCATCGACGACGACTTGATGCACAAGTATCTCGAAGGCGAAGAGATTTCCGAGGCTGAGATTCGCAAAGCTCTACGCGCGGGCACGATTAGCTTGAAGCTCGTGCCGGTTGTTACCGGTTCGGCGTTCAAGAACAAGGGCGTGCAGACCCTCCTCGACGCTGTTGTCGACTATCTGCCGTCGCCGCTCGATGTGCCCCCCGTTGAAGGCATCAATCCGAAAACGGACGAGATGGAAACTCGTCCCGCAGAAGCTTCTGCGCCGTTTGCCGGTCTCGTCTTCAAGATCATGGCGGACAAGCACCTCGGCCAGTTATCTTTCGTGCGCATTTACAGCGGCACCATCAAGGCCGGCTCGTACGCCTACAACCCGATCAAGGGCAGTAAAGAGCGCGTCGGCCGTCTGATGCGCATGCACGCCAACAAGCGCGAGGACATTGAAGACGCGAGCGCAGGCGAGATTATAGCCATCGGCGGTATGAAGCAGGTTACGACTGGGGATACGGTTTGTGACGAGACTAAGCCCATCATCCTCGAGAAGATGGAGTTTCCGGCGCCTGTTATCCGCGTTGCGGTCGAGCCGAAGACGCGTCAGGACCAGGACAAACTCGGCGTGGCGTTGAATCGACTGGCCCAGGAAGATCCGTCGTTCAATGTTTCGACCGATCAGGAAACGGGGCAGACGATCATCGCCGGCATGGGCGAGCTGCACCTCGAAATCATCGTCGATCGCATGAAGCGAGAGTTTGGTGTCGAGGCGAACGTCGGTAAGCCGCAGGTTGCTTATCGCGAGACGATCACGCAGCCGGCGCCTGGCAAGGAGATCTACAAGAAACAGACAGGCGGCCGTGGTCAGTTCGGACACGTGGAGATCGAGATCGAGCCGGCTCCGGGCGAGGGCTTTGTTTTCGAGAACAAGATCACAGGCGGTGCGATTCCCAAGGAGTACATCAAGCCTGTAGAGAACGGGATTCGAGATGCCATGGAGCGTGGCTTCCTCGCAGGATATGAGCTCGTGGACATCAAGGTGCGCCTGGTATTTGGAAATTACCACGAAGTCGATTCGGATGAGCGCTCGTTCCACATCGCAGGTTCGCTCGCGTTCCAGGACGCAGTGCGAAAGGCCAAGCCGGTATTACTCGAGCCCATTATGCGCATTGAAGTTGTCACTCCTGACGACTACATGGGCGCTGTAAACGGCGACCTGATGCGGCGACGCGGGCAAATTGAAAAGACCGAGCCTCGACCCGGCGGCGCGCAGGTGATCACGGCGTTCGTGCCGCTTTCCGAGATGTTTGGTTACACGACGGACTTACGTTCAGCGACCCAGGGTCGCGCGACCTCAACCATGCACTTCGAGCGCTATGATCAGGCGCCGAAGAATGTTGCTGAGGAGGTCATTGCGAAGGTCCAGGGGGTTGCAAAATAGCGGCGTAGAGTTGGCACAGGCCCACACGGTCTGTGCCTTTTCTTTTCAACTAGTAAGCAAGACACGGGGATAATAAAGATGTCGAAGGAAAAATTTGACCGTTCGAAGCCGCACGTGAACATCGGGACGATTGGGCACGTGGATCACGGGAAGACGACGTTGACGGCCGCGATCACGAAGGTGCTGGCGAAGCACAATCCGAAAGTGCAGTTTGTGGCCTTCGATCAGATCGACAAGGCGCCGGAAGAGAAAGCGCGCGGCATCACGATCGCCACCGCGCACGTGGAGTATGAGACGGCCAACCGTCACTACGCGCACGTGGACTGTCCCGGTCACGCCGACTACGTGAAGAACATGATCACGGGCGCGGCGCAGATGGACGGCGCGATTCTGGTGGTGGCGGCTACGGACGGCCCGATGCCGCAAACGCGCGAGCACATCCTGCTGGCGCGGCAGGTAGGCGTGCCGGCGATGGTGGTGTTCATGAACAAGGCGGACGCGGTCGACGATCCGGAGTTGCTGGAACTGGTGGAACTGGAAGTGCGCGAGCTACTGAGCGCGTATGAGTTTCCGGGCGACGACATTCCGGTGATTCGGGGCAGCGCGTTGAAGGCTTTGGAAGGCGACCCCGAATGGGAGAAGACGGTGGACGAGCTGATGGCGGCGGTGGACAGCTACATTCCGACGCCGGAGCGCGACATCGAGAAGCCGTTTTTGATGCCGGTGGAAGACATCTTCACGATTCAGGGGCGCGGCACGGTGGCCACCGGGCGCGTGGAGCGCGGCAAGGTGAAGGTGAACGAGCAGGTGGAGATCGTGGGTATTCGGCCGACCACCAAGACCACCGTGACGGGCGTCGAGATGTTCAAGAAGCTGCTCGATGAAGGCGTGGCGGGCGACAACGTCGGCTTGCTGTTGCGCGGCGTGGAGCGCAAGGACATCGAGCGCGGGCAGGTGATTTCGAAGCCTGGTTCGATCACGCCGCATACGAAATTCAAAGCTGAAGCTTACGTGCTGACGAAGGAAGAAGGTGGCCGTCACACGCCGTTTTTCACGGGTTATCGCCCGCAGTTTTACTTCCGCACAACGGACGTGACTGGCGTGGCGCACCTGCCGGAAGGCGTGGAGATGGTGATGCCTGGCGACAACGTGCAGATGTCGATTGAATTGATCGCGCCCATCGCGATGGAGAAGGGGTTGCGGTTCGCTATTCGTGAAGGTGGCCGCACGGTCGGCGCAGGTACGGTTTCAGAAGTGATTGAATAGGTCATTCTATGAACGAAAAAATTCGCATTCGCCTTAAAGCTTACGACCACCGCGTGCTGGACCAGTCGACGACGGAAATCGTCGAGACTGCAAAACGCACGGGAGCTCGTGTCGCGGGTCCAATTCCTTTACCCACGGTGAAGAACAAGTGGACCGTGCTGCGCTCGCCGCACGTGGACAAGAAATCGCGCGAGCAGTTTGAGATTCGCACGCACAAGCGGCTGATGGACATTCTCGACCCGACGCCGCAAACGGTGGATGCGCTGATGAAGCTGGATCTGCCCGCCGGCGTTGACGTTGAGATCAAGGCTTTCGGCAGGCAATAGGTCCTATTTCGCGGGATTGAGAAAATGATCAACGGAATCATCGGAAGAAAAATCGGCATGACGCAGATCTTTGCGGCGGACGGCTCGGTCACCCCAGTGACCGTCATCAAAGCCGGCCCATGCGTCGTCGTGCAAAAGAAGTCTGCGTCAGGTCCTGACGGTTACGACGCGGTCCAGCTCGGACTCGTCGATGAAAGACCTGTTCGTTTGAAGAACGTTACCAAGCCGATGCGCGGGCACTTCGAGAAGACCGGCGGCGGCATTCCACCGACGCGGATTCTGAAAGAGTTTCGTCTCACTGAAGGCGGCGACGGCGCGAACGTCGGCGACAAAGTGCTCGTCGATCAGTTTTCTGACGGCGAGATGGTGGACGTGATCGGGCGTTCGAAGGGACGTGGTTTCGCGGGCACGATCAAGCGTCACCACTTCAATCGTGGTCCGGAGTCGCATGGCTCGATGAACGTGCGTGCCCCCGGTTCGATCGGCGCTTCGGCTTATCCCTCGCGAGTTATCAAGGGAAACCGCTCGTCGGGTCACATGGGCGACGTTCGCGTCACCACCAAGGGCCTGACAGTGGCGCGTGTGGATGCCGAGAACAATATTTTGATGATTCGTGGCGCTGTGCCCGGAGCGAATGGCAGCGTGGTGGTTGTTCGCAAGGCGACTAAGAAGAGTTAGGAGTTGGGTATGCCGACAGTCAAGGTGCGCAACATAAAGAATGAAGAGATTGGTGAGGTCGAGCTGTCTGACGCTGTTTTTGGCGCGCCTCTAAACGAAGGATTGATTCACGCAGCCGTGCGCAATTTCATGGCCAACGCGCGTCAGGGCACGTCAGCGACCAAGACTCGCGGCGACGTTTCCGGCGCGGGCAGAAAGCTCTGGAAGCAGAAGGGCACCGGTCGTGCTCGTATCGCTTCACTGCGTTCTCCGCTTTGGAAAGGCGGCGGCAACGTACACGGACCGCAGCCGCGCGACTGGTCCTACAGCATGCCGCGCAAGATGCGTCACGGCGCTCTTCGCTCGGCGCTTTCGGAGCGCCTGCGTGAAGGAAACGTGTTCGTCGTCGACGGGTGGAGTCTCGATAAGCCGAAGACGAAAGACTTTTCCCTCTCGTTGACGAAGCTCGGACTCGGCGGCAAGACGCTGATTGTGGATTCACTCGAGAACGATAACCTTGTGCTGTCGGCGCGCAACCTGCGCCACACGAAAGTGGTCAACAGCTTCGGTTTGAATATCTACGATCTGCTCTATCACGACCAGCTCGTGCTTTCGCGTGAAGCGGCCACGGAGCTCGAGCAGTTGCTCGGCGGCAATGGCCAGGGTAAAGGCGAAGTGCCGATCACTGGAGCCGTGGCGGAGAGCCCTGAAGAAGAGAGCACAAGCAATGCTACTGAAAGTACTGGGGAGGCGGCCTAAGCGATGAGAACAGTTTGGGACATCATCAAGTCGCCGGTGATTACCGAAAAGGCGCTGGCCGCCAAAGAGGAATCACAGGACACACGCCAGTTGCTGACCTTCCGCGTCGATCGACGCGCCACCAAGCCGGAGATCAGGTCGGCAGTCGAGACGATCTTCCAGGTGAAGGTGGACGAGGTTCGCACGATCAATTTCATGGGCAAGCTGGCGCGGCGCGGACGTTTTGAAGGCCGGAAGCCTTCGTGGAAAAAGGCGTACGTAACATTGAAGCAAGGCGAAAAGCCGGTTGATTACGGCGAGGCGATATAACGGACATTAGATTACCGGATTGGCACGATGGGCATAAAGAAACTTACACCGACATCGGCGGCGCGACGATACCAAACGTATCTGACGCGTGACGAGTTGACGCTCGGAGCAGTGCCCGAGAAGTCTCTGCTCGAGCCTAAGAAGCGTATTTCTGGACGCAATAACGATGGTCGTATCACGGTGCGGCGTCGCGGCGGCGGTCACAAACGTTTTTACCGAATTGTCGACTTCAAGCGCGACAAAGACGGTGTGGCCGGACGCGTGACGCAGATCGAATACGATCCGAATCGTTCCGCGCACATCGCGCTGATCACATACCTTGACGGCGAGAAGCGTTACATCCTCGCGCCGACAGGTTTGGAAGTCGGCAAGACGATCATGAGCGGCGCTGAGGCCGATATTCTTCCCGGTAACACGTTGCCGCTGATCAATATTCCGCTCGGTACGCAGATTCACAACATCGAGCTTCGTCCCGGCAAGGGCGGGCAGATGGCGCGCTCCGCGGGAACGTTTGCGCAGCTCGTCGCGAAGGAAGGCAGCTACGCGCAATTGCGTATGCCGTCCGGTGAAGTACGGCGCGTGCCGCTCGTTTGCAGAGCGACGGTGGGCCAGGTCGGCAATATCGAGCATGAGAACGTTTCGCTCGGCAAGGCCGGCAGGTCGCGTTGGAAAGGTTTGCGTCCGAAGGTTCGTGGCGTGGCGATGAACCCTGTGGACCACCCGCACGGCGGCGGCGAGGGCAAGACTTCCGGTGGACGTAATCCGGTGACGCCGTGGGGCCAGCCGACACGCGGTTACAAGACGCGCAGCAACAAGCGCACGCAGAAGATGATCCTAAAGGATCGCAGGACGAAGTAGTAATAGGACATATCGGACCTATACCGGAGATGATTCATGGCTCGTTCAGTTAAAAAAGGACCGTTCATCGACAAAGGCATCACGAAGGCGGTTGAGAAGGCGCGCGCCGGTAGTCAACGCCCGCCCGTGATCAAGACCTGGTCGCGGCGCTCCACGATCACGCCTGACATGGTCGGGCTCACGTTCGGAGTGCACAACGGCAAACGTCACCTGCCGATCTACGTGACGGAGAACATGGTGGGCCACAAGCTCGGTGAGTTTGCCCCCACGCGCACGTTCAAGGGCCACTCGGGAACGAAGGTCGAAAAAGCGAGTAAGGTTGCGGGAGCGCCACCGAAGTAAAGGACTGAGAGATGGAAGCAACAGCGAGTGCGAAGTATTTGCGGGGTTCGGCGCAGAAGGCGCGCCTCGTCGTGGATATGATTCGCGGCAAAGACGTCAACCAGGCGCTGGCTATCTTGCGGTTTACGAAGAAGCGAGCAGCCGGCCATATCGAGAAGTGCATGCGTTCGGCAATTGCCAACGCGAACGAGATCGCCGAGAAGGCAAACATCTCGATTGACCCGGATGATTTATGGGTGCGCACGGCGTTTGTCGATCGTGGACCAACGAAGAACCGGCGTCGCGTGCGTCCGGCGCCGCAAGGCCGCGCGTATCGTGAGCAAAGACACTTCTGTCACGTGACGATCTCTCTGAGTAACGACGAGCGACCGTCGACCGATGGCAGGAAGCCCGAGGCAGAGGCGAAGGTCGCGAAGCCGGCGGAGAACAAGCGACGCAAACGCGGTGGGGCCGCGGCTGCGCCGAGAGCGAAGCGCGCCACCTCGAAGACGGAAGAAGCGGCGACTGAGAAGTCGGAGACGAAGAAGACTTCGAAGCGGAAGGCAAGAGGCGGAGAAGTCTCCACCGAAGAGTAATCGACAGTAATAACTGGAGAAGATTGTGGGTCAAAAAGTTCATCCATACGGTTTTCGACTCGGCTACAACAAAGACTGGCACTCGCACTGGTTTGCCAAAAAGCAGTTTGGCGAGTTTCTGCTTGAAGATTTGAAGCTGAAACGCGATCTCAAGCAGCGCTTTGCGGGTGCGGGCGTGTCGCACGTCGATATCGAAAGGGCCGCGAATCGCCTGAAGATCATCATCTACACCTCGCGACCGGGAATCATCATCGGCCGCAAAGGCGCGGAGATCGACAAGCTCAAGAGCGATCTGTCGTCGAAGACCGGGCGCGAAGTGCTCGTCTCGATCCAGGAGATCCACAAGCCCGAGCTCAACGCGCAGCTACAGGCGGAGAAGATCGCGGCGCAGCTCGAGAAGCGCATCGCGTTTCGTCGTGCGATGAGAAAAGCCGTGGAAGAGTCGCTGCGATTTGGCGCGCAGGGAATCAAGGTCAAAGTCAGTGGCCGTTTGAACGGCGCTGAAATCGCACGCAGCGAGTGGCACCTGCAGGGGCAGCTTCCCCTCCACACTCTGCGCGCGGACATTGATTACGGTCTCGCGGAAGCGCAGACGACGTTTGGACAGATTGGCGTGAAGGTTTGGATCTATCGCGGCGAGATTCTCGATCCGAAGGCCGCGATGGCGCGTGGCACCGGTTCGGACCCGATCAACGAGACTCGTGCAGGTGAGCGCGAGCGTCGCCCGCGTACGCGCCGCGAACGTGAAGGCGGATCGGACGGCCGCAGACCGCGAACCGAGAACCAGTAGTACACAAGAGGCACAAAGAGGAACACAAAAGGCACAAGAGATTTAGACCAGAAAAGCTCAAAAATTGTTTATTGTTTATGTGATTTTGTGCCTTTTTGTGGCGAAAAAGGGTGAATCGTTATGTTGATGCCGAAGAAAGTTAAGCACCGGAAGCAGATGCGCGGGCGCATGACTGGCGTCGCAACTCGTGGCAGCGAGATCAGCTTCGGTGAGTATGGGCTCAAGAGCCTGGAGCCAGCGTGGATTACCGATCGACAGATCGAGGCTGCTCGTATCGCGATGACGCGTCACATCAAGCGTGGCGGCAAGATCTGGATTCGCATGTTTCCCGATAAGCCGGTGACGAAGAAGCCTGCGGAAACGCGTATGGGCAAAGGCAAGGGCGCGCCGGAGTACTGGGTGGCGGTGGTCAAGCCGGGGCGAATTCTTTACGAGATCGAAGGCGTAGATGAGACGACCGCACGCGACGCGATGCGGCTCGCGGCCCAGAAGCTTCCGATCAAAACGAAGTTTGTGACCCGCGCCGATCAGGAAGGAGGCGCGATCTAACGATGAAAAGACGAGAAGAGGTCGACAAGTATCGCGAGATGGGCGAAGACGAGTTGCGCGCCGAAGCAGTGCGTTTGCGTGAGTCGTTGTTTCGTTTGAACTTCAAACTCGCGCTCGGCGAGGTTGACGCAATCAAGCGCATTCGCCAGGAAAAGAAAGCGCTGGCGCGGATTCAGACGATCGCGAGCCAGCGAAGTTAGTAGGACCTGTAAGTCCTATAGGACCTATTTAAAAAAAAGAGAATTGTGATGGCAGAAGAGAATCAAGAAAACGAGAGCGCAAACGCTGCTGAACCGGTAGCAGCCGCCGCTTCTGAAGAGAAAGCCGGCCGTGCAAACCGGTCGCAGAAGGTTGGGACCGTGTCGTCTGACAAGATGACGAATACCGTTGTGGTCCGTGTGGACCGTCTGGTCCGGCACCGCAAGTATCGCCGTTACGTGCGTCGCACGTCGAAGTTCATGGCGCACGACGAGCTCGGCGCGACAATTGGCGACAAGGTGCGAATCGTTGAAACGCGTCCACTTTCCGCGCGCAAGCGCTGGCGTGTAATTGAGATCGTTCAGAAAGCTGCGAAGTAGGCGGCAATAGTCGGAGGTAACGACAGTGATCCAGATGCAAACCTCTCTGGAGGTTGCTGACAATTCAGGGGCGCGACGCGTGGAGATGATCATGCCGATCGGCGGCTCCACCGGAAAGATTGCGAGTCTGGGAGACCGCATCAAGGTGACGGTCAAAGAGGCTTCGCCGGACGGCACGATAAAAAAGGGCACGGTCCAGGACGCGGTGATCGTGCGCACGCGCAAGGAAGTGCGCCGCGCTGACGGAACGTACGTCAGGTTCGATCAGAACGCCGCGGTGCTGATCAAGGAAGACGGCACACCCATCGGTACGCGCGTGTTTGGACCAGTAGCGCGTGAGCTGCGCGACAAGAACTTCATGAAGATCGTCTCGCTCGCGCCGGAGGTAATTTAAGAGATGGCAGGAACAAAGCGCTCCAAGATCAAAAAGAACGACCAGGTGGCGATCATTGCCGGGCGCGACAAAGGCAGGCGTGGCCGCGTCCTCGAAGTGTTGCCGAGCAAGGGTAAGATCAAGGTCGAAGGCGCGGGCATGATCAAGCGTCATCAGAAAGCGAACCCGCAGGCAAATAAAGGCGGCGGCATCATTGATAAGGAATCATTTATCGACATCTCGAACGTGCAGTTGATCGACCCGCAGTCAGGCAAGCCGACGCGCGTGCGGTATCTGGTCGAGAGCGATGGTTCGAAGACGCGCACGGCTACATCGAGTGGCCACTCTGTTGAAAAGTAGGGAACTGACATGGCTGCAAGGTTAAAAGAGCGATATCAAAAAGACGTGGCGCCGCAGATTGCCAAGGAGTTTGGCATCACTAATCCCATGGCTGTGCCGCGTATTCAGAAGGTTGTAATCAACATGGGTATGGGCGAGGCGATTGCGAACCAGAAAATACTCGACACCGCGGCGGATGAGCTGCGAGCGATTACGGGTCAGAAGCCCGTGATCACGAAGGCGAAGAAGTCGATCGCGTCGTTCAAGCTGCGACAGGGAATGCCGATCGGTGTTGTCGTTACTTTGCGTGGCGACCGGATGTACGAGTTTCTCGACCGGCTCGTGTCTGTGGCCTTGCCGCGCGTGCGCGACTTCCGCGGCGTGTCGCCGAAGGCTTTCGATGGTCGTGGCAACTACACGATCGGAATCCGAGAGCAGTTGATCTTCCCGGAGATCGATTTCAACAAGGTCGATAAGCTGCGCGGGATGAATATCACGATCGTGACCACCGCGCGGAATGATGAGCAGTCGCGAGCGCTTTTGAAGGGCCTCGGAATGCCGTTCAGGACTTAGCCACGGATGACACGGATAGAAAGAACGATATGGCAAAGAAATCACTGATTGCGAAAGCGGCACGTAAACCGAAATTCTCGGTGCGCGCCTACACTCGATGTAAACGCTGTGGACGGCCGCGAGGTTACTTGCGGAAGTTCAACCTGTGTCGCATCTGTTTCCGTGAACTTGCGCTGCAGGGACAGATCCCTGGCGTTGTTAAGTCGAGTTGGTAACTGGCAATTAATTGACGGAGTTAATTCATGACTGATCCTATTGCCGATATGTTGACGCGAATCCGCAACGCCATTGCGGCGAAGCACTCGCGTGTAGATATTCCGGCTTCAAAGCTCAAACTCGAGATTGCCCGCATTCTGAAGGAAGAGGGTTACATCAACAACTTCGTCATCAAGGGCGAAGGGCTCAAGCGCACCGTGCGCATCTTCCTGCGTTACGACGCGCGCGGCACGTCTTCAATCACGCACCTCCAGCGTGTCTCGACTCCCGGACGGCGCGTGTATGTCGGCTCGAGCGAGATCCCGAAGGTGCTCGGTGGCTACGGTATCAATATCGTCTCCACTTCGAGAGGTTTGATGAGCGGCAAAGCAGCGAAACGCGAGAACATCGGCGGCGAGTTGCTGGCGCAAATCTACTAAAACAGGACCGAGGCGTTATGTCACGAATTGGAAAAAAGGTAATCGCGGTGCCGAAGGGCGTGTCCGTCACCGTTCATGAGCGCGAGCTCGAAGTCAAAGGCCCGAAGGGCACGTTGAAGACCCCGATCCCTGCCGGGATCAGCTTCAAGGTCGAAGGCGAGGAATTGCGCGCCGAGCGAGCTTCGGACGAGCAGGCTGCGCTGCATGGTCTGGCGCGTGCGCTTGCGAACAACGCCATCACAGGCGTGACCGAAGGCTTCACAAAGCAGATGGACGTGGTCGGTGTCGGTTACAAGGCCGACGTGCAGGGCAAGAAGATTCTCTTCTCGCTCGGTTATTCGCACCCGATCGAGTTTCCGCTTCCGCCTGAAGTCGATGCGAAGGCTGAGCGTCTGACGACGAAGGGAAGTATTCAGCAGTACCAGACGACGTTGACGTTGACCAGTATCGACAAGCAGAAGCTGGGCCAGGTCGCAGCCGAGATGCACAAGCTTCGCAAGCCGGATGCTTACAAAGGCAAGGGCGTGCGTTACGCGGGTGTTCCGATCAAGTTGAAACCCGGAAAGACCGGCAAATAGGTTTTGAGAGGCCGAGATGGCAAACACTAATAGAGCAGAAGTGCGAACCGCGATTCACTCGCGCATTCGCCGCAAAGTAAAAGGAAGCACGGAGAGACCGCGACTCGCGATCTATCGCAGCCTGAAACACATCTCCGCGCAGGTGATTGACGACCGCATGGGCCAGACGCTCGTGTCGGCGTCGTCAACTGAGAAGGATCTCCGTGCCGGCGGCAGCGGCGGTAATCTCGATGCGGCGCGACGTATCGGCCAGGCGATCGCCGAGCGCGCGCTCGCGAAGGGAATCGAGCAGGTTGTTTTCGATCGCGGCGGCTATCTCTATCACGGCCGCATCAAGGCTTTGACCGACGCGGCGAGGGCGGCGGGCTTGAACAAGAATGAAGTCGTCGCCGAGCCCGAAGCAGCAGAAGAGGCGCCGGCCGCGGAAGTTGAAGAGCCAAAAGAGAAGAAGTCAAAGAAGAAGAAACAAGAATAGTGCTTCTCTGCGCAGCCTCTGCGTTCTCTGCGCCTCTGCGGTCAACTCGATCTTAATCACCGCAGAGACGCAGAGGACGCAGAGGCTGCGCAGAGAAGAAAAAGACAGAGTAAATTATGAGACAACCCAAGCAACGCATTCCCGCGCAGGGGCTCGACCTGAAGGATCAGGTAATCTCCATCAATCGCGTCACCAAAGTCGTTAAGGGCGGTAAGAACCTCTCGTTCGCGGCGCTCGTAGTGGTTGGTGATGAAGGCGGGCACGTCGGTTTCGGCACCGGCAAGGCGCGCGAAGTGCCCCTCGCGATTAAAAAGGGAGTCGAGGCCGCGAAGAAGAACCTGATTCGCGTGCCGCTGATCAATAACACGCTCCCGCACCAGTTGATTGGTGAATACGGCGCGGGCCGTGTTCTCGTCAAGCCTGCTTCGGAAGGTACTGGAGTTATCGCGGGTGGCGCGGTGCGTGCGGTCATGCAGGCAGTCGGCGTCAGGGACGTGCGCACGAAAGTGCTGGGCTCGACGAATCCGCACAACGTGGTCCGTGCGACTTTCGATGCGTTGTTGCGAATGAAGGATCCGATGGAGCTCGCTCGCTTGCGTGGCAAGCAGGTTGAGGAGATGTAGAGTATGCCGCGTAGAGCAAACAGCAACACAGAATCACAAGCGACAATTCGTATCGAGTACTACCGGAGCTTTATTCATGCGCCGAAGACGCACAAGACGATCGTGCGCAGCCTGGGTTTGCGGAAGTTGAATCAGGTGGTCGAGCGTCCGGATAATGCCTCGATGCGCGGCGCGGTCGCGAAAGTGCCGCACCTGTTACGGATAGTTGAGTAGGGCCACAAAAAAGCACAGAATGCACAGAAAAAATTTTTGTGCTTTTTGTGCCTTTTCGTGGCTAATAAGGAGTTCATAATGGCGATTAGTCTTAATAGTCTAAAGCCGGCGAAGGGTTCGACCCACAAGAAGAAGCGTGTCGGACGTGGGCCAGGCTCGGGTCTGGGCAAGACCGCGGGCCGCGGTGAGAAGGGGCAGAAGTCTCGTTCGGGTTATTCGCGCAAGATAGGTTTTGAAGGCGGCCAGATGCCCCTGCACCGGCGCTTGCCGAAGCGCGGTTTCACCAATATCTTTAAGAAGCAGTGGCTCGAGATCAGTCTCGCCGCACTCGATCAGCATTTCGAAGCGAACGAAGAGATCACTCCGGAAGTGTTGCACGTTCGCGGCCTGATCAAGAAAGCGAAGCACGACGTGGTGGTGCTCGGAAACGGCGAAGTCTCAAAACCGCTTCGTGTTTCAGCCCACCGGTTCACGAAGAGCGCTCGTCAAAAGATCGAGCAGGCAGGCGGTGCAGTAGTCGAGATTGCCGGATAGCCTGGGATCGCCGGCAGGAGAACAGTAATGGAAAAGTTTTTTGCCGCGGTTCGCAATATGTTCAATGTGCCGGATCTACGCCGGCGCATTTTCTTTACACTCGGTCTGCTTGCTGTTTACCGCTTTGGCGCGCACGTCGGCGCGCCCGGTATCAACAAGGTGCGCCTCGATGAAGTTTGGCGCGACGTGGCGGGGACCCTCCTCGGCGTGCTCGACCTCTTCTCGGGCGGAAACTTCCGCACGATTTCAGTCTTCGCTTTAGGCGTCACTCCTTACATCACTGCGTCCATCATTCTTCAGCTCATGACGGTGGTCTCGCCGCAACTCAAGAAGTTGCAGGAAGAGGGCGAGATGGGCCGTCAGAAGATCAATCAGTGGACGCGCTACCTGACGGTCGTGCTCGCCGGGATTCAGACTTCGTTTGTCGCGCACTGGCTGCAAGTCAACGGCGTCGGCGCGCCCGGCTGGGGTTTCCGTCTCAGCACGGTCCTGACTCTAACCACCGGCACGATGTTTGTCATGTGGCTGGGCGAGCAGATCACTGAGCGCGGTATCGGCAACGGTATCTCCCTCCTGATCTTCGCGGGTATCGTGATTGGTTTGCCGCGCGGCGTGCAGCAGGTTGCGGAACGACTCAGCGGCGGCGACACGATGCAGACGATTGGCGTAATCGCGATGCTCGGGGCCTTGATTTTGATCATTGCCTTCATCGTGTTTGTCGAAGCAGCGCGACGAAAGATTCCGGTAAGTTACGCGAAACGGCACGTTGGTCGACAGGTCGTTGGTGGTCAGCAAACGACCATGCCGCTGAAGATCAATATGGGCGGCGTGATCCCCGTGATCTTTGCGTCGTCGGTTTTGTCGATGCCGCAGAGTCTCTTTGCGGCGTTTCCGCCCGACCCGGCTAATCCGAACACGTGGTGGGCGAAGATCTATGGGTTCTTTACGATTTTCCATCCGGGAGATCCGTATTACGAGTTGATCTTCCTTTCGCTGATCATCTTCTTCACGTTCTTTTACGTATCGATCGTCTTCAACGTCGAGGAAGTGGCTGACAACTTGCGGAAGCATGGTGGGTTCATGCCGGGTATTCGTCCGGGCCGAGCGACTGCTGAGTATCTCTGGACGATCATGAATCGTTTGACTACTGTCGGTGCGGTTTATCTCGCCCTCGTGGCGTTCGTGCCGCAGTTCATGTTGAGTGGTTTCAAGGTTGGGCGATTGCCGCTGATCGGCACGTGGCTGGAATCGTTTGTCAGTACGACGCCCGGTCTTTCATGGATTCCGACGGGCATGGGCTACAACTTCTATTTTGGCGGTACGTCGCTGCTGATTCTTGTCGGCGTCGCGATGGATACAGTCGCACAGATCGAAGCGCAGCTCGTAATGCGCAACTACGAAGGCTTTCTGGGCGGTGGCGGCCGGCTGCGTGGGCGGCGCTCCTGATCCTTTATGGCAAAAATCATAGTGTTGATGGGTGCGCCTGGTGCCGGAAAGGGCACGCAGGCGCGCTTGCTTCAAGAACGTTTACATTTGCCGCAGATCTCGACGGGGGACATTTTTCGCGCGCTCAAACACGCCGACACGCCGCTCGCGCAGGAAGTTCGCGATATCATGGACCGGGGACAACTGGTTCCCGATGAGTTGACAATTCAAGTCGTCAAAGAGCGCACAGCGCAGGTCGATTGTAAGAACGGCTACATTCTCGACGGCTTTCCGCGCACGCCCGCACAGGCGCGGAGCCTCGAGAAGCTCGCCGCCGAACAGGGCAACGACATCGTCGCGATACTGATTGACGTGCCGATGGATTTGCTCGAGAAGCGGATGACCGGACGGCGCAATTGCCCGGTTTGCAACGAGATTTACAATGTCTATTTCAAGCCGCCGCGCCACGACAACGTTTGCGATTTGCATCCTGAAGCACAGCTCGAGCAGCGCGCGGACGACAATTCTGAGACGGTGCGCGCGCGACTCGCAACGTTTGAGGAACAAACGCGGCCGTTGATCGATTACTACAAAGCGGCCGGGTTGCTTCAGACGGTCGACGGGACTGGAGAGCCGGAAGCGATCTACGATGCAATCATCAGAATTCTGCCGCGGATGAACGCGGATTCACGCGGATAAATCTTTTTCTGATCCGCGTGAATCCGCGTTCATCCGCGGCTAAAATTGGTTTGGCATGATTATTGGGAAGTCGAAAAAAGAATTAGACAAGATGCGGGCGGCGGGACGGCTGGTCGGGCAGGTGCGGGAGCATTTGCGCAGTCTCGTCAAGCCGGGGATCACGACAATCGAGATCGACCGCATCGCGGAGAAGATGATTCGTGACGCCGGCGCGCTGCCGACGTTCAAGGGTTACAACGGATTTCCGTATTCGATCTGCGCCTCGGTCAACGAGCAGATCGTGCACGGGTTTCCGTCCAATTACGCTTTGAAGGAAGGCGATATCTTCTCGATTGATTGCGGCGTCACCCTCGAAGGTTATGTGGGCGACACGGCTACCACCGTTCCGGTGGGCGAGGTCGATGAGGAGAAACTCAAGCTGATTCGCGTAACCGAGGAATGCCTGGAGCGTGCGATTCAAAAGTGCCGCGCCGGGAACCATCTCGGCGACATCGGCTGGGCGGTGCAGGAGCACGCGGAGGCCAACGGGTATACGGTGGTCCGTGATTATGTCGGTCACGGGATCGGACGGCGGATGCACGAGGATCCGCAGATTCCGAACTACGGGCGGCCAGGGCTTGGACCGAAGATCAAGACCGGGTACGTGTTCGCAATCGAGCCGATGGTCAATCAGGGGACGCATTTTACGAAGGTTTTGGCGGATGGATGGACGGTCGTGACCGTGGATGGGAAGCCGAGCGCCCATGCCGAGCATACGATCGCGATTACTGAAGACGGTCCGGAGGTTCTGACTCTCGTTTCGACCACGACGCCTTTAGAGCCAGCGGTAGTTTGACCGCGGATAAATACGGATGCTATTATTCGCAGTTTGTCGGCAGCGTCGTAATTCCACTCTGAGAGGATATGGCCAAGGAAGAAGCGATAGAGGTCATGGCAAAGGTGCTGGAGACTTTGCCTAACGCTATGTTTCGGGTCGAGTTGGAAGACAGCCAGCATCAGGTGCTTGCGCACATATCAGGGAAGATGCGCAAGCATTTTATTCGAATACTTCCGGGTGACAGGGTTTTAGTGGAGCTTTCGCCGTACGATCTCAATCGCGGCCGCATCACTTATCGCTATAAATAGTTAACGAGGTTACGTAATGAAAGTCCGTGCGTCAGTGAAAAAGATGTGCGACAAGTGCAAGATCATCCACCGCAAAGGCGTCGTGCGCGTGATTTGTGCGAATCCCAAACATAAACAGAGACAAGGATAACGAGAAATACAATGGCACGTGTAGCAGGAGTAGATTTACCGCCCAATAAGAGAGCCGAGATTGGTCTGACTTACATCTACGGCATTGGCCGCTCGCGTTCGAATTCTGTGCTGAAGGAAGCGGGGGTCAACCTCGATACTCGCGTGCGCGATCTGAGTGAAGACGAACTGAGCCGCATCCGTGCCATCCTGGAAACGCAGGGCGAGATCGAAGGCGACCTGCGCAAGCGCGTCCAGATGGATATCAAGCGGTTGATGGACATCGGTTGCTATCGTGGTCTCAGACATCGCCGTGCGTTGCCGGTGCGCGGGCAGCGAACCCATACAAACGCTCGCACGCGGAAAGGTCCGCGACGCGCCACCATCGCCAAGAAGAAAGCGCCCGGCAAGAAGTAGTTTTGATTGTTCGACTGAAAAGTTATGGCTAAAGCAGGCGGAAAAAAGAAGGTCTTTCGGAAGAAAGAGAAGAAGAACGTTCCCAACGGCATCGTACACATCGCGGCGTCGTTCAATAACACGATGATCTCGATCACGGATCTCGAGGGGAACTTGATTGCGCAATCGTCAGCCGGCGCGCGTGGCTTCCGTGGCTCGCGTAAAGGCACGCCGTTCGCGGCGCAGCAGGCGGCTTACGAAGCGGCGAAGAAGGCGCACGAAGCGGGCATGCACCAGTGTGAAGTGCGTGTGAAAGGACCGGGCGGTGGACGCGAATCAGCGATCCGCGCGATCGCGAATGCGGGCATCCGCGTGATGACGATTCGCGATACGACGCCCATCCCGCACAACGGCTGCCGTCCGCCGAAGCGCAGAAGAGTTTAGCCACAGATTACACGGATTGGATCCGGATTAATCCGGATAAAGATCTGTGTAATCCGCGGTTGGCATTTAACCCAAAGGAAGAAGGATCCGGCTTTATCGGATCTGTAAACTTTTCCGGCCTGATCAATCAGAGCCGGAGGCAATAGACCGGAGGCAAATAATTGGCTAGGTATAGAGATGCTGTGTGTCGCCTTTGCCGTCGCGAAGGCGCGAAGCTGTTTTTGAAGGGCGATCGTTGTTACAAACCCGCTTGCCCCATTGAAAAACGTGGTACGCAACCGCCGGGTCAGCACGGTAACTCGCTGCGCCGCGGCAAGGCGCTGGTTGGCTATGGCCAGCAGCTCCGAGAGAAGCAGAAGGTCAAACGCATCTACTTCATTCTCGAAGGGCAGTTTCGAAACTACTTCGAACGCGCCGCGCGCATGAAGGGTATCACCGGCGAGAACCTTTTGTTCCTGCTCGAGCGGCGGCTGGACAATGCCGTTTACCGCGCGGGCTTTTCGACCTCACGCCGGCAGGCGCGACAGCTCGTTAACCACGGTCACATTACGGTCAACGATCGCAAAGTAGATATTCCCTCTTATCAAGTGAAGCCTGGCGACACCATCAGCGTGCGAGAGGCAAGCAGAAAGAACTCTCATATCGAGGGTGCGTGGCAAACCGCGTCTGGTCGTGGACGCCCGTCGTGGATTTCCGCAGACGGCGGCGACATGGCTGCGCGTGTGAGCGGCTCGCCAGTGCGTGACGATATCGACCGCACTATCAACGAGCAGTTGATTGTTGAGCTTTATAGTAAGTAATTAACCCGACTTGGCAGTGACTTGAGCCCATCGTCACTGCCTGGTCCGTGCATTTTTCTTAGGAACCTGAACGCTATGGCTATGGATCAAAATAATCTTTGGACAGGATTTCAAATGCCGCGACGCCTTGCGGCAGACGCAGAGACCCTCACCGAGCGATACGGCCGCTTTTCGGCGCAACCATTCGAGCGAGGCTTTGGTACGACGGTCGGTAATTCGCTTCGTCGTGCCCTGCTTTCTTCAATCGAAGGCGCCGCTATCACGGCCGTCAAGATTGAAGGCGTCGAGCATGAGTTTTCATCTATCAAAGGGGTGGTGGAAGACGCCACCGACGTTATTCTCAATCTCAAGCAAGTACCTTTTAAGCTACACACCAGCGAGCCCAAGACGCTGCGAATCAATAAAGAGGAAGCCGGCGAAGTTACGGCTGCCGATATCGAAACTGATGCTGACGTAGAGATCCTCGATCCGAGCGTTCACATCGCGACCGTCAGCGACGGCGGATCGCTGAAAGTCGAAATGCGCTTGAAGCGCGGACGTGGCTACGTCTCCGCCGATCGCAACTTCGACGAAGACCTGTCGCTCGGCTACATTCCGATCGATTCGGTCCACACTCCCGTCAAGAAGGTCAATTACAACGTCGAAGCCGCTCGTCTGGGCCAGAACACGGAATTTGACAAGCTCACGATCGAAGTCTGGACCGATGGCTCAGTCAAACCGGAAGACTCGATCGGGCTTGCGGCGAAGTTGATCAAGGACCACATGTCGATCTTCATCAACTTCGAAGAAGACACGGACGATTTCGCGTACGCGAAGATGGAGCGTCCGCCCCTCCCGCGCAACGATCAGTTGGACCGCTCGGTCGACGAGTTGGAATTGTCGGTTCGTTCTTACAACTGTCTGAAGAATGCCGACATCCGCACCATTCGCGATCTGGTCCAACGCACCGAGCGCGAGATGCTGGCCACGAAGAACTTTGGCAAAAAGTCGCTCAACGAGATCAAGGAAATCCTGAACGGTATGGGACTCGACTTCGGTATGGAGTTTGACGAGCAGGGTAATCCGATTCCGGGCACGGGCGGCCGTGACGGCGCCGATCTTTCCGATTTTGAAGGCGACGACGAACAGTAGGTTTGAGTCATGCGACACTTAAAGGCACATCGTAAACTCGGTCGCACCAGTGAGCATCGGAACTCGATGCTGCGCAATTTAGCGACCTCCCTGATCAACTCTCGTGAGGAGCGCATCGTCACGACTCTGCCGAAAGCAAAGGAGTTGCGGCCGTTCGTCGAGCGCGCGATCACTTTGTCGCGCCGGGCGCGCAGTTTGTCTGACGACGGCTCCGACATGCAGGCGTTGCACTTGCGGCGACAGGCAGCGGGCTTCTTTCACGCCGGCAACACTACCGTCAAGGAAGTCACAGGCAAGCGTGGTCAACTGCGTCCCGAGCGCACAGCGGGCGTCGCAGCGCTGCGACGTCTGTTTACTGAGCTTGGCGATCGTTATAAAGATAGACCCGGCGGTTACACGCGCATTTTGAAACTGGGCCATCGCGACGGCGACGCGGCCGAGCTCGCGATCATCGAGCTGGTTGACAATCCTCGTGAAGTCGAGGCTGCGGAAGCCGCGAAGAAACGCAAGGCAGCGGCGTCGAAGAAGAGAAAAGGCAAGGACAAGAAGGCAGCAGCCGAAGACGAGACTGCCGGCACTGAAGCCGGCGAGGAATAAAAGGATCGCCACAAGGAAGCACAAAAACACAAATCCTGAATTGTGTCTTATGTGCTTTTTTGTGGCTTAATAAATGTCCACACCTAAAGAACAGCCCGAAGCAGGGAAGCGCTCACGCGCCGCGCAAAAACCGGCGGCATCCGTCAATATGGAGGAGTTGCGCGAGCTAGTTGCGCTGCTGCGTGACAACGGGCTCGCAGAGCTCGAGCTTGAAAACGAAGGCTTTCGCGTGCGACTGCGACGCGAGTCGGAGCGCGCCGAATCGTCACACGCTTCGGCTCAGCATTATGCTGCCGCTCCGGCGCCGGCTCCAGCACCAGAGCCTGCCCCTGCCCCCTCAGGTCCGGCGCACCCGGGAACACAGGCGACTACAGCCGCTGCACAGGATCAGGATTTACACATCATTCAATCGCCAATTGTCGGCACGTTCTATCGTTCACCATCGCCGACGGCCGAAGCCTTTGTGAAGATCGGTAGCAACGTCGAGCCGGACACAGTTGTTTGCATTATCGAAGCCATGAAACTCATGAACGAGATTCAGGCCGAGATGAGTGGAGAAGTAGTCAAGATTTACGTTGAGAACGGCCAGCCGGTTGAATACGGCCAGCCACTCTTTGGACTCCAGAGTTAGCCACAAAGAGGCACAAAAGGCACAAATCATTTTTTGTGCTTTTTGTGCCTTTTTGTGGCAAGGTTTTATATGGCTTTTAATCCGCGCAAGTTCAAGAAGATCTTGATCGCCAATCGCGGCGAGATTGCCTGCCGCATCATCTGGACCTGTAAAGAGATGGGCATCAAGACGGTCGCCGTTCACAGCGACGTCGATCGCGATTCGTTGCACGTCCGCTTCGCCGACGAAGCCGCGTGTATTGGACCAGCGCCGTCGGCGCAGAGTTATCTCAACATTCCCGCCATCATCAGCACCGCTGAGATTTTCAACGTCGATGCGATTCATCCCGGTTACGGGTTTCTCGCCGAGTCGGCTTACTTCGCTGAGATTTGCGAAGCTTGCAATATCAAGTTCATTGGGCCATCCGCGAACGTGATTCGCCTGATGGGCGACAAGATCGAAGCGCGGCGTGCGATGCACGAAGCGGGCTTGCCGATTGTGCCGGGAAGCCCGGGCGAAGTTACTTCGGAAGAAGAAGCGCTGGGGCTTGCGCGTGAGATTGGTTATCCCATCATCGTCAAGGCTTCAGCCGGTGGCGGCGGTCGCGGCATGCGCATCGTGCGTTCAGAAGCCGAGCTCGGGAAAGCACTCGAGACGGCGTCAACCGAAGCGGCGGCGGCGTTCAATGACGGCAGTGTTTACATCGAGAAGTACATCGAGCAGCCGCGCCATATCGAGATCCAGGTGCTGGCGGACGAGTTTGGCGAGTGCATCCATCTTGGCGAGCGTGAGTGCTCGATTCAGCGTCGTCACCAGAAATTGATGGAAGAGTCGCCGTCCACCGTGCTGACACCGGAGCAGCGCAAGAAGATGGGCGATGCGGCGGTCGCTGCTTGCAAGAAGCTCGGTTATTCGAGCGCGGGCACGTGTGAGTTTCTCCTCGATAAGCACGGCGATTTCTACTTCATGGAGATGAACACGCGCATCCAGGTCGAACATCCGGTGACCGAGATGGTGACGCTTGCCGACATCGTTCGCAACCAGATCCGAATTGCCGAAGGCGAGCCGCTGAATTACAACCAGGATGAGCTGCTGATCGTCGGACATGCGATCGAGTGTCGCATCAATGCTGAGAACCCGGAGACGTTTGCGCCCTCGCCGGGAACGATCACGGCGTTCAATCTGCCGGGCGGTCCGGGCGTGCGCGTCGATACGTTTGTTTATTCGGGTTACCGGGTGACGCCGTTTTACGACTCGCTCATCGCGAAGCTGATTGTGCATGCGCGCACGCGCGAGCTCGCGATTGCGCGGATGAAGCGTGCGCTCGACGTGATGGTGGTCGAGGGGATCAAGACAACGATCCCGCTGCACCAGAAGATCATGGATGACCCGCGTTTCCGGGCCGGGGATATCGGGACGGATTTCATGGAGTACTTTTTGACGCGCAACGGGAAGAAAGTGGCGGCGACGCAATAAGGCTCTTCTCTGCGGCCTCTGCGTTAAAGGGCTATTTCAACGCAGAGATACGCAGAGGGCCGCTGAGATTTGCGGTTTTTGGGCGCAATACTTTATAATGCTCGACTTTTTATGAGGTGATTAACATGTCACACGCAGTTATCAAAGCCGGTGGAAAACAGTTCCTGGTCACGGAAGGCCAGACGATTCGCGTGCCCTCGATGGCGGCCGATGCCGGCTCGTCGATCGAGCTCGAACCGCTGATCAGCTCAGGAGCTGGTGACGGCAAGATTTCAGCCACGGTGGTAGCGCACGGCAAAGATCAGAAGATCGTGGTCTTCAAGAAAAAGCGCCGCAAACAGTACAAGCGCACGCGCGGTCATCGCCAGGGCTACACAACCTTAAAGATTGATTCGATTGGGTAAAGACAATGGCACATAAAAAAGGTGTTGGTTCATCTCGTAACGGTCGCGACTCGCAGTCGCAGAGACTCGGTCTGAAGAAATTCGGCGGCGAGCGAGTGCTCGGCGGCAACATCATCGCGCGCCAGCGTGGCACGAGGTGGAAACCCGGTAATAACGTCGGCCGCGGTAAAGACGACACGTTGTTCGCCCTCATCGACGGCGTCGTGAAGTTTGAAGACAAGGGCCGGTCCGGCAAGTTCGTCAGCGTTTATCCAGCGGAGCAAACTGCTGCTTAGAACAGTTTCGGAAAAAGTTCGCGACGCCTGAGCAGCAATAAAGCGCGCCTGGGCGTCGTTTTCAATTTAGGATGTTTATTGATCGCGCCAAGATTCACGTGCAAGGGGGTGACGGAGGTAACGGCGTTACGGCTTTCCGGCGCGAGAAGTTTGTGCCCCGTGGTGGTCCATCGGGCGGAGATGGTGGACGCGGCGGCGATGTGATCCTCGTTGCGGATGCTTCGCTGAACACCCTCCTGCACCTGCGTTACAACCCGAGCCACATCGCGCCTCGCGGTTTGCACGGTGAGGGATCGAATCGCTCGGGCCGCACCGGGGAAGACTTGCTAGTTCGCGTTCCGGTTGGAACACAGATCTTTGATTTTACGACTGGTGATTTGCTGCACGACCTGAGTCACGACGGCGATCGCTGGCTCGCGGCGCGTGGTGGCCGTGGTGGTTTCGGCAACGCGCACTTCACGACCTCGACGAATCGCGCACCTCGCTACCATCAGACTGGAAGCAAAGGCGAGGAGTTGGACCTTCAGCTCGAGTTGAAGCTGCTGGCGGATGTTGGTCTGGTTGGTTTTCCGAACGCGGGAAAGTCGACGTTTATCTCGACTGTCTCTGCGGCGCGTCCGAAGATTGCGGACTATCCGTTCACGACGTTGGAGCCGCATCTCGGCGTGGTCGATCTCGGTGACTTTCGTACTTTCGTGATCGCCGATATACCGGGACTGATCGAAGGTGCGCACACGGGCGCCGGTTTGGGCGATCGTTTTTTGCGTCATATCGAGCGGACGAAGTTGTTGCTGCATCTCGTCGATGTTTCATCAGTGTCGGGACGTGAAGCAGTCGTTGACTACGAGACGGTGAATCACGAGCTTGAGTCATATAACAGGGACATGGCGGCGAGACCACAGTTCGTGGTCGCCACGAAGATCGACGCGCTCGATGAGCCGGAGCGTTTGGAGTCGTTGAAGCAGCGTGCGATTGCAGACAACAAACCGTTCTTTGCGATCTCGTCCGCGACGAGTGAAGGCGTGCGCGAGCTTGTGAACGCAATGGCAGCGAAGCTCGAAGAGTTGAACGCGGAGAGCAAACGCACTGACACGGTGGAGCTGGCTCTGTAGAAATGTGCGCGCAGAAGCGGATAGCGTTGTATGGCGGGACGTTCGATCCGGTTCATGCAGGTCATGTCGAAGTCGCGCGCAGAGTTTCGCAGTTATTTGAGATTGAGAAAGTACTTTTTATTCCGGCCCAGATGGCGCCGCACAAGATCTGGCGTCCTGTAACGGAGCCGATACATCGCTATGCGATGCTCGCGCTCGCGACGCAGGACGATTCGCAGTTATCGATATCGACTTTCGAGCTCGATGCCCCGGATCGCCGTTATACAGTGGAAACGGTGGCTCACTTTCAGCGAGTGCTGGGTGACACCGAGCTCTTTTTCATAATGGGGGCCGATTCGTGGTCTGAGATCACGACCTGGCGTGAGTGGGAGCGTTTGCTGTCGATAACGAACCACATCGTCGTTACCCGGCCCGGCTACGAACCTGTAACAACGCAGGTGGGCAGAATCAGCGACCGCATCGTGGACTTGCGCGGCGGCAAATCGCCCGCGCGGACCGAAGGTACAAACAATATCTTCTTCACGGACGTCGTGATGAAAGATGTTTCGGCGACGAGCATTAGACGCCTCGCGAGTGAAGGTAGTTTTGAAGAGTTGACTAGTCTGGTCCCTGGGCCAGTGCTTGAGTACATAAGGAAGTACGGAATTTATAGAACTGATGAAGCAAAACTCAACAGTTAAGGAACAGTCGTTGAACCCGCAACCCAGCGTGCGGGCCACTCCTCAACCAGCGGTTGCCGAACAGCTCGACGAGCGTGTACTCGCTGCACTTTACGCAGCGGGGGAGAAGAAAGCGATCGAGCCGGTACTCCTGGACCTGCGCGAGATCGCCAGTTTCACGGACTTCTTTTTGATCGTGAGTGGCGCGAACGAGCGGCAGGTGCAGGCGATTTCAGACGAGGTTTACGAGACGCTGAAGAAGACGGGCCATGCGGCGCTGCGCGTCGAAGGCTACAAGACCGCCGAGTGGATCCTTTTGGATTACGGTGATTTCGTGATGCACGTGTTTGAGCAGAAGGCGCGGAAGTTCTACGACCTCGAACGCCTCTGGCGCGAATCGAAACGAGTCGAGTTGCCGGCGGAATTTAGCGCGGACAGTAGTGGTTCTTTGAGAAGAGAATCGTGATCGAGATATTTGCGCGCTCTTCCGGAATGCGCGAGGCGGCCCGTCTCGCGGAGCGCGTAAGTTCAACCGATGCGAACGTGCTGATTACGGGTGAGTCGGGTGCGGGAAAGGATCTCCTGGCGGCGTATATCCACTCGAAGTCGCGACGCGCTCCGCATCCGTTCATAAAGATCGATTGCGCGACGCTGCCGGGCGAGCTGCTCGAAGCCGAGCTATTCGGTTACGAGCGTGGCGCGTTCACGGGCGCGGTTGAGGCGAAGGCCGGGCGTTTTGAAGCGGCGGATAAAGGCACTGTCGTTCTTGACGAAATCGCGCATCTCTCGACTGACGCTCAGGCGAAGTTACTGCGCGTGATCGAGCGCCGCGAGTTCGAACGACTCGGTGGACGCAAGACCATAAAGCTGGACGCGCGTATGATCGCGTTAACAAACGTCGACCTGGAGATCGCAGTTAAAAGTGGTCGATTTCGAGAAGACCTTTTTTATCGTCTGAACGTAATAAACATCCAAGTGCCTCCGCTGCGTGAGCGCAAGGACGATCTTTCACAATTGATCGAGCATTTTCTGAAGCATTACTCCGCGAAGCATGGATGCGACGTACAGCGCGTGTCCCCCGCGGCGCGGGCAGTGCTTAAGTCGTACGACTATCCCGGCAATGCGCGTGAGCTCGCGAACGTCATCGAGCGCGCGGTGATCGTCGCAACGGGAAAGAAAGTTGAAGAAGAGGATTTACCGGCGGGACTGAGCGCCGCAGTGAGTGCGCAGCAGCGAAAGTCGAAGCCGCAGAGTCTGGCGCAGCTAGAAGCGTCTTACATTTCAGAGACGCTCGTGGCGACCGGCGGGAACAAAGCAGAGTGCGCGCGCATACTCGGAATCAGCCGCAAGAACCTCTACGAGAAGATCGCGCGGTACAAGATCTAGTCAGTAGTGGGTTCAGTTTGAAATACGTCGAAGGCGTTGGCCAATGTCAGCCCAGGGTTGGAGCGCAAGCGACAACCTGGGATCATTAACGTAAAACGGCAGGAACCCTGAAAGGGTTCGCCAACTGCCGAACCCTTTCAGGGTTCCATCGCTTCTGTAGATCGTCACCAAGGGTTCTTGCTTTGCTTCGAACCCTGGGCTGACATTAGCGAACGCCTTCGGCGTATTTTCAAACTGAATCACGACCGATCTAGTCGATGCGCTTGCGGATCATCTGGACAGGGAAGACTCGTGATGCGAGACTGCGCGCGCTCGTTGACGATTACGCCGCGCGTCTTAGTCACTTTGTACGTTGTGAAGTGACTGAATTGCGAGAACTTGGTCGCGCGGATAAGCCGGGCATCGAACGGGAGACGAAACGCATCTCAGACGCTCTCCGTCCCGGCGCGGTAACAGTGCTTTTGGATTCCGAAGGTGTTGAGTGGACGTCGCAGCAGCTAGCTGCACACGTGCAGAGCTGGGAAGGAACCGGGGTTAAGGAAGTCGCGTTTGTCATCGGCGGGCCTAACGGTGTGACGAGCGATTTCAAAGCACGTGCAGACAAGCGTTGGTCGCTGTCGCGTTTGACACTGACGCACGAAATGGCACGAGTGCTGTTATTTGAGCAGTTATATCGAGCGTACACGATCATTCATGGTTTGCCGTATCAAAAGTAATTTTGGCAAATAACAAGTAGGGTGCTGGAGGAAAAAATAAATAATGGATAAGAGGCGCACAAAAGTTTTTCGAGACAAGTTATTGGATCGTCGCGAAGGCCTCGTGGGACAGGTGCAGGCGGCTGAGCTTTACAGCCGCGAGCGCGATGCGGAAGCCACGCAGGATCCGGCGGACATGGCGGCTAATGCATACACCAAAGAGCTGCTGGTCTCGATGTCTGACAACGATCGCCAGTTGCTGAATCTCATCGATGAAGCGCTTGAACGTATCGAGAATGCAGGCTATGGCAAATGTGTTCACTGTGGTGAGGCGGTGCCGGACAAGCGTCTCGACGCGGTGCCGTGGGCGCGACACTGCGTGCGTTGCCAGGACTTGCAGGAGCGCGGGTTGCTGGGCGACGACGAAGATTAAGTTTTGGTTTTTGAGTTGAGATAATTTGCGGCCTCCTCGATTCGGGGAGGCCGTTTGATTTAAGTATGAACCTCACGCGTATTTACGATGCGATCCTCACGCTCGCGTATCCGCAAATCTGTGTAATCTGTGGAAGAAGCGTAGAGCGTCGCAGGTTCGGAGTAGCATGTGAATCGTGTTGGAGTGAAACACAGATTTTCACGGATGAGGAACGGATTTGTTTTAGTCAGCAGTTTGCGTTCAAGGCTGCGTGGGCGGTGGGCAGGTATGAGGGCGCGCTGCGTGAATCTTTGTTGTTGTTGAAGAGGCAGCCGTATTTGCCGCGACACGTTGAGAGTTTGCTGGCGGATGTAGTCGGGTGTGAGCCGTTGAGTCTCAGTTCGCGAGTTATTCCAGTGCCGCTCCATCCGAAACGGCTAAAGACAAGAGGGTTTAATCAGGCATCGATCATTGGCCAGACGGTGTCCAAAGCACTCAAGTTGCCGCTCGATGAAGTCAGTCTCGTGCGTGTCTCCACTACGGAGAAATACCGCGCCGGCATGGATACTAAAGGGCGGCGGGATACCGTTGCTGGAGCCTTCCGCGTCACCTACCCGCGCCTAATCGCGGGTGAGAATATTTTGCTGGTAGATGACGTGTTTACGACCGGGGCCACCATCTCGGCCTGCGCCGAGGCTCTGGTCGCCGCCGGCGCTGAGAATGTCTTCGTCGTGACAGTCGCACGGGCGCGGTAGGCTCGGTTAACCCAAACTTATTTTGACACCCTCTTCCACGCTCGCGTAATATCGCGCTAATGAATGGCAGAGTTTTAGTCCTTAATACTTCCTTCGAGCCCATCAATGTGTGCACTGAAAGGCGCGCCGTCGTGATGATCTTCAAGGGAGTGGCGCGGGTGGAGGAGCACAACGGTCACATGCTCCATTCGCAAAAACTCTCTATCCATGCACCTTCTGTTATTCGCCTGACGGAATACATCCACATACCGTTCGAACGTCGTTCGCTCTCGCGCAAAAACATCCTGCTGCGAGACCATTCGACGTGCCAGTACTGCGGCACTCAGTACCCGCCTTCGGAATTAACGCTCGATCATGTGCTTCCACGCTCGCGCGGAGGGGAGTCCGCGTGGGATAATCTGGTAGCCTGTTGCAAGCGTTGCAATCATCGGAAGGGTAACCGGACTCCTGAGGAATCCGGCATGCACCTGTTGCGCAGACCTCGTGGGTTTTCACTCCATGTGAATCGACAGATCATGCGTTACTTGGGTCGAGCCGACGAGACCTGGAGGAAGTACCTGTTTTACGAATCAGACAATAAAGAGTAGTATTGCCCCAACCCGGCGCGGCCCTTAAGAAAGAGGAAATTATGAATCAATCAATCCTGGCTTTCGGGATCGGAGGACTCGGCACCCCCGAACTCGTAATTATCGTGCTCGTGATCTTTTTGCTATTCGGCGCCACCCGGTTGCCGCAACTGGCGAAAGCCCTCGGGCAGAGCAAGAAAGCTTTTCGTGAGGGTATCGAAGACGGTGAACGAGGCGAGGACCGGAAGCTGGAGAAGTAGCGCGCGTCCGGACAGTCCAGCGTTGTATTCCCCCGTCTTCGCTTCAGTGGCTCAATGAGTGTGGGCCTTCTGTCCAACGACTAGCGTCGCTTTCACGGAAAGCGCGAACTCCGCCTCATGCCTCTCTTCGTTTATTAACCGAGAGATCTCATCGAACAATGTGGCCCTCTTATCGTCAGGTACGAGGGCCAGCCACTCCTTCATCAAAAACTCTGCTACGAGCGGGGAGCTTAAAAACTGCTCGCCTGACTCGAAGTCAAACTCCTCGATCCGCGTGAATGATTCGACGTCGCGCAGGCCTTCGTCTTCTGCGAGTTGCTCGACCTCTGAGATTGTCGGCAGCTCAGTGATCAACTGCTCGACGTCTGATTCGTGATCGAGCAATCCGTTGTTATGTAGTGCTTCCCAGTAGATCGAAAAGAACTCACCGAAGCTCGAGGCGGTCGGCAAAGTTAAAGCGATCGTGGCTCCGGGCGCTGCGACGCGCACGAGCTCGGAAAACATCTCGCGCACGCGCTGGCGCGAAACGAGTGATGCGTTACCGATTACCAAGTCGAAACGATTGTCTTTTAGATCGAGATTGTCGACGGGTGTAGTGCCGAAGACGAGCTGCTCGCTGGTTGCCGTGGCTTTTGCTCGCGCGAGCTCCGTGCACTCCGCGTTTTCGTCAACGCAGAGTAGTTGGAGTTTGTCGCCCGCGCGCTCGTGCAGGGCCATTGCATGACCGCCGGTGCCGGCGTTGACGTAAAGCGCTTCGCCTTCTTTCGGAAGCGTTACGTGCTCGTCGATTAGTTCTGCAAAACGTTCGCCCCAATCGGGCGCGATGAATAAGTCCTGAAGAAAAGCTAGTTCCTTGTCAGACTTCCTGTTAGTCGTCACTTCCTGTTGTCTCACCCCTTTGTTCCTGTTCTGGTAAACCTTCTTCTGAAAAATATTTTCTGCCGCGCAGTTGTTCGGGCAAACATTCCATCTCTTCCTTCGCGGCTGGATCACTGTGCACGTAACGATAATCTTTGCCGTAACCGACTTGTTTCATCAGCGGCGTGACTGCGTTTCTCAGGTGCAGCGGCACTGGCACTCGCGCGGTCTGTTCCGCGTCTGTCGCCGCTGCGAAATACGCGCTCTTGATTGCGTTCGACTTGGGTGCGCGTGCGAGATAGATGGTCGCCTGCGAGAGTGGAAACAGTCCTTCAGGCAAACCGATCAGTTGCACGATGTCAGCAGCGGCGGCGGCCTGGACCATTGCCTGCGGATCGGCGAGCCCGATGTCTTCGGAAGCGAGTATGCATAAACGTCGCGCGATGTAGATCGGATCGGCGCCGCCTTCAATCATTCGCGCGAGCCAGTAGAGCGCGGCGTCGGCGTCTGAGTTACGCAACGACTTAATCAGCGCGGAGATCAGGTTGTAGTGTTCTTCGCCGCCTTTGTCGTAGGCGTAATGAGCGCGCCCGAGCGCCTCGATCACGGTCTGCTCGGAAACTGTTCTGACGCCGTTTGCGTCTGGTGTGGTCGACTCGACTGCTGCGTCTAAAGCGGTGAGTGCAACGCGTGCGTCGCCGTTCGCGGAGTGCGCCATGCGATCCAGTAATTCGTCCGGGATGGCAGGGTTGAAACGTGCGAGGCCGCGCTCGTTGTCGTTGATGGCGTTTTGGAGAATCGTCTTGATGTCATCTTCGGAGAGTTGGTTGAGCACCAGCACGCGAGCGCGTGAAAGTAGTGCCCCCGTGACTTCGAACGACGGATTCTCGGTAGTCGCGCCGATTAGTGTGACTGTGCCGTTTTCGACTGCGTGCAGCAGTGCGTCCTGTTGCGCTTTATTGAAGCGATGGATCTCGTCGATGAAGAGGACTGTGCGTTTGCCGTAGCGTTGTTCCGCTTTCGCCTGTTGGATGGCCTCGCGCAGGTCTTTCAACGCCTGAGAAGACGGCGGAGAGCGCGATGAAGCGCAGGCCACTGCTGTCGGCGAGCAGGCGGGCCAGGGTTGTTTTGCCTGTGCCTGGCGCGCCCCAGAGGATCAGCGAGGGCAGTGCGCCACCGCCCGCGAGCAGTCGACGCAGGATGCGGCCTTCGCCGACGAGATGCGTTTGGCCGACAAACTCCGAGAGGGAGCGTGGCCGCATGCGCTCGGCGAGCGGAACGCCCTCAACCGATCTCGCCGTCGTCGCGGTCTCCTTGGCGTGCTCGCTAAACAGGCTTGGTGAATTCCAGCGGTCCATGGCTCAAAAGTGTGTATAATTATCGCCGAAAAGAATTAAACGCGCGACTGGCCGGGTAGCCATTTTTACGGTTAAAGTATTCAGAATCTTCATTGGAACGCGATTGTAAGAATCTGCGTATAGTTGGCTGCGAGCGACAAACCGAAGCATTTTGGGGCTCGCGAAAGCGAATGGAGAGCAGAAGATGAAGGATGCGAGAAACGTTCTGAGAATCATAGGAATGATTCTTCTGGGTGTATTTGTTTTTGCGGTTGTCCTGCCGCTGGCGTTGAAAGTGGTGGGAATTACATTGGGCATCATAATTGGACTGGCAGTACTGTTGATCAAGGTGGCGGTGACCCTCGCGATTGCATACCTCGTCCTTGTCGGTATTCGTGCCCTGCTACGTTAGTTGGTTTAGTTAAGCCACAAAGAGGCACAAAAGGCACAAGAGTTTGTCTTGTGCCTTTTGTGCTTTTTTGTGGCTAGACATTGAATCGGAAATGGACTACATCGCCTTCCTGCATGATGTAGTCTTTTCCTTCGAGGCGTAGGAGGCCTCTCTCGCGGGCGGTGGCGTAGGAGCCGGCGGTGATCAGGTCGTTGTAGCTGACAATTTCTGCGCGGATGAAGCCGCGCTCGATGTCTGAATGAATTGTGCCGGCGGCCGTCTGAGCGCGCGTGCCCTGCGGAATGGTCCAGGCGCGAACTTCTTTCTCACCCGCTGTAAGAAACGACATCAAACCCAAAAGGTGATACGCGCTCTTGATCAGTTGGTCCACACCACTCGTGTCAATATTCAGACTCTTCAAGTAATCAACGCGCTCTTCAGGCGGCAATGCGACCAGGTCCGCTTCGAGCTGCGCGCAAATGACGACGCACTCCGCCGCTTCCTTCGCCGCGATTTCGCGTACCGCATTCACCATCGAATTGCCAGCGAGATCGGCGAGCGCTGACTCCTCAACATTCGCTGCATAGATCGTCGGCTTCGTCGTTAGCAGAAAAAAGTTCCGCGCGACAGCTTTCTCATCATCAGTGAGCGCAACAGTCCGCGCCGAGCGACCCTGCTCGAGCGCCGGTTGAATCTTGTCGAGCACGTCCAACTCCTGTCGCGCGATCTTGTCTCCGCTCTTCAGGTTCTTCTGTGCCTTCTCGCGTCGACGTTCCACAGTAGCTAAATCCGCAAGCGCGAGCTCGATCTGAATCGTCTCGATATCTCGTAACGGATCGACTGCGCCTTCAACGTGAACGATGTTCTCGTCTTCAAAACAGCGCACCACCTGCACGACCGTGTCCGTTTCCCTGATGTTCGCGAGAAACTGATTTCCCAAACCCTCGCCTTTTGACGCGCCGCGGACGAGTCCCGCGATGTCGAGAAACTCGACCGTGGCCGGCACGATCTTCTCCGTCTTCACGAGTCGCGCGAGCGGCTCCAGACGCTCGTCCGGAACCGAAACCACACCGACGTTCGGTTCGATTGTCGCGAAAGGATAATTTGCCGCGAGTGCGGACGACTGCGCCGTGAGCGCGTTGAATAAGGTCGACTTGCCCACGTTGGGCAGCCCGACAATGCCTGCTCTTAACATTATTTGCCTCTTGCAGAAACGTAACCGAAGCCACAAAAAAGCGCAAAAGCACAAACTGAGTTTCTGTCTTGTGACTTATGTGCCTTTTCGTGGCTATAATCCGAACCGACCTAATGATTGCGTCCTTACTACTGGCGTTACTAGTCACCCTAAGCGGTACCATAGCCACCTATCTCTACGATGAGAACGCATCGTTGGGCGCGCGGCTGTGCGCGGGCGCGGCGCTCGGCTTGTCTGCGCTCGGTCTCGTCAGCTTCGTCGTTGCGTCATTGATCGGACTGAGCGGCATGGCTGTTTTATTCAGCACGCTGATCTGCTGTAGCCCTCTCGCAATACTGACCGACTCAAACACGTTAAAACGCTTCCAGAAAGATCTCGCAGGAATCTCGACCGGTACGCGGCAATTACTGCGATTCGATTCATGGGCGGTCATCTATTTTCTTTTCTACCTCGTCGTCGCTGTGATCTTGTGGAAAGTATTTAGTCGAGCCGTAATGGAGGACAACACCGGCCTCAGCACGGGACTACTAAACAACTTCGGCGATCTTCCGTTTCACCTCAGCGTCATCACGAGTTTCGTTTTCGGAAACAACTTCCCACCCGAAGATCCGACTTACGCGGGGGTCAGGTTTACTTACCCATTCCTTTCAGACTTCGTCTCCGCGGTGTTCGTGCGATGTGGCGCTGATTTGCGCGAGTCGATGTTCATCGAGAACTACCTTCTCGGACTTGCTTTCGTCGGTCTAATCCATCGCTGGGCGATCGTAATGCTGCGCGACCGGCTGGCGGCGATCATCACGCCGCTAATAGTTCTTCTGAACGGCGGCATGGGTTGGACCTTGCTTTTTGAAAAGGCCGGCTCAAACGAAGGTGGGCTCTTCGGTGTGCTGATGGATCTGCCCCCTTCGTTCACAGTGATTCCGGAAACTACGTGGCGTTGGGGCAACGCGATTTCGGCGCTACTGGTTCCGCAACGCGGATTTCTGATGGGACTTCCGCTCGCCGTGATCGCGTTCACGCAATGGTGGATCGCGACCGACAAGCGGCCACAGCAAACTCCTGCTCCTGAAAAATCAAAGAAGACACGCGCCAAACAAAAAGACGTCTGGCAGGATCAGTTACAACACACACGTTTTCCGCTCAACACCCGCCGCATGATCGCAGCCGGCATCGCCGCAGGATTACTGCCACTCGTCCATGCGCACAGCTTTGTCGTCGTGATGGCGATGGCCGGATGTCTCGCACTGCTTCAGATTCGCTGGCGCGAGTGGATTACGTTCTTTGTCGTGGCGTCAGTAATCGCGATCCCGCAACTACTCTGGTCCACCATGCACAGCGCAGTGAACGCCGGCAGTTTCTTTGCATTCGAAGTCGGCTGGGATCACGGCCAGGAGAACCCGGTGTATTTCTGGTTCAAGAACACGGGCGTGTTTATCCCGCTGTTGCTTGCCGCCGTGCTTCTCAAAAACGGTAGTTACGTCGTCCCAAGACGAGTGTTGATCTTCTATCTGCCATTCACACTCTGCTTCATCGTTCCAAACTTCCTGAAGATGGCGCCGTGGATCTGGGACAACATCAAGGTGCTTTATTACTGGTGGCTCGCATCCGCGCCGCTCGTAGCGTTGCTGCTGGCGAAACTGTGGCAACAGGGCATGACTCGCCGCGTCATCGCTGTCGTGCTTTTTGTTTGTGTGACATTGGCCGGAGCCCTCGACGTCGCAGGTATTGCCATGCGCTCGATCAAGTACCAGGTGTTCGACGCTGACGGTCTTCGCTTCGCTGAGCTTGTTAAAGCCCAGACCACGCCACGCTCGTTGATTGTTCATGCCCCCGTTCACAACACGCCCGTGTTCCTGACGGGGCGGCGTTCGTTGATGGGATATCCGGGACACATTTGGACGCACGGGCTCGAGTTTGTTCAGCGCGAAGGCGAGATCAAACGCATCTATCTCGGCGCGCCGGATGCTGAGCAGTTAATCTCGAAGTACGGCATCGAGTATCTTGTAGTCGGACCACAGGAACGAATCGTGACGATGGTTAACGATCAGTTCATCAATCGCTTTCAGAAAGTTGGAGAAGTTGGTGAGTACAAGCTCTACAAAACGGGGCGGTAAAAAGAACCGCGGCGCTCAGGGTAAATACTCGCGCTTCGAGACTGAAACGGCCGCAGAACCAGACATTCCGGAAAAAGCATGGCGCATCGGAATGATCGCGATCTTTTTGATTGCCGCCGTGCTGCGCCTGTACGACCTGAATCTCGTGCCGTTTCACCACGACGAAGGCGTGAACGGAAACTTCCTCGTACGGCTCGTTCGCGACGGAATTTACACGTACGATCCGGCAAACTATCACGGTCCAACACTCTACTACTTTGCCGCGATCATTCCCTGGATCACAAAAGGACTATTCGGTAGCACTGGTCGGGACAACTATGGTCTGACGACTTTCACGATTCGGCTCATTCCAGTCCTCTTCGGTTTGGCGACCATCGGGCTCATTTTCCTGCTGCGAAGAAGATTGGGGACCGTCACAGTGCTCGCGGCCGGCCTGATGCTGGCCGTGTCGCCCGGCGCGGTTTATCTCTCGCGTTATTTCATTCACGAGACCCTCTTCGTGTTCTTTACTTTGGGAATCGTTGTGGCGATCGTGCGGTTCTACGACGAACGCAACTCGGCTTATCTCATTCCTGCTGCTGCGTCGGCTGCGCTTCTTTTTGCGACGAAAGAAACGGCGATGATCTCGGTGGGAGTTCTAATCATCGCTTTCGCGGTGATGTGGATTTACATGAGGCTCGCTGGCGGCGCGACGAAGGAAGGCAGCGTATCGGAACGAGTGAGCGTTGTGATTGACGAGATGGGAAGCAAACCAAATCTCGTTGTAAATATCGTCATTGCGCTCACGGTCTTTGTTGCTCTTTACCTGCTCTTCTACTCATCGTTCTTCACAAACTACAAAGGCATCAACGATTCACTCCAAACGTTTACGATCTGGAAGAAGACCGGAAACGAGGCGCATGTGCATCCGGCCGAACAGTACCTTATCTGGCTGGTGAGACAGGAGTCGCCCCTCTTGTTCCTCGGGGCGATTGGTGCGGCGATCGCGGTTTTGAGACCGAGAAATTCATTAGCGCTGTTCTGTGCGTTGTGGTCGTTTGGTCTTATCGCGGCTTACTCGTTGATTCCCTACAAGACGCCGTGGCTCGTGCTGAATTTCATCGTGCCGCTCGCGCTAATCGCCGGTTATGCAATTCAGGCGATCTACGAGCTGGACCGCCGTCAGTTACGACTCGCTGCGGCCTTTCTGCTTCTTGCGGTGGGAATCGCTGTCTATCAGTCGATCGATCTGAATTTCATTAACTACGATAACGACAACGAGAAGTACGTTTACGTTTATGCTCACACGAAGAGGCACACTCTCGATCTGGTTAACGAGGTCGAGCGGATCGCTAAGGAGAACTCTGGCAACACCACGGGAATAACGATCGTGAGTCCTGATTACTGGCCACTGCCGTGGTATTTCCGCAACTTCACGCGCGTGGGATATTACGGGCGGATGGCCCCCTCGACCGAGCCGGTCATCATCGCGAATGCGAATCAGAAGGACGAGGTCGATTCGAACTTCGGTCACCTTTACGAGCAAGTGCAGGGGCCTGATCCAGGCGCGACATTTGAGCTCCGGCCCGGTGTCAGTCTAATCCTTTACCAACGCCGAAGAGGTTTTTAGCGCGTTCATCCGCGGCTAATTGTGGTTGACATCAAAGCGGCTCCCACTTATAGTGGCTACCCCGTAATGTTCAAACTTGAACGCCTCGAAATCACCGGGTTTAAATCCTTCGCCGACTATACCGAAATAATCTTCACAGGAGACGGTATCACCGCCATCGTTGGCCCGAATGGCTGCGGCAAGAGCAACGTTGCCGACGCGATCGCATGGGTCCTCGGAGAGCAGCGAGTTAAGCATCTGCGCGGCGGCGAGATGAAGGACGTCATCTTTCAGGGCGCACGCAATCGTCCTCCGAGCGGCATGGCCGAAGTGGTCATGCACATGATTCGCGACGAAGTTGACGAGGTCGAGCCCGACATCGAAGACATCGATTCAACGCTCGAAAAGATCGACGATCGACTCGTCAATCTCGATGAGATCATCCCACAGGAAGCGACCGAAGCATCAACAGAACCGAGCGCGGTAGCGCCGGGTGACGATCAGCCCGCGCAACCCGCGCCCAATGCGACTGTCTCAGAATCAACTCCCACTCAAAAGATCACGCACAAGCGACACTGGCGGCGTCGCAATCTCGCGCTCGAGTTTGCACCCGGTGAAGCCGTTTCAGTCACACGCAGACTTTATCGCTCGGGCGAGAGCGAGTATCTGCTGAACGGGAAGATCTGCCGCCTTCGCGATATCCAGGATCTGTTTTCAGGAACGGGTCTGGCCGGCGGTCACTACGCCATCATCGAGCAGGGCCGCATCGGACAGATTCTTTCCGCGAAGCCGATGGACCGGCGCACCATCATCGAGGAAGCAGCCGGCATCACGAAGTTTCGCGTGCGACAGCGAGCGACTGAAGCGCGTCTCGAATCTGCGCGTTCGAATCTCTCTCGTATCTCCGACATCGTCGCCGAGATCGATCGGCAGGTGAACAGTCTCAGACGCCAGGCTGCGAAGGCGCGTCGTTACGGCGTGTTGCGCGAAGAATTGCGCGAGCTGCTGCGTCACGTCTACGTCGCCGAAGATCAGAAGCTCGCCAACGTCCTGGAAGAGACGAATGCAAAACTCTCCGAAATAACTGAGCTCGAAACCGGCATCGCCGACGATTTGACCAAACGGGAAGAAGCAGCACGTGCTGCGACTCACGAAGCACGCAGTCTGGAAGATGAGTTGTCGACTGCTCGGGCCGCAGCTGCCGAAGCGGTGCTGCGACGCGATCGACAGGCGCGCGAGTGTGTCTATCAAAAAGAGCAGCTAAGCGAGATCGAGAAGCGCAAGGGTGAAGTTACCGCTGAGATCGAGGCGTTGACGTCGCGCCTCGTGCTGATCGAATCCGAATGCCGTCGGCTGCAACAGGAAGACGCACGGCTGCGTGAAGAGTCTGACCAGAGCGCGCTCGTGTTACGCACTGCTGAGGAGTCGTACGCGGAGAAACTGTCCGCCTCGAACGCCGCGGAGATCGAGATCGAAAGCTCACGCGCCGAGCTGCTTTCACAAACTGCGATTGCCGAAAGGGTTCGTGAAATTGCCCGCCAGCTCGAGACGACGCTCGAACGCCTATCGCAACAGGCCGAGAGCCTCGCGCGCGAGGGCGATCGCGCCGCCAGCCAGCACGCTGAGCGAAAGCTCGAAGCTGAAAGATATGCGCGAGAGCTGGGCGATGCGCGTGCGCGTGTCGCAAAACTACAAGCCGAACGTGAAATGGCTGTCGATGCGGTGGTTCGCGGTCACGAAGCGGTCAGCGATACTGAAGCAGAGCTGACGCGCGTGCGTGACGAGCATTCGCGTGCGAGTCACCGGCTCGAAAGCTTGAAGGAGTTGGACAATCGCCGCGCCTACTATTCGCCGGCCGTGCAACTCATCTTTTCTCCGACCGAAACACCACGCGATTTTCATTTCATCGGCACGCTTGCTGACGCACTTAACGTCGACGCGAAGTGGGAACGTGCGGTCGAAGGCGTGCTCGGATCGTCTCTGCAGTCGATCGTTGTGCCGACGCCTGACGACGCGGTTCGCGCCGCACAGTGGCTGCGTGAGAACAACGGCGGCCGCGCGAGTTTTCTCGTTGCCGGTCTGCACGGCGGCAGTGAAGAAGTCGAGGAAGTGGATACGCTCACGGCGCTCACGTGCCGTCTCGAAGAGCGTCCGGTGCTGCTTTTGACCAGCAGTTCCACGGAGCCTGTTCGCGAAGACTTGCGCATCTCCGACCTGCTCGGCGCGCCGCAGGAACTCGTTACCGTTCTGAAACGCACGCTTCCGCAAAAAATGGACGCGCGCATCGCCGCGAATCTCGAAGACGCGATGGTCAAATCGATTGCGACTGGCGAGATGTACGTGACGTTGAATGGCGACTGGATCGCGAGCGGGCAGTTTGTTAACGCCGGCGACGCACGTGATCTCGAAGAAGGCGCAGGACTGCTCGCCTTCAAACGCGAGTTGAGGGAACTGGAAACACGCGCCGAAGCACTCGCGCGCGAGGTTGACACTATTGCAAGCTCGGCGAAGGATGCGCGCGCGCGTATGGTTGAGCTTGAAGACGGAGTCGTGCTGCTGAATGAGCAAATCGGTCGCGAAGAGCGCGAAGCATTGGCTCACGAGCACACCGCAACGAGCCTGGAACAGGAAGTCGAACGCGCCGAGCGTCACATGCGCGTCGTCGGACAGGATTCTGCGCGCGTCGAAGAAGAGCGACTCGAAATCGAAAACCGTCGCGCTCAAGCTTTGTTGGAGGCTGAAGCTGCTGAGACAGCAAGAGAAGCTGCGGCCGATAAAGTGATCAAAGCCTCCGCATCGCTAACTGATCTGAGACGAGAAGCGGAAACTGAGAGCGATTCGCTCGCCCAACAACGTGCGGCTGCGGCTGCCGCTTCAGAACGTCGTCGCGCCACGACTGCTGAATTGCGTCGCATCGAAGGTGAGCTGGCCGACTTCGCCGCGCGTGTCGACAGACATCGAATGGAGCTCGCCGAGATGGGCGGGCGCAGCGACGAGTTGACGCTCTCGATCACGGATCTCGAGTTGGCGGCCAGCACAGTCGAGAGCGATCGCGCTCGTGAAGAAGAGCAGATTGCGGATCTCTCGAACCGGTTGCAAGAAGCGCGCCGGCAGGCAGACGAGTTCTCCGCCGAGTTGTCAGAGCTGAATCGACGCGCCGCTGAAGTGCGAGACTCGCGCGGCGGTCTCGAAGTGCAACGCGCCGAAGCCCACGCGCGGCAGACTTTCGTTCACGAGAACTGCCAGACCGAGCTGGGCCAGTCACTGGAGGAACTAGCACGCGAGCTTACGTTCCCTGAAGAATTCGATCTCGAAACTAGCCACACGCGCGTCGAAGAGTTGCGCACCCGACTCGAAGGCTTTGGCGGCGTGAACATGATGGCGCTCGAAGAACTGGCTGAAGCAGAACAGCGATTATTGTTCCTGACCGTTCAGCGCCAGGACATCATCGAAGGAATCTCTGCGACGGAAGAAGCGCTACGGGAGATCAAGCGTCGCTCGCGCGAGCGTTTCCGTCACGCGTTTGAGCAGATCAACAAGAACTTCAGCTCGTTGTTCCTGGAGCTGTTTGGTGGCGGGCGCGGTGAGATGAGTTTGATCGACGCTGACGACGTGCTAGAGTCGGGCATCGACGTGGTGGCCCAACCGCCGGGCAAGCGTTTGCAGAACGTGTTGTTGTTGTCAGGTGGTGAGAAGGCGATGGCGGCGCTCGCGCTCGTGCTCGGCATCTTCCATTACCGTCCCGCGCCGTTCTGTTTATTGGATGAGGTCGACGCGCCACTTGACGAAGCGAACGTGGGACGCTTTACTGATAAGGTCGTCCAGATGTCTGCGCACACGCAGTTCATCGTGATCACGCACAACAAACGGACGATGGAGATGGCGCGCGCGTTGTACGGCGTAACCATGGAGGAGGCAGGTGTCTCGAAGCTGGTATCGGTAAAGTTTGAGTGAATAAACGAAAGTCATTGCTGCAAGGGCTCCCCGCCGCGCTGCTGTGCTTAAGCGCGGCGATTTCCATTTATGCGCAAAACTCCGACGGTAGTAAGCACAATGCGCGGCCGCAGCAAGCTGTTCCCGCGCCGGCCGTCGGCGCCAACAATACGGATACTGTCAAATATTCGTATGAGTTTTCGCAGCCGAAGTTTTACGTCAAACACATTCGTCTCGAACATGATGCAAATGGGCGTGGCACTGTCACCTTCGAGCGTTTGAACGAAGACGTTCCGGTGACCGAGCCGCTCGAGCTGTCGCCCGAAGCCCTCGCGCGCATCAATACAGCATGGCAGGGGTTGCGCTTCCTCGACTCAGACACAAACTACCAGGCAGACAAACAGTTTCCTCATCTCGGCACGATGAAGATCGGCATGGAGCGTGGCGATCGCAAACGTGTGGCGGAGTTTAACTGGACCAACAACCGCGACGCGGAGACGCTCATCAACGAGTATCGCAAAGCGGCTGACCAGGTGATTCTCGTGTTCGATATCGCGATTGCGCGTGAGAACCAGCCGCTGAATGCGCCGAAGCTGATGGAAATGATGGAGTCGCTGCTGAAGCGAAACGGATTGTCAGATCCGCGCCAGCTCCTCAAGCTGCTCCAGGATCTCAGCACTGACGAGCACGTGCCGCTCATCGCCCGCAACCACGCGCTTCGATTGATCAAGCAGATCGAGAAGCAGAAGTAGGCGCTCTCTTAACTTCTCTGCGGCCCTCTGCGGCTCTCTGCGTTGAGTTGCCGTTTAACGCAGAGGACGCAGAGATACGCAGAGGGCCGCAGAGAGGGGCTACAAATCACAAAAGAGCAGTTGATTGTTGAGGTCTGGGAGCGGACGGGCCGGGACGTCGTGGGTGCGGACGATCTCAGTCTGATCCAGGATGCGCTTGTCGAACGCTTTGGCTCCGAGTCGAGCCCGGCATCAATCGCACGCGTGCTTGCCGATCACGGTGCGAGGCTCGGTCATCCAGAGATTCTTCAAGCCGACTCGCGTTGGCGCGAACAACAACATATCTTCACCCCTGAAGATCTCGCATTCGATACGATCGACGCCGCGAACGCCTTCATCGAGAAGCTCCAAAAACTCCAGCTAACTCAATCACTGCGCCAATCAGTCCAGCAGCTCAAGCAGGAGCTCGACTTCCTCGCGATTAAACGAGCCGTCGCCCGCGAAGCCCGTCAGTGGTTGACAGTCTGGCTACAAAACCCACAGATTTTCAGCGAGTGGCTCGACTTGCGCCGCTCGACTGTGGAATTTCAGGAGCTTTTTGGAACTTTCCCGCCGCCCGAAGCGAATACAAGTGACCACGGGCTTACATCGGCGCATGAAACTGAAAAGCGACGTCAACGATAACGACTTATTGCGGTTGATGCTGGCCGGAGACGAGGACGCGCTCTCCGCTCTCTATCGTCGCCGCCAGGGCAGTGTCTATCGTTTTGCCCTGCAAATGAGCGGGTCGCGGTCGATTGCCGAGGACGTCACTCAGGAGGTTTTCCTGTTCCTGATGCGTGAAGGCCACGTTTTCGACGACTCCAAAGGCACGGTGGGCGCATTTCTTTTGGGCGTGGCGCGTGTTCACGTGCGCCGCCGTTTGCGGGCCGAGCATCGTCTCGAGCCGCTCGGCGACGACTCAGATGACGACGACCTATTTATGCAGTCGGCCACGGATGTTTGTCCGCTTGAAGATCTGACGCGGGCCGAGACGATCGAGTCGGTGCGCAGAGCGGTGTTGAGCCTCCCGCCGAAGTACCGGGAAGTAGTTGTACTGTGCGAGCTACAGGATGTTAGTTACGGTGAGACGGCGGAGATTTTAGGTTGTGCGATCGGGACTGTGAGATCACGTTTGCATCGCGGGCGGGCGCTGTTGCTCGCCAAGTTAAGACCGGCCGAAGAGGTGGAAGAAACGGGCGCCGCGACGGTGAAGTCAGCGAGGTGTTTCGCATGAACTGTCAAAGATTCGAGACTGTGGTGAGTGAGCTGGCGCGAGGCCAGATGATGGCTGTAGGACAGAAGACAGAGGCGCTGGCGCACAGTGATGTGTGTGACGACTGTGCCGCGCGGCTCGGTGATGAGCAGATGCTGACGCTCGGGTTGCAGTCGCTCGCGTCGGAGATGGAGTCGCTGGAAGCGCCGCGTGAGATCGAAGGGAAGTTGCTCGAAGCGTTTCGTGCGCGTGAAGTCGTTGTTCCGATTAAGAAGCGCCAATCAAGTTCTCGTTATTGGCTGGCGGCGATCGCGGCGATGTTGTTGATTGCGATCAGCGTTGTGGTGTTCCGCTGGAGTAATAGACCAGCGGATGAGCCTCGCCAGGCTATCAAACAAGAGCAACCGAAACCGGATGTGAGCAACAAGCCGAACGAAAAGTTGGCGGAGAATGTTGAGAAACCATCTGTTGACTATTTCTTACCGCAACGGTGGAAGCCGAAGCGAATTCGTCCAGTGAGTTTGCGCCGGCCTAACAACGCCGCCGTTGCGAATCACGTGACGAAAGAGATCGCGACTGACTTCATACCGTTGAGTTACATGAGTCCGGCAAGTCTTCAGGAGGGCGGGCAGATCATACGTGTGCAGGTGCCGCGTTCGGCGCTCGCGAATTTTGGTCTGCAAGTCAACATGGATCGTTATAACGAGAAAGTTAAAGCTGACGTTTTATACGGGGTCGATGGAATGGCCCGCGCGATACGTTTTGTTCAATAGAGTACCCGGCGCTACCTCGCTCGGTCCTGTCAATCAAGGGTGGCTATAGAACCGAGCGCCGTAGCAGCCTATGAATAGGGCAGTACCGAGCGTGGTAACGCCGGGTAAGTTGAAAGGAAGAGATGATGAAAAGAATATCGAGACTTCTGTTTGGCGCGGCTCTGTTGTTCGCATTCGCAAGCATCGCGTTTGCGCAACAGCCGGCTGGAGGTATTGTTCTCAGGCAAGAGCGAATCGTTCAGGGACCGGAAGGTGGGCCTCCGCCACCGCCTGATGCGAACGTCGTGTTTTTTGCCACAGAGAGTTTTGGTGGCAAAGTCGTAAAGGGAGCTCCTTATTCGGCGGAGGCAGTCACCGAAACTATCCAGACACTCAGCGACGGCAATCGCATCGTGAATCGAATGTCGAGCATGATCTATCGCGACAGTGAAGGCCGCACGCGCCGCGAACAGAGCCTCAAAGGCCTCGGCATTTTAGGCGCGGGTGAAGAGCCGTTCAAGACGATCTTCATCAACGATCCGGTGGCGGGGGTGACCTTCGCGCTTGATTCCCGCTCACACACTGCGCACAAGAGCGTGCCGTTTACGTTTGAGTTGAACACGAAGAAGGGTGACGGTCAGCATTTCGAATTCAGGACGGGGAGCGCCAATGGAAACGTGATCGTGACTGGGCCGGTAGTTGCGGGCCCGCGCGTGCCAGATCCGCCGATGGACCAGTTCACGTTGAGAACGGACGCCGGTGTTGGTGAGACGTTTGTCTTCCGATCCAAGTCCAACAACGCGAACGAAGTGAAGGAGCAACTCGGCAAACAGAATATCGAAGGCGTCGAGGCCGAAGGCACGCGCACGACTGTGACTATTGCTGCGGGTGAGATTGGTAATGAGCGTCCGATAGAGATCGTTAGCGAGCGCTGGTATTCACCTGAGTTGCAACTCGTGGTGATGACCCGTCACAGCGATCCACGTACAGGCGAGACGACGTACAAGTTGACGAACATCAATCGTTCAGAACCGGCGAAGTCGTTGTTCGAAGTGCCGTCCGACTACACCGTCAAGGAAGGCCCTGGCATCGGACCCAAGATCGCCCCGCTCCCGCGCAAGAAAGCAAACCCGGAGTAGGCCACAAAAGGCACAAGAATTTTTAGCCACAAAAAGGCACAAAAAGCACATAAGCTGTAATTAAGAAGGGCGTCCATTGAATGGGCGCCCTTTGGTTTCAGCTTATGTGCTTTTTGTGCCTTTTGTGGCTAGTCTTATTCTTCTTCTTCGCCGCCCTTGATGCGTCCCTCAGCGCGTGACTGCTCGACGATCTTCTGCGCGAGCTGGCCGGGAACGGGATCGTAGTGAGAGAACTGCATGTGGAATGAGCCGCGCGCGGCCGTGATCGAATTTAGTGTCGACTGGTAATTCAACATCTCCGCCATCGGCACCTGCGCTTTAATTACCTGTTGCTTGCCGCTCGTCTCCATTCCCTGCACGCGCCCCCGACGTGAGTTTAGGTCGCCCATGATGTCGCCGGCGTATTCCTGTGGCGCCGCGATCTCCACGTCCATCACCGGCTCGAGCAACGACGGCTTAACTTTCTCCATCGCGGCGCGAAACGCCTTGCGTCCGGCGGCCCTGAACGAGTGCTCGTCGGAATCGACCGGATGGAAAGAACCATCGACGAGCTGCACCTTGAAGTCGACGAGGGGATAACCCGCAATCGCGCCGGTCTTCGCGGCCTCGACGATTCCTTTCTCAATCGCCGGGCGGAACTGTTGTGGCACCGAGCCGCCAAAGATCTTGTCTTCGAAAACAAAACCACCACCGCGCGGCAAAGGCTCAAACACGCACTTGCAATCGCCAAACTGCCCGCGACCGCCAGTCTGCTTCTTGTGCCGTCCCTGAACTTCCGCGCGCTGCGTGATCGTTTCTTTGTAAGGAACCTTCGGCGGATGCAGCGTCACCTCAACGCTGTAACGCTTCTTCAACTTCTCGACCACCGTCTCGACGTGCAACTGTCCCGAGCCAGACAGCAAAAACTCTTTCGTTTGCGCGTCGCGACTAAAGTGCAGCGCCGGATCTTCCTCGAGAATCTTGTGCAACGCGACGCTTATCTTCTCCTCGTCCTGGCGCGACTTCGGCTCGATCGCAAACGCAATTGCGGCTTCGGGATACTCGACCGGGTCATAAACGATCAGCGTAGCCTTGTCGCAAAGCGTGTCGCCCGTCTGCGTGTCTTTCAACTTAACGCACGCAACGATGTCGCCGGCGTGCGCTTCGTTAATTTTCTCGAGCTGCTTGCCCTGCAGACTGTGCAACGCGCCGAGACGCTCACTCACGCCGCGCGTCGAGTTGAACGCGTTCGCATCGGTCCCCAAATGTCCACTGATTATCTTGAAGATGTTGATGCGGCCTGCAAACGGATCGGCGACGGTTCGGAAACAGTAAGCTGAGAACGGCTCCCCATCGCTGTACTTGCGACCGATGCGCTCGGCGTCCGGACCCGCATCGACCGGCTTGCCCCATTCAGCTTCATGGTGCGCCGGATCAGGAGCGTAGTCGACGAGACCGTTGAGCAACGCACGCAGCCCAACCTGCGTGATGCTCGAAACGGCGAACACCGGGCACAGTTTGCTCTGTGCGATGGCGTTGTTGATGTTCGGCAGAATATCTGCTTCGTCCAGTGTGCCCTGTTCGAAATATTTCTCCATCAACTGATCGTTCGACTCCGCAACGAGCTCGACCAATCGTTCGCGCGTCTTATCGACGATGTCGCGGCCTTCGGTTGGGATATCAATCTCTTTTGCCTGGCCGTCTGCGCCAAGCTCGTAAGCTTTCATGTGGACCACGTCCACAACACCACGAAAGTCTTTCTCTTTACCAATCGGCAACGTGAAAGGAATGATGGCCCTGCTGAATGTCTTTTGTGCGCTTTCGAGCGCCATGCCGAAATCCGCGTGTTCCTTGTCGAGCTTGGTAATCACCATCACGCGCGGAACCATGAACTCGTTGGCGTAGGCCCACGTCTTTTCGGTTTGCACTTCAACGCCCTTAACACCGTCAACAACGACCACAGCGCAGTCGGCGACGCGAAGCGCGGGTCGGGCATGTGATACGAAGGCTGCGTACCCTGGACTGTCTATAAAATTAAGTTTTGTATCGCGATGTTCGAGATGGGCGAGTGCGGTATTTAATGTGATTTTGCGGGCGATGGAATCTTCTTCGTAATCGGTAACGGTTGTCCCTTCATCTACCTTTCCCCAGCGCGGTGTGGCTCCGGCGACGTAGAGAAGCGAGCTGACGAGCTGCGTCTTCCCTGCGTCGCCGTGTCCAATGACAGAGAGATTTCTGATCGCTTCGGTCGGATAGACTTTCATATGTTTGATTCCTTTCCGGCATGTGGATTTAGCGCAGAAGCATACACAGATTTCACGGAATTGTTCAAATGTATGTGGGTAATCTGTGAATAAAGACTACTAGCCATCTTTTGGGCCCGGTAACTGCATCAGAGAGCGTTCGGAATAGGAGAAAGAGGGAAGTCATGTATTACCGGAAGTTTCTCGCTTGGGCAGTGGCCGTTTTGCTCGCGGTTTCAACGCTCGGAGTAGCCAAAGCGAGTTCAAGTAAAGAAGAGCAGAGAAGTTTACAGGAAATCCAGCCTTTGAATCTTGCAGTCCTGATCCAGGACGACCTCGTTTCACAGGTAGGCAATGAACTTGGTGTAACACGCGATTTCATTCGGTCGCTTCCCGAAGGATCGCGCGTGATGGTTGGTTACATCACGACTGGTACGTTGCAAGTGCGGCAGCCGTTTACGACCGATCTCGACAAGGCTGCGAAGTCACTACGGATACCGCTCGCGTCGCGGGGCAGTTCGGCTTTCAATCCTTATGTCGAGGTGTTGGAAGCGTTGAAGAAGTTTGACGATAGTTGGACCAACGCGAACGCGGTGTTATTGATTTCGGATGGATTGGACACGTCGCGTGGTTTTGATGTAACCGCAGCGGGTCACACGATCGATATCGATCGCGCCATCTCGGATGCTAACAAACGTCACGTTTCGATCTTCAGTTTCTATGCGCCGTCAGTGGGCCTGACAAGCCGCAATCTTTTAGCGGCGAGTTATGGTCAGAGCTCGTTGAACCGGATTAGTAATGAGACTGGCGGCCGCGCGTTCTTCCAGGGCACGACAGGTTTTGTGACTTTTGATTCTTATTTCTCGCGACTGCGCGAGACGCTGAATCGACAGTACGCCCGCGTACGGTAAGACCGGGATCACAAAAGCACACAGCAGAACACAAAAGCACAAGCTGATTCTTGCTTGTGCTTTTTGTGTTCTGCTATGTGCCTTTTGTGGTAACCTGCCGGTGTTCTGACCATAAAAAAGACCTTCTCAAAAGTCCAAAGAAGTGCGCGAATATTGTCTCATCGTCGAAGGCGCGTATCTCTCCGAGTCTGAAGCCGAACACGCTCTGCGCGATCCGTTCATCGAAGATTGGGTTGAACAAACAGGACGTTTTCGCATTCACAACATGGATGAGATCATCATCTGTCCTGGTGTCACGCTCGGCTCGCTTGGAGTGGTAATGGTTGACGACCGCGTTTTCGAGATTGCGAGCACAGATCCTGACCATCCGTTGACCGAGCACAAGGCCAAAGGTGTCGCCGATGCGCTGCGACGTCAGGACATGTTCGACGAAATCACACTTGAGCCACGCGGTGACTGACCAGATAGAATTTCTTGGCGGGCGTGTTTTGCTAGTGATTGGAGATATCACTCGGCAGGACGTGACCGCGATCGTCAACGCTGCGAACTCCACTTTGCTCGGAGGCGGCGGTGTTGATGGCGCCATTCACGACGCCGGCGGCCCCGAGATCCTCGAAGAGTGTCAGCACATTAGAAAGACTATCTATCCCCGAAGGCTTGCCGACTGGTGAGGCAGTGATCACGACCGGGGGAAATCTCCTCGCGAAGTATGTGATTCACACTGTTGGACCGATTTATGGTCAAGATCCGGAACGTCAAGCAGGGCTCCTCGCCGCTTGTTATCAAAACTCACTACTCCTCGCGCGCCAGCACGGTGTAACTTCCATCGCATTTCCATCCATTTCGACCGGCGCTTTCGGTTATCCAAAGACTGAGGCCGCCAAAATCTCTTCTACCGCGATCAAGGACTTTTTAGGCGCAGATCAGCAAATCGAGCAGGTCCGTCTCGTCTTCTTTCAGCACCGGGACGCGCGCGTGTTTCGCGAGTACCACGAATTTTAGTAGACTCTCCCACTTTGCTGCTGCCCGAATATGATGACCATTGAACCCACTGAAACGGAACAACGTGTGCCACGGAAAAACGGTTTGCCTGCGGCACTAACCCCACTCGAACGCCTGGCCTGGAACTACTGGTGGAGCTGGGCTGCTGACGGCGAGAGCGTCTTCCGCGATCTCGACTCCGAAATCTGGGAAGAATGTGAGGAGAACCCGCGACAACTCCTCGCGAAAACGTCTTCCTTTCGACTTGCCGAAGCGGCGACGGATCCGATTTACATGGAACGTGTGCGCCACCTCGACGAGAGTTTTCAAACTTATCTCGCCTCGCAGCCGCGTCTGCAACTCGACGCGATCACGAAAGATCGTCCGGTCGCTTACTTCTGCGCGGAGTTTGGCGTTCATACTTCGTTGCCGCTTTATTCGGGAGGGCTCGGCATTCTCGCCGGCGATCATCTGAAGTCAGCGAGCGATCTCGGTTTGCCGCTCATCGCCGTCGGTTTGCTTTATCGCTACGGTTACTTCCGCCAGCGGCTGCGCAATGACGGCTGGCAGGAGGAGCAATACCGCGAAACGGTGCCAAACGATCTGCCGATACATCTCATCAAGAACGACGACGGCACACCGTTACGCATCGAGGTTTTGATCCGCGGACGCAAGGTGTTGGCCCAGGTGTGGCGAGCTGATGTCGGGCGCGTCGCGCTCTATCTTCTCGATACGAACCTTCCTGAAAACGTCGAGACCGATCGCTGGGTCACCGGACATCTCTACGGTGGCGATCGCGAGACGCGCATCGTGCAGGAGATGTTGCTCGGCATTGGTGGTGTGCGGTTGTTAAGAAAGCTCGGTGTGTCGCCGCACGTGTTTCACTTGAACGAAGGCCATTCGGCTTTTCTCACGCTCGAGCTTGCGCGCGAGATCGTCCAGTCAGAACAACAACCGTTCAGCGCAGCGATCGAGCGTGTGAAACAGCAGTGTGTTTTCACGACGCACACGCCTGTTGCTGCCGGCAATGATGAATTTGATGCTGCGCTTGTTACGCGTGCTTTTGGACCGGACTACTTCAAAGAGCTTGGTCTGACTGAAGATGAGTTTCTGGCGCTCGGTCGTGTTGAGCCGGGGAATAAATCTGAGCGTTACGGATTGACGCCGCTTGCGATTCGCATGTGTCGCTCGACAAACGGCGTCAGTCGCAAGCATGGCGAAGTGTCGCGCGCGCTTTGGCAAAAGATCTTCCCAAGTGTGAAGCTCGAAGAGGTTCCGATCACGTACATCACGAATGGCGTTCACGCGCCGACGTGGATGTCGCCGCCGCTGCGTTATCTGGTCGAGAGTCATGTCGGGCACGATTGGGATGCGAAGATTACCAATCGGGAAGTTTGGGCTGAGGTGATTGCGAGCATTCCTGATGAAGAGTTGTGGAACGCTCACATGCGGTTGAAAGAACGTCTCGTTGCGTTTATTCGTCAACGTGCAATGCAGACGCGGATCACCGCTGGTGAGCGCGCGGATTACATCGAAGCGGCGAGTACGATGTTTGATCCGTCAGCGTTGACGATCGGTTTTGCGCGTCGTGTTGCCGGTTACAAGCGCTGGAACTTGTTGCTGACAGATCAGCAGAGGCTGCTGCGACTTATCAACAACGAAGATCGTCCGGTGCAGTTTGTCTTCGCAGGCAAAGCGCACCCGCAGGATGAGGGATCGAAGTTAGTGCTGCAACAGCTCGCGCAGTGGAAATACGATCCGGCTGTGAGACAGCGCGTGGTGTTTGTTGAAGATTACGATCAGGAGATTGCGCGACAACTCGTCCAGTCGGTTGACGTTTGGCTAAACGTGCCGCGGCGTCCGCAGGAGGCTTCGGGGACGAGTGGTGAAAAAGTAGCGATCAATGGTGGGCTGAATCTCTCGATACTCGACGGCTGGTGGCTCGAAGGGTATGACGGGACGAACGGTTTTGCGATCGGAAACGGCAACGATGGCGCGGACGTCGCGAAGATTGACGCGCTCGATGCGGAGTCGCTTTATCGCACGCTGGAATTGGAAGTCGTGCCGCTGTTTTATCATCACGATAATGATGGGGTTCCCCGCCAGTGGATCGCGATGATGAAGCGCGCGATTCAGACGCTCGCGCCGCAGTACAACAGCGACCGCATGGTTGAGGAGTACGCGCGCAAGATTTACCCGTGAGCAGTAGACAGGATTACAGGATTTTCAAGATTTACAGGATCGATCTTGTTAATCCTGTAAAATCCTGTAATCCTGTAAACGACTGTCAATGAAATACTGCACCCTCTGCAAAGCAAAATACGAAGACACCGTAACCTTCTGCTCGATTGACGGTGAGGTCCTCGAGGCCGATCCGGCATCTATCGTCGACACCGTGCTGGACGGCCAGTACCAGATGGAAGCGCTGCTCGGCAAAGGCGGAATGGGAGCAGTCTATCGCGCGCGGCACATCCTGCTCGGCGATCGCGTCGCGATCAAAGTCCTTCCTCCGGAAGTCAGAACGAATGCCGAATGGCTGCGACGATTTCGACGCGAAGGCCAAGCGGCGCGCCGTTTTCGTCATCCCAATTCGGTCACCGTCTACGATCTGCGAACTGCTGCTGACGGCACGATCTACATGGTGATGGAGTACGTCGAGGGACACACTCTCGACCTCGCCATCAAAACTCGCGGGCGATTTTCTGCGGCTGAATCCCTCGACATTCTTACGCCGATCATGAGCGTGCTCGACACCGCGCATTCGATGGGCGTAGTGCATCGCGATCTCAAACCCGAGAACATCATGATCGGGAAGGCCGACGAAACCGGACAGCCGGTGGTGAAACTGCTCGATCTCGGCATCGCAAAGATGCGTGAGATTGCGGGCGGCGATAACGGCGGCAACACAGCGCTCACGATGGCGGGACAGGTGCTCGGCACTCCTTATTACATGTCGCCCGAGCAGTGGGGTGAGATTCCGCGCGACGGTAGCAGCGAGATTGATGGTCGTGCTGATATTTACAGTCTCGGTCTCGTGTTCTACGAGATGATCGCTGGCCGGCGTTGCTTTGCCGGTAATACGTTGCACGAGTTGCGGCGCGAACACGTGCAGACGAGGCCGCGACCGCTTGTCGAAGTCATACCTGATGTTCCGCGCGGTTTTAGCGACGCGATTGAGCGCGCGACTGCTAAGGACCGCGGTGATCGACAACCCAGCGCGGGCGCACTCGCGGGGGAGCTTCGTGCAGGTCTTTCAACGCCGAGTGGACAGGCCGTGGGTGCGCCCTCGCCTGCGCTCACCGAAACCGTTGTCGGCGACTCGCGGGGAACAAACGCCGACGTTACCGCTCCGACGATACTCACCGTCGATGGCGCCACGCCGACTTCGCCTGCAGCGGGACGCGCGGCGAGTACGCATGATGCGACTGTTTACGAGCCGGCGAAATCGCAGCCTGCTGTTGCCGCGACTGTTGTCGAGTCTGCAAAACACCCCGAAACGGTGACGGTGGTGCCGCAGGTGCCGAAGCCTGCGCCTGCGCCGCCGGTTTCCGTCGCTCCGCCCGTAGCTTCAAAAGGCAAGGTTGGATTAGTGATCGGCGTCGTGGTTGTGTTTGTGATTTTGGTGGTGGGCGGTGTCGGAGGTTTTCTGGTTTGGAACAAGATGAAATCCAGCGGCGCGTCGCCGACGTCCACAAACGTCAACACGACAAGTGTGCCGAGTGCTCCGGTTGAGGTTAGTCGATACTGGCTCTCGCTCGAGCCGAAAGGTAAGCCAAAAACGCAAGTCGCGACGTTGGTGCCAATCGCTTCCGGACAGGAGTTCAAGTTTTATTTCAATTTCGCCGAAGATGGTTATGTTTATATCGTTGGTCCAGGTCCTAACAAGAATCAGCCGATAGCTTTTCTGACGAACAATCCGTCTGGAGCAGGTGTTACAAGCAATAAAGTCAGCAAGGGCGTAGAGTTCAGTTTTCCCAAGGATGACGCTGACAATGTGAACAACCTGACGCTCGACAAGAAACCAGGCACAGACCACTTCACCGTAATTTTTTCGAAGTCGCCGCTCTCGTCGCCTTCATTTTTGAACAATCCTACGACTGGTGATCCGTTGACTGCCGCGCAGCAGGCGGAGTTGAAAGATTTCGTTTCCAGATATCAATCAAAGGCACCTACTACCGAACTTGATGAATCAAAGGCCAATGCGCCATTCGTCAGGATAAAAGCCGTGCCTGACCAAACCAGCAATCCTATTGTTTTCGACATCCGTATTCAGCACAATTAGCCTTTGTGAGCCCCAGCAACGATAAGGAGATTCGGTAATGCGATTGAGTGTGATGGTATTCGGACTCGTTTGTGTTTGCGCCCTCGTGATTGGAACTGCCGCGCCGGTTTTCCAGGACGATGACGATGTTCGCGGGGCGTTTCTGACCACGCGGCCGAAGGATAAGCCGGTGAGTTCCTCCAGCAGTACGCCAAAGACGGCCGGACGGAGAAAACCGAAACCGCCCTCCGGTGGTGGTGGATCAACCGGCGGCGGCTCTGGTCATAGTGGAAGCTCGGGCAATACTGGCGGCTCAGGCACTACCGGCAAAACTGACAAGACTCCAAAACCCAAGCCAAGTCCGTCACCTTCTACGCCGACGCCCGTCAATGCTCGTCGTCTCGGGCTCGGCGTGACCTTGTTTATGCGCGACTCAAACGGTTTGGCGGTGCGTGTCGATCCCGATCACGTGTTTCAGAAAGGCGATCGCGTCCGCGTCGTGCTGGAAACCAATACGGACGGATATCTGTACATCTTCAACACTACGGACGACGGCCCGGCGACGATGATTTATCCCGATTCCCAGCTCGATGATGCTGGCAACTACCTCCAGGCGCACGTGCCGTTCGAAATTCCTTCCGCCGCCTCGGCCGATGAGCGGTTGCGCTGGTTTGCTTTCGATCAAGTCGCCGGCACTGAACACTTATTCTTCGTTTTTACGCGTGAACCATTGAGTGGTATTCCTATCGACGACGACTTGATTGCTTCATGCAAAGATTCGAAGGAGCGTTGTATGCGCCCGAGTGATGAAGTGTGGGCGGCAGTCAAAACGCACATGCAGGAGCCGCTCAAGACTGACAAGGATCGGCAGTTCGGTAGCGCACAAACATCGACCGAACAGCAGGCGACCGCGCGCGGTTTGGGATTGTCGAAAGAAGATCCGCCGCCGTCGCTGGTGATGATGGCTTCATCGCCGCGCTCAACATTGGTAGCTACCTTGGACCTGATTCATAAATAAATTGGCCACAAAGGGCACAACAAATTGTTTTGTGACTTTTGTGCCTTTTCGTGGCTAAAAGTCTTCATGCCTAGCGAAAGGGAGTGAAATGAGTTGTAAGAAGTTAGTCAATCTTTTGTTGGTGGTGGCGATGTTGGTTACGCCAATCACAGCGTTCGCGCAGCAGGCTGACCAGGCAAGCACCGCTTTGCACGAGGGCCGGCGATTGCTGAAGCGCGGGCAGGCGCTTTCCAGCACAGTGGGATCCGAAGCTTGGAATTCACGTGACTTGAAGTCGCGGC